>Ga0209066_10006924_pt1 | contig 11417 bp, 9 predicted proteins | sample All_14_2_FD_187198 | JGI IMG/M metagenome (GOLD analysis project Ga0209066, IMG submission 187198) | Freshwater microbial communities in response to fracking from Pennsylvania, USA - Allegheny Zone_MetaG_DW_15 (SPAdes) (version 2) ...
CCGACGAATTCGGCGGTGCGGGAGATATTGCCCCCAAATCGCGCGAGTTGGAACAGGAGATACTCCTTTTCGAACAACTCCCGCGCTTCACGCAAGGGTTTTGCCATGACGTCCGATGAGGGGCCGACCGCGCTGCCGGCCGCCCCGCCTACCTGACCGATCGCGTCGCGCACGGCATCGGCGCCGATCGGGCCCTGGCCGGATGCCAGCAAAAGCAGGCGTTCCATGGCATTGACCAGTTCCCAGACATTCCCGGGCCAGGCATGGGCCTGAAGGGCGGCCATCGCCTCCTCCACCAGGGGGCGCGCCGGGCGGCCCAGCGCGCTTGCCGCGCGGCGCATCACCGAACGGGCCAGATCGGGAATATCCTCACGCCGGGAAACCAGCGGCGGAATGGAGATCGGCACCACGGCCAGCCGGTAAAACAGATCCTCCCGGAACCGTCCTTCCGCCATTTCCAGGCGCAGATCGCGATTGGTGGCGGCGATGACGCGCACATTCACCTCCACCCAGTTCGCCCCGCCAAGGCGCTGGAAGCGCAGCGAATGCAGCACGCGTACGATCTTGGCCTGGGTCGCGGCGGGCATGTCCGCCACCTCGTCCAGCAGCAGCGTACCGCCATGCGCCTCCTCCAGCACGCCCACGCTGCGCGGCTTGCCGTCGGATGGGTCACGACCGAACAGCCGTTCCTCGAACAGTTCGGAATCCAGGCTGGCGCAGTTCAGGGCCACGAAAGCGCCGTCCTTGCGGGCCGAACGCTTGTGGATCATGCGGGCGACCAGGCTCTTGCCCACCCCGGCCGGGCCGGAGATCAGCACCCGGCTTTCGGTCGGCGCGACCCGCTCGATGGTGCGTTTCAACTCCTGAATCGCCGGCGAGGAGCCGACAATATCCTCCACCTCGCTGACCGTGCGGGCCTTGAGCTGTTCATTCTCGCGCCGCAACCGCGTATCTTCCAGCGCGCGCTCGATGGCGTGCAGCAGCACATCGGTCTTGAACGGCTTCTGGATGAAATCATAGGCCCCCATCTTGGTGGCCGCGACCGCCATATCCACCGTGCCATGGCCGGAAATCATCAGGATTTGCAGCGAGGGGTATTCGCGCTTCAGCGTCTCCAGGATCTGCAGCCCGTCCAGCTCGCTCTCCGACAGCCAGACGTCCAGGATGATCAACGCCGGAATGCGCGCCGCGACCGCCGCCAGGGCTTCGGCACTGTTGGCGGCCTGACGCGTGGCATAGCCCTCATCCTCCAGGACACCGGCAATCTGGCTGCGAATATCGCGCTCGTCATCGACGATCAGAATCTCTGTCGCCATCGCCCTATGCAGCCTCGTCCGCAACGATCATTGGAAACTCCAGACGTATCTCCGCCCCCCCGCCAGGCGCGTCGTTCAATGCGATCGTTCCACCATGGTCTTCCATGATCTTCTTGACGATCGCCAATCCAAGACCGGTGCCCTTTGCCCGCGTGGTGACATAGGGTTCGGTCAGCCGGTCCCGTTCCTCCTGCGGCAGGCCCTTGCCATTGTCGCAGACAATGACAGACGCCCTGTCTTCTCGCGCAACGACCGTGACAAGGATTCGGCCAGCCGGCAAATCCACACCCTTGCGACCTTCGATCGCGTCATGCGCATTCTGCAGGATATTGGTTAACGCCTGACTGATCTGCCTCCCATCGCATTTCACCTGAACCGCCTGCTCCACGCCTTCCACGATATAACTGGTATCCTTGTAGGCGTTACGCTGCAGAAAAACCGCTTCCTTGACCAGCTCGGACAGGTTTTCCGGCCGCATCACCGGTGCCGGCATCCGTGCAAAGTTGGAAAACTCATTGACCATCCGTTCTATATCGCCGACCTGCCGAATGATCGTGTCGGTACAGGCGATAAAAACATCAGGATCGGTCTTTATCTCCTTGAGATATTTCCGCTTGAGCCGCTCCGCCGACAGCTGGATCGGGGTCAGCGGATTCTTGATCTCATGGGCAATGCGCCGGGCGACATCCGCCCAGGCGGCCTTGCGCTGGGCCGATTGCAGCTCGGTGATGTCGTCGAAGGTCAGGACATAGCCGACCAAGGCACCACCTGCCCCGCGCTCGAAACCCAGCCGCACCAGGAAGAAGCGCTGTATCCCGCCGACGCGGATTTTTACTTCGCTCTCCAGGCCGGGCTGCGTGTCATGCTCCCTTGCCCTGTCCAGTACCTCCGCCAGTTCCGGTACGACTTCGACCAGACGATGGCCAACCAGCTCTTCCAACGCCACGCCCAGTAGCTGCGAGGCGGAGCGGTTCGGCAGATTGATGCGCCCCTGCACATCCAGGCCGATCACCCCCGCCGATACACCGGACAGCACCGCCTCGGTGAAACGACGGCGTTCGTCCATCTGGCGGGCGGCTTCCATCAGCTCGGCATGCTGCGTCGCCAGCTGGGCCGCCATGCGGTTGAAGGCACGTGAAAGCGTGTCCAGCTCGTCATTCGTCAAAGCCTCGTGCACCCGGGCGGACAGATCACCGGCGCGCAACTGCTCGGTCGCGGCGATCAGGGCGCTGATCGGCTCGGTCAGGCGGGTGGCGAAGCTCAACCCGATCCAGACGGAGGCCATCACCAGCAGCAAGGTCACCATCACGAAAGCGAAGGCGAAAGAGGTCTGCAATTCGGAACGCTGGCTTTCGACCGCCTCATAGCCTTCGGCCGCATCACGGACCTGGGCCAGACGGCGCAGCACTTCCGGATCCACGCTGCGTCCCACCAGCAGGTAATGGTTCAGGAAATTCTCCAGCCGCACCAGGGCACGGACACGGTCGGCATCCTCCGTCGGCAGCAGGACGACGTCTCCCCCCTCCGCCGCGCGCAGGGCTTCCGACGGGACGGCCTCGAACTCCAGCGAGAAGGTCAGCCCCGCCCGTGCCAGGATCGGCCCGTTGCGTTCGAAGACGATGGCTTCGGTGATGTCGCGCAACGAGGTCTGGATCAGCAGGGCACGCTGCAGCAGCTGGGGATTGGCATCGAAATAGGCCGCATCCTGGGCCAGATCGCGGGCGATGCGCAGCGCATCGGCCTGGATGCCGCGCTGATGCTCCTCCAGATAGGCTTCGGCGACGATGGTGCTTTCTTCCACCGCCACCCTGACCCGGCTGGAAAACCAGCTTTCCAGGCCAAGATCCAGAAACAGCACGGAAAACAGCGCGATCAGGCTGGCCGGCACCACAGCCAGCAGGCCGAACAGCCAGACCAGGCGCACATGGATGCGCGACCCGGCGGAGCCCCGCCGTCTGGCCGACCAGATCGCCACCAGTCGCAGACTGACCACGATGAGCAGCAACAGCAGCAGGAAGCCGTCGAGATAGATCAGGAAGGCAAGTGTCTGGGGGTCGCGCCCCAGCGGCGGTACCCCGGTCAACGCGAAATAGGTGCCTACGCCGGACAACACCGCCGCCAGGGTCAGCAGGGCCGTCAACGGGCGCGACCAGCGCGATCTTTCCAGAACCCGCATCATTGCAGTCGACCAGGAGCGATCCGCCAAGGGCAGGGTCGCGTCACGTTTTCTCACCGAATTCTGTCACCGCACCACGCCTCTGAAGAACGGCTCACTTTACGCCGCGCAGGACCTGGATTTCCAGGTCCCTGATTTTCTTGCGCAGTGTATTGCGATTCAGCCCCAAAAGCTGCGCCGCGCGGATCTGGTTTCCACGGGTGGCCGCCAGCGAGAGATCGATCAGGGGGCGCTCCACCTCCCGCAGCACGGCATCATATAGCCCCGCGGGCGGCAGATCATCGCCATGCGCCTCGAAATAGCGCCGAAGATGGCGTTCCACCGCATCGCCCAGGCTTTCCTCTCCGGAATCGGCCACGTCCCGTGCCAGGGTCGGGGAGGTGGTCCCCACCAACTCCTGCTCGATCACATCGGTGTCGATCACCTCCTGGGAATAGAGCGCGGCAAGCCGGCGGACGAGGTTTTCGATCTCGCGCACATTGCCCGGCCAGCGATGCATCTTCATCCGGTCCATCGCCCCGGCAGTCACCATCTTCTGGCCAAGACCTTCGAGGGCGGCCTGATTCAGGAAATGGCGGACCAGATCTGGGATATCCTCCCGACGCTCGCGCAGTGGCGGCAGGCGGATCGGCACAACATTCAGGCGGTAATACAAATCCTCGCGGAACAGACCCTGCCCGACCAACTGCTGCAGATCGCGATGGGTGGCCGCCACGATGCGCACATCGGTGCGGATCGGCTTCCTGCCGCCGACCGTGGTATATTCGCCTTCCTGCAACACACGCAGCAGGCGGGTCTGCGCCTCGATCGGCATATCGCCGATTTCGTCCAGGAACAGCGTTCCGCCCTGCGCCTGTTCAAAGCGTCCGGCATAGCGCGAGGTGGCGCCGGTGAAGGCGCCCTTCTCATGGCCGAACAGTTCGGATTCGATCAGTTCGCGCGGGATGGCTGCCATGTTGATGGCGACGAAGGGGCCGGCGCGGCGCTTGCCGAAATCATGCAGGGCACGCGCGACCAGCTCCTTGCCCGTACCCGACTCGCCCGTGATCAGCACGGACAGATCCGTACCGGTCAACCGCGCGATGACGCGATAGACTTCCTGCATCGCCGTCGAACGGCCGATCAGCGGAAGTTTTTCCTCATCCTCCGCCGGTTCCATCTCCGCCGGTTCGCGCCTGCGATCGGTCAGAGCCCGTTGGACGGCATCGGTAAGTTCCTTCAGATCGAAGGGCTTGGGCAGATATTCGAAGGCGCCACGTTCCGTCGCGGTGATCGCGGTCCGCAGCGTGTTCTGTGCACTCATGACGATCACGCGGACATCGGGGCGGTGCTTGCGGATCTGGGGCACGAGGTCGAGCCCGTTTCCGTCCGGCATCACCACATCGGTAATGACCAGATCCCCTTCCCCATCCGTCACCCAGCGCCAGAGGGTTGCGACATTGCCGGTCAGCCGCACCTCATAGCCCAGCCGACCCAGCGCCTGGGACAGAACGGTGCGGATCGCGCGGTCGTCATCGGCGACCAGGATTGTTTCGCCGGCCATAATGATCAGTCCTTCTTACGCGGGGGTTCGGCGTCACGCAGGATCGGCAGCATGACCGAAAACACGGTGCGCCGTGGCTGGCTTTCCATATCGATTACTCCGCCATGGTCGCCGACCAGCTTGGCCACCAGCGGCAGACCAAGCCCGGTACCGCCCGGTTTGGTGGTGATGAAGGGATCGAACAAATGCTGGCGCAGCCCTTCCGACACACCGGTGCCATTGTCCTGGACCTCGACCACCAGCGGCAGATGCGTTCGCGTCTCCGCCCCCGGAACGGCCAGCCGTACGCCATGCCGGAAAGCGGTGCGGACGACGATTTCTCCATCGGCGGGGTCGCAGGCCTCACAGGCATTCTTGATCAGATTGAGGAAGATCTGGATCAGCTGGTCGCGATGGCCATAGACCGGCGGCAGCGAGGGATCATACTGCTCCACGAAACGCATGGAGGCGCCGAAGCCGTTGCGGGCCAGCCGGATGACATGTTCCAGCACTTCATGGATGTTGACCGGGCCGCGCTCGTCCAGATTGGGCCGGTCGGAAAAGACCTCCATCCGGTCGATCAGCTTCACGATCCGGTCCGTCTCCTCGATGATCAGCCGGCAGAGGGAACGATCTTCCGGCGGCACCAGGCTTTCCAGTAACTGGGCCGAACCGCGGATGCCCGATAGCGGGTTCTTCACCTCATGGGCCAGCATGGCGGTCAATGCCGTGACGGAGCGCGTCGCCCCCTGCTGCACCAGGGACCGGTCAATCTTGCCGGCGATCGACTGGGGCTGCAGCACCAGGACCACATGGCGCGGCCGGTCGGCGATCGCGGCGGCATCCACACTCATCCAGACCGAACCGATGCGCGGGGTACGCAGGCGCACGCCATATTCGGTCATGGAATTGCCGCGCTTGCGTACCCGGGCCGCCAACGACAGGATCGGGCTGTCATGCGGGATCAGATCCTGCAAATTCGATCCCAGCAGCACGACCTGACTGGATTGGAAGAACTGTTCCGCCGCCGCATTCATGGCGACCAGATTATCCTCCCCATCCACCACCAGCACCGGATCCGGCAGCGCATGCAGGATCTGCTCGGCATTGGGCGCCGCCAGCGATGATGGCGGGGCGAATTTCTCGACCGGTTTCAGCATTCGTCCAACCCTCAAGCTACCATTCTGTCCGGATGGGGCGCGAAGAAGTCGCAGAGCGCGCGACGAACATCCGCCGCATCCGTCAGATGCATTATCTTTTCCCGCAGGGCCGGCGCACCCGGCTCCTCGCGGATATACCAGGCAAGGTGCTTTCTGGCGGCCAGCACCCCGCGTTCGCGCCCGTGATGGATGAGCACATCCTCGTAATGCTCCAGAATCAAAGCGAGCTTTTCCCCACGGGACGGCTCGCCGGGCATAGCCAGCCCCTGGGCCACGGCGGCAAGCTGTCCGACGATCCAGGGCCGGCCATACGTAGCGCGCCCGACCATGACGCCATCCGCCCCGGATTGTGCCAGGGCCTGGGCCATGCTCTGCGGCCCATCGATATCGCCATTGACGATCAGCGGCAGGCGCGTTGCGGCCTTGACCTCGGCCACGGCCCGCCAATCCGCTTGGCCCGAATATAGCTGCATGCGGGTTCGGCCATGCACGGTCATGGCCTGGATGCCCGCCTCTTCCGCCAGACGGGCGAAAACGGGCGCGTTCAGGCTGTCCTGATCCCAGCCCAGGCGCATCTTGATGGTGACCGGCACCGACACGGCCGCCGCCACCGCCTGCATGATGCGCCCGGCGAGCCCTTCCTCGCGCATCAGGGCAGAACCGCAGAACTTCTCCGTCACCTTGCGGGCAGGACAGCCGAAATTGATATCGACGATCTGGGCGCCCTGATCGACGACGAAACGCGCCGCTTCCGCCATGATAGCCGGATCATGGCCGGCGATCTGCACGATGCGTGGGCTCTCCGACGCATCGAACAGCATGCGCTTCATGCTGCCGCGGGTTTCGCGCAATGCCTCGCGCGAGGCTATCATCTCCGATACCGTGACCGGGGCACCCAGCCTGCGGGCAAGTTTGCGAAACGGCGGGTCGCTGACGCCGGACATCGGCGCCAGAAAGACCGGCACGGGCAGTTCGACCGTTCCGATGGTCATCGGGTTCAACACTGTATTCTCCACCCATGGTGCCTAAAAAGGCACCACCCCCTTCCTCTGCCCAAAGCTTGTGCAAATATAGCCGAACCGAATCGGCTTTCCAATCAAATCGTCATGCATTGAATATATAGCGACCGCTCCCGATCGCTCCGGCGGCTAGCCCAGCATCAGCCCGGTCACCAGCTTGACCCCCAGATAGCCCAGCGTAACCAGCATATAGGCCAGCAGAACCAGCCGGGCTGCCAATCGTCCACGCGTACCGCTTGCTCTGTGCGCCAGCAGGATCGCCCCGATCAACAGGAAACTGAGCAGGCTGAGCAGCGTCTTGTGATCGAAGGTCAGAATGCGCCCCGATTCCAGATGCAGCGTCGCCATCCCGGTGGCCACGCCCAGCGCCAGCAACCAGAATGCTCCGGCCAGCAGGCGGAATTCCAGTCGTTCCCCAATGGCCAGAGCCGGCAGCCTGCGACTGAGCGACGTCGGACGGCGCAGGCGCAGGGCCCGGTCCTGCAGGATGACGCCAACGCCGGCCACGGCAGCCAAAGTCAGCGCGCCATAGGTAACGAGCGCGAGGGTGATATGCGCCCAGATCCAGCTTCCACCGCCATGCATGCCCGGATCGGGGCTATCCAGCAGACCGGCGATCACCGCGAACAAGGCAAGCAGGCCGAGATAGGGCAGAAGCAGCACGGCCAGTGGCCTTGCCTCCGTCAGCCGGATCGACAGCACCACATAGAGCAGCAGTGTGGTGGCGATCGCCACCCAAAGCGCGGAAGAAAGCCCGCTGCGCCATTCCCCCGCCATCAGATGGACCGACCAGCCGAGCGCGGCCAGCAGCGCGAGCAAAACCGGGGCCCAGAACCCGATTCCGTCACGGAAACCACGCAACGCACTGGCCAGTGCCGGAAACAGGCAGGCCAGAATCAGGATCGGGGCAAAGGGGGCGAAGTTCGTCATGGCGCCCTTCTTATACCATCAGCGAGCCAGGGCCAATCGGGCAGCGCGAATTGTCTGGAAGGATGCGGACAACGCCTCTTCCGGTGCCGGATCGGCACCGCTATGGTGCGGCCATGACAATAAAAATTCATGCCTTGATCGTGGCGGGGGGAAAGGGTCTGCGCCTGGGCGCGGACCAGCCGAAGCAATATGCGCTGGCCGGGGGCGTGCCCCTGCTGCGTCATGCGGCTGCGGCCTTTCGCAGGCATCCGCGCATTGCGCATTGCCAGATCGTCCATGGCGCCGGGCAACAGACGGAATGCACCGCCGCCCTGGCCGGGCTCGACGGGCTGCTGCCTGTCGTGGCGGGTGGCGCGGAACGTCAGGACAGCGTCAGGAATGGGCTGGAAGCCCTTGTCACGCATGCGCAATCCGACGATATCGTGCTGGTGCATGACGCCGCGCGCCCCTTCCCGCCCGCCACCATGATCGACCGGGCCATCGCCGCGATCGAAGCCGGACACGTCGCCGCCATCCCGGTTCTGCCGGTTATCGACAGTCTGAAAAAGCTGGGGCCGGATGGGATGGTGATCGACAGCGTGCAACGCGACGGGCTTGGGCGGGTGCAGACGCCGCAGGCCTTCCGCTTCGGCCCGCTGCTGGCGGCCCATCGCGCACTGGCCGGCCAGGCATTGGGCGATGATGCCGGCGTCATGGAACTGGCGGGCCACCGGGTTGCGACATTCGAAGGGGCGGAGGATGCATTCAAGGTGACCTCGCAGGCCGATCTGGTGCGCGCCCGCGCCTTCGCCGATCCCGGGCCGGATATCCGCAGCGGTACCGGATTTGACGTCCACCAGTTGGGACCGGGCGACGGCGTGCATCTTTGCGGCGTATTCATTCCCTGGACAAAAACCCTGATCGGCCATTCCGATGCCGATGTGGGCTGGCATGCCCTGACCGATGCCATTCTGGGTGCCATCGCCGCCGGGGATATCGGCAGCCATTTCCCACCATCCGATACGCGCTGGAAAGGTGCCGATTCCGCCATCTTCCTGGCCGAGGCGGCGCGACTGGTCACCGAACGTGGCGGGCGCATCCTGTCCTGCGATGTCACGCTGATCTGCGAACGACCAAAGGTCGGGCCACATCGCGACGCCATGCGCGCCAGGACGGCGGAAGTTTTGGGGATCGCCCCGGACCGGGTCAGCGTCAAGGCGACCACCACGGAAGAACTCGGTTTCACCGGGCGCGGCGAAGGCATCGCGGCCCAGGCTATTGCAACGGTGCTGTTATGAACAATGCAACGACCCCGTCCCTTGCCCATCCCGGCGTTCTGATCGCCACCTGGTTCGGCGCGGGCCTGCTGCGGCCCGCCCCAGGTACCTGGGGGTCGCTTGCCGCCCTGCCCTTCGCCTGGGTGATCATGCAGTACGGCGATTGGCGCTGGCTGATGGGGGCGGCGGCGCTGCTGTTTCCCATCGGCATCTGGGCGGCCAATGTCTATGCCGCCCGATCGGGCAAGGAAGATGCCGGCCCCGTGGTGGTGGACGAGGTGGTGGGCCTGTGGCTGACCATCGCCATCGCCACCCCGCTATCCATCGGCCATCTGGGCTGGTTCAGCTGGCTGCTGGCCTTCGTCTGCTTCCGGGGTATGGATATTTTCAAACCCTGGCCGGTCAGCTGGGCCGACAGCCGGGTCAAGGGCGGGCTGGGTGTGATGCTGGATGATGTGCTGGCCTCGCTCTATGCTTCCGGCCTGGTGATTATCGGGGAGGATCTTTTCCGATGGATGCTCTGACCCTGTTTCCGAAGGAGATCGAGGAACTGGCAAGCCAGGTGCTGGAGGCGGCCAAGGCGCGTGGTGTGATGATCGCCACGGCGGAAAGCTGCACTGGCGGGCTGATCTCCGGCGCGCTGACGGAGATTTCCGGCTCGTCCTCCGTGGTGGATCGTGGCTTCGTGACCTATTCCTATGGCGCCAAGGAAGCCCTGCTCGGCGTCGACCATGATGTGCTGCATGCCCATGGCGCGGTCAGCGAAGCCGTTGCACGCATGATGGCGGAAGGCGCGCTGGCACGATCCGCGGCCCGGCTTGCCGTGGCGGTCACCGGTGTCGCTGGTCCCGGCGCATCGGAAAACAAGCCGGCCGGCCTCGTCTGGTTCGGTATCGCGGGGCTGGGCGCCACGCTTACTCTAGAGCGTCGGTTCGAGGGAGGGCGTAGCGCGGTGCGTCTGGCGACGGTGCGGGAAGCGCTGGACCTTCTTTTGGAAAGGCTGGCGGGGCAAGCTGGGCTTCCGCCAGCAGGGCCAGCCGGCTGAGCGGATGATCCGCCCGCGCGCCATGCCGGGCCAGAAGCGTATCCCAATTGTCGAACAGGTCGAAGAATCCGCTGGGATGGCCCATCGCCTGCCAGGACCGGGCGCGTAACCGGCGCACCGCTTCGGCCAGCTCGGTCATGGAGGTATCTTCCAGAACCTCGTCCAGGAAATAGGTGGCACGGGGATGCAGGCCGAGCGCGGCCAGCATGATGCCGCCCACCTCGGCGGCACGCGCACCATTCGCCAGGGAGAATTCCACCTGATCAAACAACAGGCTGCGCGCCTTTCCTTCGATCAGAATCGCAATACGATGACGATCCTCCGGCCCGGTCGACATCACCGAGCGGCGGGCATAGAACAGGATGCGTTGCGGCTGCAGCAGGGATTTGGGCGAGAAGGTTTCCAGCACACGCTGCGAGGCGAAGAAAGTGTCATAGGCGGAGGGCCGGGCCAGCGCGACCAGACGCACCGTCTCGGTCACACCATCCTCCTCCACCTCGACCCCGGCATCCTTCAGCGCCTGTTCGATGGCTTCCAGAGTGGAGGAACGCGGGTCACCAATGCCACGTTCAATATTATTGAGTGTAGCGAGGGACACCCCCGCCGCATCGGCAAGCTCGCTCTGCTTCACACCGATCAGGGCGCGTCCGGCGCGGATCTGGGCGGCACTGATCATGGGTTCCTGACTCTGAATTAGGTATAGTACGTAGAGTATGCGAATCGATGCGGAAAGTCGATGCCCTGATTCCCCATCGTTGCGCCAGCGTTACGATCACCCGAACAGGAAACTTCTTTTGCAGTTTGGTAAAATTGCTGCAACTGCGAATGCAGATTTGGCAATCACCCTTGCCGCACGCGTCTTACGACCCATTTAAACGCAGCCCGCCCATTTTCCTGTGGACAAAGCCGGGGCGAAGTCCGATCAAGGGATGCGGAACAGAACGGGACCGTATAAGCTGCCCGGCCGTCCCCGGAGCCTGATCATTGCTGTAA
>Ga0209066_10006927_pt1 | contig 11416 bp, 6 predicted proteins | sample All_14_2_FD_187198 | JGI IMG/M metagenome (GOLD analysis project Ga0209066, IMG submission 187198) | Freshwater microbial communities in response to fracking from Pennsylvania, USA - Allegheny Zone_MetaG_DW_15 (SPAdes) (version 2) ...
GATCAGGCTGGCCCGGCAAAAACCGGCTCGGACCGTCATCCGAAGGTTTTGAAAGGGGGTGAAAAGCGTGATTCAACTCCGATTGAAGAAGGGCGAGTCTGTCGAGCGCGCGCTCAAGCGCCTGAAGAAAATCATGGACAAGGAAGGGTTGCTTAAGCAGCTCCGTAATAACCGCTATTACGAGAAGCCTTGCGAGAAGGCTCGCCGCAAGTCGGCACGCGCCCGCATCCGTAACAACTCTCGCCGAGGCATGCGCGAGATGATGTAAGGTGTGCGATTCACCCGTTGAAAAGAGCCCTCCGGAAAACCGGGGGGCTTTTTTGTTTCTTCGGAGACGGATCGGTCACCGACTGCAGGAAGGGCAGTAGACGGCGATCGGGCAACCTCCGCAGTGAGGGGTGCGTGGGGCGCAGCGCGTCTGGCCGAAGGACACGAGGTAGGAGTTCCACGTCTTCCAGTAGCGCACGGGCAAAAGGGCGCGCAGGGCCATCTCGGTTTCGAAAGGCGTTTTGGTCTTGACCAGTCCGAGACGGTTCGTGATGCGGTGGACGTGGACGTCGACGCAGATGGCGGGCTTGCCGAAGCCGAGCGCCACGACCAGGTTCGCTGTTTTACGGCCGACTCCGGGCAACTCGCAGAGCGCCTCGACGGAATCGGGAAGGACGCCGCCAAATCTATCGTCCAACACGTCGGGGAGCGCTTTCAGGTGACGCGCTTTGTCGCGGTAAAAACCAACGGGGTAGATCGTCTGTTCCAGTTCGGCGAGGGGGATGCGGCGCAGGTCGGCGGGCGTTGCGACGCTTCTGAAAAGGCGTCCGCACGCGGCGGCGGTACAGGCATCCTTCGTGCGCGCGCTCAGAATCGTCCCGAGCAGGACGAGGAAGGGATCGCTCGTCTGGATGGCGACGAGATCGATGACGGGCGCTTTGTTGGAGAGAAAAGCGGCCTTAAGCAAGCGGTTGACGGTGGGAATGTTTGAAGCGTTCATATCGATCGGGGGTGATCAAATGAACAAAAGAATAACGCGAGATCGGTTAGGGATAAAGCCAAAAGAAAAAAGAGAAAATGCCAAAGGTTCCGGGAAAAATGCTGGACGATTTGACGAAGGGCGGTGTACGCTGTCTCAACATTGACTCGAACGGCGATCGGTAGGGGGCAGACGGAGGGAGGAGAGCGTGAGAAATGAAATCGGACTACTGTTGAGTGTGTTAGGGGGGCTGGCGGTGATGGCGCAGGAGGATGAACTTTCCAAGATTGAGCCGAAAACGGGGTGGGACACGCTGCCGCCCGTGAAAATGTCGGAAAATGACTGGCCGTGGTGGCGCGGGCCGAACGTCGACAACAGTGCGTCTTCTGGGCAGAAGCCTCCGGTGGCATGGGGAGCGGGTTCAAATCTCCTGTGGCAGGTGCGGCTGCCGGGCGTCGGGCATTCTTCGCCGTGCATTGTCGGCGACCGGATTTACATCACTTCCGGGAACAAGGTGCAGGACCAGGCGACCGTTTGGGTCATATGCCTTGAGCGGAACACCGGCAAAACGGTTTGGCAGACCGAGATTTACAAGGGGCCTCCCGCGAAGGTCCACCCCGACAACTCGCCGGCCTCGGCTACGCCTGCCTGTGACGGCGAGCGGGTCTTTGTGGCGTACCAGAGCAGCTCATCGGTCGTTATGACGGCAGTGGGGGTAGACGGAAAGATCCTGTGGACTCGGACGGTTGCTCCGTACAACACGATTCAAGGGTTCTCCGCGTCGCCGAACGTTTACAAGTCTGCGGTGATCATTCCGGTCGAGGGACCGAAAGGGTCTTACATGACGGCGTTTCACCGGGCGACCGGCGAGGTGGTATGGCGCACGAAGCTGCGCGCGGTCAGCGAGGGCTATGGCCCGGCCGTGGTTGCGCATGTGGCGGGGCGCGACCAACTGTTGCAGCTGGGCGGCACGTTCACGCGTGGCTGCGATCCGGAAACCGGAGCGCTGCTGTGGGAGTGCGAGGGGCCTGCGAAAAAAGTCTGTGTCGCGACGGCGGCGTTCGACCGGGACACGGTCTACGCGACCGGCGGATATCCGAACCGGATACTGATCGCGATCCGCGCCGACGGAAATGGCGTGGTTACAAAAAGCCATATCCGCTGGTCCAGTGACGCCAAAGTGGGATATGTGCCTTCCCCGATTTTGCACGATGGGCTGTTGTATGCGGTTGCGGACCAGGGGTTGATGCGGTGTTACGACACGGCCGACGGGCGCGTGCTATGGGAACAGGATTTCAAGGCGCCTTTCTATTCCTCGCCGACGCTGGCGGGTGACGCGCTCTATCTGTTTGACCGCAAGGGCAAGGGGTATATTGTGCCGACGGGGCGGACGGCGGGGACCATCGTGACCAACGAACTGCCGTCGGGCGTATTCGCAACGCCCGTGTTTCTGGGGGGAAGAATCTACCTGCGGACAGTGGGCGACTTCTGCTGTATCGGAGAAAAATAGTCGATCGTCCGGCGCAATAACACCGGTTTCTGGATCACCCGTGAAAAGGAGAATGATGAAGAAATTTCTCGTTCCAGTGCTTGCTGCGGCCGTTCTTAGCCTTGCGGCATGTCTTGACGCGCAGGCTGATGAGGGGGGCAGGTGTCCGGTGATTTTTTGGGCAAGTGAGCCGGTCCGTCCAGGTGAGACGGCGATGGTGATCGGCGAAAACCTTGGCGACTGCCCGTCGGTCGAGATTGTACGGCTACCGGACGGCCGGGCCAAAGAGCCGGCGCAAGAGAACGCCGTTTGGCCCAAAGGCGGCGCCAAGGTGGACGTGCTTCAGGCAAATGCGCAGTCCGCAAAATTTATCGTGCCGACGGCCTTCAAGCCAGGGCTATTCGCGATTCGCCTTGTCGCAAGGGGCGTTGCGGCTGAACGCATCGTGAACCGTCCGCAGATCTGGTGGGCACAGGGAGAGGGCGGTCCTGCCGCAGCCCCGGGCGGGTGGATCCGGTTTTTTGGAAAAAACCTTGGCTGGGGGGCAAAGGACGGAATGCGAAAATCTGTTTTAAGGCTCGAGGGACCGCGCGTCGTTTCCCTAGCGGTCGAAACGGACGGCCATGCGGCACGCGCCGTGTTGCCCAAGGATATGCCGGCAGGGTTGTACCGCCTGTTTGTCCACAATGGCGCGGGCGGCCGTGCGGGGTGGAGCGCGCCGGTGGAGTTGACGGTCGCGAATAAAGAGGCTTGGCCGCAGACCGTGTTCAATGTGACAAATTTTGGTGCGCTGGCCGACGGTGTGAAGGACGACACGGTGGCGATTCAGAGCGCATTGTTGGCGGCTGAGTCTCAAGGCGGCGGCATTGTCTATTTGCCGTTGGGCCGTTATGCGGTTTCCGACACGTTGAATATTCCGCGGCGCACGGTGCTTCGAGGCGAGCGGGCGGATTGGGTCGCGCTGACATGGCCTGATCTGCCGAATCCGCCTTGGGCGCTTGTCCAGGGAACGAATTCATTCGGGCTGGAGAATCTGACGATCTACGCGAACCACCACCATCATGTCATCGCTGCGGACTTGGGCGACAAACCCGACGCGGGGGATGTGTTTCTGCGGCACGTGCGTGTCCGAGCAGACTCTTATCGCGGACATCCGACGCTTGACGAAGTGGACGCGCGATTTCGCGAATCGATGAAATGGTCCACAGGGGGCGGCGATACGGTGAGGATGGGCGGGCGCAACATCGAGATCACGGATTGTGATTTCTATGGCTCCGGGCGAGCGTTGTTTCTGAGCCGCGTACGTGGCGGGCTTGTTGCCGGCAACCGCTTTTTCAACGGGCGCTGGGGCTGGTACTGCATCTCGGGAAGCGACGGGCTGATTTTTGAGAACAACGACATCACCGGTGCGGATCTGATGTCTACCGGCGGCGGCTTGAATTGCCTTGATGGCTCACGCTTCTCTCAAAATGTGTATTATGCGGGTAACCGTCTGCAACTGATGCACGGCTGGGACCGCGAGGCGATGACATCCGATGCCGGTGGCGAGGCGTATTCGGGAAAGGCCGTGGCTGCGGATGGAACGACGCTCATTCTTGACGGCAAGCCGAACTGGCGCGGGCGGGACTGGCGCGGCGCGGGGGTATTTGTGCTTGCGGGCAAAGGCGCGGGACAATACCGCCGCGTGGCAGGGCAGGGTGAGCAGTCCGTGATCGTGGAGCGGCCGTGGGATGTGGTGCCGGGCACGAATTCGGATATTTGCGTCACGATGTTCCAAGGGCATTACATTCTCAGCGGGAACGAATTCTCGGACTGCGGGGCCATGCAGTTTTATGGCACGGCGGTAGAGAACATCGTCGTGCGGAACACGGGCACACGCATGGCCGGGTTCCGCGGTCTGGGGCTATGGTATCACGGCTATCAGCCGAACTGGTTCTGCGAGTTTCGCGACAACGCGATCAAGGAGGGCAACTATTACCACTGGAACAAGGCGGCCGATGCGGTCCTCGAAATCTCCGGGCAAAGTCGAGCCCCTTACACCGGGCCGCTGAACGTTGGGTCGGTCGTGCGGCACAACCGGCTCGACAGCCAGGCGCACATCCGTGTCGGTGGCGCGACGCGCGACGCCATTGTTGAGGGAAACCGTGTCGCGAATTCCGCGCAGGGCATTTTTGTCAGCAGGCACACAACGAATGTTTGGCTATGCGCCAACACGTTTGAGAATGTCCGGGAAGAGATAACGGATGAGCCGGCGCAGCGCCGTGCCGTTGAGCAGCGCCTCCACCGCTATCTCAACCGCCCCGATCCGGTTGCTATCTGGGATTTTGAGAAGACAGAGCGGATGAAAGTCTCCGACGTCTCCGGTAACGGTTTCCGCGCCACTCTCAGCGGCGGTGCGACGACGGTGACGAACGGTGTGTGCGGTCGCGCAGGGATGTTCGACGGCACGGGCTGGTTGTGCGTGGATGAGCCCGCTGTGTTCAATGCGCCGGACATGACGGTTTCGCTCTGGATCAAACCGGAAACCCTGCGGGGCAGGCGTGGATTGGTCGGCAAGCGCTTTTCTGGCTGCGAGGCGCCGTTTATCCTGTCTCAGAGCGGCGCCGGGCTCAGCTTTGAGGCCACCGACGCCGAGCACCGCTGGACGTTCAACTTCATCTCCGGTCCCGTACTGAAGGAAGGGCAGTGGACGCATGTCGCCGCGGTCGCGCGGCGCGGCAAGGGTGTTGCGCTTTTTGCGAACGGCAAGAGCGTTGCCGAAAAGCAGAATGCGTCCGACAGGATCGGCAACGGCGAACCTCTGATACTCGGGCGAGAAGCGTGGGGCGGCGAGCCCGCATCAACCGGCACGCCGGGGTATTTCATCGGCCAGATGGACGAGGTGAAAATCTGGACACGGGCGCTCACGCCAAAAGAGATTGGCGAAGAAGCCTCGCGCCGGCCGGACGGGAACTGACTCCTAGGTAATCGGTTGGTGACGGGGGATGCAGGTGCGTGCGAGGAGAAGCGGAAGGTGCCTGTCGGTTCTGGAGTGCGGGGACAAGCAAAGCGCGGCACGTTTTTTCTTGGCACGATCAAAAGCGGCGTCGCGCGGAATACCGCTTGCCGCACGCACTCCAAATCATTCTCGCCGTGCCTATCGTGCGAGACCGACCGGCAAGCCTCTGACACCTGCGCTACAGGAGTCTGATCAGGGCTCCTCGATTCGTCTGGAGAAGCACGCTTGTTCCAGCTAGGACCGCACGGGAACCGAGCGGCGCACCGGTGATCGTCCAGCCGCTCAGATCCGTCGCACTGCCGGCTTCGATCGATCCGGCTGAGATGAGCGCTTGACCCGTGTAGAGGAAGCCTGTCCCGCTGACGTCGAGCGCAGCCACGGCGGGGAGCTTCAGCGCGCCGGTCACCACGATGCGCCCTGCGGTTTTGGCGTTGCCGTCGTATTTCCAAACCGCCTTTGCCCCTTCTTCCAGCGTGAGCGAGGCGACCCGCGAGACCGTCGTGGTTGCCGTGCCAAACGCCGCGCCCGAAACCACGGTGACGGCCGAATTCGACATGCCGCCGCTGACCAGCAGCGTGCCGTTGCTGATGATCGTCGCGCTGCTGTAAGGATGGGGCCCGTCGGTAAGGAGGAAGGTCCCGGCGCCCGTTTTGATGAGCCCCGCGCGTTTGTTGTTATGTGAGCTGTCCAAAAGGCTCGCCTTCACCGTCAGATCCTCTGCCGCGCTGCCGGTCACATCGTCGACGCGGAACACCCTCATCGTGTCGTCAACCGTCTGGACAAATGTCAGATGGATGCCGTTGTTCGCTCCGGCGCCGGCAAGGATCATGGAGGGTACCGCGCCGGTCACGGCGACGTTCCCGCTGAGAGCAAAAGCCTGATAGGGATATCCTGAACCTGGGCCAGTCACGATTGTTCCGCCGTTCAGGTAGATTGGGCCAAGGGTTTGGTAACCGCTGGACGTCTTCAGTGTTCCACCGTTCAGGTTGTAGATCGCACTGCCGTTCATGTCGTCCCGTGCCACGAGTATCGTCCCACCGCTGTTGACGGTATAGGAGGTGGCGTAAACGAGCCCGCGGTACTGGTTGGCGGTTCCCTGCCCTTGTTGGAGCGTTCCCCCGTCTACCACCACGGTTCCGCTGAAGGTGTTCAGATTTACGCTCGCAGCAATGACGGCCGTGGTGCCCGCGCCCGACTGCCGGAAGAGGCCGGAACCGGTGATCGCGTTGGTCAGCGTGAGAATGCCGCTGCCCGCGCAATCCAACGTGCCGGCGGCAAGGTCGATCTTCCCGTCATACGTGCGGGCTCCCGCAAGCCGGAGTGTGCCCGCGTTGATGACGGTCTTTCCTTCATAAGCGAGGGTTCCCGAAAGTTGCAGCGTGCCGGCGCCAGCCTTGGACACTGCGCCGGTTCCGCTCACGTTCACGAAGGTGAGCAACGTGCCTGTTCCCGCCGGATTCACGCTGACGGTCGAGGAGGCCGCCTGCAACTCGACGTTGCTGACCGTCTGCTCGCTGGTGAACGTCGCCGCGCCGAAATCGAAAGTCTGTCCGGTCTGGGCGCTGGTGCTGGTGCTCATCGCATTCAGTTGCACCTGGGTGCCGCTGCTGATGCTGCGGATGTAAGAGCCTGAGGGGAGGTAGGCATTCGAAACAGCCTGCCCGACGGTCAGTCCCACTGTGGAGCCCACGGTTAAGACAAGCGTTCCGGCATTGAGCGTCAGTCCGGTGAAGGTGCTGTTCGTCGCGTTTCTGCGGGCCGTGAGATCAAAGCCCCCGCCGCCGAGGATCAGCTTGGAGCCGGGGCTGTAGGCGTTGTTCAGGGCAAGGCTGCCCGGCGCTCCGGCAACCATACTATAGTCCACCTGAATGCGCCCACTGGTCACCGTCGTATCGCCTGTCCACGAGTTGGTCGCTGCCAGCCCACCTCCCGTAAAGACCAGATCGCCCGCGCCGGCCTTGAGGAGGGTGCCCGCTTCTCCCGGCTTGTTGACCACCTGAGCCGAAGGCGAAATGTAAATCTTGTTGCCGGAGCCGTCAACGTAAAACTCATGCGTTCCGCTTTGCGCCAACTGGATGGTGGTCGGCTTGCTGGTGTTGTACTGTGTATCCTTGGTGCCGCTGCCGTTGTAGTTCTCCAAGGCATAGCCGTTTCGGAACCAGACCGCGTCGCCGGTGCTACGTGTTCGGACCGTGCCGTTGTTGAATTCAAAGATCCCGGTGCCGGCATAGCGGTCGAGTGCGTTGTTCCCGTTGTCATCGGCCACTCCGATGCGGTCAGACTTCAGCGTCCCCCCGTCCAGAATGTAACGCCCGAAAGAGCCCGCGGCCGGTTTGGCGGTCGCGTCCATCAAGACGATCCCATAACCGCCATTGGGAATCGTGATCGTCCCGTTTGTCTGCCGGAACGTGTTGCCATAAACGGGTGCCCCGTAATTCACGTTGATCCAAGCACTGAGGGTCATGTCGTATCCCGTCGTGAGGTACTGGGGCCCGGCGGAATCGGAAGGCAGAGAGAATTCACGGCAGGCCAGCGATGTGGCGGTCAGAATGCTGGCCGCGTTGGCCTCGCTGGCATTATTCACTCTGATATCGGCTGTCCCCGCGCCGGAATCGCTGATCGCCCCGCTGACCGTTAAGCTGCCGCCTTTGTCGATAACAAGGGCTTGGTACGTGCTGACCGCGTTGCTGAGCGCAACCTTGGCTGCGACAGCGCTTACGCCACTGCCAACCGTGATGGTGCTGTTGAGGTTAAGCGACACGTTGTCGTCAGCGGTCGGCACCGCGCCTTCCGCCCAGGTGGCGGAGTTGGCCCACTGTGCGTTCGCTCCCGAATTCCAGTTCCGATCGGCGGCGTGTAGACATCCGCCCCAGACGCACGCTACGACCGCGGTGAGGCGATAAAAGCAAGACCCTTTTCTGTTCATTGAACCACTCCTTGTCATTTTCAGTTCGCCATTAAAAATTATAAAATTAGAACTTTAATCCCTTGTCTTGAATGGGTCAATCTGGAATTTACGGTAACCGGGTGTTGTCGGGATTCACTTCGACGCGGCCAGCCCGCCGGCTCGGGTCATGGTACAACAGCCATCGGGCTCCTGTATGTCGCGAAGCAGTCCGGCTCCAGCCCGTCCACTTCGGCGAGCCCCTCCCGTGTTATGAACAACGAACAGGTTACGAGCATGCGGCTCGTGAGAGGTGTCATGATTTTCTCGTGGAGGCTCGGTGGTTCAATCAGTTTTCGGTTCTGCTGCCACGGGGAACATGGAGATGCGGAACTTGGCGCAGCCGTAGGGGATCAGCGCGATCCGCTCGGCAGGCCCTTTGCCCGCAAGTGGTTGGGCCGGCAGGCTGGGTTTCTCCGACGACGGCGTCCAGTCGACGGGGACAGCGTTAACGTAAATCTTCAGCGGCGAGGCCAAGGGCCAATCCCAGCGGGCGGGCATGGAGCCTCGCTCGACGGCAAGGTCTGTCTTACGCGTGCCCAGCGCGTATTTCCAGCGGGCCGTCGGATCGGGCGTGTTTTCGTCCTTCGTGTCCGGAATGGGAAGCGCGAACAGAAGCGGTCCGTAAGAGACGGAGGCGTACGGCAGACCGTTCGTCGCACCGCTGCCCGGCACCGTCACCACTGTGGGCTTATGCGCGCCCGTATAAGGTGCGCCCGGAGCATTGTCGCGACCTGTCTTGACGACGGCGGTCATCGGAAAACGCAGGCGGACGGTATCGCCCGCTTTCCACTTTCGGCTGACACGCATGAAGCCCTTGGCATTTTGCTCGATCTTGACGGCGGAGCCGTTCACGCTCAGTTCAGGTTTCGCGCACCAGCCTGGAATATGGAAGAAGAGTGAAAAGGCCGCCTTTTTCGAGGGTTTCACGGACAGCTCGATGATTTCGTTGAAGGGATAATCAGTCGTGCAGACGATCTCGACGGGGATACGGTTCGCCACTAGCGCGGTGACCTTGCACGGACCATAACACGTTGCTGCCAGCCCGTTGTCATGCGTAGCCATCCACATGTGCGTCACGTAGGTGGGCACAATGCGGTTGAGCGCGGCCGTACAGCAGAGCGGCGAGTGTTTCGGCTTGTATAAGCCGCCTCCGGCCCGAGGCCCGTGAGGGAAATCCGGCGAGCCTGCGGCGAACCGGTTGGGGCTCTGGAAATAGACATGCGTTTTGAAATCGCGCGACACCGAGGCGGGCCCCGCATTGAAGAAAGCACGCTCGGCGCGGTCTGCCATGCTGCCTTCGCCGGTGACAGCCAGCAGAGCGGTCTGGCTCCAAATGTAATTGGCGACATCGCAGGTCTCGCTGCCCCGGAAGGCACCCGTGGGAACGTACCACTCGTCGGAGACGGGAACGCCGTAGGGCTGCATGGCGACGCGGTCGATCAGGTCGTGCCAACGGATCGCTGCCTGCAGATAGTTTGTGTTGCCAGTCCACAGATACCCCACGGCCCACGGCGTTGTGCACTCGACAAACTCAACAACGTGAGCGTTGGTCACCGAGGAGCCCGGCGTCAAATCGGGGGCGTTGCGGTAACGGCTCACGTTTGGTAGGAGCCCGGCGCCTTCTTCTTTGAACATGGTGTTGAGCGCTTCGGCGATGGCGTTGTTGCCAGTCCACCTGTACGTGTCGTAAGCCGGCCACAGGTTCACCACGTTGCCAGGTATCCACCGCAAACAATCGGGGTCCCCTCCGTAGGCTTTCTCGAGCGCATCCAGCATGTGCTTGTCGCCGGAACCCGCATAATAGCCCGTCATGGCTCGCCCCAGCAGGCCGCAGGCCCAGAGCGGCCAGCCGTCCAGGGCCGCGGCGACCGCTTTCCGGTCCGCGGGCTTGTTCTTGTCGAGCCACCAGAGAAAGAGCAGGCCGTTGGAGTTCATGTTGTCGGCGACCTCGTACAGCCGCCGTTTCGCCTGCTGGATCAGCGCGTCGTCGTGCAGGACGTACCCCAGTCGGACAAGTCCATCAAACCAGTAGCCGCCGCCTTCATACGGCCAGGCGCCCTTATTCCAGAGCAGCTTGTCGCCGGTCATTTTGTGGTCGGCGGCCCAGGCGCGCTTGAACTCGTCGTCGACCTCATCCATGTGCCCGGTGTAACCGTCCTTTGCAGCTAGGCACCAATCGCGTAGCCAACCCTGCGGCTCGACCGCGCCGGGCGGCAACGCAAGAAGGGCCGGGCGGACTTTGGCCTCAAAGGGCCGACCGTAGTTCGCTCGTGCCGCGGCTTCCGTTTCTGCGGCTGCCCTCGTCAGCGGTAACAAAATCAGCGTTGCGCACATGAAAATCCCATCGGAAATAACCGTGTTCGCTTTCATCGCTTAATTTCCCCATGTGTTTTCCCCATCTGCAAATCGGCAGAAGACAATTGAATAATTGTGGCGCTTTCAAGCAGCTGACGCAAGGCCGCCCACTGGCTTTGTTTCAACGTGCTCTGAATCGCGGCAGCCAGCCCGTTCGTGTCTGCGGGCAGTTTTTCTCCGGCGGACTGTTTGGACTCGATTTTTTTTAGAACGGCTTCGGCGTCACGTGCCAGTTGCGCGATGATGTCCGCCGGTTGCGTGGCGGAGAATCCGGCGATTCCGACCTCCGGCGAAAGCGCAAACGATTGGAGCTCATAGGCGTCTAGCTTCAGGGCCCATGTAGCCGAGGCAGGCGCTTTGCCTCCGGTGGACAGGTTGGCGATCTTGCCCGCCGCATTCGTGAGGGTCACGGTCACATCGCTCGGGTAGTATTCGCGGTTCACCAGATAGACGAAGCGTTTGCCGCCGGTGACCAGCGTCCGGACGGTCACGGGGTCGGTGTTCTCCCCGACTGTTTCAAACTTCGTGGCGGGCAACGTGCGGTAAGCGGTCGCGAAAGGCCGCAGCAGATCCGCATGGCCCCGGTCGAGCGTCAAGCCGCCTCGCGAAATCACCGGCGGGTCGAACCGCGCTAACGTGTTGGCATAATGGCGCATGAAA
>Ga0209066_10006929_pt1 | contig 11415 bp, 7 predicted proteins | sample All_14_2_FD_187198 | JGI IMG/M metagenome (GOLD analysis project Ga0209066, IMG submission 187198) | Freshwater microbial communities in response to fracking from Pennsylvania, USA - Allegheny Zone_MetaG_DW_15 (SPAdes) (version 2) ...
AAGTCTAACAGCGCGATCGTACACGCGGGCTACGATGCCAAACCCGGTACGCATAAGGCGCGGTTCAATGTGGCGGGCAACGCGCTATTCGAGCCGTTGTGCCGCGAACTGGGGGTCCCGTTCCAGCGCAACACCTCGTTGGTCGTGGCGTTTTCATCCGAAGACCGGCCCAAGCTGGAGGAACTGAAAGCTCGCGGCGAGACGAACGGCGTTCCCGGCCTGCGGATTGTAGAACGAGAAGAGGTGCTGACGCTGGAGCCGAACATCGGGCCCGATGTCATCGCGGCGCTTGTGGCCCCGACCGGCGGTATCTGCTGTCCGTATGAGTTGACCTATCGATTGGCGGAGAGTGCGGCTGCGAACGGTGTCGAGTTTTCGTTTAACTGCGGGGCGCGCACCGTGGCTCGATACGGTGGCGGCTGGCGCGTCGAGACCGAAGACGGCCGGACCTATGAGGCGCGTGTTGTCTTGAATGCGGCCGGACTTTATGCCGATGTGTTCAACAATCAGGTCAGCGGCGAGAAGCTGACCATTCGGCCGCGGCGCGGCGAGTATCTGATGATCGACAAACTTTTTGCGGGAGCGTTCCGGGCTACCGTTTTCCAGGTCCCGACCGCAATGGGCAAGGGTGTGTTGGTTTCGCCGACGGTCGACGGGACATTGATCGTGGGCCCAACGGCCGAGGAGCTTGAAGACAAGAGCGACACCCGTACGACGGCCGCAAGTCTCGCGAAGATCCGCCAATCGGCGGAACGGGTCTGGAACGGCTTTCCGTCCAGCGGTGTGATCGCAACCTTCGCGGGCCTGCGCGCGCACGGCGACCGCGGCGATTTCGTGCTTGGCGAGCCTCCCGACGCACCAGGCTTTTTCAACGCCGCCGCGATCGAGTCTCCTGGGTTAACCGCCGCGCCTGCGCTGGCCGTCTGGCTCGCTGAGCGCGTGGCCGACCGGCTCGGAGCCACGAAACGTCCGGAGTTCGCAGGCGGCTCCTCGCACTGGCCACAGTTCCGGTCGATGAGCTCGTCGGAGCGCGCTGCGGCGATCGCGCGCGATCCCGCTTATGGAAGGATTGTCTGCCGCTGTGAGGGCGTGTCGGAGGCCGAGATCCGTGCGGCGATCCGCTGCCGCATTGGGGCGAGGACGCTCGATGGCGTCAAGCGGCGCACGCGTGCGGGCATGGGGCGCTGTCAAGGCGGGTTCTGCACGCCACGCATCATCGCGATCCTTTGCGAAGAGTTGGGGGTGGCGCCGGAAGAGGTGACGAAATTCGGTGGCGGATCATTTCTGCTGAAAGGGGCTCGCGAGTCATGACCGACGTGGAGGTGTTGATCATCGGCGGTGGGCCTGCGGGAATGGCTGCGGCCATTGCGGCCCGTGAGGCGGGTTGCGGGAACCTGCTGGTGCTGGAGCGCGACGCGCACTTGGGCGGCATTTTGCAGCAGTGTATCCACACGGGTTTCGGGCTGCACGTGTTCAAAAAAGAGCTGACCGGGCCAGAATATGCGCAGCGCTTTATTGACCTGGTCGCAGATCGTAAGATCCCTGTGCAGTGCGACACGATGGTCTTGGACGTGACGCGCGAACGTGTGGTGACGGCGGTGAGCCCGGCGCACGGGCTTCAGCAGTTCAACGCCAAGGCAATCGTGCTGGCGATGGGGTGCCGCGAACGGACGCGCGGCGCTTTGATGATTCCGGGATGGCGTCCGTCCGGCGTGTATACGGCAGGTCTGGCGCAGCGCATGGTCAACATCGAAGGATGGGCCCCGGGACGGAGCGTGGTGATCCTGGGCTCAGGCGACATCGGCCTCATCATGGCCCGCCGCATGACGTTCGAAGGGGCGCAGGTTCTCGCGTGCGTGGAAGTGATGCCCTTCTCCAGCGGGCTCACGCGCAATGTGGTCCAGTGCCTTGATGATTTCGAAATCCCGCTGCTGCTCAGCCATACGGTGACCGATATCCATGGACGCGAGCGCGTTGAAGGCGTGACGGTCATGCAGGTAGACGCGCAGCGCAATCCGGTGCCGGGCACGGAACGGCGGCTCAACTGCGACACGCTGCTGCTATCGGTGGGGCTGATTCCTGAGAACGAGCTTTCAAAAGCGGCAGGCGTCGAGCTCTCGCCGGCCACGTCGGGGGCCGTTGTCGACGAGTCGTTGCAGACGAGCGTGCCGGGAATTTTCGCGTGCGGCAATGTTTTGCATGTCCACGATCTGGTCGATTTTGTTACCTTAGAGTCCGCATGGGCAGGACAGCGTGCTGCGGCCTTTGCGCGCGCAGGGGCGGAGCCTCCTGCGGCTGTGTTGCGGGTGTGCGACGGGGCGGGGGTGCGTGGGCTTGTGCCCCAAAAAATCTGTGTACAGCGTGTGACGGACGATGTGTCCCTGATGTTCAGGCCGGCCGCGGTTTTCAGGGACGCCTCTGTTTCGGTGAAAGCCGATGGACTGGAGGTCGCCCGCAAAAAGTACCGGATTTTGACGCCGGGAGAGATGGTGAATTTCACGTTGCCCAAGGCCCGGTTCGCACGATTGGAAGGGATACGGGAGCTGACAGTGGAGGTGGTGCCATGAAGAGCGAGGCATTGACCTGCATCGGCTGTCCGTTGGGGTGTCGGCTGAGTGTCACGGTCGAAGACGGCACGGTGCGCACGGTTGACCATGCAGGGTGCGCACGCGGCGTGGTTTACGCGCGGCAGGAATGCGTCGCTCCGATGCGCACGGTGACGTCGTTGGTTCGCGTGCGCGGACGGCGCGCGCCACTCAGCGTGAAAACTGCGGAGCCGGTGCCGAAAGAGTTGATCTTCCAGTGCCTGGAAAGGATCCATGGGATCGAGGCTGTTCCGCCGGTGCGGATCGGGGATGTGCTGATTGAGGATGTTTGTGGTACAGGCGTGAATGTCGTGGCAACATCGGCTATCTGCGGATAAGGCCCTGTTTGCTTTGGGTCTAGACCGTCGGTCAGGAATCCGCGACGCGTCCCGTGTGTGACGAACAAGCAGAGCAAAGAAGGGCGTTGCGTAAGATGAAACGGATGACCAGATTTTTTCAGCCTGCACGGCATCGCCCTGTGACCGGCACGTTTGAGGAGCAGTCCCGACTGTATCGGCGCAGCCGTCAGTATGCGGTGGCCGTAATGGTGGTGGTTTACGGGCTTTATTACGTCTGCCGCCTCAGCCTGAACGTGATGAAGAAGCCCATCGTGGACTCGGGGTATCTGAACACCGAACAACTCGGTTACATCGGGTCGGCTCTCTTTTTCGCTTATGCGGTCGGCAAGTGCGTGAACGGTTTCTTGGCAGACCGAAGCGACATCCGCAAGTTCATGGCGGTTGGCCTTTTCGTGTCGGCGCTGGCGAACTTCGCGTTGGGGTTCAGGATGCCCGCGCTTTTCTTTGCGGTGCTGTGGGGCATTAATGGCTACGCGCAGTCGATGGGTGCGCCCGCGAGCGTTGTCGGGCTGGCCAGGTGGTTCAACAACCGCGAGCGCGGCACGTATTACGGTTTCTGGTGTACAAGCCACAATCTGGGTGAGGCGCTTACTTTTGTCCTGACCTCGCTGGTGGTCTCCGCGTTCGGTTGGCAATGGGGGTTTGTCGGCGCGGGACTCTTCGGGTTGGCAGGCGTGGTGTTGGCTTGGATCTTCTACCGCGATAGCCCGCAAAGCCAAGGGCTGCCGTCGATCATCGAATGGTCGGGCGAGACGGTGCCTCCGGAGCAGGCGCGGGAGCACGCGTCCGTGTGGGCTGGCCAGAAGGCGGTCCTTTCCAACTGGGCTGTGTGGATGATTGCGTTGTCGAGCGCGTTCATCTATGTGGCCCGCTATGCGATCAACAGCTGGGGAATCTACTTTCTCGAGATGAAGAAAGGCTACACGAATCTTGAGGCAAGTTCGATCATCTCGGTCAATGCGGTCTGCGGATTGGCAGGCACGCTCTTCTGTGGGGTGATTTCCGACAAGCTGTTCGGCGGGCGCCGCAATACGCCCGCACTGATCGCCGGGCTGATGAACATGCTGGCACTCTGCCTCTTCCTGTTGGTGCCCGGGGCGCACAAGAGTTTGGACGTGTTGGCGATGGTCATGTTCGGGACGTCGATCGGCGTTCTCTTCTGCTTTTTGGGCGGTCTCATGGCGGTGGACGTGGCGCCCAAGAACGCGGCGGGGGCGGCGTTGGGCGTGGTCGGCATCGCCTCTTATCTCGGCGCGGGCATTCAAGACATCGTCAGCGGATATTTGATCAAGTCGCGCGGTGTGGTGGAGGGTGGCAAGAAAGTTTACGAGTTCGCGCATTCGCACTTCAGCTGGAATGGCGCTGACTATACGGTGGCCCACATTTCGTTTTTTTGGATAGGGGCCTCGGTGTTGTCGCTTCTTTGCGCGCTGACGGTTTGGAACGTCAAGCCGCGGGAGTAAGGAGCCGTTTGGTGATGGAGCGGTGAGGGCAGAAATGCCATCGGTTTCGAGGTCGACGTTCGGCTCTCCAGGGAAAACAGCGTTGCCTTGTCGTCGTGAGACATGTTCGGGCAGGCAGCGGATTGAAGATGAGGAAAACAAGTCGGTACGGACAAAGGCCGCTGTTTCTGGGGACGTAACTGAAGTAAACAAACCAAGTTAAGCCGTTGTGGTGCGGAGCTGAGGCAGGAGGCTGGCCAGCGTCTCGAGAGTCTGGTCGATCTCAGCTTCCGTCGTGGATCGTCCGAGCGAGAAGCGCAGCGAGGCCAGCGCTTGTTCGGGCGAAAGGCCCATCGCGGTCAGCACGTAAGGCGGCAGGCGGTTGGCGGTGGAGCAGGCCGACGTTGTCGCGGCTGCGATCCCGGCGATGTCGAGATTCATCACGGCGGTGATGGCGTCGATGCCGGGAAAAGTGATGTTTAGCGTGTTCGGCACGCGCGGCGCCTGGGCGCCATTGACGTGCGCATCGGGAAAGGCGGCGAGCAGGCCGTTCTGTAGCCGGTCGCGCAGTGCGGCGATGCGTGTCGCGTCGCCGGACATGTCGCGTGCCGCAAGCCGGGCAGCCTCGCCGAGACCGCAGATGCCGGGCAGGTTTTCTGTGCCCGCGCGCAGGGAGCCCTCTTGCGAGCCGCCGAAAAGCAGCGGCGTCAGCAAGGACTTCTCGCGTACCACAAGAGCTCCCGAGCCTTTAGGGCCGTAGAATTTATGTGCGGAGAGGGTGAGGGCATCCACGCCGAGTGCCGCGAAGTCCACGGGGATGCGTCCGACAGCTTGTACCGCGTCGGTGTGGACCGGCACCTGGTGCCGACGCGCAAGTTCGTCGATTTCCTGGACCGGCTGAAGGACGCCGGTGTCGTTATTGACCAGCATGATCGAGATCAGGGCCGTGTCGGGACGGATCGCCGCTTCGACGTCGTGCGGATCGATCAGTCCTTCTGCATTCACCCCCACTCGTGTGACATGCCAGCCGAGGGTTTCAAGAACACGCGCAGGCTCCAACACGCAGGGGTGTTCGATGACACTGGTGATGAGATGCCGCGGGCGGTGATCCGCCCGGAAGAGCGGCCCGAGCAGCAATTGGTTTGTTGCTTCGGTTGCACCGCTGCCGAAAAGGATGTTCGACGGTGCTGTGTTGAGCAGGAGGCCCAAAGCCCGGCGGGCACTTTCACGGGCGGCACGCGCCTGTTGACCGTCCGCGTGCAAGCTGGAGGGGTTCCCCCAGGCACGGGTGAGGCAGTCGGTCATTTCCGCTACGACTTCAGGCGCGGGCCGGGTTGTCGCGTTGTGGTCAAGGTAGATCATCTGTTGTGAGTCGGGGAGTGGAAGATAGAAGACCGGGTTCAGGAGTCAGGGCATGAAACTACTGCCCGATACACCAGAGGTATTTTTTTGCGCGCACATAAATACGCCCGCCTGCAAACGCGGGCGTGGCGCTGACAGGGTCGCCCATCGGATTGACAGACAGCTCTCGGCTTTCGCGGCCCGCCTCAAAGACGCGGAACACGCCTTTCACGCGGTCCACCACATACACGTTGTTGCCTGCCACGACCGGCGAGGCGTAAAACCCGTCTTCAAACTCTTTGCGCCAAATCTGCTTGCCGTCTGCCAGATTGTGACACGTCATCTCTCCTGCATCGGTGACCAGATAAACCAGGCCGTTATCGATCACGGGGCTTGCCACGTCGGGCAGGTTGCCGTCCTCCCACTCCCACAGTTTCTTCGGCTCGCCCTGCTGCGTCAGTTTAAAGGCGCTCATCTTCGAGTAGCAGTTCGCGGCGAGCCACACATCGCCTTCCCAAGCCAGAGAAGGGGCGACCTCACCGGTCACGGCCTCGACCTGCCACAGCTTCTTGCCGGAGGCAAGCTCCATGCCCCAAGTCTGCTGGCTCGCGTGGATCAGCAGGACAAACTGGTCGCACAACGGCATCACCACAGGGGTGCTCCACGACATCCCCGCATCGCGGGGGGTCTCCCACAGCGTTTTGCCTGTGTTCTTGTCCAGCGCAAGAATGCGTCCGCGTTCCTCTTGGTCCCATTGCACGATCAGCATGTCGCCGCAGTAGACGAGCGACGAGGCGTGGCCATAGGTGTTTTTGGGGCGTCCCAGATAGATTTGCCACACGAGCTTGCCGGTGTGATCGAGCGCAGCCAGGTCGCCGGTTGCAAAGATCGCGTACACGTGTGACTCATCACACGCGGGCGTGGAGGCGGCGAGTCCGGTGTCGGCGCCCGCCTCGGGCAAGGGCTCACCTGTCTTGGTTCCGTCCGGGATTTCTGTGCGCCAAAGCAGGGCGCCTGTTTCGGTGTCATGCGCCATTACACACCGCGCGGAGTCGTCGCCGGTTGTGAGAAAGAGCCGCTTTCCCCATACCACCGGCGTGCTCGATCCGTTCTGCACAAGTTCTGTCTTCCAGCGGATGTTCACGCCGGTCTCGCCGTTCCAGGTGACCGGCGCGTTGGTGAAAGAGGCGTGGCCGGACATGGTCGGACCGCGGAGGAACGGCCATTGTTCCGCCAGCGCCGTCTGCGGCGTGCCTTTGCGGCAGGGGCAGACATGTTCCTCGCCAGGCTTCAACTCCGGGTTTTTAAGGCTGGCCCGCAAGGCGCGGTCTGCCGGCTGCGTCGCGCGGCGGCCGTGTGCGATCTGCAGTGCCGCCGCTCCCAGCAGCAGCGCGATGCCGGCGGCGAACACCGAGTTGACGGCTAGGCGGTCGGAGCGAGCCGGGTCCTCGCCGCCGCCCAGTGTGCGCGGGTCGGGGATCTTCAGGCTCAGCCGCCAAGCCACGCCGAAACACCCGGCGGTGGCCAACAGCCCGAGCACAAGCAGGACCATGCCGCTTTGCCTGAAGGTCAGGCTGTTGAAGTAGGCCCGGCGCGCCATCCGGTCAAGCTCCTGCGCGAAGGCCACCGCTTGAGTGTCTTGCGGGGCGACGCGGATCTTCGCGAGCGACTGCGTGAGCACCTCTGAACGCACGGTTTCGGCGGGGCCGGAGTGATAGGCGTCGGCAGCCAGCAGCGCCGCAACTGTGAGGCTGAACACCAGTGCCACAAAGCCCACGCCGCGTGCGCATTGCCGAAGCGTCCGGCATCGTCTAGCCATTCCTTTGCAAACCATCTCGGCCCCCTTGTGTTCCCATGCGCCTTGCCTAACAAGAGCAACGGGCTTATTTCTTCAACTCTTTCTGGAGCTTCTCAAGAAACGTCCCGACTTTCTCCAGCGCTTGTTCGCCCACCGCCTGTTGAATGAGTCCCCCCAAAGCGGATTGCAGAGAGCCGGTGTCGAGGCGAGGTTCGTCGATCGTCCCGCTCACCGGGATCTTGACCGTCATGCCCTTCAGCACCTTCGCGCCTGTGCTGACGCCCCATTGTTCGGTCACCGGCACTTCGATCAGGTATTTGATGGTGCCGTCAAATGCGACCCAGCCGCCGAGCGTCACGGGCTGTTTGTCGAACACCATTCTGACGGGGTCGACCGTAACGCGCCCGTTTCGGATCACCACATGAAGCGGAAGCTGTTCCACGACATAGAGGCGGTCTTTGATCTTCAGCATTCCCAGCAGTTCGCGAAGCGCAGGGCCCAACTCCAGCTTGAGCTGTTTGAACAGGATCGTCATGTCGGCCGCGACGCCTTTTTCAGGATCGACGCCGGGCGCAATCGTGCACTGCTTCATGTCCAGCGAGATGGTTCCTCCCAAGACGGTGCTGCCCTGAAAAAGCGGGTTCAGGTTCACCAAGAGCTTGTCCATCATCTCTTGGGTGAGCGCCACGCTGTCAAGAACCCGCGTCTGGGGCGGGAAACTCAACACGCCCGCCGTATTTCCCGTGGACAGCTCTGGCACGAAGCGCAATTTTCCGCCGTTCAGCATAGGCTCGTAGGCCATCTTCAGACGGCCTTTCGAGAGGCGTAAAGAAATGTCGGCGGCTCCTGCCTTCAAACCCAGCCCTTTGAGCGAGGCCAAATACGCGGCGCCTGAGAACTCGCCTTCCGACACCAAGGTCGCCCAGCCGCCTGCCAGAGGCGCGGCGAGCTGGAATTCGCGAGGCTCATGTCCTGTCATTTCGAATTCGTCGATGCCTTCCGCTGCCAGCAGACTGGCCAACATCGCGAAGTTCAGCGCCAGTTTTCCCTTGGCTTCTGTCATGCACCGTGACGAGAGCTGGCTTATTTCTGCCTGCGCGCTCAAGTCGAGCAACCCCGAGTTGATCGACAGCGCATCGACGCGCACGCGGTCGCCTTCCGACGCCACGGTTAGGTCCGCCGCGGCTCGGGCCGCTTTTTCGGCAAACACCACTTCGCCGTCGCGCTCCAATGTGCCGCCGCCGGCGAGTGTGGCCTCACACCGTACCCCGCCTTTTGGCGTGCTCTGCGTGAGCGTGCCCTCCAAGCGGATGTCCGGAACGCGCCATATTCCCGCGTCAGTCTCAGCCGTCACCTGGCGCGCCGCCGCATTCATGCGCGCCTTCGCCGCGCCGGCTGCGGCTTCTGCCGTGACGTTCGCGATCACGCGTCCCTGCCAAGCGTTCATGCGCCGCTGCGCCGGTGCGGGAATGAATCCGCCAAGGAGTTGGCGGACACTTTCCATGTCCATGTCACCTGTCAACGTGAAACCGCGCAACACGAAAGGCTGTCCTGCCTGTGCGGGTGTCAGCCGTTTCCAGCCTCCTGCCGCCCTGCCGTTCGTCAACGTCAGCTCGAAAGACGCGTCTTGGAACTCTCCGGCTGGCCGGCCTTCTTTCAGCGGCACGCACCCGTCGACCTTCAAAGTCCCCTGAGGCACCACCACCCGTTGTCCGGGGCTCAGCTCGGCCGCCACATCTGACAATTTCAAGAACCCGTTGACCGCCACACGCCCGTCCTCGCGCCGCGTGGTCAGGTCCAGATATGCGGAACCTACCATGGGTGGCGCGTCTTTCAGGATACGTTTGAAATCGCGGGAGAAGAGCGTGAGGTTCAGTTTTCCCTTCAGCACGGCCGCGTCAAAACGGCCGCTGCCGAAGACGTCAGCAAAGGGTGCCTTGAGGTGGAAGGTTTCCACTTCCGGCCATTGGCCATAGGGGAAGTCCGCTTTGAACACCAGCGAGGGAGCGGGCTTGAGAACCAGCGGCTCGCCGTCGATCGTCATGGCCAGATCCGCCGTCGTCGCGGTCGCGTCCACGCGCAGGGATTTCTCGCTGCCCGCCAAGGTGAGATTCGCCTGCAGTTGGCCCTTCGGCATCTTGAAGCTCTTGGACAAGCCCAGCGCCGGGGCAAAGTCGCGTGCGATAGCGGCCAAGTCGGCTTCCGCTTTAGCCCGGATCGAGCCGGTCATCACTCCGGCCTTTGTGCCCGCTTGCAGTGTGCCGCCCGCTTGGGCCTTCACCCAAGGCGAGGAAAACTCGAACTTGGATATGGACACTGACTTCTGGTTGTAAGCCACATTTGCCATCAGCGCCAAGTCGCCTTTCGGGGAACGCGGCTGGCCAGAGGCCGCAACCGAAAGCCCTGTGATCAGCAAGGCGCTTTCGACCGAGAATTGGTCGGAGCCCTTGATGGTCGCGGTCAGCACGCCCTCTGCCACGCCGCTGTGGACCCACGCTTCGCCTGCCGCCTCCTGGAGCAGGGGTCTGAGCGCGGCCAGATCCACCCCGATGAGTTTAAGCGTAAGTTTTTCCGGTTGTTCCAGCGTCGCTCCTTTTGAAAGGTCCCGCAGACTCTGCACACGCCCCTCGAGCGCCAACGTGCCGCCTCCCACCTGCATCTGCCCCTGGACAGAGATCGGTTTTTTGTACGACTCCAACGTGACGGTTCCCGCGATTTGCTGGGCTTCGAACGTTTCCGGCGCATGACCCAGCACTTTCACTCGGCCATCCTCGACGCTGAGGACGGCGGCCACATCCACGATGGGAAGAAAGAAAAAGCCCTTCTTCTTTTTCCCTTCGCCCGGTGCCGGTTTAGATTTTTGAGGCGGCCGCGCGAGGTTGATGGTGACCGCCGGTTGCTTGAGAGTCATCCGGCCCACATCCAACACGCCGACAGGCAACAGGCGCAACAGGCCCCTGTCGGAGGTCACCTGAGAGACGGTGATGTCCAGGCCATGTTCCACATCCGCCACATGGACCTTGTTCAGAACCGGTGCGCTGAACCATCCCAGCGACCAGCTTTCGACGGAGACGTTCAGGGGGGCCGCCGCCGCGTTAACTTTCGCCAGAACCATCTTCAGCCCGGCGTCTGTGGACAGAAGGGACGGGATCAACGCGACACAGACGAAGAGCGGCACCAGCGCAAACGCAAACAGACGGAAGAGTCCTCTCAGGCATCCGGGCTTTTGCTCCGGTGACGCATCCTCTTCGTCGTCTCTGATCGCTGCAAAATCCATAGGTCATCCTCGCACGTTGTGCACCACTCTCCCTCTCGTCGAGCAGAAAAGAAATAAGTTAAATCATAACAGTGTCAGCCCGCAAAGTCGATGCCGGCGACTTTAACTTTGACAACTTTGGCATCGTTGAACGGGTTCGTCGAGCCGGCAATTTGAGGGGGAGGTTGTTGGTTGCATGAGGCCTTCGCTTGTGTGTGGAGCGCGCGGCCTATAGAGGAGCCGCGGTCCGCGAAGAGCAGGCTTGGCCAACTTGCGCAGCGCGTACGCCGTCACCAAAGTTCGCCGGGACTCTGGCAGAAGGGCCGAACATCGGCGATGTCGGCGGCGTCGCACGCCAGCATGACCAGCCGGTCAATCCCGAGCGCGATGCCGCCGCATCGGGGCATGCCGCGTTCGAGAGCGGCAAGAAACGGCTCATCCAGCGGGTAGATCTCTTTGCCGAGCTGACGGCGTTCGGCAGCGGCCTCGAGGAAACGCGCGCGCTGGGCGGATGGGTCACAGAGCTCGCTGTACGCGTTGGCAAGCTCGAGTCCGCCGACGTAGACTTCCCAGCGTTCGGCCACGGAGGGGCTCTGCGGCTTGAGCAGGGCGAGCGAGGCGGCCGGCGCTGGAT
>Ga0209066_10006930_pt1 | contig 11415 bp, 1 predicted proteins | sample All_14_2_FD_187198 | JGI IMG/M metagenome (GOLD analysis project Ga0209066, IMG submission 187198) | Freshwater microbial communities in response to fracking from Pennsylvania, USA - Allegheny Zone_MetaG_DW_15 (SPAdes) (version 2) ...
ATCCAACGTTAGCTTGATTTCAAATACTGGTTACATTGGCAGCATTCAGAATGCCGGCTCAATGAGTAGCCTTGTTTTCTCAGGCGGTGACGCTGACTACATTTTAAATACTGGTACGATTACTGCAGCCGCTAATCAGGCGATTGCACTTAACGCTGGTAGTAGCGTTACAGGTGGTATCACAAACTCAGGTATTCTCACGGGTTCAGCAGGTGCGGGGGTTTTGGTTGGGGCATCTTATGCTCAATCTTTTGTTAATGCCGCGAGTGGCACTATTTCCGGGCTGCTTAACGGAGTCAATCTGAACCTTGGTGCTATTGTTGGTTCAAACATCAACAATGCAGGTTTGATTCAAGGAACTAGTGTTGCTGGTCTGAGAGTTGCTGCCAGTACAATTTTAGGTGCTATTAATAACACCGGTAGCATGGTAGGTAGCGGTACGGGTACAAGCACGGGTTTGCTTATTGTTACTGGTTCGACTGTAACTTCTGGTGTAACTAATGCTGGATTAATTGGTGGGGCCATTGGTGTTCGTGTTAATAATTCCAGTGTAAGCAATATCCAGAATACGGGTTTAATCACAGGTAATTCTGGTGTTGCAGTCACTGTTTCTGGCACGCCTGTTACCTTGGTGAATAATGCATCAGGTACGGTTGTGGGTGCTGTGAATGGCCTGCTTAACGTTTCCAACAGCGGCTTGCTGGCTCTGCAGACCGCTTATAACGGAACGACCTATGCAGGTAGCCCGGTAGCGGCAACGATTACAGGTAACTACGTTCAGGCTTCTACCGGTACCTTGCAGATTGGGGTTAACGGCACCACGGGTACGGGCACCATTGCTGGAAACTACAGCACGATGTCGGTGAGTGGTACGGCATCGTTTGCTGCCAATAGCAACCTTAACGTTGTCATGAGCGCCAGCACTTCGGTGCAAATTGGCCAGACATTAGCAGGGGTGGTGAATGCTGGTAGCTTGATGAGCAACGCCTTCACAATTCTAGACAACAGTGCAGTTGTTGAATTTACTTGGCAAACCATAGGTGGCATGTTGAACCTGGTTGCCGTTGCAGCACCGGTGATTTGTGGTGCGACAGTTTCCGGGGCGCAGCCTGGTCCTTGTGAGTTGGATGTTAGCAACTACCCGAACCTTACTGTTACTAGCCTGGGTTCAATTTCAGGGGCAGCACAGGGTGTGCGTGTCCTGACGGGTGCTATTACGGGCCGCTTATCGAATGCAGGCTCGATCCTAGGTGCGAACACCGGTGTGCAATTCCGGAGCAATGCATCGCTCAGCGGCGGTATTACCAATGCCGGTTTGATCCAGGGCGCGGCAGGCATTGTTTATGCCGCTGGTGCCTCGGGTGGCACACTCGATAATACAGGTTCCATCATCGGTACCAGTGGTGCCGGTGTATCGATTGCAGGTGGCGCTCGTGTTGGTCAAATTAACAACAGTGGTTCGATCAGCAGCATTAGAAATGCTGGCCTGATTGCAGGGCTGAACTTATTGGCGGGTTCCACCGTTTCAGGCGGGGTAACCAACAGTGGCGCCATATCCAATAGCTACGCTTTCGTCGTTAGAAATGCTCAGTTAGCAGGTGGCCTGGTTAACACTGGCAATATTGGTACATCAAGCGGTAATGCAGCCGTAAGTGTTGTTAGTGGTGCGGTTCTAACCGGTGGTTTGAACAACTCTGGCACCATCACGGCTTACTACGGTGTAGATATCTATGCGGCATCCTTGCAGGGCGGATTAACCAATAGTGGCCTGATAGCCGGTGGACCAACTAACCGAGGTATCACCATTGAAGGCGGCACCGTGGGTGGTACGCTAAGTGGTGGTCTGCACAATAGCGGCCAGATTACTGGCCGTACCGGTGTGGTTGTTTATAACGGCATCTTGGCAGGTGGCATCACCAACAGCGGCTCGATCATTGGCGGCAGTGGCACGATCACTGGCTACGGTGTTATGGCCTATGGCGGTACGATTGGTGGCATCTCTAACTCTGGTTATATCAGCAGCATCAACCTTACGAATAGCGGCCAGATCACGGGTATCAACAATGCCGGCGGTTCTATTGGCGGCATTATTAACATTGGTGGTTTGATCACTAACGGAATTGCCAACAGCGGCACCATGAGTGGTTACCGCGCCATCTCGTTGGGTAGCGCAGCGCAAGTACAGGGCGGCATTAACAACACCGGCCGCCTGCAGGGTGATTCTGCCGGCATTATGGTTGGGGCTGGCTCAACCATCACTGGCGGTCTGACCAACAGTGGCCAGATTATTGGCAACACCTATCATGGTATTTCCCTCTACGGGGTATTGACCGGGGGTCTTCAGAACACAGGCTCCATCGTTGGCACTTCTGCAACGGGTATCTACCTGGCTAATGGTGCTACGCTCGTTGGCAACCTTAACAACGCCGGCCTCATTGGTAGCAACTCGACGAGCGTAGGTGCGCTTTCTCTGAGTAATGGCCTCATTCAAGGTGGCATAAACAACACAACCGCAGGCACCATTACCGGCATTGCCTCAGCTTTAAGCCTCTGGGCGACACAAGTAACTAACGGCATCACCAATGCCGGTCTGATTACCGCTACCGGCTCGGCTCTCTTTGACCAGAATGCCTCTAACATCACGGGTAACCTGGCCAACCTGGGCGGCACTATCAGCGGTGGCCAGTGGGGTATTAACCTCCTGGGCACGAGCATTAGTGGTGTGCTGAATAACACGGGCTTGGTCCAAGGTGCCAGCCTTGGCGGCATGAACATTGTGGCCGGTGCCAATCTGCAGAATGGTCTATCTAACAGCGGTACGATAGCTGGCGCTACCGGTATCAATGTAGGCATCAACGCCACCATCAACGGCCTGGCTAACAGCGGTAGCATCAGCAGTATTAGCAACAGCGGCGTTATTACCCGCATTACCCAGACAGCAGGCAGCATTACCGATGGCATCACCAATGCTGGCTTGATCTCGGGGGTGAGTGGTGTGGCTGTTACGGTTGCCGGCACAGCTGTTACCTTGAATAATGCCGCAGCGGGCACCATCGTTGGCGCTGTGAACGGGCTGCTTGACGTTTCCAATAGCGGTTTGCTGGCATTGCAGACCGCTTACAACAGCACTACCTTCGTAGGTAGCCCTGTAGCCGCCACGATTACGGGTAACTACGTTCAAGGGGCCAGTGGTACCTTGCAGATTGGTGTGAACGGTACAACAGGTACCGGCACCATTGGCGGTAACTACAGCACGATGTCGGTGAGTGGTACGGCGTCATTTGCCGCTAATAGCCGCCTTAATGTGGTGATGAGCAGTACGGATTCTGTGATTGGTGGGCAAACACTGGCTGGTGTTGTAAATGCAGGTGCCCTGACCACTAATACGTTCAGTATTGTTGATAACAGCGCGCTGATTAGCTTCCGCGCTCAGACAGTGGGTGGTTTGCTCAATCTTGTGGCGATCAATACACCCAACTGCGGTTCTTTGGTGGGTACGTACCAAGTGGGTGCCTGTGAAGTGGGTATCGGCATTCCGAGCCTGACAGTTACCGGTTTGGGTACGATCTCCGGTGGTACGCAGGGCATTAATGTTCTGGCCGCCAACCTTACAGGTCGGATCATTAACCAGGGTACGGTTCAGGGTAATGTCACAGGTATCCAGTTTGTTGCCGGTGGTACGCTGAGCAGCGGTATTACCAATACTGGTTTGATTCAGGGTTTATCAGGCTCGGGTGTTGTATTGAGCAATGCCAACCTGGCTGGCGGCATCAGCAATACGGCAGCCACAATTACGGGCGCTGACTACGCTATCAACCTAATTGCCGGATCAGTGTTGAGTGGTGGTTTGAGTAACAGTGGTTATATTGAAGCTCAATCAAACTTGGGTGGTGTTGCCATCCGTGTGAATGCCGCAACGATCACCGGGGGCATCGCCAATGCGGGTGTTGTTACCACCGCAGGTACTGCAGCTATTCAGGTGGCTGCAGGTGGTTTGATTACCGGTGGGGTGCTTAATAGTGGGAGACTGCAAGGTGGTTATGGTATCGATCTGACAGGGGTTGTGACCTTGTCAGGTGGTCTCACTAACACGGGCAGCATTATTGGCGGTACAGTCGGTGTCAATCTTAAGAACACGGGTGTGTTGCAAGATGGCATTAACAATGCTGGCTTGATCACTGCTGCGACGGCTATTGCTCTCTCAAATACTTCAGTGCTGTCGGGTGGTATCACCAATAGTGGTTTGATTTCTGGTGCTGGTAACTATGGTATTTCGGTGGGTCGTGCCAGTGTTGTCAGTGGTGGCTTGATCAATCTTGCTAGTGGTACGGTATACGGTAACGCTGATGCAATTATGGTGACTCGTAATAGCCAGTTTGGTGCTGTTACAAACGCAGGCTTAATTCGTGGTGCCAGCTCAGCCATTGTTGTTGATGGTGCTGAGCTTCAAGGCTTGCTCAATACAGGATCTATTGTTGGGGTATCAAGCAATGGTGTTCGAGTTGCATTTGGCGGCCTTATTTCAGGCAATGTGACTAATAACCTAGGTTATATTTCAGGGATAGATAATGCCGGTTCGATGGCTGGGATTCACAACAACACGGGTGTTATCGCGAACGGCATTAACAATACCGGTACGATCAGCGATCTAGCTTTGCCTGTGAAGATGTACCGTGGTACTTTGACCGGCGGATTTACCAATAGTGGATTGATTCAGGCGACCAATAGCTTTGCGGGTGTAGAGTTCTACGCGAGTGCCGTAACAGGTGGTTTTGATAATCTTGGCGGTACCATTCTAGGCGGTCTAGGTGGTTCCGCTGCCTTTGCTCTAGATAGCGGCACCACTATTAACGGTGTTGTTAGCAATACAGGATTAATCTCTGGTCAGAAGGGTTTGTCGCTAACGGCTTCATTTATTACTGGTGGCATTACCAACTCGGGTAGCATTGTTGGCACCAGTGGTGCTGGTGTTGTGGTTGCTGTTAATACAACGCTAACTGGTTTAAACAACACCGGTTACATCAGCAGTGTCAGCAATGCGGGTGTGATTACGGCTATCAGCAACCTAGGCGGCACGATTGCCGGTGGTGTTACTAACGCGGGTCTGATTTATAACGCCAGCGGCACAGGTATTACTGCATCGGGTAGCACGCTTACGGTATTTAATGACAGCACCGGCACAATTGCAGGCTTGTTTGGTGGCGACATTAACATCTCTAACAGTGGATTGATTGCGCTGCAGACTATGGCTGGCGGCACGATTAGTGCTGGCACCAGTTTGTCGGCTGCAATTACAGGAAACTATGTACAAGCGACTGCCGGTACGCTGCAGATTGGCGTTAATGGCATCAGTGGCAGCGGCACAATCGCTGGCAACTACAGCACATTGACGGTGGGTGGTACTGCAACATTTGCTGCCAATAGCAAGATCAAGGTCAGCATGAGCAGCACGACTTCGGCTGTTCAGGGTCAGACGCTTGCTGGTGTGGTAACGGCTAGTTCGTTGTCGAGCAATGGTTTCACCATTACAGACAACAGCGCGTTGGTTGATTTTGAATACAGCACCACGAGCGGTGTCCTCAGCCTGCTGGCTGTAGCACCGACTACGGTTGCTTGCGGCACGGTATCGAGCAGTGTTCAGGGCCCTTGCCTCATGGCCTTTAATGCACCTAACGTTCTGGTTACGGGGCTTGGCACCATTAGTGGTGGTTCAACAGGTATCCGTGTGTTGTCTGGTGTAATTGCCGGCGGTATCGTGAATCAGGGTAGTGTGATTGGTAGCGCTTATGGTGTGCTGGTTAATCAAGGCGCTACTACGATTACTGGTGGTCTGAGCAATGCTGGTCTGATTCAGGCTTCTAGTACGCTGGCGGGTGCTGGCGTGCAGATGAATGCAACGAGTGTGGCGGGTGGTTTGAATAACGCAAGCACCGGTACGATCAGTGGTTATACCGGACTGATGGTTGCCTCAGGTTCGACTTTGTCAGGTGGTTTGACCAATGCTGGCTTGATTACTGGCCTGCCACGTCGCGGTATCCAGATTGCAGGGTCTGTGTTGTCGGGTGGGGTTGCTAATAATGGCGGCACAATTACCGGCCGTAGCGGCTTGTTGCTGACACAGTCTTCGCTGAGTGGCGGTCTGGTTAATTCCGGTTTGATTAGTGGTCTCAACGCTGGTGGCGTGACGCTCAATTCAAGCTCGTTAAGTAATGGCTTGAATAATGCAAGTGCAGGCACTATTAGCGGCGCTCTAGTTGGGCTGAACCTCACTAACAGCACCTTGTCAGGTGGGTTAACCAATGCTGGTTTGATTACGGGTACCTTGGCGGGTGTTTCGCTAGCGCTATCAAGTCTGCAGAATGGTTTAAGTAACACTGCAGGCACGATTAGTGCATCGGTTACGGGTTTGATGGTTTCTCAATCCAGCCTATCGGGTGGGTTGACGAATACAGGCTTAATTACCGGTCTTTCTGGTGCCGGGATTAATCTCACCGCTTCTGGTTTAACGGGTGTTGTGCTTAACGCCTCTGCTGGAACGATAGCCGGTGTAACCCATGGTCTGCAGCTCAACAGTTCTGTATTGAATGGTAGCCTCACAAATACCGGTTTGATTACGGGCACTTCTTTTGCCGGTGTGTTTGTGCTCAACTCGAGCCTATCGGGTAGCATTGCTAATGCCGGTGGCAGGATGTCTGGTGGTGCTCAAGGCCTACGTGTTAATGCATCAACACTCTCTGGCGTTGTTAATAGTGGTTTGATGTATGGTTCGATCACCGGTTTTGCTTTGGTTGGTTCTAATGTTTCCAGTGGTATCAACAATCAAAGCGGTGGCAGCATTGGTGGCGTTTACACGGGTGTGTTTGTAACCGCTAGCCAGATCAGCGGCGGTATCAATAACGCTTCGAATGCCACTATAAGTGCAACTATCGGTACGGGCCTGGCGCTGATTGGTGGTTCTACGCTAAATGGTGGCATCACCAATAGCGGCTTGATTACGAGCCAAGTAACCAATGGCCTATCACTGGGTAGTGCGTTTGTTTCTGGTGGTCTTGCCAATAATACAAATGCCACGATTAGTGGTGCATTTAGCGGCTTGGTTATTAATCTGTCTTCAATCACTGGCGGTCTAACGAATAGCGGGCTCATTACCGGTAGTTCGGCAAGTGGTATTGCGATTGTTGGTGGATCTACAATCAACGGCGGTCTCAATAACCTGGCATTGGCAACGATCAGTGGTGGTCAGACTGGTCTGAGCATTTCGGGCAACTCGTTACTAAACGGTAGCCTGACGAATGCAGGTTTGATTACCGGTGGCACCTATGCGATTAATGCACCAAGCCTGACCAGTATTGTGTCTACAGGCACCGCTAGCCAGTTTGTTGGTATGGTGAATGCCGGTTCTGCAGCCCTGAGTGTGGCAAATGGATCGACGCTGACTGCGGGTAGTGCCATGAACCTAGGCGCGGTATCAGTGGCTAATGGCGCTCAGCTTAACCTGACAACAAGTAACACAAGCACGGTCAGCGGTGGCATAACAGTTGCCAATGGTTTAACCAACGCAGGTGTGGTGAATGTTGGACAAGCGGCAGCGACTATTACGGGCAGCTACGCCCAGACATCGATCGGTAATCTTTTTGTGCCGGTGAATGGCAACAATGGCTCGGGCACCGCCAGCGGCGCTTATGGCCAATTGCATGTAACCGGCACGGCGAACTTTGCCAGCAACACCAACATCACCGTCAGCATGAGTGCAGCGAACAGCGTACTAGCGGGTGGTACCTTGGCAGGGGTCGTGACCGCAGGCAATCTGATCAGCAGCGGCTTTACAATCGTAGATAACAGTGCGCTGGTTAATTTTGTCTGGTCGACGGTAGGTGGCACCTTAAGCCTGGTGGCTGTTGCTGCAAGCAACTACTGTGCGAACCTGATTACTGGTTCACAACTAGGCCCGTGTGAAGTCAGCTATGACAACCAGACCATCAACGTCTTAGCCAGCGGAAGTATTGGTGGTGCAGCCACGGGCATCAAAGTCCTGAGTGGTGGTATTACGGCTGGCGGTATTGTTAACGCTGGTACCGTGCTTGGGAGTGCCTACGGTATTAATGTCCTGACGGGTAGCAGCTTGACCGGCAATATCACTAATACCACCAGTGGCCTTGTCGACGGTGGGATAGTCGGTATTCGAGTCAGCAATGCTGTCCTTAATGGAAGCATCAACAACCATGGCAGCATTGTTGGCGGCAACTATGGAATACAACTCGCAAATAGCACACTGGCAGGCAGCATAAATAATAGCGGTTTAATCCATGGCGGCCAGACCGGTATCTACCTCGATCACAGTAATGTCCTAGGTGGCTTGAACAACAACGGTACCATCCTCGGTATTGCTAATTATGGAATTACTTTAAGTCACAGCACATTGAATGGTGGTTTGACCAACACGGGGGTTATCCTTGGAAATGGTGGAAACCATGAGAACATCCACCTGGTTGACAGCATCATTGTTGGTAGCGTCAGTAATAGTGGCACCATCAGCGGTACCCGAACCGGTATCTCTGTTGTTAACAACACAATCACCGGAAGCCTGGTCAACAGTGGCGTCATTACTGCTGATGTACAAGCTATCGCGCTCATCAATACCGAGCTGACAGGAGGTGTCAGCAACCAGGCTAGCAACATCATATCCGGTGGCCAGTATGGTCTCTTTATTGACCCCAGCGTTATTAATGGAGGCATCACCAATGCCGGTCTGATGCAAGGTAGCACCTTGGTTGGGCTCATGGTTTCTGCCTCAACCGTTATGGGAGGTATCCAGAACCTAGTCGGTGGGACCATTATCGGTGGCCAGTATGGTGTCAAAGGCGTGTCGAACGGCACTACGGGAAGTCAGATCACCGGAGGCCTTACCAACAGCGGCCTGATTTCTGGTGGTGTGAATTCGGTCTATATTGACAGTGTGTCAAGCTTGGACAGCATTGTAATTGCCGGCAACAACAGCGCCAGCTTTGCAGGTTCCGTCTATGCGCCTAATACACCCGTCACCGTAGCCGGGGGTGCGACTTACACACTCGATACCAATTTCACGGTGAGCAACTTTAATAACCAGGGTACCTTGAACGCCCCAGTGGCATCCGTTGCTACCCCCAGCATTACTGGTAATCTGACACTAGGCAGTAGCGGCACTTTCAGCCCTACCGTCGCTAGCCAGACCAGCTACACTCAGGTAGCTGTTACTGGTAACGCCACGATAGGTGGCACACTGGCTGTTCGTGCTGCCGGTGCGAATAACTTGGTGCGTGGAAGCACCTTGGCTGGCGTAATTAATGCCAGTACAGTCATAGGTAGATTCGCCGGCATTATCGACAACAGCGAGTTATACAACTTTATACCCCTTTACAGCAGCGCTGGCATTGGCTTAAGCGTAGTGCAGGTGGGTGGTAACTACATCGTTGGGGCTGCCCAAGCCAACGGCAATACTGCCGGACTGGGTGCTGCTGGAGTACTGGATGCCATTTCAGGTACCACCGGCAGCATGACCCCCGTTACCAACGTGCTTGGACAGATGGGTAGTGATGCCCAGATCAGCAACGCTGTATCGCAGACCTTGCCTGTATTGTCGAGCAACAGTCCTCTACAAACATTGGCTGTTCTGTCTGCGATTAACCAGTCGATTGAGGCTCGTAGTCTACAGTTGCGTGGTGTCTCGACAGGTCAGGAGATCCTGGGCAACAGCAGCGTCTGGATGAAGCCGTTTGGTAGCCGCACCAACCAGGGTAACGAGAACGGGGCCTATGGCTTTAAGGCCAATACAGGTGGCTTGATCTTTGGTGCAGATACTATGCCAACGGATTCACTACGTTTGGGTGGGGCCTTCGCCTGGGGTAATAGTTCTGCCACCAGCAACATGAGCACCAGCCAGACTCAGGGCACCAATATGTATCAATTTATTGGTTACGGTGCTTATGCTCTCACCGATGCCGTTAATGTTAATTTTCAGGCAAACGGTGGCTGGAACAGCAATAACAGCAGTCGTAATATCGCTTTTATGGGCACTACCGCTCAAGCTGATTACAACAGCGCTGTCTGGCATGCCGGAGTGGGTATTGATCGAACCGTGAGCCTAGGTGAAACCACTTCGTTCATACCACAAGCTCGTTTTGACTATACCTGGATCAAGAATGAAGCCTACAGCGAGACCGGTGCCACCAATGGTCTGGGCCTTAACGTCGGTGCGCAGACTTACCAAACCAGCGTGTTTGGCGTAGATGGCAAGATTGTTCAGAAGCTGAGCGATCACAACACGGTGAATGCTAACCTTGGGGTGGGTTACAACTTTAGTCCGACACAGACTGCTGTGGCGGCTTCGTACCAAGGTGCATCTGCACTGCAGTTCACAACGACGGGTGTAAATCCATCAGCTGTGATGGGTCGTGCAGGTGTGGGTTATACCTACAAAATTAATCAGGCGGTTGATGTAGGTATCCGCTACGATATCGACTTCCAGAATCAATACACGAATCAGACCGCAACGGCGAAAGCCAAGTGGATGTTCTAAGCAGTGAGGACTTTATAATGAAAGCAGTGAACGTACTAAAAAGCGCTATGGTTGCCAGCTGTCTAGTGGGTAGTTTTACAGCGCAAGCGGCGGAGGTGGCCACAGTTAACGGGCAGGGCATCTCGCAAGCCATGCTTGATGAGAATGTGAAAGCCAATGTGGCCCAGGGTCAGAAAGATACCCCCGAGCTGCGTAAGACGCTGGTTGAAGAGCTGATTAATCGTGCCTTGATGGCGCAGAGTGCTGAAAAGACGGGTTTGACGAACACCACGGAAGCGCGTGTTTCACTGGAACAGTTGAAAGAAAATTACGAAGCAGGCCTGGCTTTCAATGCCTATGTAACTAAAAACCCGGTGACCGATGCTGAGATCCGTGCTGATTATGATCGACAGATTGCCGCACTGGGTGGCGCGAATGCGCAGCAGTATCAGCTATCGATGATTGTGGTTCAGACCAAAATTGAAGCAGAAGATGTGGTGGCTAAAGTGAAGAAGGGCGCGTCTTTCGAGCAGCAAGCCAAAGATCGTTCTGTCGCACCAACAAAGGCTCAGGGTGGTAAGGTAGGTTGGGTGTTCCCGGCACAGTTGCCACAAGAGCTAGGTGCGCCGTTGAGCAAGTTAAATAAAGGGGGTGTTTCTGCGCCTATAGAAGTGCAGGGTGCCTGGTATGTGCTAAAGGCGGATGACAAGCGTCCGTTTAAAGCACCAACCTTTGATGAGAGCAAAGATCGTATCCGTGCTGCGCTGACTCAACAGAAACGTGCTGAGTTCTTAAAACAGCTGCGTGAAGCAGCCAAGATCACTGTTAATTAATCGGGAAAATATAATGGTAAAGAATTCTAAAAAGTCCGATAGTGTCGT
>Ga0209066_10006931_pt1 | contig 11415 bp, 12 predicted proteins | sample All_14_2_FD_187198 | JGI IMG/M metagenome (GOLD analysis project Ga0209066, IMG submission 187198) | Freshwater microbial communities in response to fracking from Pennsylvania, USA - Allegheny Zone_MetaG_DW_15 (SPAdes) (version 2) ...
TCATTCTCCGATCTCGGGAGGCAGGTGTAGATCGAGCAATCGCCCCTGGCTCCAATTCACAATGGCCACCGAAGTGGGCGGCAAAAAGTTGTCGGCGTTGACACGGCGCAAAGCCACCCGAATCACACCAGCGTGGACAAACAGCAGATGCCGCCCGGGCCGCAAGTGGTCGAGAAAGCTCACCACCCGTTCTTCAAAGGCCGAGATTTTTTCGCCTCCCCGCGTGCAGTGCTCGCAGAAATCGATCACCTCTCGTTGATGGTCTTCGGGCATGGTCAGCCAGTTTTCGCCCTCCAGCGGTCCAAAATCCAATTCGCGCAGCCGTTGGTCTTGTTGTTCCGGCAGGGAGTAGGCCAGTTCGGCGGTCTCGATGGCCCGTTTGAGGTCAGAACTCCAGACTCCGTCGAAGCTTTCGGGCTCCAGGCGAGGGCGCAGGTCGCGGGCCATTTGTTGGCCCCGCTCGCTGAGTTCCACGTCGATCCAGCCGGAAATCTTGTGCTCGGCGTTCCACACCGTCTCGCCGTGGCGGACCAACCATACGATCACGTCACTCATCTTCCGAGGTGTTCTCAGCCGAGAAGCTAAATTCTTCTCATGAGGAAATGGATTTTGCTGTTGTTGTTGGCCTTGCCCGCCGCGAGCGAGACCTTCCACGAGGCCAGCACGCGCCTTTACGATCGCGGCACCACCCTGGTTTTGCCGTCGAGTTGGGGTGGCCAGATGGCCAGCGAGGACCTCAAGTTGCTGTTGGGAACTCTTCGGGCGGCCAGTTCCTGGGGTGAGGACGTTCCTCTGTCCAGGGCGGTGCTCGACGACGTGCGCCTCAGCATGCACCGCTATCGTGAGCGTCTGCGAGTGAGCCTGGCCGCCTTGCCGGACCCGGCCGCCACTCTGGCCTGGCTGAACGAGGTGGCTCAGGTCGAGGCGCGCTTGGACCAGGTAGACAAATCCTTCGGTGGACACTCTCTGCCCGACGCCGTGGAATTGGCCCAGAGCGACATGAATCGCGATTGGAATCCGCCCGGCTACGACGATCCCAAAGAATTGCTGCGCCAGGCCCGCTCCTTGCGCATCGACGTGCTCTCTCTCAGCAATCCGTTCATTTTGCCGGGCAACGGCTTCGGCTCCTATGGCTTGAGCTATGGGGGCGGCTGGTCGGGCGAGTTTGAGGCGCTGCAGCAGGCCACCTACAATTTCGAGAGCGTCTGCAATTCCCGCTATGAGGACGTGCGCCAAACGCGCCGGGCCTATCAGAAGGTCCACGACGCCTTCGAGCAGGTCTTCCCTCAGGCTCGCATCAACTCCCACGGCTTTCGCAACGTGGAGCGAGCCATCCGCCAGCTAGACAAGTTCTATGCCGCCCTTTAGCCGGGCCAGGCGGCGGGCGAAGGCGCGGGCCAGCACCGGGGCTCCCTCAGGATGCTCGCGCAGAAAGAGCTGAGGCTCGATCAGCTCCAGCTCCAGCAGCACCGGATTGCCTTCGGGGTCGGGAATCAGGTCCACGCGGGCGTAAAGCAGATCGGGGAAAGGCAAATAGGCCAGGATTTTGGCGGCCGCTTCCAGTTCGGCCGGGCTTGCCTCCACTGGTTGCATCAAATAGTCCACCTCGGGGCCTTCCTTTAGTGGCAGGTGACGGCGCACCGCGTGGCTGTAGTTGCCGTCCAGGAAGATCAGCGAGCGTTCCCCGTGCTGCTCGATTTTGTCAAAGTAGGGCTGCAGCATGACAGCTTCTTGGGAGTGGAGTTCGCGCATGTGCGCCCGCGCCGCCGCGTTCCAATGGTCGTAGCGGGAGGTCTTGTAGGAGCCCGCACTGACCGCCGGCTTGACCACCAGGGGTTTCCCTTGTAGCCAGGACTCCAACTCGGTCTCGTCCACTGCCTGGTCCGGCTCGTAGGTGCGCGTAGGTACCACCGGCAGACCTGCCTCATAGAGTTCGCCCACATAGCGCTTGTGCGAATTCCAGCGCACCACTTCGCGGGAGTTCCACATAGGAATCGGTTCGGTGCTTTCCACCCAATCCAAAAAACGCGGCAGCTGCCGGTGATAATCCCAGGGAGTGCGCAGCCAGATGGCGTCAACGCCAGCTGGCATCGGCTGGGTCCAGTCCACCGTCACGGTCTCGATGGCCAACTCCTTCAGTACCGGGCCAATGAGCTCGTCGTCCGGATGCAGGTCAGGGAGGCGGGAACAGGTGATCAGAGCGGCTTTCATGGCCACGGCTTTCCCCCTGGAAACCAAAAAACCCCGCTTGCGCAGGGTTTTGTTGGTGGGCCGGGCGGGATTCGAACCCGCGACCACTCGATTAAAAGTCGAATGCTCTACCACTGAGCTACCAGCCCCGAAGCCGTTTTGTGAGTCCGGGGGAGGCTCAAGTGAGCCTCCCCCGGAGTCGTTTTGGTGGGCCGCGTAGGATTCGAACCTACGGCCAACCGGTTAAGAGCCGGTTGCTCTACCGCTGAGCTAGCGGCCCGAGTTATGGGGTGAATGAGGGGGCTCGAACCCCCGACCTCTGGTGCCACAGACCAGCGCTCTAACCAACTGAGCTACACTCACCACAAATATTCACTTTTTGGCATGCCCAGGAGGACTCGAACCTCCGACCCACTGCTTAGAAGGCAGTTGCTCTATCCGCTGAGCTATGGGCACCCACTCTGGTCGGAGCGGCCGGATTTGAACCGGCGGCCCCCTGCTCCCAAAGCAGGTGCGCTACCAGGCTGCGCTACGCTCCGTAGCCCGAACGGGAGTATACAACTGAGCGAAAGTTTCGTCAACAACACTTATTTCTGGGTTTGACCCCGCAACTGCAAGGTCTCGGAGTGGTTGGTGGCCTTGAGATAGCCGGTGATAATGTAGCGCCCGGGCTTCACTTTGGCGCCGGAAAACATCTGCTGATTCCAGCGACCCTTAAAGATCTGCTCTTTGCCCGGCGCGATACTCACGCTATGCGCCTTGGGGCGGGGGATGTGGTCAGGCTCGCTGCTGAATTGCCAAATGTTCTGCGGAATTTGTGTGAACAGCAGATCCAACTCGCTTTGGACCGTGAAGTCGAATTCCAGATCGGTGTCAAAGTTGAGCACCGCGTCCTTGTCTGAGATGTTTTTCACCATCAAAATCACGTCGATGGGCTCGCTGGTCCCATAGCTGGCCTTGCGCATCGAAAGCTTGAGGTACAGTCCCCGCGACTCCAGATCTGCGCTGGAATTCAGCGCACTGGAGCGGTTCTCGGCAAACCACTTCACGCCCAGAACGAAAAGCACCAGCACAGCCAGCAACGCCAGTCCAAAGCGGACCATTTGTTGCTGCGGCGAGAGCGGCTCAACCGCCGTTACTTTTCGCTTCAAGCGAACATTGCGAGCGTCCATTGAGGAAATGTTCCTAATCTTGGGCTTGTCAACCTGCTCCGAGAAGTGGATAATTTGGACATGCGTACCAAGCTCCTCGCTTTACTTCTCACCACTGGCCTTGCCCTGGCCGCTCCCGCCGGCTTCGTTGTGCGGGTGGAAGGCTCTCGCATCGTTATCAATCGCGGATTGATGGACTCCGTCAAGGTGGGTGACCGCTTCGTGGTCCTGCGGATGGGCCGCAACATCGCTGAATTGGTCGTCCAGGACGTCAAGCAACAAGAATCCCAGACTACGGTTTCCCAACTCTACTCGCAGGAACCCGTACTGGCCGGAGACGCCCTCAGTCTCAGTGGCGCCGATGTTAGCATGCAGCCCAATACCCCCAGCAAGCCCAAAGCCGTCACTCCCCTGCAGCTCACGATGCAGCAGACCCAGGAAGATTACCAGGAGCTTCTCAAGAGCCGCACCCAGAGCCAGGAGTTCAGCCAGAAGTGGTCTGGTAAACAGGACCAGAACACCGACGCTTTCAACAGTCAGAACGCCGGCTACATGGTCGACTCGCTGGCCTTCTCCTTGTGGGCTGGGGGTCCAGGCGCCTGGTGGGGTCCTACCGACATGCTGCTGCGGACCGCCCAGCAAGCCTATATGACTCACACCATGCGCGAGCATATGATGCGCGACTATGTGGCTCGCATTCAGATTGAGGTGGTGCACTGGGACCACGAGCTGCTCGAGTCTTATTGCAAAATGCAGGCGGCCCAACAGGGCATGAACAGCGTCGAGGAACTCAATGCCCTGCGCAACCAGATGTTGCGCGAACGTGGGCTGGACAAAAACGACGTATTCCAGGTGCGCATGCAGAACGTGGGCGAACTCAACGTCGAGATGTCGCCCTTTCACTGGCACATGTTCATGGGAGCGCCGGACGACAAGCGGGTAGTAGCCACCCACTACGACCAGGTTCTCGACCGCAAGCTGGCGCCCAAGCAAGAGGTCACCGGCTTCATCAGCTTCCCGCGCGTCCCCAATGGCGACGTGAAGGTCTTTCTTGAGGATGTGTACGGAGATCGCGGCGAATTCTCATTTTCCCGTTAGAACTCCAACCCGGGCGGGTAACACATCGGAATGCTTCGTCGATTACTACTTGCCCTTGCCTTGCTGGTTGCCCCGGTGGCCGCCCAAACTCCCAAGCCGAGAGAGGCTCTCAACACCAAGCTGCCGATTCAGGTCTACTTTAGCCTGCCCCGGCAGTCCGCTCAGGTGTTAGACGGATTCATTCAAGAATTCCAGCAGAGTCACACCTACCTGGACATCACCGTCAAAAACTTCCCCAGTCCCCAGGACCTCTACCGAACGCTGGTTGACCCCAACAAACCGGCTCCCACCCTGGCCTTCGTGGAGAATAGCTGGCTGCCCGGCCTGGTGCAGGCTCAACCGGCGCTTTACCCGGTAGAGACCTGGATGCCCAAAGAGCAATTTGGCTTCAGTTGGGCGATCAAGAACAACGCTCAGACCAGCCTTTGGGAGGCTTCTCAAGTCAACGGCACGCTCTACGCTCTGCCCGCCTTCTTCACCACCCGGGCCCTCATTTACAACACCGACGTACTGCTCAAGGCCGGCATCAAGCAAGTTCCGGTGACCTGGGACCAGGTACTGGCCGCCGCCAAAAAGATTAGCGATCCCAAAGCCACTCAGCAGCAAGTCACACTGTCCCTGGGCACTCCGGATAACCCTATGTCCATAGCGCGCAACTTCCAATTGTTCGTCTGGCAAAACGGGGGCGATGGCCTGGCTCAGACCATGTCCGCCAACAACCCGGTGGCCATTCAGTCAGCCGTTGATTTTTTCAAGAAACTGACCCCGGGACTGGCCCCGGTCGACGGCCAACCGGCCATGTTGCCGGTGGGCATGTACATCGGCAACGTCGAGGATTACCTCAATTTACGCACCACCGGGTTGCCCGTGAAAACCGCGCTCATTCCGGGTTTTGACAAGTTTACGCGCACCACCGAAACCCAGGGTTGGGCTCTGGCCATGTTCAAAAACGTGCCCGAGAAGGAACTCTACAAGGTGCAGGAGCTGGGCTTCTTCCTCACCGACTTCCAGCAGCAGTTGCGTTTCGCCGAGCAAACCCCTTATTTGGCCGCCCATCTCAAGGTTTTCGACAACCCCTTTTACCGCAGAGAGCGTCTGGCGGACCACAGCAATCTGCGCGTCTTCCTCAATTCCATTGGGAAATCGCGCATGGTCGACACCTCGGGAAGCCAGTCGGAGCGCTATACCAGCGTTGGAAAAACGCTGGGATCCGTACTGCGCGGGGAAAAAACCTCACTAGACCTGGTCAAATGAGAGGACTCAAACCCGTACCCAGGAAGCCACCTCGTCCATGATTCGCTTCTTTGAGTCGCTCGGGCAATCGGTTATCTCGATTCTCGACTATATCGGCGGGCTGGCTCTGTTGCTTTGGGAGGTCCTGGGATATCTCGCGGCGGGCGGCCTGCGTTGGTCGCTGGCCATCTACCAGATGTCCTTTCTGGGCGTCAATTCCATCATGATCGTCCTGCTCACCACTACATTCGCGGGCATGGTCATCAGTCTGCAGTTGGCCCACGTGGCTGTGCAGTATGGCGTTTCCAACATCGTCGGCGGCGGCGTGGCTCTAGCCATGGCTCGCGAACTGGGCCCCATGCTCACCGCCGTGGTGGTGGCCGGCCGAGCCGGCTCGGCCATTACCGCCGAGATCGGTTCCATGAAAGTGACCGAACAGCTCGACGCCATGGAGTGCATGGCCGTCAGTCCCATTCGCTATCTGGTCGTGCCGCGCGTGGTGGCGCTGGTGTGCATGATGCCGATTCTCGCCCTCTTTTCCGATCTGGCGGGTCTTGTCGGCGGTTCTTTCGTGGCTGAGGCCAGCGCCGGTATCCCGCAAGAAGTTTTTTACGATTCGGTGCGACGCATGGCCGTCATGGATGACGTGACCAAGGGCTTGCTCAAGGCCATGCTGTATGGCACCCAGATCGCCCTGGTTTCTTGTCAGCAGGGCCTCCAATGCGGTAAGGGCGCCGCCGGTGTCGGCCAGGCCACGACCGGCTCGGTGGTCATTTCGATGATTATCGTGTTTATGACCAACTACTTTCTCTCAGCCTGGCTGTTCCCGATCAACTGATGGCGAAGCAGGAAGGCATAACCGGGCCACGCGAGGCCATGTCCGATCCGGCCATCGTGGTGAAGAACCTCACGGTCACCTTTGGCAGTCGCTCGGTGCTCAACAACGTTTCCTTCGAGGTTCCACGTGGAACCACGCTATGCGTCTTGGGGCTTTCCGGTGTGGGCAAAAGTACCTTGTTGCGCTGCATGGTAGGCCTGCAGAAGCCTACTTCGGGTGAGATTTTCATCAACAACCGCAATATCTCCACCATGAAGCCTAAGGATCTTGACCTGCTGCGCAAACGGGTGGGACTGGCTTTTCAGAAAGCCGCGCTCTTCGACTCCATGACGGTGGGCGAGAACGTGGCCTTCGGACTGCGCGAGCACACCAAGTTGCCTGAGGAAGACATCCAGCGCATTGTGGCCGAAAAATTGTCCATCGTCGACCTGGAGGGCATGGACCACCTCTATCCCGCCCAGATTTCGGGCGGGATGCAAAAGCGCGCCAGTTTCGCGCGCACGGTGGCCACTGACCCGGATGTCGTGCTCTACGACGAGCCCACTTCCGGTCTCGATCCGATTATCTCCACCGTGATCAACGAACTGATTCTTGAACTGCAGCATCGTCTGGAAGCTACCTCCGTGGTGGTTACCCACGATCTGGGCGGCGCCATGATGGTGGCTCACAACATCATCATGCTTCACGAGGGCAAGGTGGTGTTCAACGGCCCGCCCAAGGAATTCACCGCCACCGACAACCCGTATATCAAACAGTTTCGCGAAGGAAGCTCGAAAGGGCCGATCCGTGTTTAGCAGGAGGACAGCCCGATGGAAATGAGTTCAGCCGCCAAAGTGGGGATGGTTGCGGTAATCGCACTCATCCTCTTTGGCCTGGTGGTAACCCAGTTGGGAGGCATCGCCGACGAGAAGGGTCAGGAATTCCAGATCTCCTTCCAAAACGTAGGTGGCCTCCAAACCAAGGCTCCCGTCTTGCTGGCCGGCGTGAAAGTCGGCCTGGTCAAGAAGATGGAGTTGAGCAGTGAAGACTCGCGCGTGCGGGTGACCATGTTGATCACCCGTCCCGGCGTCAACCTTTACCGCAGTCGCCGCCCCGACGACCCCAAGGACAGCTTCTACGTCTACACCGTGGCCGGCAACCTGTTGGGCGACAAATGGGTGGACATCCGCACCGGACGCATTCCCGCGGATACCAAGCCGCTCGACCCTAAAGGCGAACCGATCGTGGGAGAACCACCGGTCAGTCTCGACGATCTGGCTCGTGAAGGTAATGCCGTGATGGGCGAATTCCGCCAGTCAGTGACGGCCCTCAACGAGCTGGTGGCCGACAAGAAGTTCCAGAACGACATCCGCGAGACCATGGGCAACTTCACCGAGATTTCCCGCAACCTCAAGGGTGCCAGCACCGATGCCCGCAGCCTGGTGCACGGCCTCAATGGTCGGGTGGAGCGCCTGGGCAACGCCATCGAGCTGGTGGTGGCCCACGTAGACCAGACCGTCAGCGGCTTCCAGAGCGATGCTCGGGCGGTTGGGGCCGACCTCAGAGGCTTCTCCGGCGGCCTGCGAAACGTCGTGGTCAAGAACGAGGGCAATATCAACACCATCGTGGTGACCCTCAAGGAAACCGCGGCCAGCTTGAATCGCACCATGAAAACCTTGGAAACCCTGGCCAACAACAAGGACCTGCGCGACGACGTGTTGGCTACCGTGAACAACCTCAAGCGCACCAGCGAAGAGGTTCAGGGCATTGCCTCCGACATCCGCAGCGTCACCTCCGACCCCGAGTTGCAGGGTGACATCCGCGACACCATTCAAAATACTCGGGAAGCCACCGAAGGCGCCAAGAAAGTCATCCACGACGTGGAGGGCATCACCGAAGGCGTCACCAGCGCTCCCCTGGCTCAGGCTTACCTGGACACCGAGTGGAATACACGCACCGGTCAGGTCGCCGGCAACGCCAACGTCTTCTTCCTGCCCAACGGTCCTTACGGCGCCAAAATCGGCGTCGACTCCATCGGCCGGGACAACCTGCTCAATCTGCAGGCATACAAGAACTGGGACCAGTTCCGGGTGCGCGCCGGTGTGGTGCGCGGTCAATTGGGTGCGGGCGTGGACGCCCGCCTCTTCGACAAGCGCTTCGAACTGAGTGGCGACGCCTACAATACCAGTCGCGTCCAGGTGGACCTCTACGGCAAGGTGCTCTTCCCGGGCGATTTTTATCTGCTGGGTGGTTTTCGTGACGTCAACCACTCCAAGACCACCGGCTATCCCATCATCGGAGCAGGTAAGCGCTTCTAAGTCTGTAAGCCTGACGCTTGTCAAGGCGTACCCAATCGTGCTAAGTTAGCACCCACATTAATGGCGAACAGCCAGTAGGAAAGGAGGGGATGAAGATATGGAGACCCGCGTTGAAGAAGGCGAGTCCATCGAATCTGCCCTCAAACGTTTCCGTCGTCAATGCCAACGAGATGGCGTGCTGGCTGAAATTAAGAAGCGTGAGTTCTACGAGAAGCCAAGCGTTCGTCGCAAGAAGAAAATGCTGGCCGCTCGTCGCAGACGCAGCTAAGTCAAAGGAAGCTCCGAAAGGGGCTTTTTTTATTTCCAGCGCAAATCGGCCACGATCCAGCGGTGGTCCAGAAATCCCGGCCCGGCCAGGCTGCGGTAGCCGGTAAACTCCAGCTCCCGCGAGCAGAAGATGTAGTCGATGCGCAGTCCCGGCAGCGGCCCCTGGTAGGTGAATCCCAGGCCGCTGCCAGCGGCCCGAAAGCCGTCCTGCAGCTGGCCCAGCACTTTACGATAAGCATAGGAAGTGGGCACATCGTTAAAGTCTCCGCACACGATCACTGGATAGGGCGAGGAGGCGATATCCCGAGCCACGATTTCTGCCTGTTCTGAACGCATCTGAATCCCATCGCGCAGCCTTCCAAAGGCATCCCGCCCTCGCCCCAATTGATAGGATTGGAGGTGGAGGTTGTAGATTCGCGCCATTCGTCCGCCCAGTTCGAAATCGGCCGCGCAGTAGCAATTGAAGGTGCTGGGAAAGATCAACCCGTGATGGGTGGGCATGTTCGGGCGACAGTAGATGGCCATGCTGGGCAAATAGTAGATAAACCGCGCCAGGCCAAAGCGATCTTTGATGAAATCCTCGATCTGGTCATTCTCGTCCTGATGGGATGTGGAGAAATCCTGAGTGCAGACCACATCCGCATGCAGCCCCTCCAGCCAGGGTTTGCTGGCCTCGATGTTGTTGTGCACTCCCGCGCGTGCCTCGGCCAGGGCGTTGAAGTAGCGGCAATTCATGGATAGAACGCGAAAGCTGCCGGGCTTTTGCGCATGCCAGTTGAAATAGGAGGGCAGCTGCGGTAGCCCCAGCAGCAGAGGCAGCAGGGGCACCATCGCCCGTCGGCGCCGCAACCAGGCCAGTCGCAAAAAGTAGAGCAAAGTGCCGGCATACAACCAGGGAAAGCCGATGCTGAGAAGCGCCAAGGGCCAGCTGGCCCGCGCCGAAACGTAAGGCGCCAGCAGGCTCAGCAGCAGGAGCAGCGACAACAGCATGTTGGCGGCGTTCTGCATCAGCGGGTGGCCCCCCCTTTAGATAGTCAGGCAGGGGGCAGCCTGCCCGAGGCAGCAATAATAGCAGTGGACAAATTGCAAGATCGCGCCCGGCGCGCCCGCGACCAGGCCGAAAAAGAAAAGCTACTGCTGCTGGACAATGCCTGGAAGACCGAAGAGGGCAGCGCCAGCGACAAAGCCATGCAGCGCGTCCGTCAGGCCCAAGAGCAGTTGCACAGCGATACCGTGGCGGCGGCCGACCAGGGCAAAGACGAAGTCACCCTGCTCCGGCTCAGTTTCCAGCCCATCGACCTGCGCCACTCCCTGCAGCAAGAGTTGCACGCCAGCCCCGATCGTTATCCCATCCTGCGCAAGCAGGGGCCGCCTTCGTTCAAGCTCATCGAACAATGGCTGCTCAAGGACCTGAAGGTGGAGCAGTGGGAAAAAATCTGTCCCATGCCCTGGCTGACCAATTTGTATGAGTGGATGAAGCGAGGCACGCTGGGCAAAGTGCTGCGCGGAAAACCCAAATTGCCGGAGCCGCTTAGTGACCTCTGGAACGAGTGCCTGAAGCGCAAGTTAAGCCCGCGCTACGAATACTACCAGGTGCGCGAAGACGAAGGGGTGGCCCTCATTGTGCGCTGGAAATAGCAAAAAACCGCCTGATCTCTCAAGCGGTTTTTCGATTTGTCCGGGAGCCATCCCACCTACACCGGACCCCGTTGAATGAGTTTGTTCCTGGGGCCTGATCGCTTTCCGTCTCGAAAGACTTCCCCGCGACCCGGACTTGAACCTCACGGTCCCCGGACTCTTCAACAGCCACTTTACAATTTTTGACGGTGTCGTAACTCACCGATATGCTGGGTCTGCATATTACCCCTGTCCATTTCAGGCTTGGACAGTAGCCCCCCGGGAGCCATCCCACCTACACCGGGCTCCTCAATCCGTTTATCGACATCTCCAGTAGGACATCGATGACCAGGGGTCCGCACGTTTCTCTTGCTAGTTCCAAGGTTCCCCGTGCGGGACATTCTGCCTTACGGCTCCCAATCAGGCTTGAGGCCTCTCTCACTTATCCAAGGTTTGACTGTCGTTGAATGAGCGCAACGGCTTGCTGAAGTCTGCAAGCTACCTCTGAAACATCCGGGCTGATTCAGTGCCCCCTGGCTGCCGTCCACCTGGCCAGGCTCCCACTTCTTGGTTGAGGATTTTCCTGAACTTTCCGCTCTCGCTTCCCGTTCCGGAGGTTACCCGCCTCGCGGCGTCCTCGACTCTTCCGTGAGCCACGTCCATCTGCTTTCGATTCACTACGCCCTCTGGACTGGACGACTTGCTAAAGTGTGCAAGTTACCTC
>Ga0209066_10006934_pt1 | contig 11412 bp, 7 predicted proteins | sample All_14_2_FD_187198 | JGI IMG/M metagenome (GOLD analysis project Ga0209066, IMG submission 187198) | Freshwater microbial communities in response to fracking from Pennsylvania, USA - Allegheny Zone_MetaG_DW_15 (SPAdes) (version 2) ...
TGAGCAATAAGCGCGGCGTGGGCTCGTGCGCCGCCAGACGGGCTGAGCGTCCCGTGCGGCTCATGCCATGCCATTGGTCGCGCAGGCGGCCAGTGGTGAGCCGCAGCGGATAGCGCGCATCCGTCGCCTCTGCCGTTAAGGTATAGGTCAGCGGCGCAAAGATCGCGCGGCCATCCGGCGTGGCAAACTGGTGATCCGCATAAAGCCTGGCCTGACCGCTTTTTGCGCCTTGTGGATAGGGCCATTGCTGTGGGCCTTGCGCATCCAGCATGGCATAACTCAGGCCGCTCATATTGAGATCACGGCCAACTGTCAAACTCACGTGTTCGGCAAAAATTTCGGCAGGATTTGCAAAGTTGAACAGCTGGGTCGCCGTATCACCAGCGCCGACTTTTTCATCCACTTTTCCACCGTATTTTTCGCCCGGCTTCACATCCAGTTTCGCCCCGGGTTTCACACCGAGTTTCACATCGAGTTTCAAACCCAAGCGACGCGCGAACTCTGCCGCAATCGCCCAGTCTGCGCGCGCCTCCCCTGGCGCTGCAAGCGCTGCGCGAACACGTGAGATGCGACGCTCGGAGTTGGTCAGCGTACCCTCCTTTTCACCCCAGCTGGTGGCAGGCAAAAATACATCGGCATACGCTGCGGTTTCAATATCCGTAAAAGCGTCCTGCACTACGACAAACTCGGCGCGGTTCAAGGCTTCGCGCACATGCGTTTGATCAGGCAGCGAATGCGCCGGATTGGTGCAGGCAATCCACACAGCTTTGATTTTCCCCTCATGCAAAGCGTCAAACAATTCCACCGCCGTTTTGCCAGGCTGCTCGGGAATGCGACCGACGCCCCACAAGGCAGCCAATTCAGCACGATCCTCCGCGCTGGAAATGTTCCGATGGGCTGGCAATAAATTCGCCATGGCGCCCACTTCACGCCCGCCCATGGCATTCGGCTGGCCGGTCAGCGAAAACGGTCCCATGCCGGGCTGGCCGATTTTGCCGGTAGCCAAATGCAAATGAATGAGCGCCGCGTTGTTGGACGTGCCATGCGTGGATTGATTCAAGCCCTGACACCACATCGACAGCGGTGCTTTTGCCTGCCCGAACCAACGTGCAGCCGTGACAATATCCTCCGCCGCCACACCGCACGTAGTGGCTGCCGCAGCGGGGGAAATTTCCCTCACCTTGTCGCGCAGCGCGGCAAACCCTGTGGTGTGCGCGGCAATGAAATTCTCATCCACCAGACCTTCCCATAGCATCACGTGGAGCATCGCGCAGTACAGAATCACATCACTGCCCGGAGTGATGGCCAGGTGCAAGTCAGCCATCGCCGCCGTGTCTGTGCGGCGCGGGTCGACCACGATGATTTTGAGTGCCGGATTTTTCGCTTTCGCGTCTTCAATGCGCCGAAACACAATCGGGTGCGCCCAGGCCGTGTTGCTGCCGGCGAGCAAAAACAGGTCGCTCAGGGCAATGTCTTCATAACTGCACGGCACGGCGTCCGAGCCTAGCGTGGCCTTGTAACCGGCCACGGCGGAGGACATGCACAAGCGTGAGTTGGAATCAATGTTATTGGTGCCAATCAAGCCGCGTGCGAGCTTGTTGAAGACGTAATAGTCTTCCGTTAGCAATTGGCCAGAAATATAAAACGCCACGGCGTCCGGCCCATCTTCTTTAATAATCCTGGCGAACCGTTCAGCCGCTGTATCCAGCGCCGTATTCCAGGAAGTCGGCGCTCGCAATACGGCGCGCGATTCACGCAACTCGGGTACCAGCGCACGTCCGGCACGCTGGGTGGTCAAATGCAGGCTGGAACCCTTGCTGCACAGACGGCCAAAGTTGGCCGGATGCGCTGGGTCGCCACGCACATTGATGATCTTCGTCTCCGACGCCGCTTCACCAGCGCCGACTTTTGGCACGCGTGTTTCAATGATCACGCCGCAACCCGTGCCGCAATAACAGCAAATGGATTTCGTCTCGCTCACCGAATCTTCGACCGCGAGCACGACAGTGGATTCGACAGCACCCATCACCATGTTAAAGCGCGATCAGCACCACACCATGATCAACCCGCACTTCATACGTCTTAGTGCTGCCTTCATCCGGCGCGCAAGCAATGCCACTCGATAGTTCAAGATTCCATCCATGCAAGGGGCAAGCGATGCGATGTCCATGCACAATACCTTGCGACAACGGACCTGCTTTGTGCGGGCAGGAATCTTCCAGCGCAAAGACCGCATCATCTGCGGTGCGAAACACAGCAATACTTACCGACTCATGCGGGATCACGCGACTGCCGCGTAGGGGGATTTCTTCCAGACGACAAACTTTATGCCATGTACTCAAAACGCTCTCCTGCTACGGTGAATTTTCTACAAATTTGCGGGATGTTTTTATACAGCTCAAACAGTTTCCACAGGCACGGGCAAGGGCATAAATTCTGCCGCCAGCGGGGTTGCGGCAGTGCCAGGCAAACGCTCTTTCCAAGGATCTATAGTTCCCTGCAGCGCATATAACAAGCGCTGATGCAAGGCTTTACGATTATCCGCATCTTCCAGAATATGCTGCTTCACATAATCCAGCCCCACACGCTGCACATAATGCACCGTGCGTTCCAGATACCAAGCTTCTTCGCGATACAGTTGCAGGAAGGCTGCGGAATATTCCAGCACTTCTTCACGCGTCGTCACCTTGCACAAAAACTCGGCAACTTCCGTCTTGATGCCGCCATTCCCCGCTACGTAAAGCTCCCAGCCAGAATCCACGCCAATCACGCCCACATCCTTGATGCCCGCCTCGGAACAATTGCGCGGGCAGCCTGACACCGCCAGCTTGACCTTATGCGGCGACCACATGCCAAACAGCATTTTTTCCAGCGCCACGCCCATGCTCATCGACTGCTGCGTGCCAAAACGGCAGTGCTCGGTACCGACGCAGGTTTTCACCGTGCGGATGCTCTTGCCATACGCATGGCCCGAAGGCATATCGAGGTCTTTCCACACAGCGGGCAAATCTTCTTTTTTCACACCAAGCAAGTCAATGCGCTGGCCGCCGGTGACCTTGACCGTCGGGATGCGATATTTATCAGCCACGTTGGCAATGCGTCGCAGTTCGTCCGGCGTGGTCAGACCACCCCACATGCGCGGCACCACGCTGTAGGTTCCATCCTTCTGGATGTTGGCGTGCGCGCGCTCGTTGATGAAGCGCGATTGCGGATCGTCCTTGGCCTCATGCGGCCAGGTGGAAATCAGATAGTAATTCAGTGCCGGACGGCAAGTCGCGCAACCATCCGGTGTATGCCAGGCCAGGGCAGTAAACACATCATCCATCGACAGCAGCTTTTGCGCACGAATCGCCTCGCGCACTTCGCCGTGGTTCAACGCCGTACAGCCGCAAACCGGTTTGGTGGTGCGGTCTGCCGCCTGATAGGCCCCGCCAATAGTGGATGCCAAAATCTGCTCCACCAGCCCCGTGCAGGAGCCGCAGGAGGAAGACGCCTTGGTATGCTTGCGCACCTCATCCAACGTAAATAAGCCTTGCTCGCGGATGGCTTTGACGATAGTGCCCTTGCACACACCATTACAGCCGCACACCTCCGCTTCGTCGCTCATCGCGGCGGCTTTTGAGTTGCCTGCATGGCCTACATCGCCTACGTGGTTATTGGTAAAGGCATCGCCAAACATCAAGTGATCGCGAATCGCACCCACATCACGCCCTTCTTTCAACAGCTGGAAATACCAGCCACCATCGCCCGTATCGCCATACAGCACTGCGCCCACCAGCCGATCGTTTTGGATCACCAGCCGCTTGTAAATACCGCCATTTTTATCGTGCAGCACAATGTCTTCCGTACCATCGCCGCCGGTGAAGTTGCCCGCTGAAAAAACATCCACGCCGGTCACTTTAAGTTTTGTCGACGTCACCGAACCTTGATAGCGCGCTATGCCCATCTCGGCCAGGTGGTTCGCGCATACCTTGGCCTGCTCGAACAACGGCGCCACCAGTCCATAAGCAATGCCGCGATGCGCCGCACACTCGCCCACGGCATAAATGCGCGGGTCGTAGGTTTGCAGTGTGTCAGACACCACCACACCGCGATGACAGTGCAGACCAGCTTTTTCTGCCAACGCGCTGCTGGGGCGTATGCCTGCTGCCATCACCACTAAATCGGCAGGAATCTCCAGGCCGTCTTTGAATCGAATGGCACTTACCCGGCCTGCAGCATTTGCCGAGAGCATTTCTGTTTGTTTGCCTAGCAAGAATTTAAGCCCCTTGCTCTCCAACGACGCTTGCAGCATATCGGCGCTCGGCTTATCCAACTGACGCTCCATGATCCACTCGCCAATATGCACCACCGTCACATCCATGCCACGCAACTGCAAACCGTTGGCTGCTTCCAACCCTAACAAACCACCCCCAATGACCACCGCGTGTTTATGCGTTTTAGCCGTAGCAATCATGGTTTCAGTGTCGGCAATATCGCGATAGGCGATCACGCCTGGCAAATCATTCCCCGGTACGGGCAACATGAAGGGCACAGAACCTGTCGCGAGCAACAGTCGGTCATAAGGCACTTCTGTTTTTACGCCATCAGTGCTTTCCGCCATGACCGTCCGTGCCGAGCGGTCTATCTTGACCACTGTTTTCCCCGTGTGCAACGTGACGCCATTGTCCTTATACCAATCGAGATCGTTCAACACAATGTCAGCCAAGGTCATCTCACCTGCCAACACAGGGGAGAGCAAAATGCGGTTGTAATTGGGATGCGGCTCCGCACCGAAGACTGTAATGTCATACAGATCGGGAGCGAGCTTTAAGAGCTCTTCAATCGTGCGTATCCCCGCCATACCATTACCCACAACCACTAATTTTTGCTTTTTCATTCTTTATCTCCAACAAAATTCATACAAAATAATTAGCAAGTGCTGTGCCCGATTTACCGAAGCCCAACCCGTTCAACAAGCCTTTGATTAAGAACAGAGTCCGTAAGCTGTATTTTTCAAGCAAACACTCGATTGCACCAATGCAGTGCAATCGCATACCCAATGCCCTGTATTGGTTTGTATCGGTTGCACCACTGGTTTGCTTTGTTTGCGTTTTATGGCTCATGTCTGCGACAACCAAAAAGCCAGCACCCCATTGAGCAGCAGAGAAATGATCAGCACAACTTTCAAAGTCATTGAGGGATTTCTAGCCGCTAATGGAATTTTCCGGTTAGAACGCAAAGGTCGATATGCACCACGCTCCACCGCCAGGGTAAATTCTTCTGCCGTCTCGAAGCGGTCTTTGGGTTCGCGTGCGCAGGCTTTGAGCAAAACCGTTTCCAGCCATTCAGGAATATCGGGACGATAACGGGTTGGGGGCGTTGGCTGCGAAAAGCGGGGGTGCTGAAATGGCTCAATCTCGCCATAAGGATATTTTCGCGTAAGCAATTCATAGAGCGTCACGCCACAGGCATATAAATCACTCACCTCATTGGCAGCGCCTTCAGCAAATAATTCAGGCGCCATATACGAAGGCGTGCCGGGATTATTAATTTCACTCAAGCGTTCCCCGTCACTCGCCGCGACACCCAAATCCAGCAAGGTAATCTGGCCTTGTGCACCAATTTGAATATTGTCAGGCTTAATATCCCGATGCACAATGCCCAGACGATGCAAAATCGCCACTGCCTTGAGTAATCGCAAACCGATGGCTGCGACTTCATCCGCATCAAACCGATGTCCTCGCGACAGTCTGGTTTTAAGCGATTCGCCTTCATGCCAGGTCATTAAGTAATACAAATGCTGACGCGCCGGATGGCTCACTACTTGCGGAAAGCATGGCGCAACAGCTCTTCGCGCCAACCACTCCTCGTACACCAGCGCAGCGATGGATTCCGCATCACCCGCTTCTGGCCGCAAGGTTTTGAGCACATAGGTCTCATCCCCTTGCGCCACTTTATAAAGCAATGTCATCCGTGATTCATGCAATACATCAATCACGCGCAAACCATCAATGTGCTCACCGATATTGAGCTTGGGTGGCAAAGGCAACTTTTGTGCGCCATTTAACTGATCTCGAAAATTCGACTGCGGCACATGACGCACACACGCAACCAAAGCTGTGCAATTATCATTTGCGCCAGCGCGCACCGCTTCCAAGGCCAAGGCATTGGCAGCTGATTCAGCCGGCAAACTGCCTTTGGCATACCGCATCAGCAGCGCTTTAATACCCGCGTCGCCCAGCGTGCCCCACACACCATCGGTAAGCAAAACGAAGCAATCGCCGACGGCTAATTCGCCATCCGCGTGGTCCACTACCAAGTGCTCATCCAGCCCCAAAGCCCGCCGCAATACATTGCTCAGTTCCGGATGCGGCCAGGTGTGGTCTTCTGTGAGCTGGGTGAGGATGCCATCACGCCACAAATAAACTCGCGAATCCCCAACGTGACCCACGTAATATCGGCTACCGCGCAGCACAACGGCAGATAAGGTAGTGGCCATGCCTGCTTGCTCGCGATTTTTTCTCGCGGTGGAGAGCAACCATCGATTCGCTGCACCCAGCACTGTGTCAAAAGACTTCGCCACCCCCCAAGTCTCGGGCGTGGCGTAATAATCGGTAAGCAAGTTACGCACCGCATATTCAGCCGCCTCGCGCCCCTGCGCGTGGCCGCCAACGCCATCCGCAATGGCAATCAGCACGCCTTTAGCCGCCAGCTCGTCACCCTCTGGCGTGGCGGCGCTGACGTAATCCTCATTGCGACTACGCAGCCCCACCAGCGTGGAATGCCCAACCTCGACGTGTAATTGACTCACCCGACGACTCTAGACGCTATTGTGATCAGATTCGCGCGGACGTCATGCTTGCCGCCCCCCAAGTCGTACGCCAACGCGTTTTTACGGCAGCAAGCCCAATCAGCGCAGCAACAGCCAAGCCTGCAAAAATCAAGAACCCGGCCTGATAACTGCCGGTAATCTGCTTTGAATATCCTAAGGATGAAGCCAGCCAAAAGCCTCCTATGCCACCGGCCATGCCGACCATCCCGGTCATGACCCCAATCTCCTTGCGAAAGCGTTGTGGCACCAATTGAAACACCGCGCCATTGCCCATGCCTAGCGCCAGCATTGCCAAAACGAAAACGCTCAACGCCATCCACGCAGCAGGCAAGCCAAAGCTGACAATCGTTAAAAAGAGTGCCGCCAGTGCATACATCAGGCTCAAGCTTTTGATACCACCCACGCGATCCGCCACGCCACCACCGATGGGACGCACGAGGGAACCGGCGAACACACAGGCTGCGGTAAAAAAGCCAGCCGTTTTTGCATCCAGCCCATATTGCGTATTGAAGTAAATCGTTAATGAGGAAGCCAAACCGACAAATCCGCCAAACGTTACCGCATAGAAAAACATGAACCACCAGGCATCCTTGTCTTTCAAGACCGTCAAATACTCAGCCAGCCGCTTCGGTGGCGGGCATTCAGGCGCATCTTTTGCGAGCACAAGATAAACCACGAATACGATAAACAGTGGGATGAGCAAAATACCAAACACATTCACCCAGCCGTAAGCCGCTGCCAAACTGGGCGCGAAAAGTGCGGCGAGTGCCGTGCCGGAGTTTCCGGCGCCCGCAATGCCTAAAGCCTTGCCCTGATGCTCTGCCGGATACCAGCGCGAAGCCAGTGGCAAAGCCACGGCAAATGAAGCCCCGGCAACACCCAGAAACAAACCAAAAATCAGGATTGCTTGGTAACTATGAAGGCCAACTTGCCAGGCGTACAACAATGCCGCCATGACAATCACCTGCCCAATGGCGCCTGTGAGCTTGGGTTTCAAGTGATCGACCATCATGCCCATGACAAACCGCAGCAGCGCCCCGGCTAAAACCGGCGTGGCCACCATCAACCCGCGCTGTGCATGCGTGAGACCTAAGTCTTGTGCAATCTGCACGCCTAATGGTCCCAAAATAACCCAGACCATAAAGGCCAGATCAAAATACAAAAATGCCGCCAACAACGTGGGGGTATGCCCTGATTGCAGAAATGATTGCTTGTCCATAGTGCTTTCTTGATCGATCCTCAATTACTGTTGATAGGGAACGACTATCCATTTTGATGCGTTCTGCTACCACATAGCAGAACGCATGCCAGCAATGCACCAAACTTGGTTATAACTATCCAAACAAGGGATTAGATAAAAAGTCGGCGCTGGCAATACGGTGAGAATCAACTTTGCTGCACCGCAATAGCGCAAAAGCACAGCAAGCGCACCGCAATGGGGCGCACCGCTGTGCATCGTCGGTCTGGGTTAAATCCGCCTGTTCAATCAGAACTTTGCTTCAGCCCACAACCATACTTTTTCCGTATCTACGGCAAACCCCTTGGCGTTATAGTCAGCATACTTGATGCCAACCAGATATTTTTTAGCAATCGGCTTGGTCGCTTGCAGGTTCCATTCCGTACCGTACCTTGCACTTGTTCTATCTGCGCGGTAGTCGTGATAAACCGCATCCAGCTTCACACCATACACAGCAGACCCGACACCCAGATAAGTATCCTTCAACCCATTTGCAGGCGTTGCCAGGAACACATCGGCCCAGCCGTTAAAGGCATGCAATGTAGCCAAGGGCGTCTGAAAGCTTTTTACCCCGTTGCCTTCCAGAAACTCATAGCCCAGCTTGACGCTATGCACGCCTTTGGCCAGGCCGCCTTCAAACAAGTAATAATCCACATCGTAACTTGCCGGATTACTCTTGTAATCTGATTGCTGCGCGTATTCAGCCGTGTACAAGGCTTTATAACCAGTAAAAACAGGCTGCTCACCCTTAAAACGCAGACCGATTGTTTGCGTTGAATTGGTAGCGAAATCTTCGTAATCGAGGAAATACCCATACCCCACAATTTCACCTGCACTAAAGCCTTTGTAGCTGATATTCAGGATAGGCGAGCTCATTTTTGCTTTGCCCACATTGGCAAATGTAGCAACAGGCACTTTGCTGTGATGGCTGAAAACACGGTTGACGTTGTAAATATATCCGGCCGTAATTGTCGTCGCAGGCAAAGACTTATTTACCACGGTGAATGCATCAAATGTCTGCTCATTCTGCCGCCAGCCCACATTCCCGATAAAGCGCTGGTTATCCAGCACAATACGTTGACGGCCATATTTCAGCTTGGTATTTGGTAAGCCAGAAAAGCTCAAATACGCCTGATTCACTTCAGTGAATTCGGGGTCAGCCACAATCGAATACGTCGTTTTTTTATTTGTCGTACTGTTGTAATCATCGTCACCAATGGCACTCAAGTGCTCACCTTCGAGCATCACGCCAAAGCCTTTGTATTCGCCCGTCTCGTAGCCAAAGCGCAAGCGCAGTGTAGAGGCATCGGCATTTTTCAAAGCATTGTTTTGATCGACCGATTCATAGCGATAGCGCACATCCAGGGATGGCTTTCCACCCGTGAGCGCATCCATGAAACTATCACCCGCAAAAGCAGGCAAGGCGAGTGTTGACAATGCAGCGACCTGCATTAGCTGACGCGGAAAACGCGCGCATGAAGGTGCTATTGATAAACGATGTGACATGTAAATTCCCCCAAAAGTAAAAAAACAAAAAAACAAACCCGAAACCGCTTACGACTACCGCCCATTAAAAATCTAAGCGACTTTTTTCAATTGCTTGCGGTACAAAAACTCAAACACCGTTGCACGATATTCCGCAAAGCGTGAATCATTGGCCAGCTCGACCCGATCTCTTGGCCGTGGCAAATCAACAGTCACAATCTCGCCGATCGTAGCGGCCGGACCATTCGTCATCATCACAATACGGTCCGACAGCAGCACTGCCTCATCCACATCGTGCGTCACCATCACGGCCGTAGCACCGGTTTTGGCCAGCACGCTATTGAGCTCATCCTGCAAGCTCGCCCGCGTTAAAGCATCCAATGCACCAAAAGGCTCATCCATTAACAAAATGCGCGGCTCCATGGCGAAGGCACGAGCAATCCCCACGCGCTGCTTCATGCCACCAGAAATCTCATGTGGATATTTTTCAGCAGCGTGCCCCATGTGCACCATGTCCAACGCCGCATGCACTCGCGCGTCCAATTTGGATTTACGCTCTTTGCGGCCAAAAACGCGCTCCACGGCCAGCATGACATTGCCAAAGCAGGTCATCCACGGCAAGAGTGAATGGTTCTGAAACACCACTGCACGTTCAGGGCCAGGGCCGGCAATTTCTCGGTTATCGCACAGCAACACGCCGCTTGTCGGCAAGGTCAGCCCCGCAATCAAATTCAGCAGCGTTGATTTGCCGCAGCCCGAATGGCCGATCAAGGTCACTACTTCACCCGGATAAATATCCAGCGCAATATCGCGCAGCGCAATAAAGCTGCCTTGCCGGGTTTTGAAGGTCTGCCCCACCTGCTCGACCTTGACGATAGGCTTGGTACTGGACTTCACCTCAGTCTGATGATCTAAATTCGTTTGAGACATATCGGAAGAACTCATCTCTAGCTCCTTAACGGGATTCGTACGAAAAGCGTCTGGCGAGTAACAGCAAGAACTGTTCGAGCAAGAAGCCCACAATACCGATGACAAAAATAGCGATCAAAATGTGCTCAACCTTCAGATTGTTCCATTCGTCCCACACCCAAAACCCGATACCAACACCGCCGGTCAGCATTTCTGCCGCAACGATTACCAGCCAGGCAGTGCCGATGGATAAGCGAATACCGGTGAGCATGTAAGGTAAAACGGCGGGGAAAAGAATGCGCGTGATGATCTTGTCTTCAGATAAACCCAACACCCGCGCCACATTCAGGTAATCCTGCGGTACACGTTGCACGCCTTGCGCCGTGTTCAGAATCATTGGCCAGATAGAGCAGATAAAAATTGTCCAGGTTGCTGCCGGGTCCGCCCGCTTGAAAACCAGCAGTCCGATAGGCAACCAGGCAAGAGGCGAAACCGGACGCAATAGACTGATGACCGGCTCGAACATACGATTCACAAACGTAAACCGCCCCAGGATGAATCCCATTGGAATACCAACCAGCGCTGCAAAACCAAAGCCAACGCCAACGCGCTGCAAGGACGACAACACATTCCAGCCGATACCCTGATCGTTCGGCCCATTACTGTAAAACGGGTCGGCAAACAGCTTGGTTGCCGCCTCCCACGTGGCTATCGGACCGGGAATGGAATCGTTATTCAGCGCAACGAACGCCCACAAGCCAACCATGATGCACAGCCCCAGCAATGGGGGCACCAGATTGCCCAGCATGACATAAACTCGACGTCCAATATTTGTCCACCAGCGCTTACCTGACCCCTGAGGTTGGCTGGCGGTCGACTTGGCGTCTGTTGCCGTTTGACTTTCCTTCACAGCGGCATCTTCCGCGACTGCAGAAACCACAGTTGTCACCTCAGTCGCCACCTCAGC
>Ga0209066_10006935_pt1 | contig 11411 bp, 12 predicted proteins | sample All_14_2_FD_187198 | JGI IMG/M metagenome (GOLD analysis project Ga0209066, IMG submission 187198) | Freshwater microbial communities in response to fracking from Pennsylvania, USA - Allegheny Zone_MetaG_DW_15 (SPAdes) (version 2) ...
CGGACCACTTCGGCCACCTGCTGCCGCAGACCGTTTATGTGCAGACGGTCGTGGGCCGCGCCGAGGCGGGCGGGATGGCGGTGCGCGGGCTCTACGTCGGCGACGACATCGAGGTCTTCAACCGCGCGGCGGCGCTCTCGCTCGAGGTCAACTTCGAGATGGTCCCGAAGCCGTTCAAGAAATGCGTGGTTTACCTGGACCCCTCCGAGTTCAAGAGCACCTGGCTCGGCAACAAGGCGGTCTACCGCACGCGCATGGCCATGGCCGACGGCGGCGAGCTGCTGATCCTGGCGCCGGGCGTCAAGGAGTTTGGCGAGGACGCCCAGATCGACGCGCTGATCCGCAAGTACGGTTACTTCGGCACGCCGAAAACGTTGGCGGCCGTGAAGGCCAACGCGGACCTGCAGGAGAACCTCGGCGCCGCGGCGCACCTGATCCACGGCTCGTCGGAGGGCCGCTTCGGCATCACCTACGCGCCGGGGCACCTGACGCGCGCGGAGATCGAGGGCGCGGGCTTCAAGTTCGCCGACGTCCACGCGATGATGGCGCGCTACAATCCCGAGACGCTGAAGGACGGCATCAATGTGATGCCCGACGGCGAAGAGATCTTTTTCATCAGCAACCCCGCGATCGGCCTCTGGTCGGTGCGGGAAAGATTTGCGGAATGAGGGACGCGCGGAAGGGCGGAAGAAGGGGGAAAGCGAAGTTCCCTTCAACCGTCCGGCATTCCAGTTTTCCAGCATTCCAATCAACACAAGGAGAAGAGACATGTCAGTCCCATTTAAGGTGGATTTGAGCGGCAAGGTGGCGGTGGTGACCGGCGGCGGCGGCGTGCTGTGCAGCGCGATGGCCAAGGCCTTGGCCGAGTGCGGCGCCGCGGTCGCGGTGGCGGACCTCAAGCTCGAGAACGCGCAGAAGGTCGTGGACCAGATCACGGCGGCGGGCGGCAAGGCCATGGCCGTGGCCTGCAACGCCCTGGAGAAGGAGAGCCTCGAGGCCGCGAACGCGGAAGTCGAGAAGACCCTCGGCCCCGTCTCGATCCTGATCAACGGCGCGGGCGGCAACCATCCCAAAGGCACCACGGCGATGGAGTACCTGAACCCCGACGACCTGCTCAACACGAACCGCGATTTCGTGACCTTCTACGACCTCGACCCCAAGGGCATCGAGTTCGTCTTCAACCTGAACTTCCTGGGCACACTGCTGCCCACGCAGGCCTTCACCAAAAAGATGGCGCTGAACCGCTCGGGCGTGATCATCAACATCTCGTCGATGAACGCCTTCCGCCCTCTGACCAAGATCCCCGCCTACAGCGGCGCGAAGGCCGCGGTCAGCAACTTCACGCAGTGGATGGCGGTGCACATGGCGAAGGCGGGCATCCGCGTCAACGCGATCGCCCCCGGCTTCTTCCTGACGGACCAGAACCGCGCCCTGCTGACCAACCCGGACGGCTCGCTGACCCCGCGCTCGGAGAAAATCCTCGCGCACACGCCGATGGGACACTTCGGCGAATCGGACGACCTGATCGGCGCGCTGCTGTGGCTGGTCTCCGACAAGGCCGCCGGCTTCGTGACCGGCGTGGTGGTGCCGATCGACGGCGGCTTCGCGGCGTACAGCGGCGTGTAACGGCAGGGTTTGTCGAGGGGCTCGGGCGGAATCGAAAGATTCGTCGGATTCGAGACTCGGCTGCCTCGATTCGTTCGATTTTCTCGAATCATGCGAAAGGAAAAAATAATGGCTAAGAAAGCGACAAAGGCTGACATCGGGTTGATCGGCCTGGCGGTGATGGGCGAGAACCTCATTCTGAACATGGAGAGCAAGGGCTACACGGTGGCGTGCTTTAACCGCACGGTCGAGAAGGTCGACGCCTTCGTCAACGGCCGCGGCGCCGGCAAGAAGCTGATCGGCTGCCACTCGTTGAAGGAGCTGTCCGAGAGCCTCAAGAAGCCGCGCCGCGTGATGATCATGGTCAAGGCCGGCAAAGCCGTGGACGAGACCATCGAGTCGCTGCTGCCCGTGCTGGAGAAGGGCGACATCATCATCGACGGCGGCAACAGCTATTTCCCGGACACCATCCGCCGCACCAAGTATCTGGCCGAGAAAGGTCTGCGCTTCATCGGTTCCGGCGTCTCGGGCGGCGAGGAGGGCGCGCTCAAGGGCCCCGCGATCATGCCCGGCGGCGACGTCAAGGCGTGGCCGTACGTGAAAGACATCTTCCAGGACGTGGCGGCCAAGGTCGATGACGGCTCGCCCTGCTGCGCGTGGATCGGCAGCGACGGCGCCGGCCACTTCGTCAAGATGGTCCACAACGGCATCGAGTACGGCGACATGCAGCTGATCTGCGAGGCCTACGACCTGATGGCGCGCGGCCTCGGCATGAGTGCCAAAGAGATGCAGAAGGTCTTCGCCAAGTGGAACCGGGGCGACCTCGACAGCTACCTGATCGACATCACGGCCGACATCCTCACGCAGTACGACGAGGAGACCGGCAAGCCGATCGTCGACATCATCCTCGACACGGCGGGGCAGAAGGGCACCGGCAAGTGGACCTCCCAGGCCGGCCTGGACTTGGGCATCGGCATCCCGCAGATCGCGGAAGCCGTCTTCGCGCGCTGCCTCTCGGCCATCAAGGAGGAGCGCGTCGCGGCCTCTAAGGTGCTGAAGGGCCCGGCCGGCAAGGTCGAGGTCGACAAGAAGCTCTTCGTCAAGCAGCTGGAGCAGGCGGTCTACGCCTCGAAGATCTGCTCGTACGCGCAGGGCTACCAGCTGCTGCGCGCGGCCGCCAAAGAGTACAAGTGGGACTTGCACTACGGTGAGATCGCGCTGGTCTGGCGCCAGGGCTGCATCATCCGCGCCCGCTTCCTCGGCAAGATCAAGGAGGCGTTCGACGCCAACCCGCAGCTGGCCAACCTGCTGCTCGACCCGTACTTCAAGAAGACCGTGGCCAAGGCGCAGAGCGCCTGGCGCGCGGTCATCAAGACGGCCGTGGAGCTGGGCATCCCCGTGCCGGCCATGAGCACGGCGCTGAACTACTTCGACTCCTACCGCAGCGCCCGCCTGCCGGCCAACCTGCTGCAGGCGCAGCGCGACTATTTCGGCGCGCACACCTACGAGCGCGTTGACAAGCCCCGCGGCGAGTTCTATCATCACATCTGGACGGAGAGCGGAGGCAACACCGCCGCCTCGACGTACACGGTGTAAGGGAGAGGGACGTGGCAAGGGGCAGCCCTCCGGGGCTGCCCTCTTTTTTTGATGGAAGGAGAGCTGCTATGAAGAAACTCGTTAAGATTCTTGTGGGCCTGGTGGTCGTCGTGGTGGTGCTGGTGCTGGCGGTCGTCCTGACGCTGCCCCTCACAATCGGGCCGATCGTGAAGACCGCCGCCTCGGTGGGCGGGCCGAAGGCGCTGGGCGTGCCGGTTTCGGTCGGCGACGTCAAGCTCAGCCCGCTGGCCGGCAACCTGACGATCTCGCAGGTCAAGATCGGCAACCCCGAGGGCTATTCCAAGGCCGACGCGTTCGCGGTCGAAAAGGTCGAGGTGGGACTGAACCTCTCGTCGCTGATGAGCGACACGATCGTGGTGAAGAAGATCCAGATCGACGCGCCCGCGATCGCGTTCGAGAGCAAGGACGGCCTGTCCAACTTCGACGCGATGCTGGCCAACGCCAAGAAGTCGTCGGAGGAGGAGAAGGCCAAGAAGCCCGAGGAGAAGAAGGCCGGCAAGAAGGTCGTGATCGAGGAGTTCTCGCTGAACAACGCCAAGGTCTCGTACGCTTCCGGCCTCACCATGGGCAAGGCCCTGACCATCGCGCTGCCGTCCGTGACGGTGCGCGACATCGGCAAGGCCTCGGGCGGCACCTCGTTCGTGGACGCGCTCACCGAGATCATCAACGGGATCCTCGGCGGCGTCACGCAGGCGGCCACCGGCGCGGTCGGAGCCGCGGGCGACCTGCTGAAGGGCTTGGGCGGTTCGGCCACGGACGCGGCCAAGGGCGCCACGGATGCGCTGAAGGGCGCGACGGGCGGCGCGACGGACGCGGCCACCTCGGCGGCCAAGGCGGCTGAAGATGCGGCCAAGGGCGCGGCCGATGCGGCCAAAGACGCGGCCAAGAGCCTGAAGAAGCTCTTCAAGTAGTCGGGCCTCCAATCTGAGACTGGCAGCCTCTTCCGCTCACGTGGAAGAGGCTGCGTCCTTTCAGCGATGAGCATGCTTTTCCAAAGGATTGAGTCGACGGCGGCACGCGGGGCCCAGGGCCTGGCGGCAGAGGCGCGCGACGCGCTGGCCCGCGCGCTTCTGGCGCTGCGCCGGGACGACGGCGGCTTTGCGGGCCTCGACGGCCGCAGCGATCCTTACTACACGCTCTTCGCGTGGCTGTCGCTGCGCGCGCTGGGCGTGCCCTATGACCGCGCGGGCCTCTGCGCGTTCATGCGGGAGCGCCGCAGCCGCGCGTCCGGCATCGATGCCTGGTGCGCGCGCCTTCTTCCGGACGTGGAGGCGGGCGGCAGCGGCGCGCGGTCGGGGCTCGCCGGTCTGCTGCGGGGCGACGCCTACGGCGCGCTCCTGAGCCTGCTCGCCGCGCGCCGCGCGCCGCGCTGGCTGTACCGTCTGGCGTGGGCGCGCCTGGCGCAGGCGGGCCCCGCCGCGGCGTGCGCCCGCTGGCCCACGCCGCGCCTCGCCGCCGGTCTGCTCGTGGCGGAGGGTGCCGGCCGGGCGGCGGCCGACGTGCGGCGCGCGCTGGAGTCGCGGCGCCGGCCGGGCGGCGGCTTTGCCTCGGCGGCCGAAGCGCCGGCCGACCTGCTCGCCACGGCCGTGTCGCGTTTTGCTCTGGGCGCGACGGGCGAGGCCGACACGACGCGCGCGGACCTGGCGTTCGTCGAGGCCTGCTGGCTGGAGGACGGCCTCTTCGGCCCCGTACCGGCCGCGCGCACGGGCGACGCGGAGCATACGTTCTACGGGCTGCTCGCGCTGGGCACCTGCCGTTGGCCTGAAGACGGCTTTGTCTGAGCGGCTGTTTGCGGCAGCTTCCCTGCGGCGGCCGGATCACCGGTCGAAACGGCACACGTAGATGTCGTCCACGGGCAGCAGCGTGGTGCGCCAGCCGTCTTTTTCCATGCCGGAGACGAAGAGCGGCAGGTGGTCGCGGCCCGGGTCGGCGATGACCGCGTGCCCGCCGGGCGCGCAGAGCGCGCCGATCGCGCAGACCAGCGCGGGGATGTGGCGGCGCTCGTAGAGCAGGTCGCTGCCGATGACGAGGGGCGCGGGCTGCAGGGCGGAGGACAGCGGCCTGAGGTCAGCGGGCGGGACGGCGAGAAAGGCGTTCCAGTCCAGCTGCGCGTAGGCGACGGCCACGCTGTTCAGCGCGGCGTTGTGCTGGAGCCAGGCTCCGTTGTCGGGGTGGAAATCCGTGGCCGTGACCTGCGCGCCGAGGCGGGCGGCGAGGATCGACGGCAGGCCGAGGCCGCAGCCGAGCTCCAGCACGCGCCGGCCGGCGAGTTCGGCGCGGTGGTCCCAGAGATAGTGGGCGAGGCCGTGCGCGGCCGGCCACAGGATGGCGTAATACGGGATGGCGTCGACCGCCTGCGGATCGTCCGCGGCCGCGCGGTCCAGCAGCGCGTCAAGGTCGGGCGGCGTCTCCACGGTGAGTGAGACGTCGCCGACGGTGACGGTGTGGCGGCCTTGCGGCGAGATGGGGTCGGAACGCATAAAAGGTCGGCGGCCGGGCGTGAGGCGCTGAGGCTGGGTGGCCGTCCGGCGCGTCTCCTTCCGGCCCCCAACTCCTAACTCCTGATTCCTAATTCTTGCTTTCTGTCTCGCCCTTGGCCCCGACGTGAGCGATCCACTGACGCATGGCCTCGAGCGTCTTCTGCCACTGCTTGGGGTCGGTGCGCAGGTCGAGGAACCGGTCGTAGAGCGAGAGCCAGGCGGTCCAGAAGGTCTCGATGAAGAGCATGCGCTCCTCGAATTTGCCGGCGGCCTCGGTCTGCTCGCCCTTGGGCAGCTTGAGCGAGCGGATGGCGAAGTCGGCGTCGAGCGTGGCGGCGTAGACCTCGTCGTTGTGGGCGATGACGACCTTGGCGCGCTTGAGCTTCTTGCCGCAGTAGAGCGCCGTGCCGGCTTCGCGGCTGTTGAGCGGCGCGCCCTTGCGCAGCACGGCTTCGTGGGCGCCCTGGCCCTCGCGGAAGAAGGTGAGGGGGCCTTCGAGCATGATGCCGAACTCGCGGCCGTCGGGCAGGTGGTAGACGCCGCCCTCCTTCTCCCACGCGAACCAGAGCCAGGTGAAGAAGTCCATGCCGAGCGTGCCCTCCACGGGCGGCTCCAGCGTCGGGTCCGGCGAAAAGCTGACGGGCTCGAGGTCGTTGGCGTTGATCTGCTTGCGGCGGATCGCGGCGGTCTCGGGCGTGAGCAGGATGGGGTGCGTGCCGGCCGTCTCTTTGAAGACCGGCGAGAGGGTGTCGATCTGCTTGTCGGAGAGGGCCCCGGCGAGCAGCATGTCGTTGCGGAAGTCGACGACCACGGGGATGCTGGTGAGGGTCGGCGGCATCTGCGGCAGGAGCGACTCGGTGACGCGCTGCTTGACCTCGGCCTTGACGGCGCGCGGCAGGTACTCGGCCTCGCGGGCGCGCAGCTCGATGTCCTCCTCCATCTTCACGTAGGCGCGCAGCAGCGAGGCGGGCACCTTCTTTTCGGCGCGCATCAGCTGGGCGTGCAGGTAGGGGCCGAAGAGGCACTTCTCCTCCACGATCTCGCGGTCGAAGAGGTGGCGGCCGGTGACCCAGCCGGTGAGGGGGTCGCGGTTGAGCGAGGCGATGGGCGGCGCCGCGTGCTGCGCAAACGCCTCGATCAGCCCCGAATCGTAGGTCTGCTGGAGATAAAAGAGCCGGAAACTCACACTGCCGCTGTCGAAAGCCATAGTCGCCTCTGTTGGGGTGGGAAATGGACATAGGATACCCTCTTGGCGGGCGGTTGTCAGCCGCGAATTCGGCCCCGTCCCGCCAAAAAACCGCTACTCAACCGCGCGCGGTTTTGGTAACCTAACAGCCATGAAACTGAAGAAATCTTCTGTCGAAGCGGTTGAAGAGTCGAAGCCGGCAGGGGCGACGGGCGGCGCCTTCATTTCGGCGCGTCTGCGCAATCCGGCCGACGAGGTCGCGGCGCAGAGCTCCGACTCGGGCGACATGATCGGCGGCATCTGCGCGATCGTGGCCTGCCTGCTCTTGGCCGTCATCGCCGCCATGCTCTACATGAACTGGAACCTGATCCAATCAGCCTGACGCCGGAAACGGAGGTCGGTTTGATCATGTGGCTGCGCAGACGGCTCTGGTGTCTGCGGATGTTTTTTATTCTGGCACCTGCCGCGACGACGCTCGCGGCAGTGTGTTTTTTTGTTTTCCTGATGCAGCAGGCCGCGGCCCGCGTCGAGTTCGTCTACGGCTACTCCTTCGGACAGGCGCTGGTCTCCTGCTTCGGCCTCAACTGGCCGCTGCTGCGCCACGGCTTCTTCTGGCAGCCGCTCACCTACATGTTTCTGCACGCGGGCTGGGCCCATCTCGGCCTGAACCTGCTCACGGTGCTGCTGTTCGGCTCGGGCCTGGAGCGGGAAATCGGCGGCGCGCGGTTCTGGCGGATCTTTCTGGCCGGCGGCGTGCTGGGCGGTCTGGGCTGGCTGGCGGTGACCGCGGCGCTGCCGTACCTGCCGCCGATGACCTCGCTCACGGGCTGGATTCCGCCCGCACTGCGGACGTGGCTGGGCGCGGGAACGGGGCCGTCCGGCTCGCTGCAGAGCGCGCTGTGCATCGGCGCGTCGGGCGGCGTGTTCGGGCTGATCGGCGCCTATGCCGCGCTCTTCCCGCGGCGCGAGGTGTATGTGCTGCTGCTCGTGGTGCCCGTGCGCATGCGCGCCAGCACCTTGGCCTGGGTGCTGGGGCTCTTGACGGTGGCCGAGGCCGTGTTCGTGCAGACGCAGGTGGCCTACGCGGCGCACCTGGCCGGCGGACTGGCGGGATTTTTGTGCGCGCGCCGGATGGCGGAGCGCGAGGCTGTTTGAGAAAGGCGGATGGGAATGGCGACGATGGATCTGATGGCGGACCCGCGCGCGGTCGCGGCGGTGAAAGCCGCGCTGGCCGAGGACGTCGGCCCGGGCGACGCGACGACGCTGGCGCTGGTCGACCCGACCGTGATGGCGACGGGCGAGATTCTGGCGCGCGAGGCGTGCCGCGTGGCGGGCGCGCCGGTGGCGCAATGCGTGCTGCAGGCGGTCGACCCGTCGCTGCAGGTCGAAGTCGTGGTGCCGGACGGGCGCGACGTCGCCCCGGGCGGCACGGTCCTGACGATCCGCGGCAAGGCCGCCTCGATCCTGGTGGCGGAGCGCACGGCGCTCAACTTCATGCAGCGCATGTGCGGCATCGCCACGCTCACGAGCCGCTTCGTCGAGGCGGTCAGGGAGTACGGCACGCTGATCCTCGACACGCGCAAAACCACGCCGAACCTGCGGCTCTTCGAGAAGTACGCCGTCGCCTGCGGCGGCGGCACCAACCACCGCTTCGGCCTCTACGACCGCGTGCTGGTGAAGGACAACCACCGCCGGCTCTGGCAGGGCGGCGATCCCGACCGGCTGGACCTGGCCGTGGCCGCCGCGCGCAAGGCGTATCCCGCGCTGGCCGTCGAGATCGAGGTCGAGAGCGTCGCCGAGTGCCGGAGCGCGCTGCGCGGCAAGCCTGAGTGGATCATGCTCGACAACATGGGGTGCGACATGATGCGCGAGTGCGTCGCCCTGTGCAAAGGCGTCTCGAAAACCGAGGCTTCGGGCGGCATCACGCTCGGCCGCGCGCGCGAAGTCGCCGCCACGGGCGTCGATGCGATCTCGCTGGGCTGCCTGACGCACTCGGCGCCCTCCGTGGACCTCTCGCTCGAGTGGAGCGTGGTGTGAACGCCTTTGAGAACACGCGATTGTCTGGAGGGATCAACGTGCGCTGTATCGTCATCGATGTGGGTAATACGTCGACGGGCATCGGCCTGTACGACAAGGGAAAAATCTCGCGGGTGACCCACGTCAAGGGCGGCATCCTGAAGCAGCCCGAGGCGTGCGCCGAGGCGCTGCGTAAAGCGGCGCGCGGCATGGTCAACGGCGCGGTTCTCGGCTCGGTCGTGCCGCGGACGAACGCCGCGTGGCGGCGCCTGGTCCTGCGCGAGCTGGGCTGCGCCCTGCTCGTCGTCGACGCGACGCTGCCGCTGGATGTGGCGGTCGACTACCCGGAGCCGCAGACCATCGGCGCGGACCGGCTGGCCGACGCCTGCGGCGGCGTGCGGCGCTACGGCGCCCCGCTGATCGTCGCGGACTTCGGCACGGCACTGACCTTCGACGTGGTGACGCCGGACCTGCGCTACGTCGGCGGCGTGATCACGCCGGGGCTGCCGCTCATGACCGACTACCTGTATGAGCGCACGGCGCTGCTGCCGCGCGTGGAGCTGCAGGGGCCCTGCCCCAAGCTGGGCCGTAGCACGCAGCAGGCGATGCGCATCGGCGCGCAGATCGGCTACCGCGGCATCGTGCGCGAGATCGTGGCCTACCTGCGGCAGTCGATGGCGTGCGACTTCAAGCTGGTCGCGACCGGCGGGTACGCGGGGTGGGCGCTCAAAGAGAGCGGCATGGATTTCGTCATCGACCAGGAGCTGACGCTCTTCGGCCTCGGCTGCATCTTTGAGCGCAGCCTGACACGCGAACGGTGAACCGGGGGACGGACATGAAACCGACTTTAGTGATTCTGGCGGCCGGCATGGGCAGCCGCTACGGCGGGTTGAAGCAGGTCGACCCCGTCGGGCCTTCAGGCGAAACGATCATGGACTATTCGGTCTTCGACGCCGTGCGCGCGGGCTTTGACCGCGTGGTGTTCGTGATCCGGCGCGATTTCGAAGAGGTCTTCCGCACGACCATCGGCGCCAAGTACGCGGGAGCGGTGCCGGTCGACTACGCCTTCCAGTCGACCGACGACCTGCCGCCGGGCTTCACGGTGCCGGCGGAGCGCGCCAAGCCCTGGGGCACGGCCCACGCGATCCGCGCGGCGCGCGGCGTGGTCCAGGCGCCTTTCGCCGCGATCAACGCCGACGACTTCTACGGGCGCGACGCGTTCCAGCGGCTCGCCGAGTTTCTGACGCAGCCGCGCGCCGCGGCCCGGCCGCGCTTCGCGATGGTCGGCTACCGGCTCGACCAGACGCTCTCGGAGCACGGCAGCGTGGCGCGCGGCGTCTGCGACGTCGATGCCGCCGGCCGCCTGGTGACCGTGACGGAGATGACCAAGATCGTGCGCGTGGCGGGTGGCGCGGAGAACCGCGAGGACCCCGCGCGCCCCGTGGCGCTGACCGGCGCGGAGCGCGTGTCGATGAACCTCTGGGGCTTCACGCCCGAGCTCTTCACGGCGCTCGAGGCGCGCTTTCCCGCGTGGCTCGCGGCCCATGCGCAGAACCCCAAGGCCGAGTGGTACATCCCCTTCGTCGTGGACGAACTGGTGGGCGAGGGCGCGGCCGAGGTGCAGGTCCTGCCGACCGAGAGCGCGTGGTTCGGCGTGACGTACCGCGAGGACAAGCCGCTGGTCGTGGCCGCCGTGCAGCGGCTGGTGCAGGCCGGCGAGTACCCCGCGAAGCTGTGGTGAGCAGGCCCCGGCCTCTGACGACAGGGGGAGCCCATGACCGGATGGCTGAAAACGGTTGCGGAGCGCGTGGCGGATGGGTTTTACCCGCGCGTGTGCCCAGGCTGCGGCGAGGTCTCGGACCGCCCGGGGCGTCACCTCTGCTGGAGCTGCCTGTCGCGCGTGGAGCTCTATTCGCAGAGCCTGTGCGAGCGCTGCGGGCGCTTCGCCGAGGGCCATGTGGAACACGCGTTCCTGTGCGGCGCCTGCCGCCAGTCCAAACCGTGGTTTGACCGCGCGCGGGCGGCCGGACGCTTTTCGGGCGTGCTGCGCGAGCAGGTCCACCAGTTCAAATACAGCCAGGCGCTCTGGCTGAAGCGCGACCTCTCCGATCTGCTGCAGGGCTGCCTGCAGGCGCATTTCCAGCCGGAGTCCGTCGACGTCGTGGTGCCGGTGCCGCTGCATCCCGTGCGGCAGCGCGAGCGCACCTACAATCAGGCCGCGCTGCTGGCCCGCGAGCTGGCGGGGCGCCTCGGCCGCCGCTTCGACGGGCAGTCGCTGCTGCGGACCCACAAGACCGAGACGCAGACCGCCCTCGACGCGGCGCGCCGCCGCATGAACATGCTCGGCGCCTTCAGCGTGGCGCGGCCCGACTGGGTGCGGCAGCGCTGCGTCCTGGTGGTGGACGATGTGATGACCACCGGCGCGACGCTGAACGAATGCGCGCGGGTGCTCAAGAAAGCCGGCGCGCGCACCGTCTGGGCCGTCACAGTGGGGCGGGGGTGAGGAG
>Ga0209066_10006936_pt1 | contig 11411 bp, 9 predicted proteins | sample All_14_2_FD_187198 | JGI IMG/M metagenome (GOLD analysis project Ga0209066, IMG submission 187198) | Freshwater microbial communities in response to fracking from Pennsylvania, USA - Allegheny Zone_MetaG_DW_15 (SPAdes) (version 2) ...
TCAAGGGGGCACCACCAATGGCCCGGCCAAGCCGGCTCCATGGTGGTCGCTGGGACAGCGACGCATGCGGACAAGCTCACTGCGAAAACACCATGATCCACAAAATCCTGATCGCCAACCGCGGCGACAAGGCTGAAGGCCTTGCGGCGAAGCCAAATTGCCGGCGCACGCGAAGCGGGCTGCAGGCGATTTCCACGCGGAGAACCACATGATCAAAAAGATCCTCATTGCCAACCGCGGGGAAATCGCCTGCCGCGTGATCCGCACCGCCCGCAAGCTGGGCTACCGCACAGTGGCCGTGTACAGCGAGGCCGATGCCCAGGCGCCGCACGTCAGCCTGGCTGACGAGGCCGTCTGCATCGGCCCGGCCCCGGCCGCCGAGTCCTACCTGAAAGGCGAGGTGCTGCTGGCCGCCTGCCGCCAGACCGGCGCCAATGCCATCCACCCCGGCTACGGTTTCCTGTCCGAGAACGCCGGCTTCGCCCAAGCCTGCCGCGATGCGGGCGTCATCTTCATCGGCCCCTCGCCCGAAGCCATCCGCGTGATGGGGGACAAGGCTGGCGCCAAGCAGGAGATGATCAAGGCCGGTGTGCCCACCGCGCCCGGCTACCTGGGGGCCGACCAGAATGACGAGGTCTTGACCGCCGAAGGCCAGCGCCTGGGCTACCCGCTGCTGGTCAAGGCCGTCAGCGGCGGTGGCGGGCGCGGCATGCGTCTGGTCCACCAGGACGACGAGCTGGCCCAGGCCATCGTCAGCGCCCGCCGTGAAGCGCAAAGCGCCTTCGGCGACGGCACGCTGATGCTCGAGCGCCTGATCCTCGACGGCCGCCACATCGAGATCCAGGTCTTCGCCGACAGCCACGGCAACGCCGTCTACATCGGCGAGCGCGACTGCACGGCCCAGCGCCGACGCCAGAAGGTCATCGAAGAATCCCCCTCCCCGGTGGTGAGCCCCGCCATGCGCGAGGCCATGGGCCGCGACGCGGTGCTGGCCGCCAAGGCGATCCACTACTGCGGCGCCGGCACCATCGAGTACATCGTCGACCAGGATCTGAACTACTACTTCCTGGAGATGAACACCCGTCTGCAGGTGGAGCACCCGGTCACCGAGATGATCTCGGGCCTGGACCTGGTGGAGTGGCAACTGCGCGTGGCGTCGGGCCAGCCCCTGCCCCTCACGCAAGACCGGATCACGCTGAGCGGCCACGCCATCGAGGCGCGCCTGTACACCGAAGACCCCTACGCCAACTTCGCCCCGCAGACCGGGCGCATCGCCTGGTGGCGTCCCGAGCAGGCCCTGTTCGAGGGTGTGCGCATCGACGACGGCATCCGCGAAGGCGGCGAGGTCAGCCCGCACTACGACCCGATGGTGGCCAAGCTGATCGTACACGGCCGCGACCGCGACGACGCGATCCGCCGCCTGATCGCCACGCTGGACGACGCGCCCCTGCTGGGTCTGAACCACAACGCCCGCTTCCTGCGTGACCTGGTGGACCACCCGCGCTTTCGCGCCGGCACCATGACCACCACGCTGATCGACCAGTGGCAAGCCGACGGTGAGCCCCTGCTGCAGCGCCCCGTGGCCCCGGACGCCATCTGGCTGCTGGCCGCGGCCCTGCACGCCGTGCACCGCGAAGGCCACGCCACCGGCCTGCGCGCCGCCAGTGTCCTGGCCTACGACATCCCGCTGGCCTGCGGCAGCGACAAGCGCGCCCTGCGCGTGCAGCACGGCACCGGCCACACCTACCTGGTCCACCCCACGCCGGTCAGCCCCGCCACGCCGCTGCGCCTGCTGTCGCACGACGCCGCCACCGGCTGGTGCCGTTATGAACTGGAAGGCGTGCAAAAGCGCGTCCGTGCCGTGTGGTGTGGCGACGAGCTGCACCTCGTGGTCGAGGCGGCCACCCACGTGTTCACCGAGGTCTCGGCCTGGCCCAACCAGGGCGTGGGCCAGGACCCCAGCCGTGGCCTGTCTCCAGTGGCCGGCACGGTCGCCCAGGTGCTGGTCAAGGCGGGTGATGCGGTCGTCGAAGGCCAGCCCCTGCTGAGCATCGAGGCCATGAAGATGGAAATGTGGCTGTCTGCGCAAGCCCCGGGCGTGGTCAAGGCGGTGTATGCCGTTCCGGGCGAACAGGTGCAGGCCAAGGCTCTGCTGATCGACATCGAACTCACGAAGGAAGACTGATGGACAAGGCCATTCTCACCTGCGCGCTCACCGGCGTGCTGACCGACCCCAAGCAACACCCTGTGCCTGTCACGGCCCAGGAAATGGCGGCCGCCGCCCGCGAGGCCTACAACGCGGGCGCGTCCATCATGCACGTGCACCTGCGCCAGCAGGCCCCCGGCATGGGCCGCTTCCCGAGCTGGGACCCGGCCGTCGCCGCCGAGATCGACACCGCCATCCGCGAGGCCTGCCCGGACGTCATCATCAACCTGACCACCGGCGTGGTCGGCACCGACATCTCCGGCCCGGTCGCGTGCATCCGCGCCGTGCGCCCCGAGATCGCCGCCTGCAATGCCGGCAGCCTCAATTACCTCAAGATCAAGGACAACGGCGAGTGGGCCTGGCCCCCGATGCTGTTTGACAACCAGGTCGACAAGGTCAAGGCCATGCTCGACGTGATGGCCGAGACGGGCACGCGCGCCGAGTTCGAATGCTTCGACGTGGGCATCGTGCGCTCGGTGGGCATGTACAAGAAGGCCGGCATGACCGACCACCTCGAGTACAACTTCGTGATGGGCGTGGCCTCGGGCATGCCGGTGGACGCCGACCTGCTCAAGCTGCTGGTCAAGTACCGCGAACCCAACACGATCTGGCAGACCACGCTGATCGGCCGTGACGAAATCTGGCCCGTGCACCAGGCCACCGCCGACCTCGGCGGCATGCTGCGCACCGGTGTGGAAGACACCTTCTACCTGCCGGGCGGCACCCGCACCACGGGCAACGGTCAGCTGATCGAAGCCCTGGCGCAGTGCGCGCGCAACGCCGGCCGCGAGGTGGCGAGCCCCGCCGAGGCTCGCGCCCTGTTGGGCCTGAACGCCAGTCATGTGCACGGCGTCACGGCTTCGCCCGCTGCAGCCTGAGGACATACCCCAGAACGGGTGCCGGCACCCGCCGCACGTACCAGGAACTGGCATCATCGGCGTGCACAGTCGCACTCGTCCGGTTCATGGTGTCCACCCCTCTTCTGCCCACCTCTCCCCCCAAGACCGCCCCGTCTTGGGCGGGCACGTCGGTGCCCATCTGGCAGGGGACACCCCAGCAGGGGCTCCAGCGGCTGCAGATCACGGTCCTGCCCTACTGCATCGGCATCGCTTCCGCTTATGCCGGGGTCACCGTGCAGGCGGTGCCACTGTGGGCGGCCCATGCCCTGGCGATGTGGTGTGCGTCGGGCCTGCTGTTGTTCTGGGCCTTGCTGCGCAGTGACCTGACCCGCTTCTCGCGCGACCCCGCGCTGATCTTCCCGCAGGTGCTCTTTGGCTGCTGCACCGTGGTGCTGTCCTACACCCTCATCGACGCGGCACGTGGCCTGGCCTTGCTGTGGCTGTGCCTGCTGATGCTGTTCGACATCCACCGGCTCACCACCCGGCAACTGGTGCTCGCCTCCCTGGGTTCCCTGACCCTGATGTTCGTGGCCACCCTCATTCATGACGACCTGCACGACACCAAAATCGACCTGATCTCCGAGTGGATCAGTCTGGGCACGGGCGCCATCGTCATGCCGGTGATGCGCCAGGTCTCCCTCAAGAGCTACCAGATGCGCCACCAGATGCTGACGCAACGCGCCACGCTGGCCCAGACGGTCGCAAACCTGGAACGCGCCTCAGCCCACGACGCCCTGACCGGCCTGTTCAACCGCCACCACATGCAGGCCCTGCTGGACGAAGAGGTCCGCCGCCTGCGCCGCACCGAGCAGGCCTTCTGCCTGGCCATCATCGACCTGGACCACTTCAAGCAGATCAACGACCGCCACGGCCACGCGGTGGGCGATGCCGTGCTCAAAGGCTTCGCCCAGGTGGCCCGAGCCCACCTGCCCGACACGGACCACCTGGCCCGCTGGGGCGGCGAAGAGTTCCTCCTGCTGATGCCCGAGACAGGTCTGCCCACCGCACAGCAGCGCCTGGACGCCCTGCAGCAGCACATCCTCAACCACGACTGGTCGACCCAGGGCGAGGGGCTGTCGGTGAGCTTTTCAGCGGGGCTGTGCGAGCCGGGCGGGCGTGTGCCCCTGCACCGTGATCTGGAGCGGGCCGACCGCGCCCTCTACAAAGCCAAAGCCCAAGGCCGTGCCCGCACGGTGCTGGCCGATCGCACATGAGTGCCAGCACGCCATCCTGGTCCGACCTGCTGCTGGGCACCGAGCCCCGGCTGCGCAACCGCTCCTTGCTGACCCTGCTCGGCAGTCTGGTCTATGTGGTGTGGCTCCTGGCACTGGTCTTGTTCGCCATGCCCCAGCAGCGCGTCAGCCCCGAGCTTGGCCGGGTCTTCATGGTGCTGATGGTGCCGGGCATCCTGCTGTTCTACCCTCTGGTGCGCAGCGGCCGGACGCAGAACTTTGCCGATCCCGATCTGATGTCCGTGCAGATCCTGTGGGGCTGCCTGATCGCGGTCGTCGCGTACGCCACGGTGCCCACCGGGCGCGCCGCCCTGCTCCAGACCATGGGTCTGGCTCTGGTGTTCGGCTTCATGAGCCTGAGCGCACGCACGGCCCTGCAAACCGGCGTGATCCTCATCGCCATGCTCATGGCCATGCTCGCCAGCAGTTTCGTGATCCCCTTGCCCCAGTTCAACCCGACCGCGCAGACCGTCAAGCTGCTGGCGGCCTCGTTCATCATGGGTCTGATCACGCTGCAGTCGCTCAAGTTTGCCCGTCTGCGCGAGCGCGTGCTCACCGAGCGGCGCGAGCTGGCGGCCGCACAACTGGCCCTGGAGCGCGTGACCCGACACGATGGCCTCACCGGCCTGCTCAGCCGCCTCTATGGGCAAGAACGCCTGGAGCGCGAGCACCAGCGTGCCCAGCTTACCGGGCGCACCTTTGGCGTGGTGCTGATGGACCTGGACCACTTCAAGCAGATCAATGACCGGCACGGCCACCAGGTGGGCGACGAGGTGCTGGTGGCCTTTGCCCAGGCCGCGCGCGAAGTGCTGCGCGACACCGACCTGATCGCCCGCTGGGGCGGCGAAGAGTTCCTCATCATCCTGCCGGACACGCACGAGGCCAGCAAAGTCCTGCAGGCCCTGGAGCGACTGCAGGCCCGCCTGCGCACCAGCGTCGTGTCCGAAACCGTGCCTGCGCTGCGGGTCAGCTTCTCGGCGGGCTATGCGCTGTGGTCCGCCCCCGAAGACGTGGACGTGCTGCTGCAACGCGCCGACCGGGCGCTGTATGTGGCCAAGAATGCCGGGCGAAATCGCTGCGTGCAGGCAGACTGAGCCCCGCTCGAACGCACAGACCCGAGCCCCCTCAGCCGAGCCAGAGGACTAGGACCACGCCCGACTGACCAGGAAAGCCAGCAGGCCACCCCAAACCATGGCCTGCAAACCCAGCCAGCGCAAGGCCGGGCCATGCCGGGCCTGCCACAGCCCACGCCACAAGGCCATCTCGCTGTCGAAGACCCGACCCGCTTGGCCGTGGTGCTGCAAAGCCTCGACCAGCCAGGCCCGCTCCCACAGCGGCACGCCGGGCCACAGGCACAGAGGCACCCGCACCCCATCGATCCAGAGTGTGCGCCGCCCCAGCCAGATCAGCTCATACGGCGCGGCCCGGGTCTGGCCATCCCACCAGGTGAGCAAGAGCAGGCGCTCGTCCTGCGCGATCGCCAGACTGGCCCAGCGGCGTGCCAGGCCCCAGCGCCAGGCCAGGGACAGGCCCACGGGCCACAGCAGCGCGAGGGCGCCCACCAGATACAGCAGGCGCTGGCCCTGCGGATCGGCCGCGTGCGGCAGCACCTGCCACGCGATCCAGGCGAAAATCGGCACGGGCAAGAGGCCATAGGCGACCACCGCCCAGCGCAGGACACGCCTCGCCTGCGGTCGCGGCTGCAGGCGTGCACCCTCGGCGAGCGGCAAGGCGGCGGTGCCCGCCGACCACGCCAGCGGCTCGGCCAGCACCGGCCGCCCGGCGCGGCGCTCGCGGTGCCAGGCCCACCCCAGCAGCCCCAGTGCCATCACGCCCATGCCCACCGGCAGCACGCGCGACCAGCGGGTCAAGGTGGCATTGCGCGCCCTTTGCGCCGCGAAAGCCTGCGCCAGCGCAGCGTCAGCCTGCTCACGCCAGTGGCCTCCGGCATCGTCGCTCACGCGCACACGCCAGTCCTGGCGGCTTGCCAGCACCAGCTTGCCACCCACCTCGATCAGCGCCCCCACATCGCTCGCCCCCGTGGGCACCGCCTCACGCCGCCCGTCACGGTATCGGTACAGCTGCCCGTCGTTGAGCGAAAGCCCGGCCTCCACCGTCCAGATGCCGTCCGGGCGCACCACGAAACGATAGGGCCGGCCTTCGGCCTGCAGAAACAGCTCACGTCGCGCTGGCCGCCCCTGGGCATCGGCCACCAACTTGACCAGCTGCCGCCGGTCGGTGTCGGCCAGCAGCCAGTCGCCCTGCCAAGCGCTGATCTGGTTGGGAAAGCGCCAGCCAGTCTGCAAAGGGTGAGACTGCACCTGGCCCTTGGCGTCCAACGCTTGCAGGCGGTGATGGCGGTTGTCACTGAGCAGCAGCCCCTGCCCCGCCGGCCTTTCGGCGAGGATGGCATTGGCGCTGAACGCCGTCTGCCCGGCATCGAAAGGCGTGCACGGCACCGGCAGGTCGCAGACCAACACGCGCCGGGCCTCACTGTCGTACACCCACAGGCGACCCTGGGTACCCGCCAACAGGGAGTCGAAGCGCCCCACTCCCAGTTGTGCGGCCTCGTAGCGGGCCTCGACCCGCTCGCGCTCGTCCAGGCGGTACAGGCGCGTGCCCGTGGCCAGGTAGAAGCCGCCATCGGAGGCGGCCGCCAGGACATGCGGCCCTTCCAGGTCGATCTGCCGCGTCAGGTGCTGCTGCAGCCCCAGACCGGCCGCCACCAGCAACACGAGCAAGACCACTGGCAGAACACGCATACGCCTCCCTGGCTGAACGCCGGACTCAAAGGGTCGATGTTATCGACCGCGGGCAGCCACCGCATTCCCGCGAACCGGGTAGCCGCCGCAGCATGTGGCACGTGCCCATGAAAAAGGCCGGTCCACAGACCGGCCTGATGGGCTGAGGGCGAGGCGCCCCGCGCGACGCGCTTACTCGATCGCCTTGACCATGTCCTCGACCACCTTCTTGGCGTCGCCGAACACCATCATGGTCTTGTCCATGTAGAACAGCTCGTTGTCCAGGCCGGCATAACCGGAGGCCATCGAACGCTTGTTCACGATCACCGTCTTGGCCTTGTAGGCTTCCAGGATCGGCATGCCGTAGATCGGGCTGCCCTTGACGTGCGCCGCCGGGTTCACCACGTCGTTGGCGCCCAGGATGATGGCCACGTCGGCCTGGCCGAACTCACCGTTGATGTCTTCCATTTCAAAGACCTGGTCGTACGGCACTTCGGCTTCGGCCAGCAGCACGTTCATGTGACCGGGCATGCGACCGGCCACCGGGTGAATCGCGTACTTGACCGTGATGCCCTTCTCGGTGAGCTTGGCAGCCAGCTCCTTGACGGCGTGCTGGGCACGCGCCACGGCCAGACCGTAACCGGGCACGATGACCACGGTTTCGGCATTGCCCAGCACGAAGGCCGCGTCGTCGGCCGAGCCGCTCTTGACGGGGCGCTGCGGTTGCGCCGCGCCACCGCCCGTTGCGGCAGCGGCGTCACCACCGAAGCCACCCAGGATCACGTTGAAGAACGAGCGGTTCATCGCCTTGCACATGATGTACGAGAGGATGGCACCGGACGAGCCCACCAGCGAGCCGGCAATGATCAGCATGGAGTTGTTCAGCGAGAAGCCGATGCCGGCGGCCGCCCAGCCCGAGTAGCTGTTGAGCATCGAGACCACGACGGGCATGTCGGCGCCGCCAATGGGGATGATGATCAAGACACCCAGGATGAAGCTCAGCGCCACCAGGGCCAGGAAGACGTCCATGCGCTGTGTGGCCATGAAGACCCCGATCAGCGCGATGGCCAGCAGCCCCAGCGCCAGGTTCAGCAGGTGCTGGCCCTTGAAGCTCACCGGCGCGCCCTGGAACAGGCGGAACTTGTACTTGCCCGACAGCTTGCCAAAGGCAATGACCGACCCGGAGAAGGTGATGGCGCCAATGGCTGCGCCCAGCGCCAGCTCCAGCAGGTTGCCCACCGGGATGGGCGCCAGGGAGCCATCGACCGGCTTGGCCACGATCTGGAAGGCATAGGGCTCGGCCACCACGGCGATGGCGATGAACACCGCCGCCAGACCGATCATGCTGTGCATGAAGGCCACCAGCTCGGGCATCTTGGTCATCTCGACGCGCTTGGCCATGATGGTGCCCGCGCCGCCGCCCACGACCAGCGCGCCCAGCACCCAGGCCAGGCCGTTGGTGAAGCTGACGTCCAGGGTCTGCGCCTGACCGTGGATCAGACCCACGGTCGTCAGCACGGCGATCGTCATGCCGATCATGCCGAACAGGTTGCCACGGATGGAGGTCGTCGGATGGCTCAGGCCCTTGAGCGCCTGGATGAAGCAAACCGAGGCGACGAGGTACAGCAGTGCAATCAGGTTCATGCTCATTTACTTTGCTCCCGCCTTCTTGTCTTTCTTCTTGAACATTTCCAGCATGCGGCGCGTGACCAGGAAACCGCCAAACACGTTGACGGCCGCCAGGGCCACAGCCAGCACGCCCATGGACTTGCCCAGGGGGGTTTCGGTCAGGGCGGCCGCCAGCATGGCGCCCACGATGACAATGGCCGACACCGCGTTGGTCACGGCCATCAGGGGAGTGTGCAAAGCAGGGGTCACCGTCCAGACAACGTGATAGCCCACATAAATGGCCAGCACGAAGATGCTCAGGTTGATGACGACGTTGGAAACTTCCATCTCGGCCTCCGGGGTTGAGGGGGTCAGGTGAACTTGCGGATTTCTTTGATGCCGTTGCGCTCGTCGAGCAGCACGACCTTGGGCTTGTAGCTGGCCACTTCTTCTTCGTTCATCGGCGCGTAGGTGCAGATGATGAGCAGATCGCCCACATGGGCGCGACGTGCGGCCGCGCCGTTGAGCGAGATCGTGCCCGTGCCACGAGGAGCCTTGATGATGTAGGTGGCAAAGCGCTCACCGTTGTTGACGTTGTAGAGCTCGATGTACTCGAACTCTTTCATGTCAGCTGCATCCATCAGGTCTTCATCGATGCCGCAGGACCCTTCGTAGTCCAGGATGGCTTCGGTGACGGTGGCGCGGTGCAGTTTGGCACGCAGCATGTTGCGTTGCATGGTTTCTTTACTCCTCAGGGGCACAAGCGCTGCGTGCTCAGGCACGCAGCAACTGGCCATCACGACACATCAGGCAGGCCTTGACGATGTCGTCTTCCAGATCGATATGGAACTGGCCTTCCTTGTTGATGACCAGTTTCAAAAAGTCGATCACGTTGCGGGCATACAGCGCGGAGGCGTCAGCCGCCACCAGCGCAGGCAGATTGGTTTCACCGACCAGGGTCACGCCGTGCTTGACCACGGTGCGGTTGGCTTCGGTCAGGGGGCAGTTGCCGCCTTGGGCTGCCGCCAGGTCCACGATGACCGAGCCGGGCTTCATGGCCTTGACCATGTCTTCAGTGACCAGCACGGGGGCCGCGCGGCCGGGGATCAGGGCCGTGGTGATGACGATGTCGGCGGCGGCCACGCGCTTGGCCACCTCGGCCTTCTGGCGGTCCAGCCAGGACTGCGGCATCGGGCGGGCGTAACCGCCCACGCCTTCGGCCGCTTCCTTCTCTTCGGCCGTCTCGTACGGCACGTCGATGAACTTGGCGCCCAGCGACTCGACCTGCTCCTTCACCGAAGGACGCACGTCGGACGCTTCAATGACCGCGCCCAGGCGCTTGGCCGTGGCAATGGCCTGCAAGCCGGCCACACCCACACCCAGGATCACCACGCGGGCGGCCTTGACGGTGCCGGCGGCGGTCATCAGCATCGGGAAGATGCGCTGGTACTTGTCGGCGGCGATCATGACGGCCTTGTAGCCCGCCAGGTTGGCCTGCGAGGACAGCACGTCCATGCTCTGCGCACGGGTGGTGCGAGGCGCGGCCTCCAGGGCGAAGGCGGTCAGCTTGCTGTCGGTCATGGCCTGCAACCCGTCCTTGTCGAACGGGTTGAGCATGCCCACCAGCACGGCACCGGGCTTCATCAGCGCGCGTTCGTCGGCGTTGGGAGAACGCACCTTGAGCACCATCTCGGCGCCCAAAGCGCCCGCCGCATCGGTGATCTCGGCACCGGCGGCCACATAGGCTTCGTCGGTCACGCTGGCGGCCACGCCGGCTCCGGACTGCACACGAAGCGTATGGCCTTGGGCCTTGAGCTTCTTGACGGTCTCCGGGGTCACGGCCACGCGGCTTTCGCCAGCGGTGGTCTCCATGGGTATGCCAATGAGCATACGGATCTCCTAATGGGACAGATGAGGAACAAATGACCGGACGCCGGCTCTCAGGAACCGTTGCCGCAAGACATGTGGAACCCGCCAGCATACACAATCTTGTTGACCAGATCGGGTTTCTGCGGGGCCAGGTCGCGCACCAACAGGGTGCACGCGTGCGGATCTCACGTCCGAGGTAGAGGGTTAACCCTCATTCCCGACATCGCCTGACGCATTCGTGGAACTGCGCGGCGACATGGCGCGCCCTCCCTGGCGCGCTGGCGGCAAGCCGCCTGATCGTTCCTGCCGTCACCGAAACGTCAAACTCCTCAGAACGAATTGGCGGATAATGCTCGGCTCATGAACACCGCCGATCTGTTGAAGGCCCATTTGCCGTCCGACATCACGCCCGCTCCCAAGGTGCGCTGGAAACCCAACGTCACCGTGGCCGCGCTCATTGAGCGTGACGGACGCTTTTTGCTGGTCGAGGAAGAGACCTCCGACGGCCTGCTGCTCAACAACCCGGCCGGCCACCTCGACCCGGGCGAGTCGCCCATCGAGGGCGTGATCCGCGAGACCCTGGAAGAAACCACCTGCACCTTCACCCCCGAAGGTTTCCTGGGCGTGTACATGTCGCGCTTCCGTCGCACGCGCACGGGCGAGGACATCACCTACCTGCGCATGGCGTTTTGCGGGTCGGTGAGCGAGGCCAACCCGGCGCTGCAACTCGATGAAGGCATCGTGCGCACCGTGTGGATGACCGCCGACGAGATCCGCGCCTGCCCCGATCGCCACCGCAGCCCCCTGCTGCTCGAATGCGTGGAAAGCTACCTGGCCGGTCGGCGTTACCCGCTCG
>Ga0209066_10006939_pt1 | contig 11405 bp, 12 predicted proteins | sample All_14_2_FD_187198 | JGI IMG/M metagenome (GOLD analysis project Ga0209066, IMG submission 187198) | Freshwater microbial communities in response to fracking from Pennsylvania, USA - Allegheny Zone_MetaG_DW_15 (SPAdes) (version 2) ...
GAGATCTCGACGGGTTCCAGGCTGAAGGGGTCGTTGGATTCTGCCGGGATGGCTTCGTCGAGACCATCCGGGGTCAGCAGGATGGCGGGGCCGGTCAGTCCGGAAGGGTGCGGCACGGCGACGTCGCCGATGCCGTCGATAGTGCCTGAGGTGGGGGCGTGCAGCGGTGCGGAAATCATGCCTTGTGCCTCGGCCAGCAACTGACCGCGCAGTACGCGTTCTCCTGCCTGCACCAGCGGCCGCGCCGGAGCGCCGATGTGCTGTGCCAGCGGCAGGATCAGTTGCGGTGGCAGGGGCAGGGTGGCGATCTCGGTTTCGGCGGCGAGTTGCTTGCGGCCTTCAGGGTGGGCGCCCCAGCGCTCGAACAGGCGACGCAGCAGTGAGCGTGCCGGTGCAGTGGAAAATGGCATGGTTCGCTCCTTACGCGCTGACCGGCTTTGGCCACACCCAGGTCTGCAGTGTGACCGGCACCGGCTTCAGTTCGATGGCGCCGGTGGGGCAGACGTTCTCGCACTTGGCGCAGCCGGTGCAGGCTTCGCGGATGACCGCGTGAATCTGTTTGACTGCGCCGAGAACGGCGTCGGTCGGACAAGACTTGTAGCATTTGGTACAACCGATGCAGATCTCCTCACGCACTTCGGCAATCTGCGGCACCTGTGCCTGCATGGCGCCAGCGTCCAGGGTAACGCCGAGTTTGAGGGCCAGTGCTTCGGCCAGCGGTAGGCCGCCCGGTGGGCAGCAGGTCGGTGCGGCTTCACCACTCACCAGTGCGGATGCCGCGCCGGCACATCCGGGGAAGCCGCATTGTCCACAGTTGGTGCCAGGCATCATGGCCTCGATCTCGGCCTCCATGCCGCCGCGTTCGACGTGGAAGAAGCGGGCTGCAATGCCCAGCAGCAGGCCGAAAGTGATGCCGAGGACCGACAGGCTCAGGATCGCAAGTAGCATGGCCGTATTCCTTGAAGCGTTATCCGGTAGGAGGGGGAGTCCGGGGGTTAGTGATTGGTCAGGCCCGAAAAGCCCATGAAGGCAAGCGACAACAGACCGGCAGTGACGAAACCGATCGGCGCTCCGGCAAAGGCCGCAGGCACCTGCGCCAGTGCAAGGCGTTCGCGCAGTCCGGCAAACAGCACCAGGACCATGGTGAAGCCAACGGCAGAGCCCAGGCCGTAAGCCACGCTCTTGACGAAGCCCGCACCCTCCTGGATGTTCAGCAGGGCCACGCCGAGTACGGCGCAGTTGGTGGTGATCAATGGCAGGTAGATGCCAAGTACCTTGTACAGCTCGGGTGCATTCTTCCTGACGGCCATTTCCACGAACTGCACGGTGGCGGCGATCACCAGGATGAAGCTCAGGATGCGCAGGTAGCCCAGATCGTAGGGGGCCAGCAATGCCCGCTCCAGCACCCAGGTCACTGCGCTGGCCAGCGTCAGCACGAAGGTGGTGGCCATGCCCATGCCCAGCGCACTGTCTACCTTGCGCGACACGCCCATGAAGGGGCACAGGCCCAGAAACTTCACCAGCACCACGTTATTGACCAGCGCGGTACCCAGCACCAGCATCAGCCACTCGTTCATGACTCGGTACTCCATCGTTCGGACATCTTGTCGTCACAGACGCATGAGACATGCCATCTTGCAGTGCACTAAAAGTCACGCTAAATCAAATGATTGTCGATTTCGCGCGGCGCTCTTGGATGTATCGACTCCGCCATGTCGCCGGTGTTTGTCAGGTTTCCGACAGGCCAACTGAGCCGTTTGCGGATGCGGAGGTATCCGCGAATCGGGCGCTGAGCGCTCGATGCCTCGAATGCACCTTCGCGGTGCGTTGATTGTCGCGTTTGGCACACGGATTGCTTTGCTGTCGTATCTCTGCCCAACGAGACCATCATGTCCGCACCCGAGTCCATGTCCTCCGTTTTTGCCGATGCTGTTTTCCATGATGCGGTCGAGCAGTCGGCGATCGCAATTTCGATCACAGACGACAGCGCACGCATCCTTTATGTCAATCCGGCGTTCTGTGCGATCACCGGTTATGCCGCCAGTGAGGTCGTGGGTCAGCGCCAGTCCCTGCTGTCCTACAAGTCGACGCCGCGCTCGGTGTATCAGGCACTGTGGGGGGCGCTGAAATCCGGCAAGCCCTGGACTGGCCGGCTGCTCAACCGGCGGCGTGATGGCTCGCCCTATGTGGCTGAACTGACGGTGACGCCGCTCAAGTCCTCCCAGGGTGAGGACGAGCCGACGCGCTATATCGGCATGCACTGGGATGCCACCGAAGAGCATCGCCTGGCGCAGCAATTGAGCAACCACAAGCAGTTGATCGAGTCGGTCATCTCGGTTGCGCCCGTCGCCGTTGCACTGCTCGATGTGGATGGCAAGGTCGTGCTGGACAATCCCGCCTACCGTCGTCTGGTGGCCGAGATGAAGCTCGATGAGCCGGCGCATGCAGTCATGGAGGCCTTGCGTCAGAGTCTGGGCGAGGGCTTCGATCATGCGCTTGCCCACCGCCGTGCCCTGCTCAACCAGGAATTGCGCTTTGATCTCGGGCCGGGTGAGCCGCGCTGGTACGCGTGTTCGGTGTCGTGGTTCGAGGAGCGCCACACCAGTCCGGATGCATTTTACGGAGATGGTTGCTCGGATTACATGTTGCTGGTCATGCACGACATCAGTGCATCCAAGCGTCAGCATGAGGCCCTGCGCCTCGCTGCGATGCGCGCGATGCTGTCCGAAGGCGAACTCAATCAGAGTTTGCGTGAGGCTTTGTCCGGTGCCGTATTCCAGTTGCAGGGACCGGTTAACCTGATCTCCGCCGCAGCCAGTCTGCAGCGCCGCCGCATGGGGCCGTCTGCAGGGGGCGATCCGCTGGCCAAGGCCTTGCTGGCTGCTCAGGAGGCGGGCGAACAGGCCATCGCGACCTTGCAGGCAGCAATGCCACCCGAGCCTGCCGCGCCCTCCGGGCCGGTCAATGTTAACGAGGTGCTGCGGGATGTGCTGATGCTGGAGACCGAATCCTTCCTGTCTGCCGGGGTCACGGTGGATTGGACGCCGGCTCACGTACTGCCGTCGGTGCAGGGCAACCCGACCGAGTTGCGTACCTTGTTCCGGCAACTGATTTCGAATGCGGTAGAGGCAATGAATGTTCGTGGCTGGACCGAACGCAGCCTGAAACTGAGCACACAGGCGATCAGCGGTCATGTGCAAGTCGTCGTCACCGACTCCGGCCCCGGTATTCCGGAGGCGCTGCGGCTGAAGGTGTTCGAGCCCTTCTTTTCGACCAAGCCGACGCGTAGCGCCGGCCGTGGGGTCGGGCTGTCGCTCGCGCAGGAAATCGTCAGCCGTCATCGGGGCATGCTCGAGATTGATCCCGAGTATCACGATGGCTGCCGGCTGGTGGTCAGTTTCCCCTTGCTTAGCCGCAACAAGGCGGTCGCAGTGGAGGCAGGCTGATGACCGATGCGATCGACAAGGTGCAGGGCGAGGCACGTGCGGCCTGGCTGGAGTCGGCACTCGAGGCCTTGTACCGGGTCAGTCGGGTGCTGTCGCGCTCGCTCGAGTTGCGCGAGACCCTGTCCGAGGTGCTGCGGGTGCTCGACGAGGAGTGTGGCTTCAATCGTGCGCTGGTCACGCTGACTGATCCTGACGGGGAATCGATGGCGATCTCTGCGCTGCATGGTGTGGATGCGCCGATTGACCCGGACATTCGCTGGCGTGCCGGCGAAGGTGTGATCGGTTCGGTACAGCAGCGCTCGCGTCCGCTGGTCATCGAGCGCCTGGCCGACAATCCCAACTATCTGCCCCAGCGTGGCATGTTCGACGCAGAGGCGCCCTTCATCGGCGTGCCGATCCGCGCGGCCCAGGAAACCATCGGCGTACTCGCACTGCAGCCTCCGGTGGCCGTCCGTGACCGCCTCGATGATGACGCCCATTTCGCCGAAATGGTGGCCAACCTCATTGGCCAGACGGTGCGACTATCCTGTCAGGTGCGGCAGGAACGCCGCGATCTGTCGGAAGAGCGCGACAGCCTGCGGCGTACCGTACGCAATCATTTTGGCTTTGACAGCATCATTGGCCGTACCGTGGTCATGCGCAAGGTGTTCGAGCAGATTCGTCAGGTGGCAAAGTGGAACACCACCGTGCTGGTGCGTGGCGAGACCGGGACCGGCAAGGAGTTGATTGCCCAGGCCATCCACTACAACTCGCCGCGTGCTGCGGGGCCCTTCGTCAAGCTCAACTGTGCTGCGCTGCCGGAGAACCTGCTGGAGTCCGAACTGTTCGGGCACGAAAAGGGGGCGTTCACCGGTGCGTTGACGCAACGCAAGGGGCGCTTTGAGGCGGCCGATGGCGGAACCTTGTTTCTCGATGAAATCGGCGAGATTTCGGCGTCCTTCCAGGCCAAGCTGCTGCGGGTACTGCAGGAGGGCGAGCTCGAACGTGTCGGTGGGGTGCGTACCTTGCGTGTAGACGTGCGCGTCATCGCTGCGACCAACCGCGATCTGGAGTTTGAGGTCGAGGCCGGCAAGTTCCGCGAGGATCTGTTCTACCGGCTCAATGTCATGCCCATCATGCTGCCGCCATTGCGCGAGCGGGTTGAGGACATCCCCGAGATTGCCCGTTTCCTGGTGGACAAGGTTTCCAAGATGCAGGGGCGCCCGCTGTCGATTACCGACAGCGCCTTGCGCATCCTGTTGCACCATGGCTGGCCGGGCAACGTCCGGGAACTGGAGAACTGTGTCGAGCGTGCCGCGGTGATGAGTGAGGACGGCATCATCGATCGCGACCTGATCCTGGTCTCTGGTGTCGAGGAGCGGGTCACGCCATTGCGTGGCGGAGGCACCGTGGATCTTGACGACCCTGGGCTGGACGAGCGTGAGCGTGTCATTGCCGCGCTGGAGCAGGCTGGCTGGGTGCAGGCCAAGGCAGCCCGACTGCTCAACATGACGCCCCGGCAGATCGCCTACCGCATTCAGACGCTCAACATCAAGGTGCGTCAGATCTGATGCCGATTGGAGGCATCCCACGTGCGGCTGCTGTAGAACGGTGGTCGCACGTGGGTGCGTACCTCTGAAGACTGGACGCGTTCGTGCCATTGCAATGTGCTCGCGATACCGCTTGCCGTTGGCGAGCTCCCTCCGGTTGAAGTGTGTGGTCTGCTTTTTTGTTGGATGAGGTCGGAAGCTTGTGGCGTGTAGCACAGCAAGCCGTGTTCGATGTCCGACAATTTTCCCTTGAGGGAATTTGTAAGTTGTTTTAAATCAGTAATTTGCTTATTTTTCTTGCTTGGCACGCAGATTGCACAGAATCCCCTGTCTGACTTCACATTAGGGGATCGACGATGGAACTCCCGGTCATCAGCAATGCCGCACCCGAAGCAGAGGGTGGCGGTTGCAGCTCAAGCGGTTGTGGAACGGCGCCTGACGCGCTGTCCCATCTGCCGGATCATATCCGTAGCAAAGTGCAGGACCACCCCTGTTATTCGGAGGAGGCCCATCACTATTTCGCCCGCATGCACGTTGCGGTCGCGCCGGCCTGTAACATCCAGTGCAATTACTGCAACCGCAAGTACGACTGTTCCAACGAGTCGCGCCCGGGGGTAGTTTCCGAGCTGATGTCACCCGATCAGGCGGTCAAGAAGACGCTGGCGGTGGCGGCAGCCATCCCGCAGATGACCGTACTGGGCATTGCCGGACCCGGAGACCCCCTTGCCAACCCCGAGCGCACTTTCGAGACCTTCCGTCAGCTCTCGGAACAGGCGCCGGACATCAAGCTGTGTGTGTCGACCAATGGGCTGTCGTTGCCGGAGTCGGTGGACGAACTGGCCAAGCACAACATCGATCACGTCACCATCACGATCAATTGTGTTGACCCCGAGATCGGTGCGCAGATCTACCCGTGGATCTTCTGGGAAAACAAGCGTATCCGTGGTGTGGAAGGCGCAAGGATCCTGATCGAGCAGCAGCAGAAAGGGCTGGAGATGCTGACCTCGCGCGGCATCCTGGTCAAGGTCAACTCGGTGATGATTCCGGGGGTCAACGACCAGCACCTGAAGGAAGTCTCCAAGGTGGTCAAGGCCAAGGGCGCCTTCCTGCACAACGTGATGCCGCTGATCGCCGAAGCCGAGCACGGCACCTATTACGGCATCATGGGGCAGCGCGAACCGACCCCGCTTGAACTGCAGGAACTGCAGGACGCGTGCGCCGGAGACATGTCGATGATGCGCCACTGTCGCCAGTGTCGCGCCGATGCCGTCGGCCTGCTGGGCGAAGATCGTGGCGAGGAGTTCACCCTCGACAAGATCGACGAGATGGAGGTCGACTACGCCGCAGCCATGGTGGAGCGCGCCAAAGTGCATGACGCGATCACTGCCGAGCTCGACATGAAGCGGGCGTTGAAAGCCGCACCGAAGTTCGATCCCGATGCGATCGACGAGGGCCCGGTGACGCGCAACATCCGGATCGCGGTGGCGACCAAGGGTGGTGGTGTGATCAACGAGCACTTTGGTCATGCCCACGAGTTCCTGGTCTATGAGATCGGTCCCAAGGAACACCGCTTCCTCGGTCACCGCAAGTGCACGCCGTACTGCATGGGTGACGAGTCCTGTGGTGATGGCGAGACCGTACTCGGCGGCATCATTCGCTCGCTTGAAGGCGTCGAGGTGCTGCTGGCCAGCAAGATCGGTTTCGAGCCTTGGGCCGATCTCGAGAAGGCCGGCATCCAGCCCAACGGCGAGCATGCGATGGAGCCGATCGAAGAGGCCATCCGCGCGGTGTATGACGAAATGGCGGCGGCCGGCAAGCTTGCGCAGCCTGCCGTGGCACGCGCAGCAGCATGAACTGCGTCGCGCCTTCGGCAATCGCTCGGGCCACGAACCCGGGTGATTGCCGGGGAGCGCGACGACTGCATTGATCCCAGCAGGAGTAAACGGACATGTCCCTCGAAATCGTTGATTCGTGTGTCGGCTGCTACGCATGCGAGCCGCTCTGTCCGAACAAGGCAATCTCGGCCGTCATGCAGCCGGGCGAACCCCTGTTCTTCATCAATCCGGACAAATGTACCGAATGCCTGGGCGATCACGATCTGCCCCAGTGTGCGGAAATCTGCCCGATCGAAGGTGCCATCGTCGATGAGTACGGTGAAGCGCTCAATCCCCTTGGCTCCCTCACCGGCATCCCCCTTCATCTGCTCGAACAGCTGAGGGAATCGGAATGCCGTCAGTAACCTTCTGGTGGAAGCCGGGCTGTAGCACCAACACCCGTCAGATCAGCCTGCTGCGTGCAGCAGGTTGTGCCGTTGACGTGCGCGATCTGTTGACCGAGGCCTGGACGGCCGAGTGGCTGGCGAGCTTCTTCAGTGGCCAACCCGTGGCGCAGTGGTTCAACCCGGCTGCCCCGGCGGTAAAGTCCGGCGCGGTGGATCCCGCCGCGATGACCCCGGCGAGCGCGCTCGGGCGGCTGATCGCCGAGCCTTTGCTCATCCGCCGCCCCCTGGTCGAGATCAACGGTCAGCGTTGCTGTGGCTTCGACACCGGCTGGCTTGCTGTTCAGGGGGTTGCGCTGGGCACCGGTGAAGTGCCGGAAGCTTGCAGCCATCATGGCAGCGGGGCTCAGGTGTCCTGTCCCCCGCCCGTGGCACGGACGGGGAAACCCCAGGAGCCGACCCCTTATTCCAACCCGGCGGCTTATGTCGCGCGCCCGTCTGGGTCGAGTCTGCCATGAGCCGGCGCGGCGCAGTCCATCCCGGCGAACCGGTCGCACTGGCGTCGGGGGTGCATTGGGTGGGCGCGCTCGATCCCGAGTTGCGCCAGTTCGACATCATCCTGCGTACCGCCAATGGCACCAGCTATAACGCGTATGCGGTGCGAGGCAGTGATGGTGTTGCCGTCATCGATACGGTGAAGGCCGAATTTGCCGCGGATTTCTTTGCCAGGCTGTGGGCGGTGTGCAAACCGTCGGAGATCTCCGCGATCGTGCTCAATCACCTTGAGCCTGATCACACCGGCGCCCTGCCCGAACTGCTCAGGGCCGCTCCCCAGGCCAAGCTCTACCTGTCCTTCCCTGCACTCAAGATGCTCAAGGGGCTGGTGAAGGAAAGTCTGGACGAAAATCGGATTGTCCCGGTGGATGAAGACACCCGGGTCGATCTCGGGGGACGGAGCTTACGCTTCCTGCATACGCCGTATCTGCACTGGCCTGATACGCAATGCACCTGGGTCGAGGAGGATGGCCTGCTGTTTTCCGGCGACGTGTTCGGCTGCCACTTCTGTGATGCGAGGTTGTTCAACGACCACGTTGGCGACTTCCGTTTCTCCTTCGACTATTACTACCAGCACATCATGCGACCGTTCCGCGAGCATGTGCTGACCGCACTTGATCTCATCGAGCCCCTGCCGGTCAGGCTGATCGCGCCGGCTCACGGCCCCATCCTGCGCGACATGCCGGCGAGCTATGTACGCCGTTACCGCCAACTGGCAGCGCCTTTGCTGACCAATGAGGCGGGCGAGCGCGAGAAGACCCTGCTGGTGTTCTATATCAGTGCTTATGGCAACACCGCACGTATGGCGGAGGCGGTGCGCGATGGTGCCGAGTGCGTGGAGGGGGTGAGGGTTTCGCTGTACGACCTTGCCGGGGGGGATCCTGCACCCTTTGTCGATTTGATCGAAGAGGCCGACGGCCTCGTCTTCGGCTCGCCAACGATCAATGGCGATGCGGTCAAGCCAGTTTGGGATCTGCTGTCTTCGCTGACCCTGGTCAAGGTCAAGGGCAAATTTGGTGCAGCCTTCGGCTCCTATGGCTGGAGTGGCGAAGCCGTTGGTCTGGTGGAGGATCGCCTGCGCGGGCTGAAGCTGCGGGTGCCCCGCCCCGGGGTCAAGGTCAAGCTGATTCCGACCGACGAGGAACTGCAGCAGTGCGTCGCACTTGGCCGCGAACTGGCCGAGCATCTGGTCGGCCGCTCTTCACCGCGTCATATCGACTTTACCGCGCCCGGCGCGCTCACCGTCTGAGGAAGAACCATGCCCAAGGCTCAAGTCACTTTCGAGGATATCGGTGTCACCGTCACCGTTCCCGCTGGTACCCGTCTGATCGAAGTGTCGGAAAAGATCGGTGCGGGCCTGACTTACGGTTGCCGCGAAGGTGAATGCGGTACCTGCATGATGAAGATCGTGTCAGGTGCCGAACACCTTGCCCAGCCCTCGGTGCTCGAGGACAAGGTACTCAAGGAAAACTATGCCGGAGTCAAGAACCGGCTGGCCTGTCAGGCGCAGGTCATCGGCGGTCATGTCGTCGTGCGCCCGGGCTGAACAACCCTACAACACCCGGCAGAGAGTCTGTTGCTTACAGAAGCCGTTCAATCAACCGTACCGGAGTTTTTCATGCCCAATATCACTTTCTCCAGCCCGATCCACAAGGACAAGACCGTCTATGCGGTGGCTGGCTCGCACACCCAGACCATCCTCAAGATCGCCAAGGAAAACCATGTGCCGATCGACTTTTCCTGCGAAGACGGCGAGTGCGCCACCTGTATGGTCAAGGTGACCCCGCTGGGCAATCACGGCGCCAAGACGGAACCGATGGCCAGTCGCCTGACCGACAAGGAACTGGTGGTACTGCGCGAGCACAAGAAGATCACCTCCGAGGACATCGAACGCATGCGCGTCGAGGACGTTTCGGTGACACCGTGGCGGCTTGCCTGCCAGATGATCCTGCGCGACGAAGATCTGCTCGTCGAGTATTGATCTTGAGTGCTCCGCGCTGCATCAGCGGCGCGGGGACTTTTGAATTCGCCCCAGATAACGAGGTCCGATCATGCTTGCACCGCTCAGTTTCCGCCCTTCGCCCGCCCGGGCCGCGCTGCACGACCATTTGATGCAGCATGCCGCCGGTACGTCCAACGACGAGTTTCTTGCCCACCTCATTTCCGGCTGGACACTGGGTGAAGGCATGTTGCCGGCCGATTTCGGCCTGGGGGCCGAAGGTTTCGGCGCGCTGATCGCGCGTCATTTTCCCGGGTTGGTGTGGCGCCCCAAGGCGGATCTGGCCGAGGTGCCGACCCTGCATCCGGAATTCGAGGATCTACGTCGCTTCCTCGCTGAGGAGGCGGATCCCTCGGTGGATGGTTCAGGTGAGTTTGCCTGTATCGTTGCCACCGCCTGCATGGGGGACGATCACCTGTGGCAGGATCTGGGTCTGCCCACTCGCAGGGAGTTGTCGCAACTGATCGCGCTCAATTTTCCTGCCCTGGCCGAAGCCAACAATCGTGACATGAAATGGAAGAAGTTCCTGTATCGCGAATTGTGTCAGCGCGAGGGGATCTACGTGTGCGCTTCGCCGTCGTGTGAGGCCTGCACTGACTATGCGGTCTGCTTCGGTCCCGAGGTGTGAGTCTGATTGACGCGGTGTTTCCGTCCGGATGCCATGCTGTGAGCCAGGCCGCCAGTCTGACCCTGATCGATCGGGCCCGGGGCGCGATGCTCGGTCTTGCCATCGGCGATGCGCTTGGCGCAACCGTCGAATTCATGACGCCGCGCGAAATTGGACAACAGTATGGCGTGCATGACTGCATCCGTGGTGGCGGCTGGCTCAGGCTGCCTGCAGGGGAGGTCACTGACGACACCACGATGACGCTGGCGCTGGCCGGGGCCTGGTTGAGCGAGGGGAGCGCGCCGTCAGCCAATGCCTGTGCCGAGGCCTTTGACCGGTGGATGCGGGCCAAACCGGTCGATATCGGCAATACCGTGCGCCGGGGTATCGTGCGCTGGCGCCTGACCGGCAGCACCGAGGCGCCGCTTTCGTCCGATGCGGGTAATGGCGCCACCATGCGTTGCCTGCCGGTGGCGCTGGCGACCTTTGGCGCAGCACGAGAGCGTATCGAGCATGCGGCGCACACCCAGGGACGGGTGACGCATCACAATCCGCTGACCGATGCGGGTACGATCTGTGTGATCGACATGGTGCAGGCGGCACTCGATGGTCGAGGCATGCCGGGGGTGATGGCGTGCATGCGTCGTCTGGTCGCGACACACCCGGCGTTCGATCCTGCAGGATGGCGCTGCGACAACCCCAGTGGCTATATCGTCGATACCCTGCGCGCGGTGTTCCAGGCTTTTGAGGCGGAAGACGGCTTTCAGCGCACGCTGGTCGACATCGTCAATCGAGGTGGGGATGCGGATACGACAGGGGCGATCGGTGGCATGATCCTGGGCGCCTTGTGCGGCGCCGATGCGCTGCCGCCCCAATGGACGCAGGGGCTGCGCAAGACCATCCGCGAGCAGTGCGTCGCAAGCGCGGATGCCTTGATTGAACTATCACCCGGATTCGCAGCGATCCAGCGCTGAAACCGTGTTGCCTGACAGGCTGTGACTTTCAGGCTAGGGCGCGCTTCGGGATGTGCGCCTGACCTGTCCTTTCAGGC
>Ga0209066_10006940_pt1 | contig 11403 bp, 10 predicted proteins | sample All_14_2_FD_187198 | JGI IMG/M metagenome (GOLD analysis project Ga0209066, IMG submission 187198) | Freshwater microbial communities in response to fracking from Pennsylvania, USA - Allegheny Zone_MetaG_DW_15 (SPAdes) (version 2) ...
TCCGTCGAGCCAGAGGAGAATGGGGTTGTCCTTGCTTGTTCCTGCAGTATAAATGGTCTGCTTGGTGTTGTTGATCGATACCCGCTCTTTGCCGGAAAGCTTCAGGGTGAGGACATTCCCATTCTCATCGAACACCTTCGCAGTGTGAGTGCAGGAGGTTGCCAGAAGAAGCAAGCAGAGTAAAAGTACGCTAACTACGATAGTTTTGTGATGCATGGTTGTTGACTCCTTGATGAACCCAAGTGTAGGGAGTTCAAGAAGAGAAACCTATCGGAAGAATGGTTGAGAAGCCTACGTACTGTGTCGTAGAACCTTATTGATGCAGGACATTGAGCAATTCGATGCGGCTTTGCACCCCGACTTTCTGAAACAGGTTGTAGATGTGGGTGCGCACGGTGGCCTCTGATATTCCAAGGCGAAAGGCGATTTCCTTGTTCGTCAGGCCCTGTGCAATGAGGGATGCCATCTCCTGTTCGCGGGCGGTGAGCAGAAAACGCTTGGCGGTATCGGGTGTAAGCTCGCCGAAAGCAGAGCCGCTTTGCGGCTGCTTGGCAAGCACCTTTGCTGCAGCGATCAAAATGGTTGTGTTGATGAGCAGGTACATCAGGTACTCCAGGCTGAGGGGCTGGTATGCAAACTGGGTGAAAGCTCCCAACACATACTCCATCGCCCCCAAGGGGACGAAGAGCAGGCAGCTCAGACCGATTCCTCCATACAATGTTCTCAAGGCCGGATGGTCGTCTTTCTTCCGACTCTTACGCAGCAGAAGTCCCAGGCTGAGCATTGCACAGCCGACCACTATATAGGTAATGACCGACCACTGGCCTGACGATGTCAAAGCTTGGGCGCTGAACAATGCAGAAGCAAGGTGCAACAGCTGGATGGCCATGGTTGTCAGACAGAGGGCAAGCGCTGTTGTAGAGAGCCCTTTGTGTGCAGTGCGAAATGAGTGAAGTGACAGTAAGTAGACCAACGATCCATAGAGAGCAAGGTTGAGAAGCGTAGCGATGACAGCGAAGGTGAAGTCAACCGAAGAAGTCGTTCCCACAAGATCCATCACCTGCTTGGCATAATAGTAGCCGGCAACCAGGGCAAGGTTGGCGATGAACAGGCTCTGCACCAGCAGCATCCGTTTGATGAACGGGTGGGAGAGTCGAAGTGCAAGGACAGCCAAGCCGGCCAGCGATGCAAAGCCGGTGGAGAAGATCAGGATATAGGCCAACAGGATGAAATGCTTCATAGGAAAAAAGCGTACCATCGCACTGTCCGATACGCAATACTTGCTCGTAGTGAAGCGCAACTACGAAGAGTTTCTGAGTGCTTTTTCTTTGTAACAAACGTAAGGTTGTGCTGTATTAGGAGAATATTATGAAACAAACTATTCGTCTCGTGGCCATTATCAGCCTTTGCTTTGTTCTTGCCTCGTGTACCTTTTTGGGCAATCTTTCACTCGGCTCATACTCACCGGACCTGGTCGATGACAAGGAGAGGATGCTGCAGGCCGGTGACTCGTTCTTCTATCGCAATCGCGATATTAGTCTCACAAACCGTAGTGCAAACTTGTCATTCCGGGGCTTCCATGGCATTGAGACGCTCTACCGCCTCGGTTGCGATCAAAGTGGAACCGTAACGATTAGCACAAGCAGTTCGGTGGATACGACGCGCTACAAGCTTGTCCTGATCGACGAAGTTCGACAGGAGGTGGTCACACTCATACAAGGTTCGGGCTATGCCAACCGGACACTGAACCTCAGGGCGGGAAGGTACCACATCAAGACGGTCGGCTACGATGTCGGAGGAACAGTGAGCATGAGCCTTTCTGCTGGACAGGGAGTGGATGTCAGCACTCAATCAATGAGGTAGGACTGGATGAAGTCAGGGAAGTAGAGGATGGTGCTGCTCTTCTGTTTATCGAAGAGCAGATGTTCACAATCATGCTGTTTCAGAGACAGGTTGACTTGTTTGAGGCGTTCCAGGATTGCATGCTTGAGCTCGGATTCAGAAGTAATCCCGTGTTTGGCAGTCAGATAATCGTAATTAGGCTTTGTTTGCCCAAGAAGAAATTGAGCATCGTATAGGTCTCTTCCTTTTGTCCTTGAAAGCAGAGCTGAGATTTTCATGGCACATAGAATGTCGTCAGGAGGAACAGGGACGGGAAAATGGAAGCCACAGCTCTGTATAAAGGCACGTTGAACAGGATAGGCGCATCCTTGGTCTTGCATCTCAAGCTTGATAAGGAATTTTGCATTTCTATAACCGCTTAGGTTCAAGGAGAAGAGAAGCTGGGGGAAGTATAAGCTTCTTCGATAGGCATGCAGTCCCTCATGCTCCTGTTGTTTGGGTTCAACGTTGTACCCTTGGTCCAATAGATGCTTGACTACCAAGTCGGTCATCGCTTGAAATGCTTCAAAGCTGAGGTTCTTGCAATCGAAATCAAGATCTTCACTGAAACGATCGATACGCTTGATCAATCGAAGGTTGGTTCCACCAATGAAAGAGAGGTTCTCCATATATGGAGTATGGCTTAGGTATTCCAAGATTTGGCACTGTAGGTATTCTTTTACCATGTAAGCAGCCAAATCGGTTCGTCGTTGTACCGTGGCGGGAAAGTAGTGTTGCAATGCCTGTAGATCAATCATAATAAATATGCCTCCTTCAAGGTGGTTACACGACGTTCGAGGGCTTTCACTCCATACTGCTCTGTATAGGCATCGAGTCTGGCAAGGTCGATGTCATCAAGGTCCAGGCGCAGGTCAAGCATGTCCTGTTTGCTCGTGTACTGTGGATACAGGTGCAACAAGTCAAGGATTGCTTTTTCCCGTTCAGCGATGAGCATTCCCCAAGTCGGATGGAAGGCACTTTGTTCGATGGTGTAGCCGAACATGGCCTCTTTCTTGATTGTATGGTAGCTGAACTGTCCCAGCTCATTCTCAAAGAAGCTGGTTTTCCTGCTGCTGACACTTGTTATTTGGACTACTGCTTCAGGAATCATCCCATAGAAAGCAAGTGCCGAATGAATGCTGACATAGGATGGGGCATAGAGCTTGTTGGCAATGTAGAACGGGGCGTCCCCGTCCTGCAATGCTTCAGGAAACGCATACATACCCTGTCTGAGTTGTATCAGCTTGCCCTCCTTGACCCAACGGGAGATGGAGTTCCTGCCTACCTTGTATCCTCCACCAAAGCGTATTTGGTTCATCGAGAAACAACCCATTTCAGAGAAGATAGACCGGAATGTGAGATATGAAGCACGTTCATTTGTTTCCATGATGCACTAATTATAGTGCATTTTGGAAACAAAACAAGAACATGAGTATGGCGAAAGGAATTTGTGATGGTCGTCTTGGTACTATGGTATGCTAAATCCATGAGCCAAGACACAGAGTATGAAAGCCTTCTCTTGACAGAACAAGAGGCTGAGAGTGATCAGAGACGATTCAGTTCAGAGGATATCCTACAGGCAATAACATCAGAACTTGGTCGTGCTATAAAAACCTTCTGAAAAACTCTGCCGCTTTAACCTGCTTCTCCTCTGTGAAGACGTGCCCATCATCAGTCACTTCCGCTATGCACTGATTGGACGCTTCCTGAAGGGTATAGATGCTTTGAGCCTTTCTGCAGATGTCCAAAGAGGCGTCCACAGGGAAAATCCTGTCCTCGGCTCCGAAGGTGAGATACAGCGGTTTGGGACAGATGTCATAAAGCAGGTCCGGGGTATCCCCGTAGTTCAGGATGCCGGGCAGGTACATGGTGAAGGTGTGGTTAAGATGCCGTTGCTGAAGGAGTGCAAGAGAGGAAAATCCGCATACAGAGGCGATTGCCTTGATGCGCTTCTCGTACCAGCCGAACCAATAGGCGATGAGTCCTCCCATGGAGTGGCCGCAGATTCCGATACGTTCCTTGTCCACAAACGGCAGCTGCTCGAGTACATCCACAGCACATTCCAAGTCGAAGAGGCTCTTGCCCAGCAGCGTACGACCTTGAAGGTAGTACTGGATGAAGAACCAGCGTTCATTGTCCCGTCCGTTCATGTACTGGCCATCGGCAAGCCTTTCCCTTCGTCTTCCAAAGCCGATCTGCTCGGGGCAGAGAACGATAAAGCCTGCCTTGCAGAGGGTGAGGGCGAAGGTGTTGGCTGGGTTTTCGCACAAGCCTGCCGGCTCGAGCATGCCGGCATCGTAGCGGCCACCATGCTGATGGTGGGCTATGACGACAGGATATTTCCCATCCGATTCAATATCCAGGCCGTCAGGGATCAAGAGCAAAGCCTGTACCGTCTCGCCGTCACACGCTTGGTAGGAGATCTCGGTATATCGATATCCTTCCTCCTGCTTTAGCGATGCAAGGCTATAGGTTGTTTGTGTTTCCTGATTTGCAGGTTTTTCACCCAACAGACGTATCAGCAAAGCTCGATCCATATGCTTCATCCTTTTACAAAGCGAGGGAGCCTGTTTGTTCCCGACAGGCTCCCTCAGGTTTGGTATTTCTACAACAGGAGTCCATTCTCCTGGGCGTAGGCACGTGCTTCGTCCTCCCAGGCTTTACCGCCCAGACGGTCGAAATCAGCAACAAAGGCCTTCCAGTTGGCCTGGTTCAGCACCCTGCGGCCAGTGATGAACTCTGCAACGCCCTGTTCGTAGAAGCGCTTGAGGTCGTCATTGGGAAGCGGTAGGGTGTCGGCACCGGTATCCTCGGTCCATGCGCGGGTCTGGAAGTCACGCAGCACATCGAGTGCGCTCTGACTCCTTCCACTGGCTGTTGTGTAGGTGGGGAAGGTGGCCTTCAGCTCTGCATCGGTGTAGCGGTAGATGAGGTTTGCGAGCTGGATGACAGGTCTTCCTTTGGGCTGGGTATAGGCAAGCTCGGGATCGGGGATGCCGGCAGCTGTGGGAATGCCGTCCTTGTCAAAGGTGTAGTTTACACCCTCGACACCCCAACCAAGCAAATAGTAGCCTTCATCGCTGCTCATCCATTCGAACAGGCGGGCGATGGCTTCTTTCTTACCTTCTTTGGCCGCCTTTGAACTTACTGCGGTGATGCGGTAGGTTACGGAGTACACGCCTACGGATGACTTGCCTTCAGGTCCCATCGGAGGATCGATGACCATCCACTGCCCGTCGGGGAAGTTCATGTCAAACGGCTTGTAGTTGGCTTCCATTGCCAGGGCTCCATTCTGCTCGCGCATGATGCCGAAACGTCCCTGTTTCCATGCAGCGCGGAAGTCGTCCTTTCGGTAGGAGAGCCAGTTTGGGTCGATCAAGCGTTCATCGACCAGCTGCTTTACAAAGGCGAGGGCATCGTAATAGGCGGGCTTACGGATGTTCAAGCCGAAGTTGTCCTTGCTCATGTTCCAGGTTCCGGCCACGCCGAATGCTCCAAAGAAGGGGTCGAGCCTGCGTCCGAGACCTTCCTCGCGTGGGTTGATCTCCAAGAAGGCGCCGAAGCCGTACGTGTCGTCCTTGCCGTTGCCATCGGGATCGTCGAAGGTGAAGGCGCGCATGACGTTCAGATATTCTTCGGTGGTCTTGGGTACCTCCAGCCCGAGTCTGTCCAGCCAGTCTTTGCGGATGACTACCCCCTCGTTCTTGATGATGGCTCCCGGTGAGGCCAGACCGTAGGATTTACCGTTGTAGGTGGTATAGGCACGGCTTCCGGGTGTGTACATCTCCGTTGTTCGCTTGGGCATGAGCGGGTACATGTCGTCCACGTCGGCGATGACTCCCTGTTTTACCAGCCTGAGCCAAGGGGTTCTGCGTACCATGAAGACATCGGGAAGGTTGTTTGCAGCTCCGGCCGCCTGGACTTTGACGTCCTGGTCGCCTTCGCTTGAAGGCAGGGCGGTGAGGATGAGCTCGATACCAAGCTTGTCGCGTACGATGTCATACACCACCCAGTCGGCAGGTGGTGGACCAGCTTCGGTCATCAGGGCACCGTACCACATGGTGATCGGTGTCAGCTTTTGTTCACTGGCTTCTTCCTTGGCCCCTTGCGCCGGCAAGGAGAGTGCCATCAGCAGACACAGGGCCAAGCCGACGAGAATGCGTAGGTGTTTGTTCATAGGATCCTCCCTTTCACAGGAAGGGCAGGGCCCTCCCCGAGTGTAAGTCAAGTATAGAAGGAGGAAATCGCACGATACTTAAATATTCTTGCATAATACCGATAATACATAGGGATCATTGCGCCTGATTTCTCCCGTTGCGAAAGGCCGAAGGAGCTTTGCCTGTCAATCTTCGGTACATTCTGGAGAAGTAGGGACTTGAGGTGAAACCCGACATTTTTGCAACCAGCTCTACCGGCAACGTGGTGGTGCCCAGCAGGTTTGCTGCATGCCAGATACGATATCTGTTCAGGTACTCCCAGATGGTCAGGCCGTATTCAGCCTTGAAAAGGACACAAAGGTAATCTTCGCTGAGCCCGAGCTCCTGGGCAAGCTCCCATCGTGCGAACGGGGTGTCAAAACGCCTGTGCAGGGCGAAGAAGATGTGTTTTGCCAAGGCGCTGGCAGCGTCTTTTAAAGGCTGAATCTCCGATACAACCGCTTCAAGGCGGTTGAGGAACTCCTTGCTTCCGGCCAATGCCGGGTCGCATAATAGTACTTGGGAAAGATTATAATACGTCTCACCATCTTGGTTCGACCATCTTTTTTTATACATAATAATCGGCACGGTCTTGGTATTGGTCAAGGACCGAAGGTCCATGATTTCAACTGCTGACAGGGAATCGGTGAGAATAGCCATTGGTTTTGCTTCTGAGACAGCTGTGACCAAGTGTTCGAAATTGGAGAAAATTTGCTTGCTTCTGCGCGAGAGTTCTTGAGGTGGAGATCCATACAGATATATGTCTGCAGTCCGGGCTTTGCCCGAACTGACTTGTTGTATAGAAGCGCGCGGCATGTTGAGTCGTAGGATGTGGTGGGCGGCATCGCCGATATAAACTGACAGGGTTTCAAGCAGCGATGCATCCCACTGAGTGGGTTGCAAAAGCACATATCCAAGCAATTTCTGGTCTCTGATGATCGGACTCAAGCTGTGGATACCCGGCTCCTGTGCAATTGGTGTTGTTTCACTTTTTGTTGCAAGGAAGTTGCAGCCTTGAAGGCGAAATCCGCTTTGATGTTTAAACAGGAACGTTTGCAGCTGCGCAAGGGAACGGATTTCACCGAGGGCTACCTTGAAAGATGTGAGCAACTCCTCACGTTTGGAGATGCTTGCAAGTGTGTATACATACTGCTGTTCCTGCGCTCGTGAGATAAGGGGAAAGAGTAGCTCACTGACAAGCGGTCTAAGTTTTACTTCGCTGAAGTCAGCACAGCGGAGCAAGCCTGCGTGCAGCAGTTCTATGTCTTCACCTGAGCGGAGGATGTCCTGTACGCACGCTAGAAACAGGCGTTCAAGGATGGCTCTGCTTTCCTTGGTCTTTGCATTCTCGTAGAAAGAGAGCAGCTTCCATACTTCGACAAGACGTTCTTTCTCATCTTTTGCAAGGTGAAAGAGGCCTGCCATGCGGTTCTGGACCGCTTCCAGGCTTCGTGAAGTCCGGCCGAACGTGTCTTGGACGCTGCAACCGCAGGAGCGGCGGATGACCGTTGTGGCAGGGTAGCTGAGGTCGCTGACCGATTGTCCTTTCCACACTCTATCCAGAAGGGTATATACAGCGCTGCTCATTTCCCGGTAGGGAAGTCTTACAGTGGTACATGGAGGGTTGAAGCTTCTGCTCTCCTTGCTGTCATTGAAGCCGATTACCTTCACATCCTCTCCAATGTTGATGCCTTGTTTACCAAGCAGGCTGTACACTCCTGTGAGCAACAGATCACTGGCACAGATGATGGTTGAGTAATCGCTTCCCGGTGCGAGCCCTCTTCTGTTGAGGGCTTCCAACCCTAGGTTTCCGCTGCTCCATTCCACCGGAGGGCTGACAAGGTTGGGTTGGAAGGGAATGCCGGCATAGGCGAGAGCATCCAGATATGCTTGGTACCGCTCTTGTGCATAGGCATCTTCCTGCGGACCGCGGATGAATGCAATGTGATTTGCCTTATGTTCATAAATGCAGTGTAATACCACGGCCTTCATGCCCGAGTAAGAGTCGAAGAGCAGACAGGGGTGGTCGGGGTGTTTGCCTCCGATGCTGAGCACTGCAAGTCCCTGTTCTTTCGCCTTTGCATAGACAGGGGCGAAGGCCTCAACGGTTCCCCAAATGATCAAGGCGTCAAAGTTTGCAGGAGTAAGCAGGCTGAGCACCCGCTCATAGGCACTGTTTTCCTTCACATAGCCGAGCATGACCAGGCTTGTCTGTTCAGGCAGTGTTCTTGAAAGGCCTCTGATCATCTCTACAGATGCCCCTCCGAAGGGATTGCGGGCGAGAAAGCCGATGCGTTTGATGGAATGGTTTGAGACACTACGTATTACGCTCATATCACAATTAGTATACGGGGCGCGATGATATCTGAGAAGGATAGAATTTCAAGTAGTACAAGAAATCCTTGTTCTTGGATTAGGGTAGTATTATGCTGCATGTATGGTTTTCTACACTTGAGCATCTTATCGAGAGGAATATCGAATGAGTATTCGTTATGCATTTGATGAGTTACTTTCAGCTGAATTATATGTCGATGCTGTGTATGAGGGTGGCTCCGATACAAATATGAGAGCAGAGCCCTTGCGTAAGGTCTTTCCCAAATTAGGAACAAGCGGAGGCTTTCGAAAGGTCAATCGAACTGACGGAAGCGGGAAACCAGCATATGTTGTGCTCTATACTTCAATGGAAGAGCTTGAGTGGCCTGATTATCTTGATGAAGAGACCGGTGTGTTTCGCTATTATGGTGACAATAGATTGCCTGGAAGAGGCATTTTGGATACCAAGCTTCGAGGTAATGCTCTGTTGGAAGATGTATTTACAAAGCTTCATACCTTATCTAATCTTGAAGATATTCCTCCTTTTTTTGTTTTCAAGAAGACGGGTAGGGGTCGTGATGTCCAATTTTTGGGTCTTGCTGCCCCGGGTAATCCTCGTATTTCTCCCGATAAGGATTTGGTGGCCTTTTGGCGGACCATGAAAGAGTATCGTTTCCAAAACTATGAGGCTTATTTCACCATTCTTGATACAAAGAATGGCGCAATCTCTCGGAAATGGCTTCAAGCTCTGATAGAAGACCATGAAAACAGTCTGCAATATGCACCAACTGTCTGGAAAGAGTTCATTGCATATGGACGTGATGGAATTGACGCTTTGAAGGCAAAGAAAATTCTCGATATTCCTACGCGATATGATCAGCTGCAGAGTGATGAAGAGGGAACTCGGTGCTTGGATGCAATACGGAGCCAATATAAGACTGATCCCTTCGGGTTTGAGCGGTGTGCGATTGATTTGGTCTCAAAAATGGATAATCGGTTTGTTGCCTTTGACTTGACCAGACCCTGGCGTGATGGAGGGCGTGATGCACTTGGGTATTACGCAATTGGGTCCGGAGGTAAGGCGAATCGGCCTTTACGAATTGATTGTGCTTTGGAGGCAAAGTGTTATGGGATTAAGAACTCTGTAGGGGTGCGGCAGATGAGCAGACTCATCTCACGAATTCGATACAGACAGTTTGGTATTATGGTTACTACAAGCTACGTGGACTCGCAAGCGTATAAAGAGGTGGTTGAAGATGGGCATCCAATACTTATCGTTACCGCCTCAGATATTGGTACAATCCTGAGGAACAATGCGATTACTTCGGAAAACATCAGTTCCTGGTTAAGCTCTCTCCACCAATATTGAGGAGAGAGCTTTCAGGCAAATCGATTCTTTAATACTCTTCCCGTACTCCGAACTCTGCACTTTCAACCCAGCGATGGGGGCGGGTGACGAGTTTGAGCATCTCTTCCAGGATTGCATAGTGTCGCTTCTCTTCAGAGATGATTTGTGAGAGAGCTTTCTTTTCCGCTTCGAATTCTAGAGAAGACAACTGCTCTGAATAGAAGTCGATGCTTTTCTTCTCTACTGCCAAAGCTTCCTCATAGGCGGGAATCTGGCCGTCGGTCATAGCAAAGTTTTCGGGGTCGAAGGCCTTGAATACCTGTCTTGCCTGTTCGAGAACCGTGGAATTGACCGTTACCAGAGCACTCTTGCCTTGGAGAGCCCTAAAATAGCTTTCATGCTTCTTTTCATCGATGGCGAGCATATTGAAGATAGTGGCAAAACCCTCTGTAGGAGCCTTCTTTGCCAACTCTTTATACAGTTGAGCACCTTCCTGCTCGAGCTTGATTGCGATGTCAAATAGATCCATTTCATCCTCCTCGTTTCCTACAGTATAGGTAGGATATGAGGAGGATGCAAGGGGCAAATACAAGGAAGAATTGACTGTTGAATGTTGTTCTCTTATAGTGCATTACATGAAGAACGGTGTAATGCTGATAACCTATCCTGATTCTCTTGGTCGCAATCTTAGCGATTTGGAACAAGTCGTCTCCAAGTATTTCTCAAAAGCCGTAACCGGCATTCATGTTCTGCCGTTCTTCCCTTCCTCGGGAGATCGGGGTTTTGCCCCGATGACGTATCGTCAGATCGACTCCTCCTTTGGTGATTGGGCGGATATGAAAAAGCTTGCCGACGATTACGATCTTATGTTCGACTATATGATCAACCATATCTCTACGAGCAGCGAGTATTTTCAGGACTTTGTGCAAAAGGGTGATGATTCACAGTACAAAAATCTGTTCATCGATTTCGACAAGTTCTGGGGGAGCACACCCACCGAGGAGCAGATCGGGAAGATTTATAAGCGCAAACCCAAGGCTCCCATCCGCTCAATTACCTTTTCTGATGGGACGAAGCGCAATATCTGGTTCACCTTTGGTGATGATCAGGTGGACCTCAACTTGGAGACTGAGGAAGGGCTTCGCTTTCTCGATGAGAATCTGAGATTCTTGGCAGAGCATGGAGCGGCTATGATCCGTCTCGATGCATTCGCCTATACAACGAAGGTCAAGGATACCGATTGCTTTTTTGTCGAACCGAAGGTCTGGGAAATCCTGAAGCGTTGTGCCGATGTGCTTAGGCCCTACGATGTGGGTCTTCTTCCAGAAATCCACGAGCACTTTTCCATCCAAGAGAAGCTTGCGAGAAATGGCTATCCAGTCTATGACTTCGCTCTGCCGATGCTCGTATTGCATGCCTTGTACTTTCATGATGCCTCTTATCTTTCTAACTGGTATGAGATTTGTCCGAGAAACCAGTTCACCACCCTCGATACCCACGATGGCATCGGAGTGGTGGATGTGCGAGGTTTGCTCCCTGACGAGGAGATTGAAGCGACCAAGGAGCATCTGTTCACCTACGGGGCGAATGTGAAGCGCATTTACAATACGGCCAAGTACAACAACCTGGATATTTATCAGATCAACTGCACGTATTACTCTGCCC
>Ga0209066_10006942_pt1 | contig 11399 bp, 10 predicted proteins | sample All_14_2_FD_187198 | JGI IMG/M metagenome (GOLD analysis project Ga0209066, IMG submission 187198) | Freshwater microbial communities in response to fracking from Pennsylvania, USA - Allegheny Zone_MetaG_DW_15 (SPAdes) (version 2) ...
TTGCGCCTTGCCTGCTCCAGCAGCGGCGCGATGAGGTTGAACTGCTCTTTGCCGATGTCACTGGGATAGATTTTGGTGCGCATCCCGCAATTCTCCCATCCTCGCACTGGGATCGTGAACACGCTCTGAGACCCACCTGCCGACCTGTCGTCTTGTACATGGCAAGACATGCAAATTGTCGTGCAGAGACACTCAGGGGAGTGGGGTCGTCACTCCATGGCGACCGCCTCACCAAACTCAAATACGCCCGGGTTGCGCACGGGGTCCACCCCGACCGGGATCACCGACTTGGGTGGGTACTTACCTTCTAGCAGCAGCTTGGACAGGGGGTTCTCTATGCGTTGTTGGATAGCGCGCTTGAGCGGCCGAGCACCAAATACGGGATCGAACCCTACTTTGGCAAGCTCATCCAATGCCGCTGGCGCCACGTCGAGCCGCAAGTCCATCTTCTGCAGGCGGGCCTGCAATGCCTTGAGCTGAATACCGGCAATAGACGCAATGTGTTGAGCATCCAGCGCATGGAACACCACGGTCTCGTCGATGCGGTTCAAAAACTCCGGACGGAAATGGTCCTTGAGTTCGCCCCAGACCGCTTCTTTCACGTCGTCATATGGTTGGCCGACCATGGCCTGGATCAGGTGCGAGCCGATGTTGCTCGTCATCACAATCACGGTGTTTTTGAAGTCCACCGTGCGGCCTTGTCCGTCGGTCAGGCGTCCGTCGTCGAGAACCTGCAACAGCACGTTGAACACGTCGGGATGGGCTTTCTCCACCTCGTCGAGCAGCAGCACGCTGTAGGGCTTGCGCCGAACCGCCTCGGTCAGGTAGCCACCCTCCTCGTAGCCCACATAGCCGGGTGGCGCACCAATCAGGCGGGCGACCGAATGCTTCTCCATGAATTCGCTCATATCGATGCGGATCAGATGGTCTTCGCTGTCGAACAGGAAGCCGGCGAGCGCCTTACACAGCTCGGTCTTGCCCACGCCGGTGGGTCCCAGGAACAGGAAGGAGCCTGTGGGTCGGTTCGGATCGGATAGACCGGAGCGCGAGCGACGGATCGCGTTGGCGACCGCGCCGATTGCTTCGTCTTGCCCGACCACACGCTGGTGAAGCTTGTCTTCCATGACCAAGAGCTTGTCGCGCTCGCCCTGCATGAGTTTGGCCACGGGTATGCCGGTCGCACGGGCCACAACTTCGGCAATCTCTTCAGCGCCTACCTGGGTGCGCAGCAGCTGCGGGCGGCCTGTACCGTCCTTGTTGGCGGCTTTGCCCGATTCCACAGCTTGCGCGTCTTTGAGGCGCTTTTCCAGTTCGGGCAGTTTGCCGTATTGCAGCTCGGCAACTTTGTTGAAGTCGCCCTTGTCGGTGAATGTCTTGATCTGGGAGCGGATGCGGTCCATCTCCTCCATCACATCCTTGGACCCCAGCGCCTGTGCTTTTTCGGACTTCCAGATTTCGTCGTAGTCGGAGATTTCTTTCTCCAACCGGGCAATTTCTTCCGCGATCAGTCCAAAGCGCTTCTGTGAGGCTTCATCCTTTTCGCGGCGCACGGCCTCACGCTCAATTTGCAGCTGGATCAAGCGGCGGTCGAGCTTGTCCATCACCTCGGGTTTGGAATCGAGTTCGATCTTGATCTTGCTGGCCGCCTCGTCAATCAAATCGATGGCCTTGTCGGGCAAAAAGCGATCGGTGATGTAGCGGTGGCTGAGCTCGGCCGCAGCCACGATGGCCGGGTCGGTGATCTGCACGCCATGGTGCACCTCATACTTCTCTTGCAAACCACGCAGTATGGCAATGGTGGCTTCCACACTGGGCTCGCCCACGATGATCTTCTGAAAACGACGCTCAAGCGCGGCGTCTTTTTCGATGTATTTGCGGTACTCGTCAAGCGTGGTGGCCCCCACGCAGTGCAGTTCGCCTCGAGCCAGCGCAGGCTTGAGCATGTTGCCCGCATCCATGGCACCCTCGCCTTTGCCGGCGCCCACCATCGTGTGCAACTCGTCGATGAACACAATGGTCTGGCCTTCGTCTTTGGCCAACTCGTTGAGCACGGTTTTCAAGCGCTCTTCAAACTCGCCACGGAACTTGGCCCCGGCCAGCAGCGCCGCCATGTCCAGGCTGAGCACGCGTTTGCCCTTGAGCGAATCGGGCACCTCGCCTGCCACGATGCGCTGGGCCAAGCCTTCCACAATGGCCGTCTTGCCCACGCCGGGCTCGCCGATCAGCACCGGGTTGTTCTTGGTGCGGCGCTGCAGCACCTGGATGGCACGGCGAATCTCGTCATCACGGCCAATCACCGGATCGAGCTTGCCCATGCGTGCACGCTCGGTGAGGTCCATGGTGTATTTTTTCAAGGCCTCGCGCTGGCCCTCGGCCTCGGGGCTGTCCATGGACTGGCCACCGCGTACGGCGGTGATGGCCGATTCGAGGCTCTTGCGATTCAGACCGTTCTCGTTCGCGATGCGACCCAGTTCCCCTTTGCTGTCGGCCACAGCGAGCAAAAAGAGCTCGCTGGCGATGAACTGGTCGCCGCGTTTGATGGCTTCTTTTTCAGTGGCTTGCAACAGCTTGGACAGCTCTTGCCCAACCTGCACCTGATCTTGCCCCTGCACCTCCGGCAAGCGCTTCATGGCCGCCTCGGCGGCCTTGGTCAACCCAGGCACGTTGACACCCGCCCGCTGCAGCAACGACTGCGGGCCGTCGGCCTGGCGCAGCATGGCCAGCAACAGGTGTGCCGGTTCAATGTAGGCGTGGTCTGCGCCGAGCGCCAGTGTCTGGGCTTCGCTCAGGGCTTCTTGAAACTTGGTGGTGAGTTTGTCGAGTCGCATGAATCAGCACTCCGAATGTTTGAATTGACAGATACGTGGTGCTTGACGACCACTTTTCAAGACAAGCGTGGAGCCTGATCCCAACGCCCCACTCGGCCGTTGATGCAGATCAATCAAGTTCGAGCGCGAGGCCCATTTTGAACAGGACAGGTGAAACAGAGTACATCAGCGCGCACGACACCGGCGATGGCTGACAAGTCAGAGTACGTTGCAAGCGACCCATCCAACAGGTCGCCCGAAACAAGCGCTGCGCGCCTTGTGCTCAGGCGTTGCGGGCATCAATGCCCCACTTGGCGAGCGCCGCGTCGTCGCTCACGCGAGCATCTACCCAGCGCGCACCCTCGGGCGTCTGTTCCTTCTTCCAGAACGGCGCCTGGGTCTTCAGGTAGTCCATCAAGAACTCACAAGCCTGAAAGCTCTGGCCCCGGTGCGCCGAGCTCACCGCCACCAGGACGATTTGATCCAGCGGTTGCAGCAGGCCCACGCGGTGGATCACGCGGGCGGCATAAATATCGAAGCGCTTGAAGGCTTCGTCAATCATGGCTTCAATGGACTTTTCGGTCATACCGGGATAGTGCTCCAGCTCCATCGTGTTGATATTCTGCCCGTCGTTGCGGTCACGCACGGTGCCCATGAAACTGCACACAGCACCCACGCGCTTGTCCTGCTCGCGCAAACGGTGCACCTCGGTGCTGAGGTCGAAGTCTTCAGTTTGGATGCTGACGCGCCCTGCCATGTTCACCCCCCAGTGACGGGTGGGAAAAATCCCACCTCGGCGCCGTCGCTGAGCGCAGCGGACTCGTCGCTCATGGTCTGGTTCAAAGCCACCCGCACCGCACGACCTCTCCCCAGCGCTTCGGCGTAAGCGCCGCCGCGCGCGATCAACTCTTCACGCAGCGCAGCCAGGGTGGCTGCCGTGGTGGTCGCCGACTCGGTGCTGGTGCCAATGGCTTCTCGAATGGAAGCGAAATACCGAAGTTGAACGATCATGCGAGCAGCTCTGCAAAAGAAAGATACGGCACCGAATCACCATGAGCGATGGAGGCGCCAGCCGGATTGTCCACCAGCCCGTCACCCCACACGGCCGACGTCAAAACGCCAGAACTCTGGTTGGGGAAAAGGTCCAGACCACCTTCTGCGTTGCGGCGCACGCGCAGAAATTCGCGGCGCTTGTCTGCTCTGGCCAAGGTGAAATGGGCCGGCAGCATCACGGGCTGCAAACGGGGAATGGGCGCGCCTTGCAGCTTGAGCAAAAACGGCCGAACGAGCAACACAAACGTCACGAAGCTCGACACCGGGTTGCCAGGCAAGCCGATGAAATGACAGGGCTGGGCAGCGCTGGCGCCGCGGTGCACGCTGCCGTAAGCAAACGGCTTGCCGGGTTTCATGCCAATCTGCCACAGATCCAGGCTACCGAGCTGCTGCACGGCCGGCTTGATGTGGTCTTCTTCACCCACTGAAACGCCACCGCTGGTCAAGATCAGGTCGTGGTGGTCTGCCGCCGTTTTAAGTGCAGCCAGCGTGGCTTCGCGGCGGTCGGGCACGATGCCGAGATCGCTCACATCACAGCCCAGGCGCTGCAGCAACGCGCGCAAGAAAAAACGGTTGGAGTTGTAGATGGCACCGGGCTTCATGTCCTGCGGCGGCACCTCGCCCGGCATCACCAATTCGTCGCCGGTTGAAAACAGGGCCACGCGGGGCCGAGCCACCACCGGCACATGGGCCAAGCCCAGGCTGGCAGCCAAACCCAGACCAGCCGGCGACAGCCGCTCACCGCGCGGCAGCACCACAGCGCCCCGCGCCACGTCTTCACCGGCCCGACGAACCCACTGCCCGGGCTTGGGCACGGCGTGTATGTGCACGCCATGGATATTGCCCCCCACATCCTGCGTGTCTTCCTGCATCACCACCGCATCAGCACCTTCGGGCATAGGTGCGCCGGTGAAGATGCGGGCGCAAGTGCCTGGGCGCAGCGGTTCGGCGGCATGGCCTGCGGCGATGCGCTGCGACACGGACAACACCACCCCGGGAGCGGTCACGTCAGCGCTGCGCACGGCGTAACCGTCCATGGATGAGTTGTCGTTGGGCGGGACCTGCAGCGCAGAAACCAGGTCTTGCGCCAGCACGCGGCGATCGGCATCAAAGGTGGCCACGGATTCCGTCGCGCTGAGTGGCACCACGCGACCCAGCAAGTTGGCCAGCGCATCGTCCAGCGACATCAAAGGGGATCGGGCTGCTGGCTTATGAACGGTCATGGCGCGTAGGTCTCTGGGCTGTAATCGAATCGATTGCCATTTTCGACCAACCAGGCCGCGACGTCATCGGGCTGGTTCAAATCCAGTACCGGGCGCCCGGTGGGCACAGGCAAGTCGGCCGGGCTGTCGGTGGCAATGGCGGCGATGAAGGGATCGTCGAGGTAAAGAGCCGGCTTGCCACTGGCCGTGCGCCAGATCTCGATCTTGTGCAGATCGCTGTCTTTAAAACCCTCCACCAGCACCCAATCCACACCATCGTACAGCTCTGCAATCAGCTGGTGCACCTTGAGTTCGGCGGGTCGCTCGAACTCGCGCATCAGCACCAGTCGATTGGGCGATGCAGCCACCACCTCAAAAGCACCGGCCTCGCGGTGGCGCCAGGTGTCTTTGCCCGGGTGGTCGATGTCGAACCGGTGGTGGGCGTGCTTGACCACCGAGACGCGCAAGCCACGCCATTTGAGCGCCGGAATCAGCTGCTCAACCAGCGTGGTTTTGCCCGACCCCGAGTAACCCGCAAAGCCGACGACCTTCATGCGACGGGGCAATGCTCAACAATGTAGGCCTGCACGGCCGCAGTGTCGGCGGGCATGACCCGGACACGCTTGGGCAGGTCTTCAATGCCGTTGAAACGGGCGGGTCTATCGGGCTGGCAGCCCAGCGCTTCAACGATGGTTTCAGCAAATTTGATCGGCAACGCCGTCTCCAGCACGATCATGGGCACGCCCGGCTGCAGGTACTCGCGCGCCACCTTCACCCCGTCGGCCGTGTGGGTGTCGATCATCACGCTGTAGCGTTCAAACGTGTCCCTGATCGTGGCCAGCCGGTCGATGTGCGTGCTCTTGCCGCTCACAAAACCGTAATGGCTGGCGGCCTCGGCAAACACCGGGTCTGAACCCAGCTCAAACCGCCCGGCCGTTTTCAGCGCGTCGCCAAACAGCGCTTTCACGCGGGAACCATCGCGCCCCAGCAAATCGAACACGAAGCGCTCGAAATTGCTGGCCTTGGAAATGTCCATCGACGGGCTGGAGGTCTCGTGCGTGTCGGCGCTCGCACGCACCCGGTACACCCCGGTGCGAAAGAACTCATCCAACACATCGTTTTCGTTGGTGGCCACCACCAGCGTCTGGATCGGCAACCCCATCTGGCGCGCCACATGGCCAGCGCACACGTTGCCAAAGTTGCCGCTTGGCACCGTGAAACTCACCTTTTGCGCGTCGCTCGTGGTCGCCTGGAAATAACCGGCAAAGTAATAGACGACCTGGGCCAGCAGGCGGGCCCAGTTGATGGAGTTCACCGTGCCAATCTTGAAGCCGCGCTTGAAGTTCAGGTCGTTGCTGACGTTCTTGACAATGTCCTGGCAGTCGTCGAACACACCTTCAATGGCGATGTTGTGGATGTTTTCGTCCATCAGGCTGAACATCTGCGCCTGCTGAAACGGGCTCATGCGGCCGTGCGGGCTGAGCATAAAAACGCGCACGCCTTTTTTTCCGCGCATGGCGTATTCGGCCGCGCTGCCGGTGTCACCACTGGTGGCGCCCAGAATATTGAGCTCTTCGCCACGGCGGGCCAGCTCGTACTCGAACAGGTTGCCCAGCAGCTGCATGGCCATGTCCTTGAAGGCCAGCGTGGGGCCGTTGGACAGGGCTTCCAGGTAAAAGCCATCGTCCAGTTGCTTCAGCGGAACGATGGCGGCCGTGCCGTAAACCGCTTCGGTGTAGGTCTTGTCGCACAGAGCCTTCAGGTCGGCGGCAGGTATGTCGTCGATGTAGAGCGACAGCACCTCAAACGCCAGCGCGGCGTAGCCACCGGCTGCACCGCCGTTGAACACACCGCGCCAGCGCGCCAGCGTCGTTGCGTCCACCTGCGGGTAGCGCTCGGGCAGATACAAGCCACCGTCGGGAGCCAAGCCCTCCAGCAGAATTTCACAGAAACGTTTGCGGTCGGGGTGACCGCGGGTGGAGAGGTACAGCATGGCAGTGTTCCAGATACATCAACAGAAACGCACCGACGGAGGGAGCGCTCCCAGAATGCCGCGGAACCGGCTTCGCCGGACCACAGGCATTGCCCCATGGGGGGTGGCGTCGCAGACAACGCGGGGGAGTTAATTCAGTTCCTCTTTGCGGATGCGCGTGATCGGTGCCAACACCGAAGGCAGCGCCTGCATTTGCGCCAGCACACCGTCCAACGTGCCTTCGCGGGTGTCGTGCGTGAGGATGATGACGTCGGTCTGGGTCGAACCCTCTCCACCAATTTCATCGGCCTCGCGTTGCAGCACCGCGTCGATGCTGATGCCGGCGTCTGCCAGCAGACCGGTCACCTTGGCCAACACACCAGCTTCGTCCGCCACGCGCAGCCGCAGGTAATAGCTCGTCACCACCTCGCTCATGGGCAACACCGCCAGGTCGCTCATGGCGTCGGGCTGGAAGGCCAGGTGCGGCACGCGGTGGTGCGGGTCGGCCGTGTGCAGTCGGGTGATGTCGACCAGGTCGGCGATGACAGCACTGGCCGTGGGTTCGCTGCCAGCGCCCTTGCCGTAATACAGCGTGGTGCCCACGGCATCGCCCTGCACCACCACGGCGTTCATGGCACCTTCCACGTTCGCAATCAGGCGCTTGGTGGGCACCAGGCTGGGGTGCACACGCAACTCAATGCCCTGGGCTGTGCGCTTGGTGATACCCAGCAGCTTGATGCGGTAGCCCAGTTGTTCCGCATATTTGATGTCGGCGGCTCCAAGCTTTGTGATGCCCTCCACATACGCCTTGTCAAACTGCACCGGGATGCCGAAAGCAATGGCGCTCATGAGCGTGACCTTGTGCGCTGCGTCCACACCTTCAATGTCGAACGTCGGATCGGCTTCGGCATAGCCCAGACGCTGCGCCTCTTTCAGCACCACATCGAAGTCCAGGCCCTTGTCGCGCATTTCGGACAAGATGAAGTTGGTGGTGCCGTTGATGATGCCGGCGATCCACTGGATGCTGTTGGCCGTAAGGCCTTCGCGCAGCGCCTTGATGATGGGAATGCCACCGGCCACGGCCGCTTCAAACGCCACCATCACGCCCTTGGCCGATGCGGCTGCAAAGATTTCGGTACCGTGCACAGCCAGCAGCGCCTTGTTGGCGGTGACCACGTGCTTGCCGGCCGCAATGGCTTCCATCACCAGCGCCTTGGCGATGCCGTAACCACCGATCAGCTCGATCACGATGTCGATCTCAGGATTGGCGATCACGGCGCGAGCATCGTTCACCACCTGCACGCCCGGCCCCACCAGGGACTGCGCGCGGGCCACATCCAAATCGGCCACCATGGTAATTTCAATGCTGCGGCCAGCGCGGCGCTTGATCTCTTCCTGATTGCGCTTGAGCACGTTGAACGTGCCGCTGCCCACGGTACCTATGCCCAGAAGGCCTACTTGAATCGGTTTCATATCGGTCGTTGCTTGAATGGAATTCAGTTAAATCAGCTGCCGTGGCGTTTGCGCCAGCCTTCAAAAAACTTGGCTACGCGGCCAATGGCCTCGCGCAAGTCATCCTCGTGTGGCAAGAACACAATACGGAAATGCTGGTTGTCCGGGTAATTGAAACCCGAACCTTGTACCAGCATCACACGCGTTTCCTGCAGGAGTTCCAGGAACAGCTGCTGATCGTCCTCCACCGGATACATCTGGGGGTCAAGTCGAGGAAACATGTACAGCGCTGCCGAGGGCTTGACACAGCTCACCCCTGGAATGGCAGTGATCAGTTCGTAAGCCAGGTCGCGCTGACGGCGCAAGCGACCGCCCTCACAGACCAAGTCGTTGATACTCTGGTAACCGCCCAGCGCGGTCTGGATGGCCCACTGCCCCGGCACGTTGGCACACAGGCGCATGTTCGAGAGCATGTTCAGGCCCTCAATGTAATCCTTGGCGGGCTTTTTGTTGCCCGACACCACCAGCCAACCTGCACGGTAACCGCACGAGCGGTAGCTCTTCGATAACGAGTTGAAGGTCAGCGTCAGCACGTCTTCGGACAGGCTGGACATGGCGGTGTGCTTGACACCGTCGTACAGCACCTTGTCGTAAACCTCGTCAGCAAAAATGACCAGTCCATGTTGACGGGCCAGTTCGACGATGGACTTGAGGAGCGCGTCAGAATACAACGCGCCGGTCGGGTTGTTGGGGTTGATCACCACGATGCCTTTGGTGGCGGGGGTGATCTTGCGGCGAATATCGTCCAGATCGGGCATCCAGCCGTTGGCTTCGTCGCACCGGTAATGCACCGGCGTGCCGCCTGAAAGGCTCACGGCGGCCGTCCAAAGCGGGTAGTCGGGCGACGGCAACAGCAACTCATCGCCGTTGTCCAGCAAAGCGTTGGTGGCCATCACAATCAACTCGCTTGCTCCGTTGCCCAGGTAAATGTCGTCCAAGGTCACCCCTTTGACGCCCTGCTTCTGCGTTTCGTGCATCACCGCCTTGCGCGCCGCAAAAATACCCTTGCTGTCCGAGTAACCCGCCGAGTTCGGCAGGTTACGAATCATGTCCTGCTGGATCTCCTCCGGCGCATCAAATCCAAACACCGCCAAATTGCCGATGTTGAGCTTGATGATCTTGTGACCCTCTTCCTCCATCTGACGCGCAGCGTCCATGATGGGGCCCCGGATGTCATAGCAGACGTTGGCGAGCTTGGCGGATTTCTGGATGGTTTTCAAAGTTCCTCCCAAGGGGAGTCAGGGGTCAAGCGGCACACCCACCCAGGGCAGGTTGGCCGAGCGTTACATTACGGGTCAGTAGCAGGGAAAACCTGTAATTTGACCACAGTTCTGCACCGCATCCGTACGCCCCAACGGCGCACCACCCTTGCCAAGCCACACCTCAGTTGCCAGAGCCATCACGTCATGAAACTGCACGCCGACAAACTGGACAGCCAGTCCATCACAGCCTACGGCGAAGGCTGGATCGCCGTCAATGGGCAGCGCCACACCCAAAGCATCGTGCTCACCTCATCGGGCCAATTGGTGCCCTGGGCTTGCAACCGTTTTGAAGACCTGACCGAAGCGCATTTTTCGACGTTGTCCAACATCATGCCGGAAACGCCCGAACTGGTGATTTTCGGCAGCGGCTCCAAACTGCGTTTTCTGCCGCCAGCACTGCTGCGCAGCCTGATGGGGCAGCGAATTGGCATCGAAACCATGGACACCGCAGCCGCTTGCCGCACCTACAACATTCTGGCGAGCGAAGGTAGGCGGGTCGTGGCGGCCCTGCTGATGGAAGACTGAAGCCATCAGATCCGAAAAACCAAGCATGCAGGCGAGCGCACTGTGTGGCTGAGAGGCTGAAAGGCTGTCCAGCCCACCCACATGGAGCCGTTTCGTGCCCGCTACGGGGCTCCATTCGGTCGCTGGACGCCTGGGACTGTCCCCAAAAGCGGTTCGGGGTTAAAATACCCGATTGTTTCCTGGCCTGCCTCCCGTGCGCCACAGCTGCCAACGGGAGCCCGTGTAGCTGAGCACAAGCCAACGAATCACCACCAACTTACGTCAGGGGTCCATGCAGTATGGCAGTCGTTGTCAATAAACCCATTCCCGAATTTGAATCTCAGGCCACCGGCGGCATCAAGGTCAGCAACCAAACGCACCTTGGGCAAACGGTGGTTTTGTATTTTTATCCCAAAGACAATACCCCGGGCTGCACCACGGAAGCCATGCAGTTCCGTGACAAGTACAAAGACTTTGTCAAAGCGGGCGCTCAGGTATTTGGCGTCTCGCGCGACAACATGAAGTCCCACGACGACTTCAAAACCAAGCTTGAACTCCCGTTCGAGTTGATCGCTGACACAGAAGAAAAAATGTGCCATATGTTCGGCGTGGTCAAAAATAAGATCATGTACGGCAAAAAAGTTAAGGGTATCGAGCGCAGCACTTTTCTGATCGGCCCTGACGGCGTACTCGCCCAAGAATGGCGCGGTCTCAAAGTTCCAGGCCATGTGGAGGAGGTTCTCAAGGCCGTGAAAACACTGAAAAAGTTGGGTTGATCGAATTACAAGGCCTTGTGATTGGCCGATCCGCACCGGATCGAAACCGTCACAGCTGTCATGCATAATGAATTCATGACACGAGGAAGTCCATTCGCTCCCAGCTCCCCAAATCCTCAGCAGCCCTGAAAGCCGCCCGGCCACCCTGGCGGCTTTTTGTTTTCTGATGTTGCGCTGAACAAACACGCTCGCTATGCCACTGCCACCAGCCCCCTCCAAACGTGCCTCCTTGCTCTCACCCAATGCATACAACCGCAAAGCGGCCGATGAGCCTATGGACTTGGCATTGGTGCGTGAAACCCTCACGCCAG
>Ga0209066_10006943_pt1 | contig 11396 bp, 10 predicted proteins | sample All_14_2_FD_187198 | JGI IMG/M metagenome (GOLD analysis project Ga0209066, IMG submission 187198) | Freshwater microbial communities in response to fracking from Pennsylvania, USA - Allegheny Zone_MetaG_DW_15 (SPAdes) (version 2) ...
CAGGTCCTCGCTTATGCAGGTCGGCGGGCTCTTCAGCCGACGGCTGCTGGCCGGCGCCGTCCTCACGCACGATCTCCAGATCGCAGTCGTCGTCGACGAAGGCGAAGGCGTCGCGGATGTCTTCCTCGGCGACGCTGGCGGGCAGCCGGACGGTCCAGCCCAGATAGGCGCCGGCCGGGTCCATCTCGTCGAGGGTCGGCAGAGCCTCGTCGTTCACGGTGACGACCGCTTCACCCAGGCTGCTGAGTTCGCGCAGCACCAGGGCCGAGTCATTGGCCTTGGCGTAGAGGGAGGCGTGCGGGGCGAAGTTGACGACCCAGCCGCCCGCCGCGTCGTTGGCGACCGGCTCGCCGACCGGATCGGCCGCGGCGCTGGCCAGCAGGGCGGAGATGTCGAAGTCCGCCGCCGGTTCCGCCGACGGCAGGTCCAGCGAGATCATCTGCGGCTTGAAATCGATGCCCTCGATCTCGGCGGGCTCAGGCTCGTAGGCCGCAGCGCTCGAACCACCGAGGGTGTGGGACATGATCGCCGCGGCGATCTGTTCGGAGCGCGCCTCGTCGACTCCGCCGCCGTCGCGGGCGGCGCTGACGTGGTCGGCCAACATGTCGGCGGCGCGCAGCAGCGTGGCCACCACCGCCTCGGTCGCCTCGACCTGGGACGACCGGATCTGGTCGAGCAGGGTTTCGAAGACGTGGCTGAAGCGCACGAGCGGATCGAGGCCGAAGGCCCCGCCCCCGCCCTTCACCGAGTGCACCGCGCGGAACACCGAGTTGATCGTCTCGGAGTCGGCGGAGCCCTGCTCCATGGCCATCAGGCCTTCCTCGAGTTGCGCGAGAAGCTCGTCGCACTCGATGAAGAAGGTCGTCCGGATGGCGTCCATCGGATCCATGGTGGAACTACCCCTTCAGGCCTTAGGCCGCGACCCTGCGGATGGCTTCGATCAGTTTGACCGGATCGAAGCCATCCGCAGGGTAGCCCGTCGCGCCGGCGGCGCGGGCCCGGGCCTTCTTCTCCGGCTCGCTCTCGGTGGTGAGCACCAGGATGGGCGTCGTGCGCGACGCCCCCTCGGCGCGCACCGCCTCGATGAAGCCGAAGCCGTCGAGTCTGGGCATGTTGATGTCGGTCACGATCACGTCGGGACGCTCGGTCTGCAGAACTTCCAGTCCATGCACGCCGTCCTCGGCGGTGATGACCTGATAGCCGGCCTGGCGCAGGGTGTGACCGAGCATCTCGCGGATGGTTCGGGAATCGTCGACGGCAAGGATCGTCAGGCTCACGGGAGGCAGTCCTCTTGCGTGCGGGTCCAGTCTGCGGCGCCCATCAGGGCCAGACCGTTCTCGAATGCGGGTGAAGCGTTGGTAAATGCGAACGGCTGGCCGTCCGCGTCCCAGGTCAGACGGGCCGAGGCCAGCACCTGGAAACACGGCCCGCTCAGCCGCTCGACGTCGGAAGCGTCGATGGCCAGCGGCGATCCGCGCCGGGTCAGCAGGAGGTCGCGCAGCGGCGCCGCCTGGTCGAGGCTCAGGTTGGACCCGAGCTTCAGTGGTTCAGATTCAGAGATCACCCCCCGCCCCTTCCTTCTAGATCGCTTCCCGGCCCTGCGGCGCTGACCCGCAGCAGCGGGACATCGAGATCAGACGCCCCGCATTCTGGCGCGTGAGTTGATCAATCTGGTTAACGGCGAATTTTACGGCGCTCCGGCCCGCGCCCCCCGGGGCGACGCCCTGCGCCCGCGCGATCACGGCGACGGGATTGCGCGGGATGAGGCGAGCCGCCGGCGTGACCGGGCGCGCCACAAGGCCTGCGCCCCCGCCGCGTCCATCCGCTATCGCCCGTGAAAACAGCATGCCCCGACGCCCGCACCCTCTTCGTAAAGAGCATCGCTCCCAAGCTTCGGAAAATATTTGGTTAAACCGGAGAACGGCGGCAGGGGCGCTTCGAGGGTCTTCGGGCGGTCCGACGGAGTCTCCGGCGCGGCCGGAAACTCAGATTCGACTGTCTCCCGCCATGATCAGCAAGGCTTCGCAGGGACTGTCGGAACTGCTGACCAGTGCATAGCCGGCGCGGGCGTCGAAATAGACGCCGTCGCCCGCGACGAGATGTAGCGGGGTGTAGAGTTCGGAATGCAGCGCCAGGGCGCCTTGAAGCACGCTCAGCCAGACTTCGCCGTCGCTGTACCGAAAGCCGCCCTGGGCCTCCACGGACCGGGCCTCGACCCGGCAGTACAAGGGCGTGAGAGCCCTGCGGTTCAGGTCGGCGGCGCCGATCCGGCCGGGCCCCCAGGGCAGGTCGGTCGCCTCGCCTTCGCCGGCCCGCACCACCGCCCGCCGGCCGAGCGCGATCGGCGGCGACGCCGAGCGCGTCGGCGCGCCCAGCATCCCGTCCGCCTCGGCGCCGATCAGGCGAGCCATGTCGATATCCAGGCCCTTGCAGATGCGCAGCAGGTTCTCGTAGCTGAGAGACGTCTGGCCCAACTCGACCTTCGACAGGGTCGACAGCGGTACGCCGGAGCGTTCACTGAGCTGGGCCAGCGTCCACCCGCCCGCCAGCCGAAGCTTGCGGATGGCCAGACCCGCCTTTGCCGAGAGACGCGCACTCATTACCGCCTACTAATCCAGAAACTCGCCGGGCAGGTCACTGACCATGAGTCGGTGACCATCCTGATGACACGCGGGCGCCTAATGGCGCCTCATTGTCGCGGCGCCAGCGCCTGTTCGAAGAACACCGCCTCCTCGTGGGCCGGAACGATCGCCAGCGACAGGCCGGCGATGATGGCGACGGCTGCGATGCGGATCATGGCCGACTCCCTAGAGCCCCTGGGTCTTCTTCCAGGCCTCGTAGCGACCCCTGGTTTCGTCGTTGGCGGGGTAGAGCCCCGGCAGCGGCACGCCGCGCTCGACTTCCGAGACGATCCAGCCCTCCAGGCGCTCCTGCTCGACGCCCTCCGCCGCCACCTGCTCGACGAGGTCGGCCGGGATGACGACGGCGCCGTCCTGGTCGGCGACGATAACGTCGTCAGGGAAGATAGCCACGCCGCCGCAGGAGACCGGCTCCTGCCAGCCGACGAAGGTCAGGCCGGCGACCGACGGCGGCGCGGCGACGCCGGCGCACCAGACGGGCAGGCCGGTGGCCTTCACACCAACCGCGTCACGCACGACGCCGTCGGTGACCATGGCGGCCACGCCGCGCTTCACCATGCGGGCGCAGAGGATGTCGCCGAACACGCCGGCGTCTGTGCAGCCCAGGCCGTCGATGACCACCACCACGCCGGCCGGCATGTCCTCGATCGCGGCGCGGGTCGAGCGAGGCGAGGCCCAGGAGGCCGGGGTCGCCAGGTCCTCACGGGCCGGCACGAACCGCATGGTGAAGGCTGGACCGGCCACGCGGCCGTCGGCGGCGGCATAGGGCAGCGCCCCCCGCAGCCAGACGTTCCGTAGGCCCTTCTTGAGCAGGATGGTGGTCAGGGTTCCGGTCGAGATGGTCTCGAGCGTGGCCTTGAGCTTGGGATCGAGGGACATGGCGCGGGCTTTCTCAGGCGGAGGCGAGGCTAGATGGAGGCGATCTGGCCGCCGTCGACGCGGACGGTCGAGCCGGTGACGTAGGAGGCGCGGGTCGAGGCCAGGAAGGCGACGACGTCGGCATACTCGCGCGGGTCGCCGTAGCGGCCGGCGGGGATGGCGCCCAGGCTGGAGGCCTCGACCTGGTCGACGGAGCGCCCCTCCCGCTCGGCCCGCTTCTCGTCCAGGAAACGGGTGCGGTCGGTGGCGATGCGGCCCGGCACGACGACGTTGCAGGTGACGCCGTCGCGGGCGACCTCGCGGGCCAGGGTCTTGGACCAGCCGACCAGCGACAGGCGCAGGGCATTGGAGATGGCCAGGTTGGCGATCGGCGCGATGACCCCCGAGGAGGTGCTGGTGATGATCCGACCCCAGCGGCGGGCGATCATGCCGGGCAGCACGCGGTCGGTGGTGGCGATCACCGAGGCGACCATGGCCTGGAACTGCGCGGTCCACAGATCGGGCGATTGGCCCGCAGCGGTGGTCGGCGGCGGTCCGCCGGTGTTGTTGATCAGGATGTCGACCGGTCCGAGCGACGCCTCGACGGCGGCGACATTGGCGTCGATCACCGTGAGGTCCGCCAGGTCCCAGCGCACCGGCAGCGCGCGAACGCCAAGCGCCTCGATCTCGCCGGCCAGGGCGGCCAGCGCCGCTTCGTTGCGGGCCGCCACGGCGACGTTCGCCCCCTCCCCCGCCAGGCCCAGCGCGATGGCGCGGCCCAGGCCGCTGGAGGCGCCCAGTACGAGCGCGGTCTTTCCGGAAAGTCCAAGGTCCATGGTTCAGCTGTCCTGGGCGGCGCGGCTGTCGAAGCGGGCCAGCCGGGCGAGGAGGTAGTCGACCTCGGCCCGGGCCTTCTCGCTCAGCGTCGCCGCCGGCTTGCGTTGATGGTCGCTGGCGATGACGCCGCGCTTCCTGAGGATGTACTTGCGGACCGCCAGCCCGACGCCCTGCTGATGCTCGTAGCGGAGCAGCGGGAGGTGGGCGTCGAACAGGTCGTGGGCGGCGTCGCGGCGCCCGGCCCGGGCGTGCCCCACCAGCTCGACCAGCATGTCGGGGAAGGCGTAGCCGGTCATGGCCCCGTCCGCCCCGCGCTCGGTCTCGAAGTCGAGGAACAGGCCACCGTTGCCGCACAGGATCGAGATCGGCCGCATCGCGCCGTCGGCCTCGAACCCTCGCAGGGCGGTGATCTTCTCCAGCCCCGGCCAATCCTCGTGCTTGAGCATCACGCAGTTCGGGTTGTCCTGGACGATCCGGCGAATGACGCCGGCGGTCATCTGGACGGTCAGGGCCAGCGGGTAGTCCTGCAGGACCCAGGGGGTGTCCCGCCCGACCGCCTCGGCGGCGCCGGCGAAGTAGCCGACGATCTGGTCGTCGGTGCGCAGGTTGGGCGGCGAACCGATCATCACCCCTGCGGCGCCAAGGTCCATGACCGCCTTCGCCAGCGACCCCATGGCCGCGAAGCCGGGGGCGGAGACCCCGACCACGATCGGCAGGGCGGTGCGCTTGATCACCCGCGTGGCGAAGGCCAGGGCCTCGGCCTGGTCGATCTTCGGCGCCTCGCCCAGGATTCCCAGAATGGTCAGGCCATCGACCCCGACCCCCTCGTAGAAGTCGACCATACGGTCGACCGAGGCGTCGTCGATCGCCCCCTCGGGGGTGAAGGGCGTCACGGCGATGGCGTAGACGCCCCGCGTGGATGCGTTGAAAGACATGGCCGGCGGTCTCAGTTCACGGGTTCGAGGGCTTTGGCGACGCCCTCGCGCCGGGAGTCGGCGCCGCCGACCAGGCGACCGTCGACGACCAGCACGCCGTGAATGCCGCTCTCCTCGCCGGCCCCGCGCTTGACGTCGACCCCGCGGGCCTTGAGGCCCTCCACCACGCCGGGCGGGAACCTGTGGGCCTCGCCGTTGAAGTCCGGTCCCCGGGCCACAAGGTTGGGCAGGTCCATCGCCTGCTGCATCGGCAGCTTCCAGTCGAGGACGCCGACGAGGGTCTTGGCGACATAGGCGGGGATGGCGTTGCCGCCGGGCGAGCCGACGGCCCCGACGAACCGGCCCTGTTTGTCGAGGATGATCACCGGCGTCATCGAGGACCGGGGGCGCTTGCCGCCGGCCACGGCGTTGGCGGCCGGCGCGCCGTCCGACTCGAACGGATCGAACGAGAAGTCGGTCATCTGGTTGTTCAGCAGGAAGCCTTCGACGACGCGGCCGGAGCCGAAATAGGTCTCGACCGTCGTGGTCATCGAGACCACGTCGCCGTCCTTGTCGACGATGACGAAGTGGGTGGTGCCGGCCGGTTCGTCGGTCCTGTCGGCGCCCGCCATCGCCGCGCCCGCCGGCTTTCCGGCTTTCGGCGGCGTGGCCGAGGCGCGGTCGCCGATCAGGCGGGCCCGCTGGTCCAGATAGGCCGGGTCCAGCAGGCCGGCGACCGGCACCTGGACGTAGCGCGGATCGCCGACATAGCGGTCGCGGTCGGCGTACATCACCCGGCTGGCCTCGGCGAACAGGAACCAGGCCTGAGGGTCGGCGGGCCCGCGCCTGTCGATGTCGGTGCGCTCAAGCAGCCCCATCAGTTCCAGCAGACCGACCCCGCTGGCCGGCGGCGAAGGCACGCAGATCACATAGACGCGGTAGGGCTTGCAGAGCGCCGGGATCTGTTGCGGCCGATAGGCGGCCAGATCGGCGAGGGTCATCTTGCCGGCATAGGGGGCGACGGTGGTGCGGGCGACGATCTTCTCGGCGATCGGGCCGCTGTAGAGCACCCCGGCGCCGTCCGCCGCCATCCGGCGCATCACGCCGGCATAGGGCGCGTTTCGGTAGAGGTCGCCGGCCTGCAGCGGCGTCCCGTCCGGCCTGGCGAACAGCGCCCGGGCGTCCGGCGTCCGGTCGGTGGCGGCGTACCGGGCGATCTGGTCGGCCATGCGCGGCGTGATGGTCAGGCCCTGCTCCGCCACAGCGGCGGTATCCTCGAACAGTGCGTTCCAGGGCAGCTTGCCGTGGCGCTTGTGAACCGCTTCCAGCATGGCCATGGCGCCGGGGACGCCGGTCGCCCGGCCGCTGCGCATGGCGTCCGGCCGCTTCAGCGGCGCGCCGTCGTCGTCCAGGAACATGGTCGGCGAAGCGGCCGCCGGCGCCGTCTCGCGACCGTTCCAGGCCGTGACCTCGCCGGTCTGGGCGTCGTAGTGCATCAGGAAGCCGCCGCCGCCGATGCCGCTCGACTGCGGCTCGGCCAGGCCGAGCATCACCTGCACGGCCACGGCCGCGTCGGCGGCGCTGCCGCCCCGGCGCAGGACATTGAGCCCGACCTCGACGGCCATCGGATTGGCCGCGGCCACGAAGCCCCCGGACACCGCCGGCGCCTCGGCGACAGGCGCGGCCGGCGCGACCTGTGGGGTGGCCGCGCCGACCGGCCCGGCCGCCAGGATCGCCGTGATGGCGAGCCCGGCGACGGTCCTGCGCAGCAGTCCGTTCACGGCGCCACCGCCAGCGCGCCCGGACGGCGCGGATCGGCGGCGCCCAGGAACAGACCCTTGTCGATCATGATGGATTGGGCGCTGCCCATCGTCTCGGCGGTCTTCACCGGATGCCCCTTCGCGCGGAGCGCCGCGACGGTGTCGGGATTGAAGTTGGGCTCGACCTCCAGCGTGTCCGTCGCCGCCTGGAAGATGCGGGGCTGGTGGGTCGCCTCGGCGACGTTCAGGTCGAAATCGATGACGTTCACGATGACCTGCAGCACCGTGTCGATGATCGTGCTGCCGCCCGGCGTGCCGGTGATCAGCCAGGGCTTGCCGTCCTTGAAGACGATGGTCGGCATCATGGTCGACAGCATGCGCTTGCCCGGCGCCATGGCGTTGAGCGGTATCGGGCCGCCGTCCTCCGCGGCGTCGAACGCCTGCTCGTGGCTGTAGTTGTTCATCTGGTTGTTGAGGACGAAGCCGGTCCCCTCCACCATCACGCCCGACCCGAAGTCTGCGCCCAGGGTGTAGGTCGTGCTGACCACGTTGCCGGCCGCGTCCGCGACGCTGAAGTGGGTGGTGCTGGGGCTTTCGTACTTCCAGGGATCGCCGGCGCCGAGCGCCTTGGCGGGCTTGGCCTTGTCCGGGTCGATCAGCGCGGCCCGCTCGGCCCCGTAGGCCTTGGAGGTGAACCCCGTCAGCGGGACCTTCACGAAGTCGGTGTCGCCCAGGAACCGGTAGCGGTCGGCGTAGGCCAGCTTCATCGTCTCGGCCATCACATGCAGCGCCCCCGACGATCCCGCGCCGCCCAGCGCCTTGAGGTCGAAGTGCTCCAGCACATTGAGCATCTGCAGCAGGGTGGCCCCGCCCGCGCTGGCCGGCGGCGTGGTCGCCACCGTGTAGCCGCGGTAGGTCCCCATCAGCGGCTCGCGGACCACGGGCCGGTAGGCGGCCAGATCCGCCAGCGTGATCAGGCCGTTGTTGGCCTTCATGTCGGCCGCGAAACGGCGGGCGATCTCGCCCTTGTAGAAGGCGTCGGCGCCGTGATCGGCGATCTGCCGCAGCGACCAGGCCAGGTCAGGCTGCTTCAGCGTCTCGCCGGCTTTGTAGAGTTCGCCGCCGGGCTTGTAGAAGGTTCTCTGGCCGGCCGCGCTCTCGGTCATCCGCTCCTGGGCCCAGCTGAAGACGAAGGCCTCGTCGGGGCTCAGCACGACGCCCTCGGCCGCCAGGCGCCAGGCCGGCATGACCACGTCCTTCCAGGGCAGCTTGCCGTACTGCCTGTGGGCCAGGGCGAGCCCGGCGACGGTGCCCGGCACGGCCGGGGCGCGGTACCCGCGCGAGGCCCGGGCCGTTTCCTCGCCGTCGTTGTCGACGAACATGGCCAGGGTCGCCGCTGCCGGCGCGACCGAGCGGAAGTCGATGACGATGGTCTTCCCCGTCTCGGCGATGTGGACCAGCATGAAGCCGTCGCCGCCGATGTTGCCGGCCCGCGGCAGGGTGACCGCGAGGGCGAAACCCACGGCCACCGCGGCGTCGACGGCGTTGCCGCCCTTGCGCAGGATCTCGGCCCCGACCTCGGTGGCGATCGCGTTCTGGCTGACCACCATGCCCCGCGTGCCGACCACCGGATGGTGGATGGACGGATACTCGAGGAGTTGGCGGCGTTGCGGTTGGGCCTGCGCCAGCGGCGCGAACGCCACCGACAGGGCCGCGAGGGCCGCCAGCCAGACACGGATCATACGCATGGGTCAGACATCCTTGGAGGACTTGTAGATCTCGACATCGATCTCGTTCTCCCAACGGGCCACCACGGTCGCCACGGCGAGATCGCTGGTGTTGTTGGGAACCGTCCGGATCATGTCGAGGACGCGGTCGAAGGGCAGGATGAAGCCGACCAGAATGGCGGTCTGCTCCGGGGTGATGCCGAAGGTCGTCAGCACGCCGGCGAGCATGAACAGCGACGCCGAGGGCACCGGCGCGGTGCCGACCGCGACCATCACCGTGGTGACGCCGATCAGCAGGTACTGCTCGAGGCTGAGATGCACGCCGAAGGCCTGGGCGGCGAAAGTGGCGAGCAGGCCGATGTAGAGGGCGGTGCCGTCCATGCTGACCGTGGTGCCCAGCGGCAGGGCCGTGGAGACCACGGCCGGCTTGATGCCGAGATTCTCTTCCGCGACCCGCATCGCCACCGGCAGGGTGGCCGAGCTGGACGAGGTGGAGAAGGCGACCAGCATGGCGTCGGTGATCCCGCGGAAGAAGGGAACCACCGGCAGCCAGGCCATCAGTCGCACGACCAGCCCGTGGACAATGAAGCTCTGGAACATCGAACCGCCGAGGACGCAGAGGGCGAGCACGCCGATGCTGGCGAACACCTTCAGGCCGGTGGTTCCCATGACGGTGGCGATCAGCGCGAAGACGCCGAACGGGGCGAGCTCCATGATGATGGCGACGACTTTCAGCATCACCTCCGAGGCGGACTCGAAAAGCGCGGCCATCGGCTTGCCCTTCTCGCCGGTGGCCAGGATCGCCGAGCCCAGCAGCAGCGCGAAGAAGATGGTCGGCAGCAGCGCGCCGTCGGCCAATGCCTTGAAGACATTGGCGGGCACCACGTCGGTGATCTTCAGCCCCACCGACTCGGTGGTGTTCAGCACCTGCGGCGTCGCGGCCGAGAAGTCGGCGCCCAGGCCCGGCTGCGCGAGGGCGCCGAGCGACAGGCCCACCACCACGGCGATGGAGGTCGTGAACAGATAGAGCAGCAGCGTCTTGACCCCGATGGAGCCGAGGCGGCGGGGATCGCCCAGCGCCGCGACGCCCGAGACGATGGTCACCAGGACCAGCGGGATCACGGCCATGCGGATTAGCAGCACGAACAGGTCGCCGATCCACTTGATCGAGGCGGCGCCGGGTCCCCAGAGGTAGCCGACGACGCCGCCGATCAGCAGCGAAGCGATGATGCGCTGCCACAACGGAATGGCGAACCACAGGCCGGCGACGCGGCCGAGCGGGCCCCGCTTCTTCGGCTGATCCGCGGTGGGATTGGAGACTTCGGTCATGCAGGGCACTTCCATTCGGGATGGACGGGACGGCGCAGGCCCTTGCCGGCGAGCGCCAGAGTCGGACGTCCATCTTCGATTGCCGGGCGGCCGTTGACGAGGGCCCATCGAACGCCGGTCGAAAGCCGGGTCGGATGCTCATAGTCGGCGCGGGCGGCGAAGGTGGTCGGATCGAAGACCACGACGTCCGCGTACTTGCCGGTCGCGAGGTAGCCCCGGCCCTCCAGGCCGAAGGTGTCGGCAGCCAGGCCCGAACTGCGCCGCACGAACTGCTCGGGGGTCAGCATCCGCCCGTCCGTCACGAACCGGGTCCAGGCGAGCGGAAAAGTGCCGTACTTGCGCGGGTGGCCGGGGCTGCCGTCCGAACCGGTCATGACCCAGGGCTGGACGGCGAAGGCCGCGATGTCCGCGTCGGTCATGTTGAAGCTGGCCACGCGGGCGTCGCCCTCGTCGCGGACGACCCGGATCGCCGCCTCCACCGGATCGACCCTCCAGGCCGCGGCCAGCTCACCGAGCCGCTGGCCTGCGAAGGGGCCCGACGTCAAGAGCAGCGAGGCGGCCCCCCCGCGCCGCCGGAGATTGTCGGTGATGTCGGCGACCAGCCGGTCGTGCAGCAACGGATCGGCCAGACGCGCCTTCAGCGCCGCCTCTCCGCCGTCCATCGCCCAGCGGGGCATCAGCGCGTTGGACACCCGGGTGCCGGACGCCGACCAGGGATAGTGGTCGGCGGTGACGCGCCGCCCCTTCGCCCGCTCGGCCTCGATCAGGGCGATGACCTCGGCGGACTTGCCATGCACATCGACGCCCAGCGCCTTGATATGGGCGATATGCACCGGCATCCCGGCCTCGCGTCCGATGCGGAGCGCTTCCTCGACGGCGGCGAGGAGGCCGATAGTGTCGGAGCCCTCGTCGCGCAGGTGACTGTCGTAGACGCCGCCGCGCGTGGCCGCCTCACGGGCCAGGGCGATGACCTCCTCGGTCGTCGCGAAGCTCTGCGGCGCATAGTAGAGGCCGGTCGAGAAGCCGACCGCGCCCTCGCACATCGCGCCGGCGACCAGTGACTTCATCCGCGCCAGCTCGGCGGTCGTCGGCGCGCGGTCAGCCTGGCCGACCACCGCCCGGCGAACGGCGCCGAACCCGACGAAGCCAGCGACGTTCACGCCGACGCCTTGCTGTCGGGCCTTGTCGAACCGGGCCGCGATGTCGGGTCCGCCGTCCCCGTCGTTGCCGATGAAGACCGTGGTCACGCCCTGGGTCAGATAGTTGACGTTGGCCCGGACCGCCGGGTCGTCGGAGGCGACGTCGGATCCGCCGTGGGTGTGGGGGTCAATG
>Ga0209066_10006945_pt1 | contig 11394 bp, 8 predicted proteins | sample All_14_2_FD_187198 | JGI IMG/M metagenome (GOLD analysis project Ga0209066, IMG submission 187198) | Freshwater microbial communities in response to fracking from Pennsylvania, USA - Allegheny Zone_MetaG_DW_15 (SPAdes) (version 2) ...
GAATTGGTGGGGATGTTTTTGATGTGGATCTCTGTGAGGAGGATAGGACGGTGCTGCCCCCCATCACCTACCACGCCAGGCTCTACCCCCGCCGGCTCTGGCAGCACCGTCCTATCCTCCTCACAGAGATCCACATCAAAAACATCCCCACCAATTCCAAACTTAAACGGCACATTCACTTCCAGCTCGCTTGAGATCACGTCATTCACCGAGAACTGCGCCGCCGCATACACGCCAATGATCTGAAACGTCCTCTCTCCCGTCCGGTACAGCACGCAGTGCCTCGGCAGAATGCCCACCCCTTCAAACGTCACATCGCAGTCCGGCCCGCAGCCAAGCGTCAGCGACGTGTGCAGCGGACACGGAATCCGGTGCACGCCGTCTGGATTGCTCAATGTAAGAACCGTTAGGGCCATCGCCGCAGTATGCTAAATAACTCTTTAGCGTCGAGTCAGCATTGCACGAAAGAACCTAGGACATCCTTACTTTCCAGCACCCAGTTCCCGGTAGTATCGCTTCACCAGATCACGGAACTCGGCCGGCACCGGATCACGGTCCACCGGAGCCAGATTCTTGCCCGCATCCTTCTTCGAAAGTTCCTCCACCACACGGTCCCTCAGCTCCATCAGCGGCTGGGTGATACGCGTGTTCAAGTTGGCGACCTGCGGCGCTTCATTGCTGCGTTTGAGCTCGATGCGGAGCGCACGCGCGCGATCCTGCACCTTCGCCGCCTCATTGCGCAGTTCAGGATTGTTGAGAAGCTCCTCCACATTGCGCAGCCGGTCGCTCCATTGCTCATAGCCATTTCCGGTAAAGACCCCGCTGTCAGGCTGCTCCTTGCTGTCCTCAAAGAACAAGGCCTCAGGCACAGCCCCCCCATTGATCTGCGGACGCCTCCGATCATTGTCCGAATCACGATCACCTGTGATGCCAAGCCCCATGTTGGAATCCGCCGTCTGCGTCTGTGCCTGCCCCCTGCCCTGACCACGTCCTTGGGTCTTCCCTTCGCCAGGTTGCTGCCCTTGGCCGGACTTTTGACCATCCCCAGGCTTCTGGCCATTCTCAGCAGTCTGTGGCTCGCCCTCACCCTGGCCCTTGCCTTGGCCTGTTTGTCCGGGCTTCTGCCCATCCTTGCCCGGCTGCTCCCCGGGCTGGCTGCCCTTCGGTTGTTGCGCTGATGCTTGCCCCTGACCTTTGGCTTCACCATCAGGATTGGTTTCCTCGCCTTGCCCCTGTCCCTTCTCCCCGGGTTGCATGCCTTGCCCCGGCTTTTGCCCATTCTCCGCAGTCTGGGCGTCTTGGCCTTCACCCTCTCCTGCTTTTCCCTCCTGTCCCCTGCCGGTCTCTTGGCCTTGTCCCTTTTCACCCGGCTTCCGGCCCTCACCGGCCATCTTCGGATCCTGCGGCTCGCCTTGGCCATCCTTGCCCGGCTCCTGCCCTTGCCCTTCTTTTCCAGGCTCGCCAGCACCCGGCTTCTCACCTTTCTCAGCAGTTTGGCCATCCTTGGGCTGCCCGTCTTTCCCCGGCTTGCCCTCTCCCGCCTCAGCCCCCTTCTCAGCTGCGTTCGGCTCCCCGGCATCCGCAGTCTTTTGTGCTTTCTGTCCTTTCTCAGCCGTCTCCTGCTCCTGCGCCTCCTTGATCAGCTTATCCAGTTCATTCTTCGCCACACGCAGAGCCTCGCTCTCACTGCCCAGCACGCTCTCAGCCGCTTTCTCCACGCCCTTCCTCAGTTCCTCCACCGCATTGGCGGCCTTGCGTTCCGCATCCTTGGCTTCCGCCTGTGATCCATACCGCAGCTGATCCTGCGTCTCCTTCAAATTCTCCTCCAGCCCGCTCGTCTGCGCCTTGCGCACCGCGTCGTAAAGATTCCGGTGCAGCAGCGGTTCGCTCTCCTCCGCCTGCTCGCTGAGCTGCCGCATGCTGTTGAGCAGTTTTTCCACCTTCTCCTGCTGCTCCGCCACCTGCCGGCTCTGCGCCGCATTCTCCATGTTCTGCTCGATGTCGGACCCAGCCTCCTTCTGATTCTCCAGCGCCTCGCTGATCTTCTTCTCGTTCTCCGCCGCATCACGCGCCTGCTGGCGGATCTGCTTCACCTCCTCGGCAAATTTCTTCGAAGTCTTCTGCCGGAAATCCTCCTGCATCTTTTCCAGCTCACGCTGCGCACGCGTGGCGGAGTTCGCCGCATCCGCCAGCTTTTCTTCCTTCAGCTGCTCCGCCGCCTCGCTCACCTTCTCACGCGTCTTCTCCAGTTGCTCCTTGGCTTCGGCCATGTTCTGCGCGTTCTCCGGCTTCTCCATGCGTTCCTTGAGGTCATCCAGATCACTCAGCAGTTGCTCCTGCTCCGCCTGCAAACGCTTGAGCTGGTTGTCCAGCTCCTGCTTCTCCTCCTCCGTTTTCGCCTTGGCGATCTGATTTTGCAGTTCCTTGATCTTCTCCGCCAGCGCCTCCTGCCGCCGCGCCAGTTCCTTCAGCCGGTTCAGCACCTGCAGGTTCTCCTGCTGCTCCGCCGTCTGCTCCTCAGTGGCGGCCTTCTCCTCTTCGTAGCGCTGCTCCTTCTGCTTCAATTCAAGATCCATGATCTGGTTCTTGTTCGCTTGCTGCCCCGCAGAAGGCTTGTCCTGCCGCATCACCTGGTGCTCGCGGCTCTGCGCACGATGCAGCCATTCCAGCGCCGTTTGCTCAAACGTCAGCGCCTGATTCAGCGGCGAGCGCTTCTTCTCCGCCGAAGCCTGCTGCAGCGGCCCCTGCGCATCCTTGAGACTCTTCCACGCCTCCGTCAGCGACTGCTTCACTTCCGCATCCTCCACTTCCTCCATCGCTTCTTTGACCTTCTCCATCGCGATGCCCACGGACTGATCCACCACATCAATGTCCGGCGTCGCAGCCTCAATCACCCGCCCCGCATTCGTGTCACGAATGATCTTCCACGTCGCGTTGACGATCTGTTTCACCAGCTCCACCAGCTTGTCGCTCTTACCAGGCGGGCCCGGCGCCCCCTCCTTCTCACGAAAGATGTCTTCGAAATGACGCACATCGGCAAAGAACATCTCACTCATGCTCCGCCGCACCTCCCCCTTCGGCCCCGTGTCCTCCGCCCATAGATAATAACTCACCAGCTGTCGCGGCTCGGCGTGCTCCTTCTCCAGCGCCAGTTCCGCCCGCACATCCTGTTTTTTCAGCGGCGCAGTCACAGCATGCTTAAAGATGATCTCCTTGCTGTTGCCGTTGATGCTGAAGACAGCGCCAGACTTTGTGACCCCAAGATCATCCGAGACCTTCGCCTCCACCGGCAGTTCCTGAATGCTGGACACCTGCAGATCCCTCTTCGGAAACACCATCTCGATCTTTGCCAGCTGATTCGACTGCACCGTCACCGTAAACCACGGCGGATTCTTGTTCCCGCGCTCCGCTTCATCCACCAGATGCAGCCGATACTTCTGCGTCTTCTCCGCCATCAAAGAACCTTCAAGCACCATGGCATCCTCCGCCGATGGCGTCAGAGCGATGACACTCTTGTCCTCTCCAAAAAGCTCCGCCGCCGTCAGATGCGGAGCAAACGGAGACACCTCTTTCCTCGCAGGTGCGCCCGCCTCACCGGCGGCCATCAGCGGCTTGTTTACCTTGATCTTCCACACAATCTTCGCCCCCTCCAGCGCCGTCACCTTCCGCGTGTTCTTCGTCTCCTTCACCGGCAGTTTCGTGTATTCCGGCGGCGTGACAATCACATCGCTGCCAACCAGCGCGGGAAAATCAAAAACAGTCAGCGTGTGCACCTGCGATTTCTGCCCCGCAAACTCCACGTGGTATTTCGCATCACGCTCCACCTTGTTGATCATGCCGCCAAACACCTGCTCATCCACCGTCAGGCGCATCGGCAGACGCTCACGTTCCTTCCCATCCGCCTCGCTCACCACCAGCGTAGCATCCGCAGGCACCGGCCCATTGAAACGCGCTTCAATGATCAGACGCGAGCCGCGTTCCAGCTCTGCATCCCCCGGAGTCAGCGTCGCTTGAAACTCCGTCGGCTTGGCTTCTTCCTCCGTCTGAGCTTTGACAATCTCCGCCTTGCTGCCGCGGCGAGATTGCAGCCGCAGCGCCACATCCGTGGCCAGAAAAGCGATGATGGCAATCACCGCGCCCACCGCCGCACGCGTGTAAGGCTTGTTGGCCACCGTGACCGGCCAGTTCTGCGTGGCGGCATGGGCCAGCGCACGGTCAATGAGCCGTTCATGCAGGAAACCGGCTGGCTTCTCAGCCTCCGGTTCGTGCTCGATAGCCGTCAGCAGCAGCGCATCCAGCGAGGGATGCATCTGCTCAATGACACGCGCAATATCACGATCACTCCAAATATTCCGCCGCCCTTTGATCCAGGCAATCAGCCCCAGCACGATGAGCCCCAGCATCGACCAGCGATCAAGCCGCTTCGAAACAGGAAATCCATTCAGCGTGGCCAGCAGCAAGCCGCCCCTCACCACAACACCCAGCGCGAACACAACAGCGAGATGACGCATGAGCCGCGCGAGACGCAGCGCCTCGCGGACTTCAGCAATGCGGGCTTCAAGAATGGTGCGTGCGATCATAAGCGGGATGAATTACGCGGTTTGCAGGGCCGTCTGTCGGGCGCGGCCAGCAAACCACGTTTCGAGCAGGAGAACGGCCAGGAGGATAAGAAGAATATACCACCACGACTGCTGCCGCTGCTCCGTGTCAGTCGCCGTGAGCCGCTCGTCCGTGGTTTCACCGGCTGCCCCACTGTCAGTACCGCTGGAAAGCTTGATGCCATATTCCGCCAGCTTCTGCGGAGCCAGCGGCAGCACACGCCCTTCATCCGGCGGGAGATTGACGGCGAAAACCTGGGTATGGCTGGCGCTTTGCACCTTGTAGAGACCGATCCCCGTCGTGGTAAAACTCTCGCCCGCCTTGAGTGTGTGTGTCTTGCCTTCAGGATCGGTGACCGTGTGTGCAGAAGCAGCATCCAGCGGCAGGCCTTCCCCCACCAGCAGCGTCGCCGCAGGATCATGGCTGAAACCTGCCGCCGCCAGCCAGCCATACAGCAGCGGCACAAACTTCGTGCTGAGCGCCAGCTGGCTGTCACTCGGCTGCCAGCCTGAAGCCAGGACAATGAGCGTCCCCTTCCCGATCCGGGTGCTGAGAATCGCAGGATGCCCGTTGTCAAAGCTGGCCAGGGTTTCGAGCTTGTTGCCCGCGTCTTTGATCTCGATCTGCCGATGCTTCCAAAACCGCAGCTTGGTAAAGTCGCGCAGCTTCGGATCACCGAAGGGCTTGAGCAGCGGATGCTCCGTTTTGACATCCGCCAGCATCCGGTAGTCGTCATGGACATCCCCGTCCTTGACGTTGATGCCAGGAATCCCAGTGAGCGTTTGAAGCAGGACTGCATCGGCGGAAGAAGAAGCGACCTCCACCAGAAACCCGCCCGCACTGACAAAGTCGCGCAAGGCGGCATGAGTCCCAGCAACCGGCGTGGTGCCCGAGATGACAAGCACGTCCGGCTTCTGCGCCGGCATCGCCTTCCCCGCCGTGAGCACCGGCGCCAGCGTCGCCGTGGGCTGCAGCGCTCGTGCCAAATAATACAGCGGCGCAGCGGCCTCATCCCTCGTGGCCTCATCGCCCAAAAAGTGAATCCTCGCCGCACGCGGCTGCGGCGGGGCGATGAAGAGCCGGTTGTCGAAATCGTATTTGTCGCCCGTGAGAGTCAGCGTCGTCGCGCTCGTGGAATTCGGCGGAGCCGTGAGAATGCGCGAGGCCCCCGGTGGGATCTGCGCCGCGATGCTGTCCGTCTGCGGACCTTTCTCCCACGCGAGCGTGAAGTCGCGCAGCGCTGAGTCACGCGTGTTGCTCAACCGCACGCGAATGAGCGCGTCCGCATTCCCCTCCTCATCACGCGCGGCCAGAGCCACGGCAAAATTGTCATTCGTGGTCGGATCCAGCCGATGCACATGCAACGTGAGCTCCGCAGGCCAGGCTATCGTGCGCAACGCATCGAGGTGCGTCCCCTCCTGCAAATCCGTGATGAGATGAATGCGCTTCTTCAGCTTCGCCGTGCTCGCATCAAACGACGGCACCGCAGCGATCAGCGCCCGATCAAGCTGCGTGCCGCTCCACGTCGGTGCCAGCGCAGCCAGTCGGCTTTGCAGCGCCGCACTGCGATTCGCCGGCGTGTTGCGATCCTCCTCAAAACTCCACACCGGCGTGAGCTCCCGGTCAAACACCGCCAGCGCGATCCGGTCCGTAATCTTCGCCGCCTTAAACAGCCGCTCCGCTTCAGCCAGACCACGCTTCCACAAATCATCCCGCCGCATCGAAGCACTGCGGTCCAGCAAGATCAGCGTCGCCTGATCCGCCGATGACGAAGCAGCGCTTTCACTCTGCAAAAACGGCCGTGCAAACATTAGCGCCAGAAGGATCAGCGCCAGACACCGCAGCAACAGCAGCAGCCAGTTCTCCAGCCTCCTCTTGCTCACCGGCACCGGCGTGCTCGCATCCAGAAACATCAGCGTGCTAAACTCCACCCGGTCCTGCGGCGGCCTGCGTCGCAGGTGCAGCAAAATCGGCGCGATGATCGCCGCCGCACCTGCGAGATAGATGGGAAAGAGCCAGGACATGCAGATTAAATGATCAAAAAGTGAAACGCTAACTCAGGCCGGAATCCTCCTCTTCCTCTTACTCCTACTCTTCCTCCCGGCGGCATGCAGCCCGCGCAGAATGAAGAAAAGTAAGAGTAAGAGCAGGAGAAAGATTTCATACAGCCACCCTCGCCGCCGCAGACTTCGAAGCCTTCTTCCTCTGCCGCGCACTCAGAAAATTAAAGAGCACCTCCTCCAGCGGCTGATCCGTCGGACAAAAGTGATACTCCACATTGTGCCGCTCCGTCGCCTGCAGCACCGCCTCACGATGCGCCTGCAGCCGCTTCAGGTAATTCTCCCGCACCAGTTGCGGATCAATGAACCGCTCCGCCCCCGTCTCCGCATCCCGGAAGTGCGCCGACTTTTCAAAGGTGAAATCAATCTCCGCCCGGTCCATCAGGTGAAACAGCACCAGGTCATGCCCCATCGCACTCAGCAGCGCCAGCTGCTTCTCCAGATGCTCAACAGGTGCCAGCAGATCCGTGATCAAACAAATCATCCCGCGCTTCCGCAGCAGATCCGCCAGCTGCCCCACCGACAGCGCCAGCGACGTCCCCGCCGCCTTCGCCGGTCTCTCAAGCTCCGTGATAATCCGCCGCAGATGCCCCGGCCGATTGCGCGGCGGCAGATGCTCCTCAATCCCCTCCGCAAAAGTCGTCAGCCCCGCCGCATCCCCCTGCTTCATCAAAAACGACGCCAGCGTCGCAGCCAGCGTCGCCGCATAATCCGCCTTCGTATATCCCTGCGAGCCAAACCCCATCGACTTGCTGTGATCAATCACCAACTGACACCGCAGGTTCGTCTCATCCTCAAACTTCTTGATATACGTCCGGTCACTTCTGGCCAGCACCTTCCAGTCAATGTATCGCGGATCATCCCCCTGCACGTACGCCCGGTACTCCGAGAACTCCACCGAGAACCCATGATACGGACTCCGGTGCATCCCCTTCCAAAGCCCCTCCACCACCACCTTCGCCCGCAGCTCAAGCGACTTGATGCGCACCAGCGCAGCGGGATCGAGGAAGGATATTGGGGCAGGATTCACAGCAGTGTTATTTTAATAATCAGGCAAGCCAACGAGATCCAAAGATTCGTGAACCAGCACGATCACAAATACGCCAAAACTGATCCACCCAAGGGTAGATATCTTTTTTGAAGCAGCCCCCAATGCCACCGCACTCAGAATCACTGAGACTAAATCTTGCCGGCAATAGACCCAAGGATGAATTTTGACTGAACTGATCCGGACTCCAAGCCATACGATGATGGAAAAGCCCAGACTCAGCATGGCAACAAAGTTGGGAATGGATGGAAGCCTTCGGTGAAGATTCATCTGGAATGTTTTTGCACATGTTTACATGAGTCCAGTCGTTCATCAGCACACTCCACTCCGCACCACACCAGCCCCAACGGGGCTGCGTAACATAGCCCAGGGTCAGCCGAGCCTAAGCGAGGCGACCCTGGGTAAGATCGCAAACAGCCGGAAAGCAAACCCAGCACTCCGCCGCCCCCAGCGTCCCCCAGCAGCGTCCACAACAAGCCCCGCCACACATTGTCTCCGCCAACACCCACCACTCCGCCACACACCAGCCCCAACGGGGCTGCGTAATATAGCCCAGGGTCAGCCGAGCCTAAGCGAGGCGACCCTGGGTAATGCCGCGCACGACCGGAAAGCAAACCCAACACTCCGCCGCAACCAGTGGCCACCAGCAGCGTCTGCAACAAGCTCCGCCACACTCTCGCGCCGCGATGACACATCACTCCAAGCCCACCCAGTCCCCCGATGACCGCCCTTCTGAAATGAGTGCTCTTCATAGTAGTCATGGGAGTGCGTAAAGGATCGTCATTCGGGCTAACTCATTCGTCATTCGTCATTCGTCATTCCTTCACGTGCTCCAGCAGCTTCCCAATCACCTTCTCCACCGTCACCCCTTCCGCCTCGGCCTTGTAATTCACCAAAATACGATGCCTGAATACCGGCAACGCCATCGCCCGAATATCCTCCACCGTTACATGCGTCCGGTTGTGCAGCAGTACCCGCGTCTTCGCGCCCAGCACCAGATTCTGACTCGCACGCGTCCCCGCTCCCCAGCTCACCCACTGGTTCACAAAATCCGGCACGCCCTCGCGCCCTGGCCGTGACGCCGCCGAAAGCCGCACCGCATACCGCGCCACATCTTCCGCGATCGGCACCTTCCTCACCACCTTTTGGAACGCCAGCAACTCCTCCCCGCTAAACAGCCGCTGCACCGGCTCGCCTTTCCCAGACGTCGTCTTCGTCACCACGGCCACTTCATCGTCCTCGCTCAGATAATCGATCACGATGTTCAGCATGAAGCGGTCAAGCTGCGCCTCCGGCAGCGGATACGTCCCCTCCTGCTCGATCGGGTTCTGCGTCGCCAGCACAAAGAACGGCTCCGGCAGATGCATCGTCTTCCCATTCACCGTCACCTGATGCTCCTGCATCGCCTCCAGCAAAGACGCCTGCGTCTTCGGCGGCGTGCGATTGATTTCATCCGCCAAAATCATGTTCGCAAACACCGGCCCCCGACTGAACACCAGCTTCCGCCCCTCCGGACTGTCCTCCAAAATCTCCGTCCCCGTGATGTCAGACGGCATCAAATCCGGCGTGAACTGAATCCGCTGAAAGCTCAGATGGCACACATCCGCCACCGTCTTAATGAGAAGCGTCTTCGCCAGCCCAGGTGCCCCCGTGATCAAACAATGCCCCCCGCTCAGCAGCGCGATCAGCATCTCATCAATCACATGCAACTGCCCCACAATCACCTTGCCCACCTCCGCGAACAGCCTCTGGCGGGCGGTGGAGAGCAGTTCGACAATCTGACGTTCAGTGAGTGGGGCGGAAGACGGCGGAAGGTCAGAAGGAGCGCTCATGGAGTGTGTGTTGTATCAAACAGCGCCCACGATGCCAAGTTTTCATCCACCAAGCAGGTAGCAAAGAAAGCCAGCCGCATTCACCGTCCCGATCCCGAAGGGATCATCGATGGTAGCGAGGGGGCGAATGCCCCCTGGCAAGCGCCTCCACCCAGCCATCTCTAAAGATCGCATGCCGGAGGCATGCCTGCCAGCACCACCCGCGCAGCCGCCGCTACTTCGACCAAGCCGGCTCTGGCTCCCACGTCTTCTCACCGTGGCCCACGCCAATCAGCTCCGCCTCCTCCTCTTCCTCCGTTTGCTCCAGCAAAGGCGCAAACCGCTCAGACCTAAACCCCAGCTCCTGCTTCACGCTCGAATGCGGATCATCCGGATTATTCAGCTCCTTCAGCAGCAGCAGCAGGTCAAACTCCGCCCCTGCCAGCTTGATCTCCGCATCATCATTCACCACAAACTGCGGATTCGAGCGACCCGCACGCAGCGCGCGCACCGTGTAAATCTCATCCTTCTTGGGCAATGACTTGTAAAGATCAAAGACCCAGGGATCGAATTGATCATCAATGCAGACAACTTGCTGGCCGGTTTTAAACATGCAGGTAAAACGAAAAAGAGAGAGTTACGGTTGTACGAAATGAATGCCGTGTTCACCAGCGATTTCGACAAGCCGTGACATATCCGGCCCGCCCTCTTTCGCAAACTCCACCGCACACCGGTCAAAGAAGTTCTCAAAGCCCGACGGCACCGTCGTGATCAGCATTTTCAGCGGCGTGCTTCCCGCGTTGCGGAAAGCATGCACCACGCCCTTCGGCATGAACACCGCAGTCCCCGGCGGCACCGCCGTCCACTGACCGTCTTGGAAAAACTCCACGCTTCCCTCGATGACATAAAAATTCTCGTCCTCCCGCGTGTGATAATGCGGTGGCGGCCCACCCCCAGGATGCGTGGTCTCAATCCACTGCGTAAAACGCCCGCCCGTCTGCGCGCCGGTGATCACAAACTCGACCTCATCACCAAAAACAGACATACCCCTTCCCTGACCGGGCGGAGTGATCACAGGAATAGCAGCGCTCTCGAAGCTCATAGACCCTGATCCTAGCTCAACGCAACGACCCTGCAACTTTGTCGAAGCCATGGCGTTGAACAGCCGATTCCTCCCCCTTCATCATGCACCGCCGTTGCCTCTTTCTCTTCTCCCTGCTGGCCGTCGTCGCCACCTGCCAGGCTCAAGTTCAACTTCCAGGCGGCCTTCAAAAGCTCGAATTCAGCGTCGATGGCATCGCACGCAGCGGCCTCATCTACATTCCCTCCACCGCCAAGGAAACACCCGCCCCTGTCGTCTTCGTCTGGCACGGCCACGGCGGCACCGCCCTCAATGCAGCCCGCAGCTTCGCCATGTTCAAACACATGCCCGAGGCCATCTCCGTCTATCTACAGGGCCTCAACACCCCCGGCCAGCTCACCGACCCCGAAGGCAAAAAGCCTGGCTGGCAGCACGCCGCAGGCGCCCAGGAAGACCGAGATTTGAAACTCTTCGATGCCACGCTCGCTTACCTCAAAGAACACTACAAAGTCGACCCCAAAAGCATCTTCTCCACCGGCCACTCCAACGGCGGCGGCTTCACCTACCTCCTCTGGCAGACACGCCCGGACGCCCTCTGCGCCGTCGCCCCATCCGCAGCAGCCTCCATCCGCCTCAAAGACACCCCCTTACAACCCAAGCCCTGCATGCACCTCGCCGGCACCGCCGATCCCCTCGTCAAATACGCCTGGCAGCAGCTCGCCATGACCAAGGTCAAAGAGATCAATCAATGCGCCCCCGAAGGCACCCCCTGGGCCAAAGACTGCACCCTCTACC
>Ga0209066_10006947_pt1 | contig 11394 bp, 8 predicted proteins | sample All_14_2_FD_187198 | JGI IMG/M metagenome (GOLD analysis project Ga0209066, IMG submission 187198) | Freshwater microbial communities in response to fracking from Pennsylvania, USA - Allegheny Zone_MetaG_DW_15 (SPAdes) (version 2) ...
TCCAAGATGTTCGTGGGCATGGCCTCAGGGCGACGTGTGCGGATGTCGCCCTCGGCCGGCTCGGCCACGAAGCCCGCCGAGGCGGCAAGGTCCATGAACAGCTCCAAGAGGATGATCTGCACCGGTGAGAAGGGCAGCGGAAGACCGAACACGGCCGGGAGCAGGAAGACGAGGATCAGCGCGGCCTTCACTGACAGGTAGTACTTCACGCCTTTGCGGAGGTTGTCGTGGAAGCTGCGTCCCTCGAACACCGCATGTGCGATCGTTGCGTAGTCATCGTCAGCCAGTACGGCATCCGCCGCCTCCTTGGCGACGTCAGTGCCACGGACTCCCATGGCGATGCCGATGTCTGCGGCCTTGATAGCCAGTGCGTCGTTGATGCCGTCACCGGTGACAGCGACGCTCAGGCCAGCACGCTGTAGCGCAGCGACGATACGATACTTGTGCTGTGCTGTTGTTCGCGCGAAGACACTCACGTGCCTGACGCACTCGCCGAGCGCCTGATCGTCCATCGCGTTCAGCGCATCGCCGGTGACGACGGCCGGGGTCCCGTCGCCGATGCCCGCCTTGAGGGCGATCGCGGCGGCGGTTGCGGGATGGTCGCCGGTCACCATGATGGTCCGGACGCCAGCGTCTTTCATGGCTGCGATCGCCCCGGGCACCTCGGGACGGAGGGGGTCGGAGAACGTCAACAGCGCAACGAACCCTAGATCTCGCTCGAGCTCTTCGAACGGTACATCCGCGTTCTCGTCGGTGACCTTCGCCAGCGCGACGGCGATGAGACGGCTTCCCTTGGTGCTCTCCGTATCAAGGGTATCCCGAACGCTGTCCGGCACGAACGCACACCGTTCGAACACCTGCTCGGGTGCCCCGCTCACAAAGAGCGTGCCATCTTCTCGCAGCACCGCTCTGGTCTTGCTGCCTTCGCCAAGGTCGCGTTTGCGCACGATCCCGCGAGTGTCGAGCGACACGCCCAGTGCCTCGGCATGTCGCATGAGTGCGAGATCTATCGGTGTGGCGTCGATCGCAGAGACTGCGCCCAACGCTGCGGCCACGGCGTCTTCATCGGTGAGAAGTGAGGAGATGCCGGTGAGCGTCATGCGACTCTGTGTCAGTGTCCCGGTCTTGTCGGTGACGATGACACTCACGCTGCCCATACTCTCGGCGGCCGCGAGGCGTCTGACGAGAAAACCCTTCTTGGACAGCCGATAGGATCCTAGGCCGAGCACCATCGTTATGATGATCGGCATCTCCTCTGGGATGGTGGCGAAGGACAATGACAAACCGATGAGAAGCATTTCATCGAGTGGTCTGCCCTGCAGCACGCCGATGAGCGGAATCGCGAACGAGAAGGCCACGGCGACCCAGACAAGTCTGCCCGAGAGGTCCTTCATCGCCTTCTGCAGCGGCGTCTTCGGAGGCCTCACGGTCTCGAGGCCCTCGGCGAGCGCGCCGAGCCTCGTCGCCTTGCCCGTGGCGCTGACTTCGGCGATGCCGTCTCCAGCGATCACCACGGTTCCTGCGTACACCTCATCGCCCACGGCCTTCTCAGCGGGGAAGGACTCGCCGGTGATGGAGGCCTCATCGATGTGGATACCGACGGTGTCAAGCATCGTGGCGTCGGCAGCCGTCTTCGTGCCTGGGGCGAGTATGAGCAGGTCACCACGTACGATGGCAGCGGCGTCGACCTGAACCGCAAGACCGTCTCGCATCACGGTGGCCCTGGGACTCGTGATCTCCGACAGGCGCTGGATGGCCTTCTTGGCGCGGTACTCGTTCTGCACTTCAGCCAGGGCGAGGAGGAGGATGACCGCAAAGATGGTTATCGCGTCGCCTGGCTCGCCCAGCAAGGAGTACAGGACGCCGACGATAAGCAGGAGCAGGATCATCGGCTCCCGTAGTTCCTCCCAAAGGATGTCCCAGAAGGTGATGCCCGAGGGGGTGATGATGACATTGGGTCCCGCGACGCTAAGTCGTTGTGATGCCTCGCTCGACGTCAGGCCGTCGTAGTGCGTGCGCATATAGGATCAGCTCCGAGTGTTCGCGTGAGGATCGTCGAGTGGCAGGACCTACCACTCGACCTCGAGTTCCAGCTTGCGCTTGCCATTTCGATCCAGATACTTGACCTCAAGCACCGCAAACGGCGGCAACGTACCGACTTGTGTCTCGTTGACAGCGAGCTGGTCGTGCTCCAGTTCATCGACGATCTGATGCAGGCGCTCGATGATGTCAGCTCGCGCGAGAACGTCGCGCGTCTTGATTTTCACTGCTGGGGCTGCATCCTCGGGGGTGGCCGCCCCCTCCTGTGAACCGCTCTCTACGTTCGGCGCGAGCGTGGACACTGATGAGGACTCCTCGAGACATGCTTGCGCCCTGTGCAGGAGTTCAAGCACTCTCGTGCGCTGCGACGCGGCAAAGTAGTCTCGGGAGGTGATTGCCTCGAATAGTGCGCGAGCGCGATCGAGGTCGCCGCGGGCGTCCTCGATCTCGCTTTCATCGAAGGTGCCACGTGCGACCTTTCGGCCGATGTGACTGATGATCTCCTCCAGGTCTTCGGCGACCTCGGCGTACTCTTCGTCACGAAGTCGGTCGAGTTCTGCGACGAACTGCGCTTCCTTCTCGGAGTCGATAGACGGAATCTCGAGGATCGTGCCCTCACCGCCACCTTGCTCAACTTGTCGCATGAGTTGCGAGAGGCCAAGGCGCACCTCGGGAGTATCTGGAAACAGATACGTCGACTGCTGGATGGCCAATCCGCCGAGTTCCTTGGCCTGTCTCCACACCCCCACGCGCAGTGTCGACGGCTTGGTCGGTACGCGGTAGATGGCGGTGAGCCACGCTTGGCCGATGGGACGCTTAGACATCACAGTCTCCAGGTCTCCTGGGATACAACATGTGTTGTACCAGCATGTGTTGCATTCTGCAAGAGTTGTGTTGCATTAGGGTCCTTGGACACTTCAGCCCCCTTCCCTTCATCGCATCCGCTAGGACTTGGGACTCTGAGATTCCAGGCCTCGCTTGACGAGCAGGCAGTATCCCCACGCCGATGGTGATCGTCGGCGACTCGGGGAGACATACGGGCTCCACCGGCCGCGCGCGGGGCTGCTTCATATTGGGAGACCTCGACATTGACCATCCATCGGGCTCACTTTGCCGCGCTCGCCGCTCACGGCCGATCCAGTACCGCCAGCCGACCCAGGACACCGGTGGGCCGCACCATCGTTCCCGAAGCCGATCATCGCCCCTACCATCAAGTCCAGCACGGCGTCGGTGATGAGAGATTCAGACCCGGGCGTCGATTCCTCGTCCACCGCCAACAGGCACTGCCAACTTGAGAGGAGATCGGGCATGACCTTTTCATTCGACCCCGAGATCGGAGCCGTACTGGCTGCCCAAGCCGAGATGATGGCCGGAATGGACATCATCCTACCCGAGCGCGGAGACGCACTCGGACTCAGAGCATCCACAGACGCGCAGTTCGGCCCCATATTCGCCCAGTTGCCGGAGACTCCTGACGTCGACATGAGGTCATTCTCGGTCAGCGCAAAGGACGGCACTGGCATCGAAGTGCGCTGGTACACCAAAGCCGGGTCCAGCCCGGGTTCCGCCGTTGTCTACGCCCACGGTGGCGGCATGATCTGCGGCTCGGCCGAACTCTACGACCCTCTCGTCCGCTACTACGTCGGGCTGACGGGGGTGCCGTTCATGTCCGTCGACTATCGCCTGTCACCGGAGTTCCCTGGCACGACACTGGCCGAGGACACCTTCGCCGGCATCGCGTGGCTGTTCGACCACGCCGCTGAGATGGGGGTCGATCCTGGGCGCATCGCCATCATGGGCGACAGCGGTGGCGGCGGAGTCGCTGCCGCTGCGGCGATCCTGGCTCGCGATCGCGGACTCCGACTTGCTAAGCAGGTCCTCATTTACCCGATGCTCGACGATCGCAATACCGAACCAGACCCCCACCTCGCCGCGACCGCCGTGTGGACGTACGACAACAACTACACCGGATGGAAGGCACTTCTCGGCGACGGCCTTGGCCAGTCGTCAGTCTCCCCCGCGTCCGCTCCGGCTCGACTTACCGACTTCGCCAGCCTTGCGCCCGCGTATATCGAAGTCGGCGAAATGGACATCTTCCGAGACGAGAGTGTCGGGTATGCAAGTAAGCTCTGGGGTGTCGGCGTCTCGTGCGAGCTGCATGTGCACCCCGGCAGCCCCCATGCTCACGACTACATGAACTTCGGCGCTGCGGTGACCACCCGCTGTATCGCAGACAGGACACGCGTCATCACAGCGATCTAGCCGCAGAATGTTGGTGACACAGAAGGGCCGCCACCACTGGCGGCCCTTCTGACCTCGTGGCCCGACGGAGGAGTCATCCGCATGCGGGTGCGGCTCCAGGGACATCCGAGGACATCTCCCAGCTATAGCCCAGGTCTCGAAGCGGTGCGGAATCGGTCACTGTGAGATCGACACCAGTGATGGGTAAGCTCGCGCGCCACTTGGTCCCTCGCCCGAGTTGTCACGGCTCCTTGACAGCATCAGGCGCCGCCCTCCACACCCCTCAATCGCTCCTGCCGGAGATCGAAGGCGGCGCGCTCTTTGGCGATGGCTGGACCGTTAGCGACGCTCCATGCTGCCAGCACTTGCAGCGGACCGAGCAGCGTCTCCCCCCGTTGAGTCAGTCCGTATTCGACGGTCAGCGGGACCGTTGGGGTCGCCTTGCGCCACACCAGACCGTCGCGCTCGAGCTGCCTGACCGTCTTGGTGAGCATCCGTTGAGAGATGCCCCCGCATCGGCGGTGGAGCTCGTTGAAGCGCAGCTGACCGTCGCCGAGGTTCACGACAACGAGCACGCTCCACTTATCGCCCACGCGATCGAGGATCTCGCGAACCGGGCAGTCCTCCGCGTAGGGACCGGGATTTGGGTGCAGTGCAGGTCGGTCTGCCATTGGACGGTTACCTCCGTGTGCCTTGGGCGCGATGAAGTGCCTTCTTGCGCCACCGCGCACTGAGGATAGGGTAGTTCCCAGGAGTAAGCAACGTCTCATGCGGAACCGCCTTGCGGCTAGATAGACGCATCAACGAGGAGGACAACATGATCGTGGTCACCGGCGCGACAGGGCAATTGGGGCGACAAGTGGTCGAGCAACTGAAGGAGATGGTCCCACTATCGACCATCACAGTAAGCGTGCGTGACCCGGAGAAGGCGGCAGACATGGCCGCTGCCGGTATCGAGGTGCGGAAGTCCGACTTCACCGATCACGACTCGATGGTGCGAGCGTTCACTGGTGCGGACAAGGTCCTCATCATCTCGACACGTGGTTCCGATGTCGTGGCAGAGCACCTCGGAGCCGTTGCGGCCGCCGCAGCAGCGGCCGTCCCCCACGTCGTGTATACGAGCGGTACTCAGGCCGAGGGGACCACCACGGCAAGCGTGCACAAGCAGACGGAAGATGCGATCCGTTCCGCCGGCATGACGTACACATTCCTGCGAAACAACCTGTACGCCGACGTGCTGGTCCGAGAAGTCCTCGGAGCGATCGAAGCAGGCGTGCTTAGCTCACCTGCGGGAGATGGAAGGGTGGGCGCAGTCACCCGCGGCGATTGCGCGGCTGTCGCAGCCAGCGTGCTCGCAACTTCCGGGCATGAGGACCGGATCTACGACATAACCGGACCGGATTCCATCGGATGGCTTGACCTAGCCGCAGTCGCGTCCGAAGTAGCCGGGCACGTCATCCCCTACGCTCCCGTCTCCTTGGACGAGCTCGCAGGAGGACCCAACGCTGTGATGGCCGACTACTACCGCGGCATATCCCGAGGGGGATACGACATCGTCAGCGATGAGGTACTCGAGATCACGGGAAGGCCGCCCGTCTCGGCGGTTACGTTCGTCCGGCGGACAATCCGAGAAGCACTCGCGCATCGCGTCACGGGAGTCTGACTGCTGAACGTCTTGTCGTTGCGGCCGTCTGATCACGGATACGCGCACTTGAGAGCGGGCGGACACGCTCAAGTACTAGACAGCCCCGGCACCTTCTCGGTGACCGGGGCTGCATCAAATCTTCCCAGCGGGGAGCAGGGACTGAAGCCCTGGCTACGCGGGATGCCCTCCTGAGGCTTGCCTCTAGCCTGTGAATGCGAAGGTGGTGAGCTGTCCTTGCGTGTGCGCCAAGTGCCAGCAGCGGGCTGATGCGGAGGCCATCGACTGCTCTTGTCCGAATCTCTCCCCTACTCGCTCCTCAGCGCCTCCACCGGGTCCTTGTCGGCCGCCATACGCGCGGGGATCGCCCCGCCGACGAGCGTGAGGACGACGCTGATCACGACCAGGGCGAAGGCATACAGGACGGGCAGCTGCGACACCTCCACAAGCCCGGTCATGTTCTCGATGATGATGTTGGCGGGGATCGTGAGGATGTAGGCGATGCCTATGCCCAGCAGTCCGGAGACCACGCCGATGATGAAGGTCTCGGCGGTGAAGACGCGGGTGATGTCCTTCTTCCGCGCCCCGAGCGCCCGCAGGACACCGATCTCCTTGGTGCGCTCCAGGACTGAGATGTACGTGATGATGCTGATCATGATCAGCGACACCACCAGGGAGATCGCCGCGAAGGCGACCAGCACGAGGGTGATGCCGTCCATGATGCCGCCGGTCATCTCGGTCACCGAGCTGGCAAGGTCGGTGTAGATCACGGCATCCGCCTCGTCGAGCCCCACGTTGTACTCGTCCAGATACGCCAGGACGGCGTCCTTGGACTCGAAGTCCTTGGGGTAGAGGAACATCATCAGCGGCACGCTCTCGCCGCCGAGGTAGGCGAGGTTCATGCGCTTCTCAGCCTCGTCGATCTCCTCGAGCGTGATCACGTTGTATGCGGCGTCCTGCTGAGCCTTCACGATGGCCGAGTCGGCGGCGTTGTCGGTGACGAGCTGCACGAGCCTATCGCTGTACGCGATACCGTTACCCACCAGGCCGATGGCGACGTCAGGCTTGAGGCGCACGACACCGGAGATGCGCAGCGTGGTGCTGTTCCCCGAGTCATACATCGCAGCGTAGTCGGTGCCAGGCACGAAGTTCCCCATCGGGGTCTTCTCGTAGTAGTCGTCGTTGTCGATGAGTTTCAGCTCCGCACCGACGATCTCCTTGAAGGGGATCTCGTCTGCAGCATCCACGTCGAATCCCAGCTTCTGGAGCACCGCACGGTCGAGGCGGTTCATGTTGTCGACAACCAGCACCAGATCGGTCATCTCGGTGGGGTACTCCCCGGCGAGCAGGTCGTAGTTCTCCTCGAGATACGGGGTGGAGGCGCTGTCCAGGGGCTCGGGGTAGGAGCTGAGTCCGACACCGCTCATGCTGGACAGACCTCCACCTCCCCCGCCGGATAGCATGGACTGCATGTTGTCTGCGCTCGTGGTGCCGATCGAGATCGATGCGGGCACGATCTCGCCATCGGTCTCGCGCAACAGGTTCATCCCCACCATACGAAGGTAACCGACGCCGCTGCAGATCTCCGGATCGATCGCCTGCACGTACTCGACGTACTCGTCGGTGATGACGTTGACGTGCGCGATCGTCTCGTCAGCAGGATCGTAGAGGGCGACCTCCTGGGTATCGGCATACTCGGTCTCACCCGTCAGCCGGGATGTCGGCAGCTCGCCGCGCATCTCATCCATGGTCTCCGCGTCCATCTCGATCGAGGTCGGCGCGATGATCACCGGGAACTGCGAGAGCGCGTCGTTCTGGAACTGATCGACTTGCACCCCGAAGCCGTTCGAAAGGCTGAGAATAAGGGCGATGCCGATGATGCCGATGCTGGAGGCCAAAGCGGTGAGGGTGGTGCGCCACTTCTTGGTGGCGATGTTCCGCCCGGAGAGCTTGAGCGCTGTCAGGAAGCTCATGCTGGTCTTCTTGAGCTGGTAGCCACGCTCTCCTCGCTCGGCCCGCGTGGGATTGCTGTCAGATATCACATGACCGTCCTGGAACTTCACGATGCGGTCGGCATACTCCTCGGCCAGCTCCGGGTTGTGGGTCACCATGATGACCAGCTTGTCGGCGGCGATCTCCTTGATCAGATCGAGCACCTGGGCGCTGGTGACGGTATCGAGGGCACCGGTTGGCTCATCCGCGAGGATGATGTCGGGATCGTTGGCGAGCGCACGGGCGATGGCGACACGCTGCATCTGCCCGCCGGAAAGCTGGTTCGGCTTCTTGTGGATGTGGTCTTTGAGGCCCACCCGCTCGAGTGCCTCCACTGCCTTCGCACGCTTCTCTGCAGCGGGGACACCACTGAGGGTGAGACCCATCTCCACGTTGTCGACGACGCTCAGATGGGTGATGAGGTTGTAGGTCTGAAAGACGAAGCCCACGCTGTTGTTGCGATATGCGTCCCACTCCCAGTCCGCGAAGTCCTTGGTGGACTTGCCGTTGATGATCAGGTCGCCGCTGTCGTACTTGTCGAGTCCGCCGATGAGATTGAGGAACGTGGTCTTGCCGGAGCCGCTCGGGCCCAGGACGGCAACGAACTCGGTCTTCCCGAATTCCAGGCTGACGCCATCGAGCGCGACCTGTGTGAAGTCTCCGGTCGTGTAGCTCTTGGACACATTGTTCACTTGCAGCATGCGGTGGTTCCCTCCGATTGTGTGGACCGGTCATCCAGACACGGACTGAGGTCAGCGGCCCATGTCGGCCAGAGCTGCAACGAGCGAGCGCTGGATGCGAATCATTGTAGCGACGTCCTCGGCGGCAAGCGATGACATCAGGCGGCGTGCGAGTTCGCGCTGAGGGGCCGTCGCATCCCGGAGGGTCCGGGAGCCTTCGTCCGTGATCGAGACTATAGTCACGCGCCGATCATGCGCGTCCCCGCTGCGCCGCACGAGGCCTTCAGCCTCGAGCGACTCGATGAGCGACGACGTCGCCGGAGCCTTGATCCCGAGGAGCCGTGCAAGTTCGCCGGTCCGTGTTTCGCCTGTTTCAGAGAGGACGCGTAGCACCAGAAGGCGTGGTCCGTCGACCTGCGAGGTGGGATGGGCACGCACGCACTGCGCGACGAACAGACGGCTCATCATGACCACGTTGGCGGACAGCTCATCGAGCAGTTCGTCGGAGATGGATTCGATGAGTTCGGGCGAGGTAGACATGGATACTCTTTCGATTGTCGAATCATTCGAGTATCGAACTATGTGTGCCCAATCCCCGCATGTCAATGGTATGGACATGCTGAAGGCATCAGCAGACCCCCACCCTCCCCACGCGGGAGACACCCAGGCTTCGGGACCGGAGACCGGATCCGACTCCCAAACGCACGCAGCCTCAACCTCCCCTATTGGATGGTCGGACCCCGCTTGCGCTGGGGAGTGCTCGCGAAACGGTCGCTGCAGGCCCGGCCGTTAGACTGCGACGCCAGCGATCCTATCGCCACAACGGCCTTCGCCTTCACGGACTCGTGCGCGGGCAGCTGCAGACGCTTGACTCAGCGCAAACGAGACGGTAATCTCCAACTTACTTACCGGTCGGTAAGTATTCGATTCGATGAGCCAGGAGGTACGTCGAGCAATGGAGGCAACGAGCGACCGACAGATCGGCGCCCTTCGAGATACACGCCAGCAGATCCTCGATGTGGCGCGATACCTGTTCTCTGATTGCAGCTACCTCGGCGTGTCGATGAAGGACATCTCGCAGCGTCTAGGAATCACGAAGGCAGCCCTTTACTACCACTTCTCCAGCAAGAGGGACATCTACGTGACGGTCCTCGACGAGGTCCTGGTGGACCTGCGTGCGGGGCTGTGCACCGAGCACCCGGGCGAGCCGGCAGAGGAGCAACTCCGGCGCATGGTCAAGGACTACCTGGAATTCGGGATGCGTGAGAGGAACCTTGTCAACGCTCTGATGCTGAAGCTCTCCCCCGCCGAGACCGAGTTGCGTCAATTCATCGTTTCCTCGAGAGAGCAGTTGATCGAACTGTTCCGGCCGGCCATCGAGGGCGTCCTCGCATTGAGACGTTCACTGCCGGGTGTCGATGGCCGACTCCTGGCGACGATGCTCGTTGCGATGATGGACGGGTTGGTCTTGGAACACTCCTTCCTCGAGAAGGTACTTGATCCGGATGGCATCTCAGGTCAGATCGTCTCAGTTCTGGGACTCGATGCCGCCCCCTCGGTGAGCGCATAGCTCACCAGTCCGGAGGATCAACCGACCGTTGCCGAGGGCGCGTACCACTCCGACACGCACCCGATCGGCTGATCCTCCGGAATCACCAACGGCAGGTGCCTACGCAGAAGATGTGAGGGAACCCGATGGCCGCACGGCTGGGATTGGCACTTGGCAGCGGAAGCGCACGAGGCCTCGCACAGATCGGCGTGCTGAAGGTCCTGGACCGCGCCGGCATCCAAGTCGGCGCGATTGCGGGAACCAGCATCGGTGCACTCATTGGCGGCGCATACGCGGCGGGAGTCTCGCCCCTTGAGATGGAGGAGTTCGCACTGTCCGTCGATTTGAGACGCCTCGTGTCGCTTGCTGACATCGCTCGGCCGACCACCGCCCTCGTAAACGGGGTGCGAGTCGGAGAGTTCATCCGCAACGTGGTGGACGGCAGGACGTTCGCCGACCTCAGCATCCCCTTCGAGTGCGTGGCCGTTGACGTGACCGACGGGAAGGCGGTCGTGTTGCGGGAAGGCGACTTGGCGAGCGCCATCAGGGCGAGCATATCAACACCCGTCATCTTCGCCCCGGTTGAACGCGCCGGGCGTCTACTCGTGGACGGCGCAGTGCTCAACCCCGTTCCCGTCGACGTGGCATGGGACATGGGGGCCGATACGGTGGTCGCGGTCACCAATCTGGGGATTCCCAGAAGCGCAGTCCTGACATTCTCAAATGACCTGCCCGAAGGTTCCATCGAAGTCGGCTGGGTCAAGCGCGCGGGCCTCCCGGAGGTCGTCTATTCCCGGGTCTTCTCCACAGTCATGGACACGCTGCGCTCGCCTTCGGTCTTCCAGCTGGCGATGGGCTCGATCGACCTGATGCAACGTGAGTTGTCCGAATCGCGGCTCGGGGTGGCGGACCTGGTAATCGCGCCCCGAATCGACGACGTCGCGTACTACAGCTTCTACGAGGCCGAGAGGATGATCGCCGCGGGTGAAAAGGCCGCTGAGGCCGCCGTCGACGCCATCAGGGCGCTGGTGGCAGCGCGAGAGTCCTCACTGGTGAACTGACGATTTCGGCCTTCCCGGCCACCACGACTAACGCAAGTGGAGGTGCACCGTGCAAGACGCCCTGCTTATCACCGATTCCGGTTGTGACTTGCCGCGCGAGACCCTTGAGGAAGCGGGCATAGAACTCCTGTGCCTACCGTACGCTCTCGATGGCGATGAGCGACCCGACGAGGTGGAGCAGGGTCTCTC
>Ga0209066_10006948_pt1 | contig 11391 bp, 11 predicted proteins | sample All_14_2_FD_187198 | JGI IMG/M metagenome (GOLD analysis project Ga0209066, IMG submission 187198) | Freshwater microbial communities in response to fracking from Pennsylvania, USA - Allegheny Zone_MetaG_DW_15 (SPAdes) (version 2) ...
GGGTGGATGGGAATGCCCTTCTGAATCACCACACTATGAACCCCACCCGCCACCCACTCACCCACCTGCAAGCCCAGGTGCTCGCCTACCTGGTCAAGTTCCTGGAACTCAACGACCAGCTGCCCACCGCCAAGATCGCCGAAGCCTTCGGATGGGCCAGCGGCAACGCCGCCGACACCCACCTCAAGGCGCTGGAAAAGAAGGGCTACCTGGCCCGCAACGAACTCGGGCACCTCATGCTGGCCGACCGCCCGAGCGAGGCCACCCCGGCCCAAGCCGCCCACCACCTGATCGGCCAGGTCCTCGTGTTGGCCAGCCTGCTCGAAGCCAGCCTGTGCGTGGTGCGCACCATCGAGGCCGAAGACAGCGACGAAGGCGAGCGTCTGAGCAAGCTCATCACCCGCGGCGACGCCGCCATCGCCCAGGTGCTGAAAGAGCACGCCATGGCGGCCACCTGGTGCGCCGGACTGACCCGCTCGACCAGAACCACCAACGCGCTGGAGGCTTGTCATGGCTGAGAACACGAAGATCGAGTGGGCCGACCACACCTTCAACCCGTGGATCGGTTGCACCAAGGTTTCGCCCGCTTGTGACCACTGCTATGCCGAGGCCTGGGACCGACGATTCGCTGTCAGCGGACATGCCATGCGTTGGGGCGCCAAGGCTGAGCGCACCCGCACCAGCGCCAGCAACTGGGCCCAGCCGCTCAAGTGGAACAAACAGGCTGAGCACCAAGGCACCCGCTTTCGCGTGTTCTGCGCATCACTGGCCGACGTGTTCGACAACCAGGTGCCGGACGAATGGCGCGCAGACCTGTTTGAGCTGATCCGCATCACGCCGCACCTTGACTGGTTGCTGCTCACGAAGCGGCCGCAGAACATCGTGCGCATGGTGAGCGACCACGGCGCCGGCGTTGGCCACCGCACGCGCTTCCTGCCGGAAAACGTATGGCTGGGCACGACAGCAGAGGACCAGAAACGGGCCAATGACAACGTGATCGCCCTGCTGCGGGCCAAGAAGGCCCTTGGCGCCCGGGTGGCGTTCCTGAGCATCGAACCGATGCTGAGTCCCATCCAACTTTGGAAGCTCACGGATGGTGACTACCAAGAGGACCCCATTGGGGCAGAGGTGTACCCGCTGGCAGGCATCTACGCAGTGCCAGATTGCGACTGGCCAGGTCCAAAGATCGATTGGGTGATCGTCGGCGGCGAGAGCGGCCCCGGTGCGAGGCCAATGCATCCGGACTGGGCGCGATCGCTGCGCGACCAGTGCGCCCGTGCCGGCGTGCCGTTCCTGTTCAAGCAATGGGGGGAATGGATACCGGCAAGCCAATCAGCCGTTGCGCGCGAAGCCAACGGATTTGCACCGATTCAAGCGTTCGACCACCTCGACGGTCATCGCATGCACCGTGTCGGCAAGAAAGCCGCCGGCCGCCTGCTCGACGGCGTCGAACACAACGGGAGGCCCGAATGATCCCCGCCCTCTCCATCCGCCAGCCCTGGGCCTGGCTCATCGTCAACGGCCACAAAGACATCGAGAACCGCGACTGGCGCACGCCCTTCCGTGGCCGATTCCTGGTGCACGCCAGCAAGACCATCACCCGCAAGGGCTACGACGAATGCCGGGCCCAGTGTGAAGAGTTCCTGCCCTTCACCACCAGGTACAACTGGCCCGCCTTTGAAGACCTGCAGCTCGGCGGCATCGTCGGTGAAGCCACCCTGATCGACTGCGTTCAAGACCACCCCAGCCCATTTAAGCAGCCCGAGTCCTGGGGGTTCGTCCTGGCCAACAGCAAACCCCTGCCATTCACTCCCTACAAGGGCCGCCTGGGCTTCTTCAACGTCCCACCGGAGGCCGTCAACACATGAACCCATTCGCCCAACTCATGGGGGTCACCCCCAACCGACTGCCAGTCACCAGCAGCGCCCACCTTGTCATGCAAGGCCTGCGCCTGCCCAAGGGCCGCCACCTCACCGGCGCCGAGAAATCCACCATCCTCGAAGGCGACGAAGAGCAAGACCACGAAGAGCAGCTGCGCCGCATCGTGGCCGAACAACGCCGGGTCGCCGCCCGCGCCCGCCACAAGCGCTACCGCAGCAAACCCGAGGCCCAGGCCAAAGAGAAAGCCCGCCTGGAAGCCACCCGTGAGCACCGCCTCGCAAAGCGCCGGGAGTGGGAAGCCCGCAACCGAGACAAGCTGCGCGCCTACAAAAGCGAGTGGCAGCGCCGCAACCGCCAACTGAGCCCAGAGCGGGCCGAAGCCGACCGCGCGCGCGCCCTCAAACGCCACCACCAGAAGCGCCAGGCCATGACCCCCGAGCAACAGGCCGCCCGGCGCGAATACCAGCGCCAATACCGCCTGGCCAACCGCGACCGCATCAACGCCCAGACCCGAGCATGGAAGGCCCGCAAGCTGGCCGAGCTGGCGGCGAAGGAAGGGGGTGCATCGTGAGCGTCTACGTTGATGACATGCGCGCCAAGTACGGCCGAATGGTGATGTGCCACATGCTGGCCGACAGCGACGAAGAGTTGCACTCCATGGCCGCCCGTATTGGCGTATCGCGTCGCTGGTGGCAAAGTCCTGTGAAAACCAGTGGGAGCCATTACGACATCGCGTTGAGCAAGAGATCGGCCGCAGTGGCGGCTGGAGCGGTCGAGATCACATGGAGACAAGCAGGTTGTATGAACATCAGAAGACGTGTCACAGGGTCACTGGGTGACCCATGCAAGGCTGAAGAATGGGTCGCTCAGTTCAAAGCGGGAGGGCCCGCAGCATGAATTGGCCCGTTCTGATCGCCTTCATCGCCGGCTACTGCCTGGGTATGGTCATCACCCTGGCACTGTGTTTGCGCAGGTCCAACAAGGACCAAGAGCCATGATCGTGGCATCCGTCGTGGCATCGTCACTTCATACGTTGATTCGATTCTGTTTTCCGCTGCCTTCACCCGCTCCAGATACACAAAAGGCCCCTCGGGGCCTTTTGGCTTTTCTGCGGCCGGTGTGCACCGGGCGCCAGTGGCTCAGCGTGCGCCCAGGCCCATGCTGCGCGAGATCACCTCTTTCATGATCTCGTTGGTGCCGCCATAGATGCGCTGCACGCGCGCGTCGGCGTAGGCCCGGGTGATCGGGTACTCCCACATGTAGCCGTAGCCGCCGTGCAGCTGCACGCACTCGTCCATCACCTTGCACTGCAGATCGCTGCACCAGTACTTGGCCATGCTGGCGGTGGCGGTGTCGAGCTTGTCAATCACTACTAGCTCGCAGCACTTGTCCACGAACACCCGCGCCACCTGCACCTCGGTCTGCAGCTCGGCCAGCGTGTAGCGTGTGTTCTGGTAGCTCGCGACGGGCTGGCCGAAGACCTTGCGGTCCTTCACGTACTGCACCGTCCAGTCGATCGCGGCCTGCGCCGCGGCCACCGCGCCGATGGCGATCTGCAGGCGCTCCCACGGCAACTGTTCCATGAGACAGATAAAACCCCTGCCTTCGCCACCCAGCAGGTTCTCGGCCGGCACCTTCACGTTGTCGAAGAACAGCTCCGACGTGTCCTGCGCCTTCATGCCCAGCTTCTTCAGGCGCTTGCCCTTGCTGAAGCCCGCCATGCCCTGCTCCACCAGCAGCAGGCTCGTGCCCTTGGCGCCAGCAGAAGGATCGGTCTTGGCGACCACGATCACCAGGTCGGCGTGCCAGCCGTTGGTGATGAAGGTCTTGCTGCCGTTGAGCAGGTAGCTGCCATCGGCCTGCTGGATGGCCGTGGTCTTGACGCCTTGCAGGTCGCTGCCGGCGGCGGGTTCGCTCATGGCGATGGCGCCCACCATTTCGCCCGTGGCCAGCAGCGGCAGGTATTTCTGCTTCTGTGCCTCGGTGCCGTAGTGCAGGAGGTACGGCGCCACGATCTCGCTGTGCAGGCCGAAACCGATGCCGCTCACGCCCGCATGGGCGATCTCTTCCATCTGCGCCACCGAGTACAGCTTGTCGGCCCCGGCGCCGCCATAGGCCTCGGGCATGGTCATGCAGAGGAAGCCGTTTTCGCCGGCCTTGCGCCAGACTTCGCGGTCCACATAACCCTGCTCTTCCCAGCCTTCGTGGAAGGGCGTGATTTCCTTGTCCACGAAACGGCGAAAGCTGTCGCGGAAGGCTTCGTGGTCGGCGTTGAAGAGGCTGCGTTCGATCATGGGAGTTCCCCGGGTTTTGGTTTGGAAGGGTTGTTTCAGGCGAGGCCGGTGGCAAGCCAGCGCGCCCAGTCGGCGGCGCCATTGCGAGCGGCCTGCGCGGCAGCGGCTGACCAGTCGTAGGCCACGGCGATCTGCGCCACGCTCCAGCGGCCCTGTGCATCGGATTCGCAGAGGGCGTAGCGCGCGTGTGGGCTGCCGGTCTGGTGCACGTGAAAGGCGATGTGGTCGTCGTCGAAGGCGGGCAGGCCCACGCTGCCAGGGTTCACGCACAGGGTGTGGGGTGCCTCGGGCAGTTGCAGCACCCGCGGCAGGTGGCTGTGGCCGCAGAGCAGCAGGCCCGCGCCTTTCCCCGCTGTGCCGGCCAGGCGCTGCGTGACCTCGGCCGCACTGGCCGCACGCGAGCCCGCGGGCTCGACCGTTTCGAGCAGGTATTCGTGGTCGTTGTCGGGCCGGCCGTGGCAGACGAACACGCCGCCGTCCAGCGCCAGCGTGGCGGGCAAGCTGGCCAGCCAGGCCCGCTGCGCGGCACTGGTCTGCTGAAAGCCGTACACATCGCTCGCGCCGCCGGAGCCGCTGGCGCAGCGCAGCAGCTGGCGCTCGTGGTTGCCGGCGATCGTGGGCAGGTCCAGCGCCATCAGGCGTTCGGCGGTTTCGGCGGGCCAGAGCGGGCCGGACAGGATGTCGCCGCAGTTGACGATCTGGTCCGCACCGCGGCGTGCCACGTCGGCCAGCACGGCGTTCAGTGCGGGCAGGTTGCCGTGGATGTCGGAAAGGGCGACGATGCGCATCGGAATGTTCAGAAAGTGGGTCTGTCGCGGGTTTGACGGTTCGCCCGCATTTTCACAAAGCAAACGCTTGGCAAAAGTCTATACTGATCCGGCGGATTCGGCCACCGGGTCTGCCCGGCGAAGCGAGACACAGGAGACAACATGCAAGCTCGATTTCACATGCGTTGTTTGCCCACTGCGGCAGCGCTGGTTTTTTCAGACCCTTTCTGCGGAGGCCGGCCATGAGCGAAGCCTTCGTTTACGACGCCATCCGCACCCCGCGCGGCAAGGGCAAGAAGGACGGCAGCCTGCACGAGGTCAAGCCGGTCAACCTGCTGGCCGGCCTGCTGCGCGAACTGCAGCACCGCAACCACCTGGACACCTCGGCGGTGGACGACGTGGTAATGGGTGTGGTGTCGCCCATCGGCGAGCAGGGCTCGGTGCTGCCCAAGGTGGCCGCGCTCAAGGCCGGCTGGGACTGGCGCTGCTCAGGCGTGCAGCTCAACCGCTTCTGCGCCTCGGGCCTGGAGGCGGTGAACATGGCCGCCATGAAGGTCAAGAGCGGCTGGGAAGACCTGGTCGTGGCCGGCGGCGTGGAGAGCATGAGCCGCGTGCCGATCGGCTCTGACGGCGGCGCCTGGGCGCAGGACCCGGAGACCAACAGCGCCACGCTGTTCGTGCCGCAGGGCATCGGCGCTGATTTGATCGCCACGCTCGACGGCTTCACGCGCGAAGACGTGGACGCCTTCGCGCTCGAATCGCAGAAGCGCGCTGCCGCTGCGCGCGCGGCCGGGCACTTCCAGCACTCGGTGGTGCCGGTGAAAGATCCGCTGGGCCAGATCATCCTGGCGGTGGACGAGTTCATCAAACCGCACACCACCATGGCGGGCCTGGCCGGTCTGAAGCCCGCCTTCGAGCAGCTTGGCGCCATGGGCTTCGACGCGGTGGCGCTGCAGCGCTACCCGCAGGTGGAGCGCATCCACCATGTGCACCACGCGGGCAATTCGTCGGGCATCGTGGACGGCGCGGCCGCCATGCTGATCGGCAGCGAAGCCGCGGGCAAGACCCACGGCTTCACGCCGCGCGCGCGCATCGTGTCGGTCGCGCTCTCGGGCGCGGACCCGACCATCATGCTCACCGGCCCGATGCCGGCCGCGCGCAAGGCGCTGGCCAAGGCGGGCCTCTCCATTCACCAGATCGACCTGTTCGAGGTGAACGAAGCCTTTGCGGCCGTGCCCATGCGCTTCATGCGCGAGATGGGCGTACCTCACGAGAAGGTGAACGTGAACGGGGGCGCGATCGCGCTGGGCCATCCGCTCGGCGCCACGGGCGCGATGATCCTGAACACGTTGATCGACGAGCTGCACCGGACGAAAAAGCGCTACGGCCTCGCCACCCTTTGCGTGGGCGGTGGCATGGGTATCGCCACGATCGTTGAACGGATCTGATTGAACGCGGAGACAACACCATGATCCTCAAAACCATCCGCTACGAACTCGCCAACGGCATCGCCATCATCACCTTCGACGAGCAGGACTCCCCCGTCAACACCATGTGCCTGCAGTGGCAGGACGACCTGGACGCCGTGACCGCCCAGGTGGGCAAGGACCGCGAACAGATCAAAGGCATCGTGCTGGCCTCGGCCAAGAGCACCTTCTTCGCCGGCGCCGACCTCAAGGGCGTGATGCGCTCGACCGCTGCCGACGGCCACCGCGTGTTCACCGAGATCGAGCGCATCAAGCGGAACTTCCGCAGCCTGGAAACGCTGGGCGTGCCGGTGGTGAGCTGCCTCAATGGCGCCGCGCTCGGCGGTGGCTGGGAGGTGGCGCTGGTCGGCCACCACCGCATCGCGGTGCACAACCCCAAGGTCCAGTTCGGCCTGCCCGAGATCACGCTGGGGCTGATTCCCGGCGGCGGTGGCATCACCAAGATGACGCGTGTGCTGGGTCTTCTGGCCGCGCAGCCCTACATCCTGGAGAGCAAACTCTTCGGGCCCGAAGAGGGCCTGAAGATCGGCGTGATCCACGAACTGGTGGCCACGCCCGAAGAGCTGATGCCGCGCGCGCTGGCCCACATCGAGGCCGCGCAGGGCAAGCCCGAGGCCTGCCAGCACCCGTGGGACCGCAAGGACTACAAGATGCACGGTGGCACGCCGAGCAACCCCAAGATCGCGGCCATGCTGAGTGTGGCGCCAGCGGTGCTCAAGCAGAAGACGCGCGGCCTCTACCCCGCGCCCGAGGCCGCGCTGGCCGCGATGGTGGAAGGCGCCATGGTGGACTTCGACACCGCCATGCGCATCGAGAGCCGCTACCTCGCAGGCTTGATGGTCAGCCCGGTGGCGAAGAACATGATCAACACCTTCTTCTTCAACATGAACGCCATCAAGGCCGGCCAGAGCCGCCCGAAGGATGTGCCGCGCTACAAGCCGCAGAAGGTGGGGCTGCTGGGCGCCGGCATGATGGGCTCGGGCATCGCCTACGCCCAGGCCAGCCGCGGCATCGCCACGGTGCTGAAAGACGTGAGCCTGGAAGCGGCCAACAAGGGCAAGGCCAACAGCCTGAAGGTGACGCAGCCGCGCGTGGACAAGGGCCGCATGAGCGCGGCCGACCAGCAGGCGGTGCTGGCGCGCATCACGCCCACCGCGAGCACCGCCGACCTGCAGGGCTGCGACCTGATCATCGAGGCGGTGTTCGAGCACCGCGAACTCAAGGCCGCGGTCACGCACGAGTCCGAACCCATGCTGGCCGAGGGCGGTTTCTTCGCCAGCAACACATCCACCCTGCCCATCAGCAGCCTGGCCAAGGCGAGCGCGCGGCCGCAGAAGTTCGTCGGCATCCACTTCTTCAGCCCGGTGGACAAGATGAAGCTGGTGGAGATCATCCGTGGCAAGGAGACCGACGACGAGACCATCGCCCGCGCCTACGACTACGTGCAGGCGCTGGGCAAGCTGCCGATCGTGGTGAACGACGCGCGCGGCTTCTACACCAGCCGCACCTTCGGTACCTTCGTGATGGAAGGCGCAGCGATGCTGGGCGAAGGCATTCCGGCGCCGGTGATCGAAAACGCCGCCATGCAGGCCGGCATGCCGGTGGGGCCGCTGGCCGTGCTGGACGAGACCGCGCTCTCGCTGTCGGTGCATGTGCTGGAGCAGACCCGTGCCGACTTCGCCGAAGAAGGCCGCCACTACGACACCACGCCGGGCGAGGCGCTGGTGGAACAGATGGTGAAGCAGCACCACCGCAGCGGCCGCGCGGCCAGCGCCGGTTTCTACGACTATCCCGCAGGGCAGAAGAAAACCCTCTGGCCGCAGCTCAAGACCCTGTTCGAAAAACCCGGCGTGGTCTGGGACCTGCAGGACGTGAAAGACCGCCTGCTCTACCGACAGTCGGTGGAGACGGCGCGCTGTCTGGCCGAAGGCGTGCTCACCAGCGTGCACGACGGCAACATCGGCTCGATCTTCGGCATCGGCTTCCCGGCCTGGACCGGTGGCGCGCTGCAGTTCATCTACGGCATGGGCATCGAGGCGTTCGAGAAACGCTGCGCCGAACTGGCGGCGAAATTTGGCCCCGGCTTTGCGCTGAACGACGCCGCCCGCGCGGCGATCCGCCAGCACCAGCCGGTGTACTGAATGCCCACCTGACCGGTGTCAAAGCACTGCAAGCCAGCGCCCTTACACTTTTTGCACCAGCCGGCGGGCACCCTGCCCGCCGGCTTTTTCACGAACTCACCTCACCACCCTGCCCATGAAACGACTCCAAGGAAAAATCAGCCTCATCACCGGCGCCGCACAAGGCATTGGCCTGGCCACAGCACTCAAGTTCGCGCGCGAAGGCGCGACCGTCATCGTCTGCGACGTGAAGCAGGGCGCGGTGGACGAAGCGGTGCAGCAGTGCCAGGCGCTCGGCGCCCAGGCGGCCGGCTTCGTGATGGACGTGACGCAGCGCGAGATGGTCGACGCGGTGGTGGGCCAGGTGCTGACGCGTTTTGGCCGCATCGACGTGCTGGTGAACAACGCGGGCATCACGCAGGACGCTCGGCTGCAGAAGATGACGCTGGAGCAGTTCGACCGCGTGATCGACGTCAACCTGCGCGGCGTGTTCCACTGCGCGCAGGCCGTGGCCGACATCATGGTTGAACAGGGCGCCGGCGTGATCCTCAACGCCAGCTCGGTGGTCGGCATCTACGGCAACTTCGGCCAGACCAACTACGCGGCCACCAAGTTCGGCGTGATCGGTTTCACCAAGACCTGGAGCCGCGAGCTTGGCCCCAAGGGCGTGCGCGTCAACGCCGTGGCACCGGGCTTCATCGCCACCCCCATCCTCAGCACCATCCCCGAGAAGGTGATCCAGGAAATGGAACACCGCGTGCCGCTGCGCCGCCTGGGCCAGCCGGAGGAGATCGCCAACGTCTACGCCTTCCTGGCGAGCGACGAAGCGAGCTACATCAACGGTGCGGTGATCGAGGTTTCGGGCGGCATGTCGGTTTGACGTTGTCCGCCAGATACTTGCTTCCGTCAAGTATTTGACCCAGAATCCGGGGGCATGAACCTGCCCACCGAGCCCCCGGTCAACCCCGAACAGGTCCGCGCCCTGCGGGCCTTCAACCGCTTCTACACCCAGCGCATCGGCATCCTCGACCCCTACCTGGGCAGCGCGTTTTCGCTCACCGAAGTGCGTGTGCTCTACGAGCTGGCCCACCACGCGCCGTGCACCGCGAGCGAGCTCGTGCGCCGGCTGCTGCTCGACGCGGGCTACCTCAGCCGCATCCTGCGGCGCTTCGCTGCCGAGGGTTGGATGGAGCGCACCCCGGCCCCCACTGACGCGCGCCAGCAGGTGCTGGCATTGACCCAGGAAGGTCGCGCGGTGTTCGAGCCCTTGCAGCAGCGCTCGCGCGAAGAAGCCACCGGCCTGCTGGCCGCACTGGCGCCCGCTCAGCGCGCCGAACTGATGGCGGCGCTGCAGCGCGCACAGGCCCTGCTCTCGCCCGATACCGCGCTGGCCCGCAGCGCACGCACCATCGTGCTGCGCGACCCGCGCCCGGGCGACATGGGCTGGGTGATCCAGCAGCACGGCGAACTCTACTGGCGCGAATACGGCTGGAACGCCGAGTTCGAGGCGCTGGTGGCCAGCATCGTGGCCGGCATGATGAAGCGCCACGACCCGGCCTGGGAGCGCGGCTGGATCGCCGAGCTCGACGGCGAACGCGTGGGGTCGGCTTTTGTGGTGCGCAAGAGCAAGACCGTGGCTCAGCTGCGCCTGCTGATCCTCACACCCGCGGCGCGTGGTCTCGGCCTGGGCGGACGGCTGACCGACGAGTGCATCGCCTTCGCGCGCGGCAAGGGCTACCGCAAGCTGGTGCTCTGGACCAACCGCAACCTCGACGCCGCGCGCGTCATCTACGCCAGGCGCGGGTTCACCCTGGTGGAGAGCGAGGCGCACCACAGCTACGGGCGCGACCTGGTGGGAGAACACTGGGAACTCGCCCTGTGAACCTGGCCCTGCTGGCGGCCGCGGCCACCGGCGTGCAGGTCGGTGCGACCATCGTCGCCTCGCGCTACGTGGTGGCCGAGGTGCCGCCGCTCACGCTGGCCCTGCTGCGTTACGCCATCGGTTTCCTGAGCCTGCTGCCCTTCGTGTGGCGGCCGCTGCGTGCCCACCCCTGGCCGGCCGGCACCACCCACCCACCGGGCCGCGACCTGCTGGCCATGGTCGCGCTGGGCCTGGGCCAGTTCGCGTTGCTCATCGCCCTGCTCAACTTCGGGCTGCAGCACATCGGCGCGGCCGGCGCGGCGCTGATCTTCAGCCTGTTCCCACTGCTCACCCTGCTGCTCGCGGGCGCGCTGGGACAGGAACGCCTCACGCCGGGCCTGCTCGCGGGCGTGGCGCTGTCCATCGCCGGGGTCGGGCTGTCGCTCTGGCCGCGGCTGGCGAGCGGCGGCGCGGGCCACTGGTGGGGCGAGGCCGCGGTGCTGGGCAGCGCGCTCACCGGCGCGGTGTGCAGCGTGCTCTACCGGCCCTACCTGCGCCGCTACCCCACGCTGCCGGTGTCGGCTCTGGCCATGGGCGTTTCGGTGCTGTGTCTCGGGCTGCTGGCGCTGTTGGAACACTGGCCGCAACGCGTGGTGGACCTGACTCCGGGGACCTGGGCCGTGGTGGCCTTCATCGGCCTGTCCAGCGGCGCGGGCTACTTCGCCTGGCTGTACGCGCTCAAGCACGAATCGCCCACGCGCGTCACGGTGTTCCTTGCGCTCAACCCGGTCACCGCGGCGCTGCTGGGCGCTGCCCTGCTCGGCGAGCCCCTCGATGTCTTTCTGCTCGGCGCCCTGGCGCTCATTGCGCTCGGCCTGTGGCTCGCCACCCGCCGGGCGCGGTAGGCGGGTGCCCCGTGGGGCCAAACACCGCGCCCGATAATCGACCCATGCCCGCCCCAGCGAACACCCTCCCCCCGGC
>Ga0209066_10006951_pt1 | contig 11388 bp, 12 predicted proteins | sample All_14_2_FD_187198 | JGI IMG/M metagenome (GOLD analysis project Ga0209066, IMG submission 187198) | Freshwater microbial communities in response to fracking from Pennsylvania, USA - Allegheny Zone_MetaG_DW_15 (SPAdes) (version 2) ...
TCATAAATGTTTTTATAGGTAGATCGATTGGGGTGGGGAGAATACGTTCTCTCCACCTCAACATATAGATGGGGATTGAGCGTTTTTGGGGAAGAAATATTTGTTTTTAGTTGCTTAGGTGAATTTTTCCCGGTTTCTATCCGTATCTATGATCCTTTTTGCCCGTCTAGGTTAATGGAAGCATGAATTCAACCTTCGATGATGAATTGCTCAAGCAGGCTAGGCAGTTTGATCTGTCCGCTTTGACTGCGATCTACGATCAATACAACAGCGGACTGTACTATTACGCATTGCGCCTGTTGGGCAATAGAACAATGGCAGAAGATTGTATTTCTGAAACATTCAGTCACTTGCTTCAGGCATTGCGCAACGGTGGAGGTCCTAAAAATAACTTGAAGGGATATTTGTATAGAAGTGTACATAATTGGGTGACCGATCATTATCGGCAAAAGGCAACTTTAGACGTTGATATGGATTGCGAGTTACCCGACTCACACCCAGACACGGATGTGCAAGTGGAACATAACCTCGCCTGCCAGCAGGTTCGAACCGCTTTACAGGCTCTTACACCTGATCAACGTCAGGTGATCACCCTTCACTTTTTAGAAGGATGGGACCTTGCTGAGATCGCATCCAGCCTGCACAAACCCATTGGAGCGATTAAGTCTCTTCAACATCGAGGTCTGCAATCCCTGCAAAAGTATTTGCTCGAAGCAGAGAAGGTGAAGTTATGAAAACCGAACCTCAGAAGGATCCTATTTTGATCGAACGATTGGAAAAAATGCAGGTGACGGCAAAACGTGACCCGCATGCAGCCGCCGCCACCCGGGCAGCTTTTTTGGCGGAAGCAAGAAACATGGTAAAGGGCGTATCTCCCCGACCACGATCTCGTCTGAATGATTGGATGGCAGCGATTGGTGTTGTATTGGCTGCCCCGAAAAAAATGAGAGGAGCCCCCATGTTGAATACTGTATTGACCATGATCGTCGTGTTAGGACTTGCCTTTGGCGGCGGCACAGTCGCTGCACAAACCAGCCAGCCAGATGATACCTTGTATCCGCTCAAGATCTGGAGCGAGGAAACCCGCATCTCATTCTCTTCAGACCCGGAAACAAAATTCCAATTGCATTTGCAGTTTGCGGCAAGACGGATGGAAGAGATCCGAACCATGTTGCAGGCGGGTGAGCTGCCATCAGAGGTGGTTATGTTACGGCTTCAAACTCAAATGGAAAATGCCTTGAATTTGGCTGCTCAGATGCCAGACGACCAATTACATGCTTCCCTGTTGCAGTTGCAGGATCGTCTGCAAGAGCAGGAAATGGATATGGAGCAATTGGAATTGAACGAAGACTCAGACCCTGCCCTTCTCCAGATCCGTGATCGAGTGCGAACCATGCTCCGAGACCAACTGCATTTATGTCAGTCTGGGTTGGAATCGCCGGAAATGTTGCGTGAGCAATTGAGAAACCGAGAACAAAACCAATTGCAGGGTGGAGGGCAAGGTCAGGAAGGCAACCTGAATCAGGAACAGAATCAGAACCAGAACCAAAATCAAGAACAGAATCAACTCCAAAATCAAGATAGTGATGACAACCTGAATCAGGAACAAAATCAGAATCAAGAACAGAATCAGAATCAAAACCAAAATCAGAACGGACAAAACCAAGAACAGAACCAGGAACAATATCAAAACGGAAACGATAATGGCTCGCCATCTGGTGATAGCAACGGAGCTGGACCGGGACCCGGCGATGGAACATGTCCGAATTGCCCATGTGACGGCTGTGATGGCGATGGAACAGGTTCAGGAGACGGATCTGGCAACCCGGAGCCTGGCGGTAACGGAGGCAAGCCATAACCAATAAAAAAAGCGCTTGGAATTTCCAAGCGCTTTTTTTATTATAAGCGTTACGGATGCCTCAAATACTTGCGTTCAATTTGTTCAATCCGTTCTTGGTGATCTCGGTCAACTCTTTCAGCGGGTGGATCAATGCCAGCGCGTAGAGCACGAATCCAACGCCGTAGATGATGCCCTTGGCAGAGCCGCTAAAGATGCTGACCCAGATCAACACACTGCCAAGGTTTGCCAGCGCAAGGCTGCCCCAGCATCCGCCCAGTTCGGGAGTCTCTTCTTTGAGGAAGAAGCGGCGGGCAATGTATGGGATGACGGCAATGCCAAATTGCAGAACCCAGCCATAGATCAAGGCTTGAGGCGCGGTCGATTCGATGGGTCCCGCCTCGAAGACGCCGAGCAGAATGGTAGGCGCCATCAGCACGGGCAGCAAAATCCAAATGTATGAAGACACCACATGCCAGCCGCCTGCGGTGGTCAGTTTGCCGCTTTGCTTGAGCGAGCGGACGAGTGACACGACCAGCACAACCGTTGCAGAAATGTGCAAGACCAGCCCGGCAATGGTTGGAGGCAGGCTTCCACCCAGCCACGGACCGAGCACTAATCCGAATGCACCGAGCGTCATGCCCCAGAACATGTAGGCAGTGGCGTTCTTAGAAGCAAGCGGTTTGCCCGTGACCATTGGGATGACATCCACCATCAACCCGGCGAAGACCAGCGACATGAAGCCCCACGAGTTGGCATGGATGTGCGCCTCGAGCGGAACTTTGATATACAACGCTTCACTCCAATTGAGGAATAAGCCCGTGCCGATGATGATGCCGACCAGCAAATAGAAAATACCTGTGATGTAAAACTTGAGGCTGGCGGGTGCATCGCCGCCGCGAATGTTCCAGAGTTGCAAGATCAGAAGCAATGCCGCAATGAAGATCAGCGTGCCGCCTGTGAAGATCATCGGGTGGTTCATGCTTGCGAAGCCAGCTACCAAAGCCACCAACCCGGCATTGAGCGTCAGCCAGATATCCCAACGCATGGCGGGTTTTTCTTTTTTGGAAAGCGAAGCAACAAGAATGGGCAGCACCCCAAAGACCAATTGCGAAAGGATGCCCAGTGTAATGAAGTGAACCCGCACCCAACGCAAAGCAGGAAAGGCAGCGAATACATTCATGCTGATGAGTGAAGCATCTGCCGCTACGAACATGGCAACGAACGTATAAAGCAATGTGGTGAGTAAATATGGAATTGGCATTTTATTCTCCTTTTGAAGCCAGAAAGATCACGCGCGTTTTAGCGTTCATGCCGCGCTTCACCCCGTCGGTCACGACCACGGTCGCGCCGGGTTTGATGGCAAAGGCTTCATCGCCTACGGTCATCAGCCCTTCGCCTTCGAGAAAGTGATACATCGCTGCCCCAGCAGGGTGCGGTGGAATTTGCTGACCTGCTTCCAGCCCAACCACCAACGCCTTGAACTTGGGCGCATCGATCAGAAACTGCGGCTGTGTCCCTTGCGGCGAAAAGACCGCTTTTGCTTTTGTGTCGAAAAAATAGGATTGACTTGACTCAGACATATCGTCTCCTTATCGTCATTGCGAGGGCGAAGCCCGAAGCAATTTCTCACCTTGCTCACAATGCGATTATTTTGATATGCCTGACTTTAATGGAAGTCCCCGCTTCACACCCCGACTTTTGTCGGGTTTTTCAGCCCAAAGCTTAATCTCCCCGAATCATGGCTCGCTCCGCCAACCCCGCGCGGTCGAGGATGCGAATTTGCTGTTTGTCCATTTCGATCAGCCCCGCCTTAGTCAACTCACGGATGACGCGGCTGAGTACATCGGGCACGGTGCCCAAGTGTGCAGCAAGCTCGGTCTGATTTGTCCAACGGCGGCGCTCGATCACGTCACCTTCGGCTTGGTCGAGCAGTATCTTGGCATAGCGTGCCTCCACGGTCTTGAGCGAGAGGTCGGCTGCCAGCGTCACCAACCCGATGATCTTGCCTGCCATGTTGCTGATGATCTGCAACGCCGTTTGCGGATGCGCCAATATGATCGCTTCCATTGCCTGACGCGGCAAAAGCCAAATGCCTGATTCTTCCAATGCAATGGCTGTGGCGGGATTGGGTCGCTTTGCAAGCACGCCGATCTCATTGAATATTTCCCCTGCAGAGATGAAACGCAATACCTGTTCGCGTCCATCGTCTGATGATTTCAGGATCTTCAACGAGCCATACTGCAAATAATACAAATTGGACTCCGCATCGCCCTCCCAAAAGATGACTGCGTTGGGCGCGAAAACTTTCCACACGGCGCTCTCTGCGAGATTGCGTAAGTCAGCTTCGTCGAGTCCGCGCAGGAATTCGAAGGTTTGCAGTCGTTTGAGGAGTAGGGAAGAGTCTGTCATGGCGAAAAGTGTAGCATGAAAAAGTTTGGGCGAAGATAAGGCTTGGTTCGCCCAAAGCAGGTTCAGGTCAGCGTTTGAGGCGGTGAAATAAAAACGCCCTGCTATATCACAGGGCGTCTTGCATTAGTCGCGAGCGAGCGGCAGATTATCGTACATCCAAGCGCCGGTTCCGCCGACCACGTTGTAAATGGTCTTGAACCCTTTTTGTCCCAACAGCGCAGCAGCAGACTGACTGCGGCTGCCACTGGCGCAGATCACTGCCACAGGGCGTTCCGTATCCAGTTCGGCAATACGCCCTGAAAGTTGACCCAATGGAATGAGGATCGCACCGGGTACGTGACCTTGCTTGTATTCCCATGGTTCGCGCACATCCACCACCACGGGGCGTTCACCCGTTTGCATCAGGTCATGCAATTCACGCGGTTCGATGTCTTTCACATCGCCTGCAGTGAGGGGCAGCCCCATGCGCTCCCAAACATCCAAGCCTTCAGCAAGATAGCCAACGACATTTTCATAACCCACACGCGCAAGGCTGTAGACCACACGTTCGTAATCTGCGGGGTTCTCCAGCAAAAGGATCATGGGCGCATCAGGTGGGAAGACAAAGCCAATGCGATTGCTCAATTGATCGTCCGCTTCGAGATGCACCGAGCCGGGGACATGTGCCTGCACGTAAGCATCTTTCGAGCGCGTATCGAGCAAGCCAGCGCCGCGTTGGAAGAAAGGAATCGCTTCTTGAATCGACAGAGGCTTGGATTCTACAACCCCAAGCGTTTTTACGCCTTTGCGGTTCATCGCCTTGATGCGGGTATGGTTGCCCGGCTGTTCGGGTAATCCGCTGACGGCGTATTCGACAAATTCTTCTTGTGTGCGTGGAGCCAACGCCGGGTTGGAAATTCGTTCATAACCAAGCGTGGTGGAGCGCATCGAGCCAATGGACTTTCCACACAACGAACCAGCACCATGACCGGGGTAGATCAACAAGCCGTCGTTCAATGGCAGGATCTTCTCGAACATCGTGTGATACATATCGTGGGCGAGTCCGTTCGCGGCTTCAGCACCGACAAGGTCGGGGCGACCCATATCGCCAACGAAGAGAGTGTCGCCGGTCAACGCCAGCCAGGGCTGGTCGGAGCGGGTGGTATCTGTTACGAGCAGGGTGATGCTTTCGGGGGTATGACCCGGTGTGTGCATCACTTTGAGACGCAAATTCCCCAACTCAAGCACGTCTCCATCGCGGACGGACTGATGAGGAAACTCCGCGCCGCTGGCTTCGTGGACGTAGATCTTAGCACCTGTGAGAGCAGCCAAGTCGCTGTTGCCAGAGACATGGTCCGCGTGCAAATGGGTTTCGATGATGTGGGTGATGGTCAACCCGCGGGAAGCGGCGGCATCGAGATATTTTCGAACATCGCGATCGGGGTCAATGATGGCGGCAACGCCTTTGGCTTCGCATCCCACAATGTAGGAAGCACATCCGAGCCCATCAATGAAAAATTGTTGTGAGTACATGTGTGTTTCTCCAAATACCTTTAATAGAGTTTATTGAAATTATCTGCCAGCAAAAAGATCGCCAGCAGAATGACGAACCAGGCAAAAGCAGATTGAAGCTTTTTGGCGGGCAGGTACTTTGCGAGGCGTGAACCTACGAACGTCCCAGCCAGACCCGATGCAACAAAGACCAGGATCATCAGTGGTTGAATGGAGTTGTCATGAATATGTCCTAAGAGCCCCGCAATGCTATTCATGGTGATTATAACCAATGAGGTGCCCACTGCAACTTGCATTGGCAGCCCAACCAAAACCACCAAGGCCGGAACGATGAGGAACCCGCCTCCAACTCCGAGCACACCGGTCAGCGCACCGACGACGGCTCCGCTGAAAAGGGTCACCCAGAGCGGCTTTTCAGAAGAGACCGCCTCTTGCATATCTTTTCGGACAAGCAAAAAACTCCCAATGATGAGCATCAACAGCGCGAAGGCGATCAATAAGGCGGTGGGGGAGATCAGTTTGGAAAAGCCCGAGGCGAGGAACGCCGTCAGCATGCCGACCCAGCCAAAGACCAGAGCGACGCGCCAGTTCAACGTCCCTTGAGTTCGATGAAAGTTTGCACCCATCAAACTATTCGCGCCGACGACCGCCAAGGATGTCGTCACTGCGGCTTGTGGGGTTTGCCCAAGTAGATACACAAGTGCCGGTACCATCAGAATCGAGCCGCCTCCGCCCAGCAGACCGAGCGAAAGCCCGATCGCGAAGCCGAGGAGGAGTTCCAAACCGATCAATTATTTACCCTTGAATTGGGTGCGAGACCAGGCATACATGCCGCCGCGCACGTTGATGGCGTTGAACCCTTGCGAGGTGAGCATCCGCACGGCGGAACTGCTGCGGTTCCCTGATGCGCAGATGCAAATGATGTCTTTATTCTTGGGGAGTTCTTTCGTCCGCTGGCTGAGTTCTCCGAGAGGAATCAACTTTGCGCCGGGGACGTGTCCGCTTTTGAATTCGCCGGGTTGGCGAACATCAATGAGGATGAAATTTTTATTGCCCTTTAATCTTTCGTTCAATTCTTTCGGTTCGATTTCAGGGATGGGTTTTCCGAACAACATTTCAAGTAAATTCATACTGACTTTCTCCAGTTTTTATATTAACTTCTTGGATGCTCGTCTTTCCAAAAAGTTACAAGGATTAGGAGAAAATCATAAATGCAAAACGTGACGCAGCCCGAAGGCTGCGTCACGTTTCGTGAATGCCGGATTCTTGTTACTTTATAAGCTTTTGCGCATCTTTAGGAAGCGAGTCTATGTCAGAGAATACCTCCCAGGTTTCTACATGGGTTACATGTGAACCGGGGTGTAATGTGCTCAAGGGACCCAGACTTTCCAATTCAACAAATTTCTCATTGCAATAGATTTCGGCATTGCTATTGTTATCAGGATACTTTACGTTTGAATGGGCGGCGAATGTTTTTTTGAAGAGGATGCCATCTACATAATATGCCAGCCAACCGTGTGGGTTGAAATAACCCATCTTGAAGGCGGGCAAGGCATCAGCTTTGAAAAGGACAAAGTCATCGCGCAGGCGTAGGCGTGGGTCATTGATGCGGGAGTAAGACCAGAACGATAGATTGCGGTTGGGTAAAAGCCCGGCATCATCCACATTCCCGATCGGCATGGGGAGGATGACAACCCCACCAAGCTGAAATTGAGTGATCGTCCACGGTGCAAGTTCCACTGCCCACAATCCGTCGTTGATGAGAGTGTGGGCGAGGGTGGCGAATGGCTTATCGGGTGCAAGTTTAATTTCGATCTGTTTGCGAATGCCTGTGCCGGGTTCGGTGTTTGTTTCGAGGATCACGCCGTCGGGCAAGTCGGTGATCTTCAATTCGCCTGTGTCGGGTGCGTAGGTGCGTGGCATGGCTTCAGGAGCATGCCATAGGCGGTGCCCACCGCGAAAATAAAAATCGCCATACGGTGTTGGGATAGGTGACTCACCGCTGAGATCTACCAGCAGATTCTTTTTTCCCTTCGGGGTTATTCCACTAATGCGAAGAGAATGGGTGAGATATTCGATTTCCAGAAAGTCGTTTTTGAGGGTACGTTTTTTCATGGATGGACATTACCAATAATTGTGAACGAGACTACGGATGCGCGACTCGTACACGCTGCGAATTTTCTCCATCGCTTCAGGACTCAGCGACGGCATGTCTGCCGCCCGAACATTATCCTCCGCCTGAGCCGGGTTCTTTGCGCCCGGTATCGTGCATGTGACAGCGTCGTGCATCAGGATCCAGCGCAGGGCAAATTGCGGCATGCTCCAACCATTAGGAATGAGCGGACGCAATTCCTCGACTGCCTGCAAACCCGTTTCGTAATCCACGCCGGAGAAGGTCTCGCCACGGTCAAATGACTCACCATGACGGTTGAATGCACACGCGCAAGGATGCCGACCTTGCGGCGCATGGCTTCGGGGAAGAACAACTCCGCTGGTCGCTGCCGAAAGATGTTGAAGATGACCTGCACGGTTTGAACGTTCGGGAATTCCATGGCTTTGAGCGCTTCTTCCACTTTCTCCACACTCACGCCGTAATAGCGCAGTTTGCCTGCTCTCACAAGATCATCCAACACGCCAAAGGTTTCGGGCATGTAAAAGACATCGGTGGGCGGACAATGTAATTGCAAGAGATCGATCGCTTCGGTGTTCAAGTTCTTCAAGCTGCGTTCGACAAATGCCGTCAAGTTGACGCGGTTGTAGCCTTTCGCCACATGCGGGTCTAACCGACGTCCAGCCTTGGTCGCCACATAGATGGTCTCGCTGCGCTCCTTGCGGAGTTGTGCCACCAGCCGTTCAGAGCGTCCATCGCCATAAACATCAGCAGTGTCGATGAAGTTCACACCCAAGTCAATGGAACGATGAAGAGCCGCAAGAGATTCTTTGTCATCGACATTGCCCCAAGAGCCGCCAATTGCCCACGCCCCAAAAGAAACCGTAGAAACTTTCAAGCCAGTGCGTCCAAGTTCGCGATATTGCATAGTATTAACTTCCTTTTGGTGCTCGGCTGAGGGCATGTCCCTCAGCCGAGCAAGAGGAGAAGAGAATTTATAAGCCTTTGTTCAAATGGTAGTACAGATCGTTCCAGCGCAGTTTCTCGCGGAATTCGGGGATGCGTGTGTTCTCGTCGATCAGCATGAATTCGATGCCTGCCATATCGGCGAAGTCTTGTAGATGCTCGGCTGTGACCGAGTAGCTGAAGCCGGTGTGATGCGCACCACCCGCGTAGATCCACGCCGCGGCGCCGACCTTGAGGTTGGGGCGTGGAATCCACAACGCGCGGGCCACCGGAAGTTTGGGAAGCGGCGCATCGGTCGGGACAACATCCACAGCGTTGACCACGAGACGGAAACGTCCGCCCATGTGGATGATGCTTGCGTTCACTGCCGGACCGGTCTGCGCGTCGAACACGAGGCGCACGGGGTCTTCCTTGCCGCCAATACCGAGCGGATGAATCTCCAGCTTGGGTTTGCTGTTCGAGATGGATTCACAAATTTCGAGCATGTGCGCGCCGAGCACTTTATCGCCCTGCGCGTGCATGTGATAGGTGTAATCTTCCATGAAGCTGACGCCGCCGGGCAAGCCGTGGTTCATCACTTTCATGGCGCGCACGAGTGCAGAGGTCTTCCAGTCACCTTCTGCGCCGAAGCCGTAGCCGTCACGCATCAGGCGTTGCACAGCCAGACCGGGCAATTGTTTCAATCCATGCAGGTCTTCAAACGTGGTGGTGAAGGCTTTGAAGTTGCCCGCTTCCAAAAATCCGCGCAGACCGAGTTCGATGCGTGCGCCATAGCGCAGTGACTCATGCTTTGCGCCGCCGGGCTTGAGGTCAGCTACAACTTCGTATTCATCCATGTAGACTTTGACGAGCTTGTCAACGTCCGCATCGCTGGCTTCGTTGACGTACTTGACCAAGTCGCCAATCCCATAGCCATATACATCGTAGCCGAGTTTGATCTGCGCTTGCACTTTGTCGCCTTCGGTCACAGCCACATCACGCATGTTATCGCCGAAACGCGCGACCTTCATGCCCTGCCAATCTGCCCAGGCTGCAGCAGCACGCGCCCACACACCAAGTTCGGACTGAGTCGAGTCGTCGCCCCAGTGACCCACCACAACTTTACGTTCGATGCGAAGGCGGCTGCCGATGAATCCAAATTCACGGTCACCGTGCGCGGCTTGGTTGAGGTTCATGAAATCCATATCAATTTCAGACCACGGAATTTCACGATTGTATTGAGTGTGTAAATGTGCGAACGGTTTCTTGAGCAGGGTCAAGCCAGCGATCCACATCTTGGCGGGGGAGAAGGTGTGCATCCACGCGATGAGACCGATGCAGCTCTTGGACGAATTTGCTTCAAGGCATAATTCCCGAATCGCATCGGGCGTTGTTAGCACTGGCTTGAAAACCACTTTCACCGGCATATGCTTGGACGCGCCCAGCGCCGCCGCGATCTCTTTCGAGTGCTCAGCAACCTGCTCCAGTGTCTTGGGTCCATACAAATGTTGGCTGCCCGTCACAAACCAAATTTCATATCCTTTTAGATCGATCATGATTGCGTCTCCTTTTGGTGTATTCGTCATTGCGAGGGCGCTCTGTTCTTTGCCCGAAGCAATCCCATAGATGTTGTGCGAGATTGCTTCGTCGGGCTGTCGCCCTCCTCGCAATGACGGATGATGACTATTGTCCGTAATAGGCGTTTGCGCCGTGTTTCCTTAGATAGTGTTTATCGAGCAATTCCTGCTGCATGGGTTGAATGTTCGGGTTGAGCAGCATGGTTTGAATATTCATGAACGCGACCTCTTCCATCACCACCGCATTGTGGACGGCATCCATCGCATCCTTGCCCCATGCGAACGGACCGTGACTGTAGACCACCACGCCGGGTATGGCATCGGGATTTTTGTCCTTGAACGTTTCGATGATGACGATCCCCGTCTCTTTCTCGTACTCAGCCTGAATCTCCTCGACAGTCATTTTTCTTGTGCAGGGGATTTCTCCGTAAAAATAATCGCCATGCGTGGTGCCGAGCGCCGCAATGCCGCGACCTGCCTGTGCAAAACTCGTCGCCCAGCGGCTGTGGGTGTGGACAATACCGCCGATATTCGGGAAGGCTTTGTACAGTTCGAGATGCGTGGGTGTATCAGAGGATGGCTTGAGTTCGCCATCTACAACTTTGCCTGTTGCCAGTTCCAGCACAACCATGTCGTCGCGTTTCATAGTCTCATAGGGAACGCCAGACGGTTTGATGACGACCAATCCCTTCTCGCGGTCAATGCCAGAGACGTTACCCCACGTGAAGGTGACGAGTCCGTGTTTGGGCAATAAAAGATTGGCTTGAAATACTTGTTCTTTTAGTTTTTTGAGCATTGTTATTTCATTCCTTCCACCGCCGCACGCTCAATACTCAGACCTGTTTTGTAACGTGCCATGAACGTATTGAAACCATCCACATCCTTTTTGTCAGGTGCAATGGTGGAGCTTTTTTCGTTGGCGAATACTTTTTTATTCAAATAATCTTCGAGCGTTTCATTGCCTGTCTTATTGAGCACATACGCAGCCAGCAGAGCCATGCCCCATGCGCCGCCTT
>Ga0209066_10006952_pt1 | contig 11386 bp, 12 predicted proteins | sample All_14_2_FD_187198 | JGI IMG/M metagenome (GOLD analysis project Ga0209066, IMG submission 187198) | Freshwater microbial communities in response to fracking from Pennsylvania, USA - Allegheny Zone_MetaG_DW_15 (SPAdes) (version 2) ...
ACCCGCCAGTACCGCCAGCCACCAGCGCCACGGGCGGGCCTGCTGGCGTGCGGGCATGAACCGCAGGTAATCGGCCTGCTCCCCCATTTGGGTCATCAGCGCCACCCCGACGGTGAGCGCTGCACCAAACAAAGGCAGACTGAAGCTATCAGACACCCCTTTTTCACCAATGTAGTGCGTCACACCGGCGAAGGCGGTCGGATCGCGCATCAAGACATACAAGAATGGCACCACCAGCATCACCAACCACAGCGGCTGCGTCCAGACCTGCAGGCGGCTGATGGTGGACACCCCGTGCGTCACCAGCGGGATCACCGCCAGCGCGCAGATCAAATAGCCCCAGCGCGGCGGTATCCCCAGTGCCAGCTCCAGCGCATAGGCCATCACCGCCGCCTCCAGCGCAAAGAAGATGAAGGTGAAGGTGGCGTAGATCAGTGAGGTGACGGTGGAGCCGATGTAGCCAAACCCGGCGCCACGGGTCAGCAGATCCATGTCCACGCCGTAGCGCGCGGCATACACGCTGATCGGCAAGCCCGCCAGAAAAATGATCAACCCGGTGGCCAGAATCGCCCAGAAGGCGTTGACAAACCCGTATTGCACCAGCAGCGTGGCGCCTACCGCCTCCAAGATCAAAAACGCAGCAGCACCGCCAAGCGCCGTCTGGGCTACCTGCCATTCCGACCACTTGCGAAACCGCTGTGGCGTGAAACGCAGGGCGTAGTCCTCCAATGTCTCACGGGCCACCCAGCCGTTGTAATCGCGACGCACCAGGGTGATGCGCTGCGGCGCTTTCGGCTCGGAAACCGGGTCGGCGTTGGCAGGAAAAGTATCAGTAGTCACGGGCTGGAACGTGCAGTTTTCATGCCACGCGGCCCCCCGTTGCACGCGGCACAGCTTTTGCATCATGTCCCGCATGGACCTTTCTCCCCGTATCCGGCCCGCTTGTGCGGCCGCACGAGCCAATGACCCCAGCAAATGAGTGAAACGATATGGAACTGACGCCTCGCGTTCGGCCGACATGGACGGTCGCGCGAGCTAATTATTCAAAGCATTGAGTGAAACGAAATAAATGGAACTGACCCCTCGCGAAAAAGACAAACTCCTGCTGTTCACCGCCGCCCTGCTGGCCGAACGGCGCAAGGCCCGTGGCCTCAAGCTGAACTACCCCGAGGCGGTGGCCCTGATCAGCGCCGCCGTGATGGAGGGCGCCCGCGATGGCAAAACCGTAGCCCAACTCATGAGTGAAGGCCGCACCGTGCTGACCCGCGCCGATGTGATGGACGGCATCGCCGAGATGATCCCGGACATCCAGGTCGAGGCCACCTTCCCCGACGGCACCAAGCTGGTGACCGTGCATCAACCGATCGTATGAACACCCCCACGGCTTGACCAGTTCGACGCCGTTGCCTGCCAAAGACATTTTTCCTGGAGATTGTTATGCATCAAAAGACCAAATCCGCTCTGCTTTTTGCAGCTGCTTGCGCCCTGTCCACGGGTGCTAGCGCCCATACAGGTCATGGCACCCACAGCCTGATGGAAGGGCTGGCTCATCCGTTTGGCGCGGACCATTTGCTAGCCATGCTGGCCGTGGGCATCTGGTCGGTCAGCGCCCTGCCCGCTCGCCAGGCCTGGCAAGGACCGGCCACCTTTATGCTGGCGCTGGTGCTCAGTGCGGTGCTGGGGGCCAGCGGGTTCACCGTGCCGTTCCTGGAACAGGCGATTGCACTCTCGGTCACGCTTTTTGGCGCCATGCTGGTGCTAGCCAGCACACCGATGCCCAAGGCTTTTGGGTTGACGCTGATCGCGGTCGCGGCCTCCCTGCATGGCCTGGCCCATGGTGCTGAGACACCGGAGACGGGTTTTGCCGGGTATGCCGCTGGCTTTTTGTTGACCACGGCGGTGTTGCACCTGGGGGGTGTGGGCATTGGCCTGAGCAGCCGCCGCTGGTTGGCTGAACGCAGCGCCACCGTGTTGGGCAGCCTGGGTGGCTTGCTCAGCGTGGCCGGTCTGGTGTTGTTCAGCCAAGTCTGAGGCTGTAGCGATGATTCCCGGCGAACTTTTTACCGACGAGGGTGAACACCCCCTGAACACCGGCCGGCGCACGCTGACCCTGGTGGTGACCAATGCCTCGGAGCGGCCGATCCAGGTCGGCTCGCACTACCACTTTGCCGAGACCAATGGCGCGCTCAGCTTTGACCGTGCAGCGGCGCAAGGCATGCGGCTCAACATCGCCTCGGGGCTGGCGGTGCGGTTCGAGCCCGGCCAGCAGCGCACGTTGGAGCTGGTGGATTTTGCGGGGGACCGCATCGTCTACGGCTTTCGTGGGTTGACGCAGGGGGCGCTGTGATGAGTCTGCGGTTTTCTAAGCCCGGTCGGTCAGCGTTGTTGGTGGCGCCGACCGACGGGTTGCTCTGCTCCGCGAATGTCCCCCGGCCTGCGGCCTCCTCCTTTATTTCGCTGCGCAGAACAACCCATCAGTCAGCACTTCAAACGGTTGTGGCGGATCAAGGCCGAAATTCCAACAGCGCCGCCAGCCGCGTGGCTTGGGGGAGTGTGATGCAGTGAGGTCAAGGAGGAGGCCGCAGGCCGGGGGACACGAACGGAATCACGCTCTCCCAAGTCACGCGGCCACCCACAGACCTGGCCCTGCCATCTACCCCTGATCCCTTTTCATACGCAATTTTGAAAGAGTAACTATGGCCACGATTGGACGACGCGCCTACGCCGAGATTTTTGGCCCGACCACCGGGGATCGGGTTCGCCTGGCCGACACCGGCCTGATCATCGAGGTTGAGCAAGACTACACCCTGGCCGCAGGCGCTTATGGTGAAGAGGTGAAATTTGGCGGTGGCAAGACCATCCGCGACGGCATGGCACAGTCACAGAAGATGCGGTCTGAGGGCGCAGTCGACTGCGTGATGACCAATGCGCTGATCCTGGACCACTGGGGTATTGTCAAGGCCGACATCGGCCTCAAAGGTGGCCGCATCGTCGCCATCGGCAAGGCCGGTAACCCTGACGTGCAGCCCGGCGTGGACATCATCATCGGCCCGGGCACCGAGGTCATCAGTTGTGAAGGCAACATCGTCACCGCAGGCGGCATCGACAGCCACATCCACTTCATCTGCCCGCAACAAATTGAAGAAGCGTTGGCCAGCGGTGTCACCACCATGATGGGCGGCGGAACCGGACCTGCCACCGGCACCTTTGCCACCACCTGCACACCAGGACCGTGGAACATCGAACGCATGCTGCAGGCGGCCGACGCGTTCCCGATGAACCTGGGTTTCTTGGGCAAGGGCAACGCCAGCCTGCCCGCCGCCTTGCACGAGCAGATCAACGCCGGTGTCATTGGCCTCAAATTGCACGAAGACTGGGGCACCACGCCAGCCGCCATCAGCAACTGCCTGGATGTGGCCGACGCCACCGACACCCAGGTGGCGATCCACTCCGACACGCTCAACGAATCGGGCTTTGTGGAGAACACCATCGCCGCCACCAAAGGCCGGGGCTTGTGCGCCTTCCACACCGAAGGCGCCGGTGGTGGCCATGCGCCCGACATCCTGCGCGTGGTCGGTGAAGCCAACTTTTTGCCCAGCTCCACCAACCCGACCATGCCCTACACCGTCAACACGCTCGACGAACATGTGGACATGTTGATGGTCTGCCACCATCTGGACGCAGGTATTGCCGAAGACCTGGCCTTTGCCGAGAGCCGCATCCGCAAGGAAACCATCGCCGCCGAAGACGTGTTGCACGACCTGGGTGCGATCAGCATGATGAGCAGCGACAGCCAGGCCATGGGCCGGGTAGGTGAGGTCATCATCCGCACCTGGCAAACCGCCAGCAAGATGAAGCAACAGCGTGGCTGGCTGGCACCCCCGCTGGTGCTGGGTGCGATCCAGTCCGAAGCTGCGCTGGTGGAACACAAAGAGCGCAACGACAACTTCCGCGCCAAACGCTACATTGCCAAAACCACCATCAACCCGGCAATCGCCCACGGCATCAGCCACGAGGTGGGCAGCATCGAGGTGGGCAAATGGGCCGATCTGGTGGTCTGGAAACCGGCGTTTTTTGGCGTCAAACCGGCGCTGATCCTCAAAGGCGGTTTCATCGCGATGGCCGCCATGGGGGATCCCAATGCGTCGATCCCGACACCCCAGCCGGTGCATTACCGGCCGATGTTTGGCGCCTTTGGTGGCGCACTGGCACGTGGCTCCCTCACCTTTGTCTCGCAAGCGGGTTTGAATGCCGGTATCAAGGAACGTTTTGGCCTGCAAAAAACCCTGAGCGCGGTGAAAAACATCCGCGGTGTGCGCAAACAGCACATGGTGCACAACCACTACCTGCCCACCATGGAGATCGACGCCCAAACCTACAGCGTACGTGCCGACGGCCAGTTGCTGACCTGCGAGCCTGCGGTGAGTTTGCCGATGGCACAACGTTACTTTTTGTTCTGAACCGCATGGACATTCACATCGACGACTTGCAGGGCGAAGCCATCCAAGCCCTGCTGCAAGAGCACATGGACGACATGCACTCTAGTTCCCCGCCTGAGAGTGTGCACGCGCTTGACCTGAACGCCCTGCGCCACCCGTCCATCACCTTCTGGACTGCCTGGGAAGGTGATGAACTGATGGGCTGCGGCGCGCTCAAACAACTCAGCGCCGAGCATGCCGAACTCAAATCCATGCGCACGACCCGCACCCACCTGCGCAAAGGTGTGGCCCGCGCGATGTTGCGGCATATCCTGGCGGTAGCTCAGGCCAGGGGTTTCCAGCGCATCAGCCTGGAGACCGGTACCCCAGCGCCTTTTGTCGCCGCCCAGAAGCTCTATGCCAGTGAAGGTTTTGTGGAATGCGGCCCCTTTGCCAGTTATGTGCTGGATCCGTACAGTGTGTTCATGACCAAGGTGTTTTGAGTTTGGCCTTCTCGGCCTTCAAGTTGGAACCTTGACCACGACCAAACCTGCGCTTCAACGCGGCTGAATATGGCTGCGAATCCAGGCAGCGAAAGCGGCCTCTTCGATGTCACCAGCAGCGACTGAGAGCATGGTCAACGTGGCATCAGCCTGTGTGGCTTGCAAGCGATAGCCGTTGATGGCCAGAAACAAACCCACAGCCAAAAAAGCTGCGCGTTTGTTGCCGTCAACAAAGGCATGGTTTTTTGCTAAACCCACACCATACGCTGCAGCCAAACTTGATATATCCGGTGTTTCGTACAGCGACAAATTCAGTGGCCGAGCCAACGCAGAGTCCCACAGGCCTTCATCGCGCAAACCGCTGGCACCGCCGTGCTCTGCCAGACTTTCGTCGTGCAGCAGCAGCAGCACTTGCCGACTGATCCATTTCCAGTTGCTCATTTGGCCAACTGATGAAAGGTGTCACGGTAGTCACGCATGAATTCGCGCCCCAGTTTGAGCTGCTCATCCAGCTCGGGGTCATAGGGTGTCAGGTTCACACCATTGGCGGCTTCCGTCATGAAAACCGTGTCACCTTTGACCAGTTTGAGCCGAGCCAAAGTCTCTTTGGGCAAGATCACACCCAACGAGTTGCCGATTTGTGTGAGTTTGAGGGCGGTCATGGGAGGCTCCGATCCGAGTTATAACGATTGTTAGTATATTGACCTGCACCTGAGGTAGCAAGCCTGCGTCAAACACCCGTCGTCCCTCAGGGCGACAGCGCAGCGTGCTGGCACAAATTCCTGCCAACGCGGTACAGTTATTGCTTTTTCATCTTCACGCTCTCCACACCTCCTTTTCCATGATCCACGTCTCCAAACTCATCCCCCAAGGCGCTGGTCTGGCAGCTGCGCTGCTCAAACGCGCCAGCACCGTCGAGCTGGACTGGGACGTGCGCCAGAAAAGCCGCTTTGACGCAACCGACTCGACCGGCCGCCAGCTCGGCATCTTTTTGCCACGCGGCACCGTGGCGCGCGGTGGTGACGTGCTGGTGGCCCATGACGGCTCGCTGATCAAGGTCTGGGCGGCGCCACAAACGGTGCTCAAGATCACCGCTTGCCCGGACCATGGCACGCCGTTTGACCTGATCCGCGCCGCCTACCACCTGGGCAACCGGCATGTGCCGATCGAACTCAAACCCGACCACCTCAAGATCGAGCCCGACCATGTGCTGGCTGACATGTTGCGCGCCATGCACCTGATCGTGACCGAGGTCACCGAGCCGTTTGAGCCGGAAAACGGCGCCTACGCCACCGGTGGCCACTTTGGCGGCCACCACCACAGGCATGAACACGACCACGATCACAGCCATGACCATGTGCACACACCACCGGCCAGCCCCGAGGCACCCAAGCCCCACGTGCACGGCCCAGGTTGCGGCCACCACCACTAAAGCCTTTCACGCATGCACGACAGCAGCCTGATGCAGCTGATGTGGCTGGCCTCACCGGCCTTGCCGATTGGCGGATTTTCGTATTCAGAATGCCTGGAAGCCGCCGTGGATGCTGGCCTGGTCACTAGCGAAACAGAAGCATCTGACTGGCTGGTGGAGCAACTCCACACCAGCCTGGCGCGCGCCGACCTGGCGGTGATCGCCCAAGCCATTCCCGCTTGGCAACAACAAGACCACACCCGCATCGCGCAGCTCAATGCCTGGGTCTTGCAGACCCGCGAAAGCAGCGAGTTGCGCGCACAAAGTGAACAAATGGGCCGCAGCCTGCTGGAGTGGTTACGTAACCACACCACCGCGCAGCCCGAGCAAATTGCCCTGCTGGCCAGCCTGCAACCCACCTACCCGCTGGCGTTTGCGTTGGCGGCCAGTGCCACCGGAGCGCCGCTGCGCGACTGTCTGCTGGCCAATGCCTTTGGCTGGGCCGAGAACATGATGCAAGCCGCGATCAAGGCAGTGCCGCTGGGCCAGAGTTCTGGCCAGCGCATCCTCTCGGCCCTGGCAGCGAACATCCCGGCGGCGGTGGACTTGGCGCTGGCTCTGGATGATGAGAACCGCCAGGCCTTTTCCCCCATGCTGGCGATCCTGAGCGCCCGACACGAGTCGCAATATTCAAGGATTTTTCGCTCCTAGCCCTCGTATCCAAAGGGCCAATAGCTTCACTTTACATAGCAAACCCATCATGACCACACCGCTACACCACGTCCCCAATCGCACCAAACAACTGCCCCCACTGCGCGTGGGTATCGGCGGGCCGGTCGGCTCCGGCAAAACCACGCTGCTCGAAATGTTGTGCAAAGCCATGCGCGAGAAATACGACCTGGTCGCCATCACCAACGACATCTACACCAAAGAAGACCAGCGCCTGCTGACCGTGAGCGGCGCCCTGCCTGCCGAGCGCATTTTGGGTGTCGAGACCGGCGGCTGCCCGCACACCGCGATCCGCGAAGACTGCTCGATCAATCTGGAGGCCATTGACCGCATGCTGGTGGACTTCCCCAATGCCGACATCGTGTTTGTCGAGAGCGGCGGCGACAACCTGGCCGCCACCTTCAGCCCTGAGCTCTCGGACCTGACCATCTACGTGATCGACGTTGCCGCCGGTGAAAAAATCCCGCGCAAGGGCGGCCCCGGCATCACCAAGAGTGACCTGTTTGTCATCAACAAAACCGACCTGGCGCCGCACGTGGGCGCCAACCTGGAGGTGATGGCAGCAGACACCACCCGCATGCGCAGCACCCCCAAGGGGCTCAAGCCTTTTGTGATGACCAACCTGAAAACCAACGCCGGACTGGATGACGTGATCCGCTTCATCGAGCAGCGCGGCATGTTAAAGCCCCAAGCCTGAACGCACCCGGGCCCCGCCAAGCCGGGTGGTGATCCGACCACGCGTTCGCGCCAAGCGGACGCAGAAAGCTGCAAAATCAAAGCATGATGCTATGATTTTCGATTTTCCGCCCACCAGGAATCCCGCTTGAAACGCCTGCACCGCACCGACCACCCCTGCCACGCAGGTTGCCATGGCGCTGCTTGACGACGATCTCTCCACCAGCAGCGCGCTGGTGATTGACGCCAACCCCACCTCACGCTCGGTGCTGGTGTCCCAGTTGCGCGACTTTGGCATGGGCACGGTGGTGCAAACCGCGCGCCTGCAGGATGCCCGGCGCCAGCTGGAGTTCCGCAAATTTGATGTGGTGTTGTGTGAACTGCACTTTGCTGATGACACCATGACCGGGCAGGACCTGCTGGACGACCTGCGACGCAACCAGTTGCTGCCGTTTGCCACTGTGTTTTTGATGGTCACCGGCGAAGCCACTTACACCAAGGTGGCCGAGGCGGCTGAGTCGGCACTGGACGGCTACCTGCTCAAGCCCCACAAGGCCAACCAGCTCGGCGAGCGGCTGCGTCAGGCACGCATCCGCAAAGCCTCTTTGCAGGACATCTTCAGCGCCATCGAGGCGGAAGATTTCGACACCGCCGCCCGGCTGTGCCTGCAGCGCTTTGAGACCAAGGGCCTGTTCTGGTTGTATGCCGCGCGCGTCGGGGCCGAGCTGCTGCTGCGCATCGGCAAATTTGATCAGGCGCAAAAGCTGTACCAGGCGGTGGTGGCTGCCAAAACCCTGCCTTGGGCCAAACTGGGGGTGGCGCGCTCGCTCCTGGACGAAGGCCAGACCGCCAAAGCCGTCAGCACGCTGGAAAACCTGATCAGCGAAGACCCCAACTACGCCGACGCGTATGACGTGATGGGCCGCGCCCAATTTGAGCAAGGCAAGTTTACCGACGCGCTGGCCACCTACAAAATGGCCAGCCAGCTGACACCGGCCTCCATCACGCGGCTGCAAAACCTGGGGCTGATGAGTTACTACTGTGGCGACCGCAAAGCCGCCGAGCAGGTGCTGGACCGCACCACCCGCCTGGGCCTGGACTCGAAGATGTTTGACTGCCAGACGCTGGTGCTGCTGGCATTTGCGCGTTTTGAGAGCGGCGACCACAAGGGCCTGCAGCGCTGCCGCGACGACTTTGCCCGCCTGATCGAGCGCAGCCCCGACAACGCCCGACTGCAGCGCCTGAGCGGCATCGTGGACGCCTTGCAACTGCTTGACAAGGGGCAGTTCGCGCAAGCGCTCCAAGCCATTCGCAGCCAGTGCCAACGTGTCAAGGACACGGATTTTGACTTTGAATCCGCGTCCAACCTGGTAGCGCTGCTGGCCCAACTGGGCCACAAAGCGATCCAGCTCGACGAGGTGGAGGCCGTGGTCAACACACTGGGCCTGCGGTTTGCCGGCACCCGGGCCTTGTCCGAGCTGCTGGCGGGCGCTGCCGGTATTCACCCCCCCTATGCCGACATCGTGCGCCGTACCCACAGCCACATCCTGAAACTGGCCGAAACCGCCATGTCACTCAGCATGGGCGGCGACCCGCAGGCGGCCGTGCTCGACCTGATTCGCCACGGCCAGGACACGCTGAGTGGCAAGCTGATCGAAACCGCCTACCTGGTGATGCACCGCTACGCCGACAAGATCAAGAACACGGCCGAACTCACCCCCCTTGTCCATGACCTGCGGGTGCGCTACCGCACCCAGATCACGCGCGCGGCGCTGGGTGAACCCAAGCGCCAGGCCGGTGGCCTGACCCTGCGCGCTGGCAGCAAGACAGAGAAGGCGACCTGACCCGTTGCTGGCCGGACTTGGGGAGCCCTGCCCCGTGCCACGACCCGGGGCATCGCTGCATTCGACTCCCGGATGGCGGATCAAGTCCGCCATGACCCTGCTCGGGGTGGCTCAACCCCACAGGTCCAGCGGCGGGTCGGTCACCACGGCCCGCAAAATGTCGGAGCGCGAGATGAACCCAGCCACCAGCCCCGCCTCGTCCACCACCGGCAGGCCCGGCAGGCCGGTGTCCAGCAGCACCCGCGCCACCCGGCGGATGTCGGCGTCGGGCGCCACACTGGGCACCGGGGTGACCATGATGTCCTTGACGTTTTGCATCATCAGCGCACGCCAAGCCAGCGCGTGGCTGTCGGGTGATGGCAGCCGCTCGGGCTTGAGCAAATCCGCCCTTGTCAGCAGGCCCACCAGGTGGTCGGTGGCGTCCACCACCGGCGCCTGGCCGACGCCTTTTTCGCTCAGGATTTGCCACGCCTGCAGCACCGTGGCGCTGTCTTTGATGGTGATGATCTGCACGCTCATCACGTGGCTGACCCGCGTCAAGGGCTGGCGCGCGGTGCTGCCCGCACGCGTGTCGGTATAGGCCGACAGCGGGCTGCGCCGGGATTCGTCAGCGCCCACCGCAGCACTGGCCAACTTGTTGGCCTCCGACTCAACAAACGCACCAGACGACTCCGCCAGCGCGTCACGCCCCTCTTGCCCGGCAGCCAGCACACGGCGCGCGCGCGTCAGCGCGTCCACACCACCCACCTGGCGCAATTGCTCCATGCTGCCGCGAAACAGTTGCCCCTGCATGCCGTAAACAGAAAACATGGCGTGTTGCCTCCTTGTAGGGTTGCCGCGCGCGAAACCAGGTGCCATGACCACGCGGCGATAAGTGCCGATCCGGGCCGCGTCAATCCGGCGGCTATAGGTTTTATCGACGCTTGCTGGCCTGGACTTGATTCCCGACCAAAAACCACTCAGGCTTTGGGCAAAAACAGCGCCTGCAGGTCGTTCAAAAAATCAAAGCCATGCGCGGTGGGTTGCACATGGTTCAGGCCGTGCGTCAACAGGCCGCGCGTTTGGGCTTCTTGCAGCGCGGCAGTGATGGCGGTGATGGGCAAGCCGGTGCGCTCGGTAAAACTTGGCAACGCAAAACCATCGGCCAGGCGCAGCGCGTTGAGCATGAACTCAAACGGCAACTCGGCGCGTTTGACCTCGTTCTCTTGTGCAATGGCGCTACCCGCCAAGGCCTGCGCCATGAACCGCGCCGGGTCACGCAGGCGCACCTGGCGCAGCACGCGGTGGGCAAAACTGAGCTTGCTGTGCGCCCCCGCGCCAATGCCCAGATAGTCACCAAACTGCCAGTAATTCAGGTTGTGCGCGCAGCCATGACCGGGCCGGGCGTAGGCCGACACCTCGTAGCGGCGCATGCCGTGCTCACCCGTCAAGTCGGTGATCAGGTCCAGCATGTCGGCGGCCAGGTCATCCTCCACCGGTGCGGGCGGGTGTTTGGCAAAGTAGGTGTTGGGCTCGATGGTCAAGTGGTAAATGGACAAGTGCGGCGGGGTGAACGACAAGGCGGTGGTCACATCCGATCGCAGATCATCGAGCGTCTGGCCCGGCAAGGCATACATCAGGTCCAGGTTAAACGTCTCAAAGTTAAGAGCCGCTTCCTCCAGCGCCGCCATGGCTTGAGCCCGGTTGTGGACGCGACCCAAGGTTTGCAGGTAGCCATCGTTGAAGCTCTGCACCCCGACCGACAGCCGCGTCACACCGGCCGCCCGGAAGGCTTTGAAGCGGTCTTTCTCAAACGTGCCGGGGTTG
>Ga0209066_10006953_pt1 | contig 11385 bp, 12 predicted proteins | sample All_14_2_FD_187198 | JGI IMG/M metagenome (GOLD analysis project Ga0209066, IMG submission 187198) | Freshwater microbial communities in response to fracking from Pennsylvania, USA - Allegheny Zone_MetaG_DW_15 (SPAdes) (version 2) ...
GATCGGCACCTTCGCCGGCTCGACTCCGACCGCGCGGAACATCTCCTGGTCGGCCGCTTGCACCCTCTTGCAGGCGACCACGGCCGAGACACCCGACGCCTCGTCGGTCAGAAGCGCCATCGGCCCGATCTGGAACTTTGCGCCGCCATAGAACGGGCCGGTCCCGGTGAAGACGCCGTCGCTCAGCTTGACCACGCGCCAGTCGGCCTCGACCGGCTTCTCGCCGCCATAGCCCACGACGGCGCCGATACCGCGGCGCATGACGTTGCCCTCGCCCGCCTCGACGGCGGCCTTTGCCGCGCCTTCGTCGACGATCATGCCGATCACCGCGCCCTTCGCCTTGTGGCGCATCAGGGCGGCCAGTAGGCCGATCGTGTCGGAGGTGCCGCCCGCGCCGGGATTGTCCTGGACATCGGCCAGCACGATGGGCTTGGTCGCGTTCTTCGACAGTTCGATGGCCCGCAGTGCCGCCTGGTCAGGATCGAGCAGCTCGCCGTCGAACGCCTTCTCCTGCGCCTTCACCGTGGCGGCCAGCTTGTCGGCGGCTGCCTCGACCGCTTCCTTGTCGTGCCCATAGACGACAAGCGCCGGACCGCACTGGGCGATGTCGGCCGGCGGGAAGCCCGGCGTATGGGTGACGCTGACGATGCCCTGGTTGTGGCTCTTCTCGCCCGCCTCGAGTTCGCCCACCAGGTCGAAGATGCCCTTGGCCGGCTCGATGAAGGTGCACTGCCAGACCAGCGGGATCAGGAAGTCGATCTGGCGGTAGGCGCGATAGACCGGCCGCTTCTCACGCAGCAGCTTGTCCAGCAGCTCGATCGCGCGCTTGCCGGTCACGGCCATGTCGATGTGCGGATAGGTACGGTAGCCGACCAGCGCCGTCGCGAGCTCCGACATCTGCGGCGTCAGGTTGGCGTGATAGTCGAGGCTGGCCACGATCGGCAGCGCGTCGCCCACGAGGCCGCGGATGCGGCGCAGCAGCTCGCCCTCGCCGTCCTCCGTGTTCTCCGCGACCATGGCGCCGTGCAGGTCGAGATAGATCGCGTCGAACGGACCGTGCTTCTTCAGGTCCTCCTCGAACAGCGCCCACATCTTCTCGAAGGCGTCCTCGGTCACGTACGAGGCCGGTGCGGCGGCCGCCCAGGCGAGCGGCACGATCTCGTGGCCCAGTTCCGTCAGCTTGCTGACGGCGCCCGCGATCGGGATGTTGAATCCCTCGACGCCGGGAATCATCTCCGGCCCGCGCAGCAGGGGCGGCCAGGCATCGGCGCGCACGAACTCCTCCCAGGTCGCCTGCTGCGGCGCGAAGGTGTTCGTCTCATGCTGAAAGCCGCCAACCGCGATCCGCGCCATTCCAAGTCTCCCCGACAGGTATCGATCCAAGTCGCGCACCCTACCATCGATCGCGTCTCGACACGCGCCTGTGAGGCAGCGATTGCGGAACGCCGGCGTTGTGCCGGCATGCGCAGCATGTCGTGGCCGGCCTTCCTCAAGAACTTCCCGCAGGGTCATCTGGTCGTCGCCGTGGCGGTGGACGTCGGCGCCGACGAGATCGGCAGCCGGCGCCTTCGCGGTCTTCGCGATCTCCTCCATCGCGTCATCGGCCGCATGGCCTCGTCGAACGGTCATTTCGCCCTGACGGTCTCACGCGCGTCGGGATTCCCCGAAATCCTGTGTGGTTTCGAGGCACAGGCCGATGCCGATGCGCTCGTCGTGGTCGGCAATGCCCAACCGACGGATCGATATCCGGGTTTCGCCACTCAGCGTGTCTTCGATCTCGATACCGCGATGGAGGGTGCGCTGGCCGCCGGTCTGCTGAGCGAAGGCGACTTCGACCAACGCTGAACCTTGCAGATGGACGCGGCGCTTCCTTTCCCTATTATCGCGGCCGATACCTGAAGGCCCGCAGGTATCCCCGTGTCTCTGCGAGTCCCACAGCCCTTCATGCCCCTGTTCGCTTCATCGTTCGCCCGCCGGACGATCGCCTTTCTCGTCGCCGGCGTGCTCGCTCTTCTCGCCATCGTTGCCGTGTCGGCCGTGCTCTCCGTGCGCACGGCCCAGCACGCCGAAGAAGCGGTCGTCGAGCGCGACATCCGCGCCCTGACCACCAATCTCCTGGCAGCCACCATCGACGCCGAGACGGGACAGCGCGGCTTTCTGCTGACCGGAGAACCCCGCTACCTCGCTCCCTTCGAGCGCGCTCAACCCCGTCTGCGGCGAGACATGGCCAGGCTTCAGGAACTGGTCGCGCGGAACCCCGAACAGCTTGCCGCGGTGAAACAGCTTTCGGACGTGCTGGACGCCAAGGTGGCGGAACTGACGGAAACCATCGAACAGGCCAGGGCCGGCCAGCGGGACGCCGCGATCCAGACCGTTCTGTCGGACCGCGGACGCCTGTTGATGGAGAAGGCCCGAACCCAGCTCGCCGAACTCATCGCGGACGCCGAGAAGCGCGTCGCGAACCGCCTGGAAGCCGTGAACGACGGGGCGGAGATTCTGACCTGGGTGACGGCGGCCGGCAGTCTGCTGATCGTCCTGTTCGCGGCCGGCGCGTCGTGGACGGTGGTTCAGTACACGCGGCAGCTGCAGGCGGCGAGGATCGAGCTTCAGGCGTTGAATGCCGGGCTGGAGGAACGTGTCGCCGAGCGTACCGAAGCGCTGACCCGCGCCAACGACGAAATCCAGCGCTTCGCCTACATCGTGAGCCACGATCTGCGCTCGCCGCTGGTGAACATCATGGGCTTCACCAGCGAACTGGAAGCCGCCATGAAGACGGTCGGCCCGTTCGTCGCCGGCGATGCCGCGCTGGCCGGAAAGGCGCGCCAGGCGACGGAGGAAGACATTCCAGAGGCGCTGCGCTTCATCCGCGCTTCGACCGGCAAGATGGACGGGCTGATCAACGCGATCCTCAAACTGTCGCGCGAAGGCCGCCGGGAACTGCGGCCTGAGCCGGTCGATCTCGTGACCCTGTTCAAGAATGCGGCGGCCAGCGTTCGACATCAAACAGAAGAGGTCGGCGCCGAGATCTCCGTTCCCTCCACGGCCCCTTCCCTGGTGACCGACCGTCTCGCCATGGAGCAGGTCGTCGGCAACGTCGTGGACAACGCGGTCAAGTACCTGGCGCGCGACCGACCCGGCCGCATCGTGATCACGGCCGGCGAGACGGCGCGGCGCGTGCATATTGACATCACCGACAATGGCCGCGGCATCGCCGAGCAGGACCACGAGCGCATTTTCGAGCTGTTCCGGCGGGCCGGTGCGCAGGATCGACCGGGCGAAGGCATCGGCCTCGCCCATGTCCGGGCGCTGGTGCGCCGCCTGGGCGGCGATATTACCGTGCAGTCCGAACTTGGTCGCGGTACGACGTTTCGGATAGATTTGCCGCGACGGCTGAGACTCAACGAAAACAGGTAGAGGCTGCGAATGAACGCGAAGCCCGTGTCCATCGTCATGGTGGAAGACGACGAAGGCCATGCGAGGCTGATCGAGCGCAACATCCGTCGCGCCGGCGTCAACAACGAGATCGTCGCCTTCAAGGACGGCACCTCGGCCCTCGCCTACCTGCTGGGCGCGGACGGGACCGGCGAGGAGAACAGCGCGCGCTCGCTGCTCATCCTGCTCGACCTCAACCTGCCGGACATGACCGGCGTCGACATCCTCGCGAAGGTCAAGTCGAACACGCACCTGAAACGCTCGCCGGTGATCGTGCTGACGACGACCGACGATCAGCGAGAGATCAAGCGCTGCTACGATCTCGGCGCCAACGTCTACATCACCAAGCCGGTGAACTACGAGAGCTTCGCCAACGCCATCCAGCAGCTCGGCCTCTTCCTCTCCGTGATGCAGGTCCCGGCCACCGATTGACGATGGATCAGGTCCGGGTCCTCTACATCGACGACGATGCGGGTATCGGCAGGCTGGTGGAGCGCGCGCTCGCGCCTCACGGGATCGGCATCCGGCACGTCGCCTCCGGGGACGAAGGGCTCGCCCTCCTGGCCACCGAGAAGTTCGATGCCATCGCGCTCGACCACAATCTGACCAACGAGACCGGCCTCGACGTTCTGGCCAAGATCCAGCGCGTCACCGTGGACCTGCCGGTGGTCTACGTGACGGGTTCGGAGGATGCGCGCGTCGCCGTCGCCGCGCTCAAGGCCGGCGCGGCCGACTACGTCTGGAAGGACGTGCAGGGCCATTTCCGCGAGCTGCTGGGCTCGGCGATCCGGTCTTCGCTGCAGCAGCAGCGCCTCAAAGCGGAGGCGGAGGAGGCCCAGCGCACGATCCGGGAGGAGCGCGATCGCGCCGAGCTGTTGCTGCACGAGGTCAATCACCGTGTCGCCAACTCGCTGGCGCTGGTCGCATCGCTGGCTCGCCTGCAGGCGAATGCCGTGCAGGACGAGGCGGCGCGCAGCGCCCTGCTCGAGATGCAGGCCCGCATCATGGCGGTCGCCGGCATCCATCGCCGCCTCTACACCTCGTCCGACGTCCGCATCGTCGAACTCGGCTCCTATCTCATGAGCCTGATCGACGAACTGAGCGCGGCCATCGACGCCGTCGAGAAGAAGAACACGGTGGCGCTCCACGCCGACGCCGACATCCGCGTGCCGACCGACAAGGCCGTCTCGATCGGAGTGATCGTCACCGAGCTGCTGACCAACGCCTACAAGTACGCCTACCCGGCCGGCATGCGCGGCGAGATCCGGGTGATCCTGCAGCGGATCGGCGACGACGCCGTCTCCCTCGCCGTCGAGGACGATGGCGTGGGCTGGAAGGGCTCCGGATCGGCCCAGGGCACGGGACTGGGGACCCGCGTGGTCACGGCGATGGCCGCCAACCTCCAGTCCAAGCTCGAGTACGACACCGGCGTGGAAGGCACGCGCGCCAGCCTGCGCTTCAGGCTGTAGGACCGCGCAGCGCCATTGCGGGCCGCCCTTCTGTTCGTCGTGCTGTCGTTGGCGGCCTGTGCCGGTCCCGGCGACTGGCGGAAGCCGGGTGCGACCCACTCCGAAGCCGCGAGCGATCTGGCTTCCTGTCGACAGGAAGCAAATGCCAACTTCGATCGCCTCTACTCGTTCAGCTTCCCCTACCCCTATCCGCTCGGCTGGAACGGCGGCCGTCAGGTGAGCTATCTCGAATGGCAGCAGCGCCTCGAGACCTTCAAGTCCTACGAGGAATCCCGATTGTCATCCGCCTGCATGCAGGAGAAGGGATACCGGCAGGCCGGGTGACGTCAGGCGCCGCCCTTGCCGGTTGCGTCCTCGATGGCCTTGAGCAGGACAGGCCAGTACTCCTCGCCATGGCCCAGTTCGACGGCGCGCTCCATCACCTCCCGCGCCACGTCGGCGCCGAGGGCCGGAATGCCTGCCTGCTCGGCCATGTCGATCGCATAGCCGAGATCCTTGAGGGCGTATTTCGTCGAGAAGGCACGTTCCGGAAAGACGCCGGTGAGCAACGCCTTCATGCCGTGATTGCGCAGCGCGAAGGAATCCGCCGAGCCCTTGGTCAGGGTCTCGAACAGCACCTTGCCATCGACTCCGTTCACGCGGGCGATCGACAGGCCTTCGGCCAGCGCCACGACGGTCTGGAACAGGATCATGTTGTTAAGGATCTTGACCGTCTGGCCCGCGCCGACGTCGCCGCAATGCGTAACCTCGCTCGCCATGTGGCGCAGCAGCGGCGCGATGCGCTCGAAGGTCGGCGCGGTCGCCCCCACCATGATCGACAGGGTGCCGTCGATCGCGGCCTGTCGCGTGCGCGCCACCGGCGCATCGGCAAAGGCCGAAGCCCTGCCCTGGAACTCCTCGTAGAGACGTCGGGCCAGGATCGGCGGCGCCGTGCTGAGATCGACCACCGTCCAGCCCAGCTTTGCCTTCGAGACCAGTCCACCCTCCGCCAGACAGACTTCCTCGACCTCTCGGCCGCCAGGCAGGGAAAGGAAGATCGTCCGGCAGCTTGCGGCGATCTCGTCGACGGATGCGGTCTTCACGCCGTCGGCCGCCAGCCGGTCGAGAGGCGCCTTGTCACGATCGGCGGCGAGGACGGTCATGCCGCTCTTGCGCGCGAGGTTACGGCACATGGGCTCGCCCATGGTGCCGACGCCGATGAATCCGATCATGTCCGTCATGTCAGTCCACGATGAAGAGTTTGGCGCCGGTTTGCGTGCTCGACCGATGGCCGAGCGTGTTGTCGGCGACCTGGTAGCTCTGTCCCTGCTTCAGCGTGACGGTGCGGCCGTCCGCCAGCTCGGTCGAGAGCTCGCCTTCGAGCACCAGAAGGACATGGCCCTTCTGGCACCAGTGATCGGCGAGGTAGCCGGGCGTGTATTCGACAATTCGCACGCGGATGTTGTTGAACGTTTTGGTCCGCCAGAACGCCTTGCCCGTCTCGCCGGGATGCTCCGTGCGCTCGACGGTTTCCCAGTCGGTGGTCCCGAAGGGTTTCTCAAACATAAGCATGGCTTGCTCTAGCACGTTGACCGGACTCGATGGATAGACCAAAAAGGCAACATGATCACTGCAAAATCGACGCTGCGCCGCCAGAACAAGGCCAAGCGCATCGAGCGTGTCGGCAAGCTGGCGCGCGGCAAGTTCGTGAGCCCGGACAAGGTGCCCGAGGTGCTGCGCCGCATCATCGAACCGGGTGACATCCTCTGCCTCGAAGGCGACAACCAGAAGCAGGCCGATTTCCTCGCCAACCAGCTCGCGACCCTCGGCAAGAAGGACCTGCGCGACATCCATCTCGTGATGTCCTGCATTACCCTGCCGGCCCATATCGAGCTCTTCAAGAAGGGCATGATCAAGCAGGTCGACTTCTGCTACGCCGGACCTCAGGGCACCGCCGTCGCCGATCTGGTGAAGGCGAAGAAGTTTCCGGTTGGCGCTATCCACACCTACAACGAGCTGTTCGCCCGCTTCTACGTCGACCTCACGCCGAGGGTCGCACTGATCGCCGCCGCCCAGGCCGACCGCAAGGGCAACCTGTATCTCGCCGCCAACACCGAGGACACGCCCGCCGTCGTCGAGCCGACCGCCTTCTCCGACGGCATCGTGTTCGCCCAGGTCAACGAGATCGTCGACAAGATCCCGCACATCGACATCCCGGCCGATCAGGTCGACCTGATCGTCCAGGCGCCCTACCCCATGCACCTGCAGGCCCTGTTCACGCGCGATCCAGCGGCGATCACCGACGTTCAGGTCCTGATGGCCATGGTCGCGCTGCGGGGCATCTATGAAAAGTATGAGGTTCAATCGCTGAACCACGGTGTCGGCTTCAACACGGCCGCCATCGAGCTGCTGTTGCCGACCTACGGCGAGCGGCTGGGACTGAAGGGCAAGATCTGCAGGCACTGGGTGGTGAACCCGCTGCCCACAATGATCCCGGCCATCGAGAGCGGCTGGATCGAAAGCGTTTTCGCCTTCGGCGGGGAAGTCGGCATGGAGCGCTACACCGCGGCGCGCTCGGACGTGTTCTTCACGGCACGCGACGGCGGCTTCCATTCCAATCGGCCGATGGGCCAGCTCGCAGGCCTCTATGGCATCGACATGTTCATCGGCGCCTCGCTTCAGATCGACGTCAACGGCAACTCCTCGACTGTCTCCAAGAACCGCATCACCGGTTATGGCGGGGCACCCAACATGGGCTGCCAGCCGACCGGCCGCCGCCATCCCACCAAGGCATGGCTCAAGGCCGGCGCGGAAGCCAATCCTGGTCCGGGCACCTCGCCCGGCCGCAAGCTGGTGGTGCAGATGGTCGAGACGTTCCAGGCCGGACGCGTGCCGACCTTCGTCGAGGAGCTCGACGCGCACGAGCCCAGCATCCGCAAGGCCCTGCACGGCGTGTCCCCGGTGATGATATACGGGGATGACGTGACGCACATCGTCACCGAGGAAGGCATCGCCAATGTCGGCGCCTGCCGGTCCGTCGCCGAGCGCCAGGCGGCGATCCGCGCCGTTGCGGGCTACACGCCGGTTGGCCTCAGGCGCAAGAAACGCGAGACCGAGGACCTGCGCGCCCGCGGCATCGTCCAGTTGCCCGAGGATGTCGGCGTGCGTCCGTCCGAGGCGAGCCGCAGCCTGCTGGCCACGCAGGACATCAAGGGCCTGGTGCGCTGGTCGAACGGGCTCTACGACCCGCCCCCGCAATTCGTCGACTGGTAGGCCCTCAGCATGGAAAAGTTCGCCAAGTCCTTTCCGTCCAAGCCGCTCGGCGCGAAGACCGCCAAGCCGTGGGCGCTCGCGGGCGTCGTCGGCTCCGGCAACCTCGAGGTCCTGATGGAGCGTGGCGGCAAGCCTTCCGACGCGATGGAGTGCCACGTCGAGACCTCCATACCCGGCTACAAGGCCTCGTGGCTCGCGGCCCTGGCCGATTTCGCCCACCATTATCCGGCCGGCGGCACCAAGGTCACGATCAATGACCAAGGCGCTCCGCCGGTGCTCGTCACGTTGCGCCTGCGCCAGGCCTACGACCATCTCATCAAGGGCGACAAATGACCGGCGCACCTCTCTTCCACGAACTGACCGCGCGCCAGCGCATCGCGGCCCTTGTCGATTCGGGCTCCTTCGCGGAACTGTTGCCGCCGCCGGAACGACTCACCAGTCCCTATCTCGCCCAACTCGGCATTCCGGTGTCCTTCGACGACGGCCTGGTGATTGGCCACGCCCGGATCGGCGGCAAGAAGGTCTATCTGGCCGCCCAGGTCGGCCAGTTCGTCGGCGGCGCCGTGGGCGAGATCCACGGCGCGAAGCTTACCGGTCTCTTCAAGGCGGCGGCGCGGGACAAGGTGCCCTGCGTGCTGATCGTCGAAAGCGGTGGCGTGCGCCTGCACGAAGGCTCGTCCGGCGAGATCGCCATCGCCGAGACGATGCGCGCGATCTTCGAATGCCGCGCCCTGAAAGTGCCGACCATCGCCGTGATCGCCACCGACATCGGGGCTTATGGCGGTATCGGCATCCTGTCGACCTGCTGCGACTTCCGCGTCATGACCGAACATGGGCGCCTGGGCATTTCCGGCCCGATCGTGATCGAGAAGTGGATGGGCAAGAAAGCCTACGATTCGGCCAACCGCGCCCTGGTCTGGAAGACCAGCGGGGGCAAGACCAAGTATTTGCTGGGCGATGCCGACGCGCTCGTGCACGACACGGCCGAGGCCGTCCGCGACGCCATCGCCAGGTTGCTCGGCAAGTCGAGCCCGGTCAGTCTCGCGTCCGTCAAGACGCGCCAGAAGCAACTGGAGAAGCGTCTGAAGCGCTTTGGAACGACCGAAGACCCGGAAGCGGTCTGGAAGGGCATGGGCGTACGCAACATCGAAGCGGCGTCGCTGGCGTCGGGCCCCGAATTCGCCGCCCTCACCAAGCGTGGGAAGTAGGTCATGAAGAAGCCGACCCCGAAGAAGCCGTCCGCCCGCGCCGTATTGGCCCGCCTGTTCGGCCCGTCCGCCAAGGGCATCGCGATCGAGAAGTCCGTCCTGACCGGCTACGCCGCGGTCGACGGCAAGAAGGTCTGCGTCATCGGCACCTGCGATGGAACGTACATCGACAACGCCGCGGCCCTCCGTCTCGCGGCGCACGTGATCGGGTGCATCGAGAAGCAGCCCAGGACGCCGATCGTCATGCTGGTCGACAGCGCCGGCCAGGTGCCGAACCGTGTCGCCGAGATGCTGGGCCTCGCCAGCTACTTCGGCCATCTGCTGTCATGCCTCGAACTGGCGCGGCGCAAAGGCCACAAGCTCATCACCGTCGCCACCGGCCAGGCGGTGGGCGGCGCCTTCCTCTGCTACGGCATGTTCGCCGATCGCATCTACGCGCTCGACCAGGCGAGCGTCGGCCTGATGCCGATCGCCGCCATGTCCGCGGTGACGAAGATCCCAGCGCCCGTGCTGGAGAAGCTCTCGAAGACCATGCCGTCGCTGGAGTTCGGCGCGGCCCCGTTTGCGCTGCTGGGCGGCGTGGAGGAAGTCTGGTCGGAGACGGACGATCTCCAGGCCAGGCTCGCCGCCGCCATCGCGTCCTCGTCCGTCGAGGACAACCGCGCCGAGCTGGGCAAGAGGCGCGGCGGCCGCAAGCTCGCCCTCGATATCCGCAAGAAGGTCCTCGCCGAATCGGCGCGATGACCGGGCTGCGGCGCCACACGCTGGTCTGGCTGTCGCAGGCGCCGGGAGCCGACACCGAAGACGACCGCGCCCGGGCCGCGGCTTGGCACGCGGCCGGCCGCCCCTTCGTCGTGACACGCCGGCGGGGCGAAGGCAGCGCGATCGGCCTGGGCTTCTGCACCACCGATCCCGCCCATCCGGAACTGCGGCCACGCCGCGTCGCGGCGCTGGCCGACCCGGGTCGGATCCTGCGCGACGCGAGGCCGCCGGGCCTCGACGAGATCGCGCGCTGCCCGGCCGCGACGCCACAGGCCGCCTCCTTCTCCCGGCTGATCGCCGACACGGCCGACACCGGAATCAAGATTAACGTCTACGGGAGCTGGATGTGGCAGGCCCTCACCGCCGAGCGCCACGTTCATGCCGGGTCCGATCTCGACGTGGTGATCGACGTCACCGGCCTCGGCGGCGCCTTGCGCACGGCGGCCTTCCTCGCGCGTGCGGAGCAGGACCTGCCCTTCCGCATCGACGGCGAACTGTCCTTCGCCGGTGTGGGCGAGGTCCCCTGGCGCGAACTGCTGCAGGACCGGGACGAGATCCTGTTGAAGTCCGTCGACAGGCTCGAACTCGTGCCGCGCACCCACCTTCTCCGATGAGCGCCGACGACCAGGCACTGGCGCGCGCCGCCGTGAACGCGATGCGCGACGAGTTGCAGGCCTATCCGAAGCCGGGTCTCGTCAGCCCCATCGATTCGGGCGCGCATGCCGACATGGATTTCAACCTGATGTGCCGGTCGGCGGACTCGCTGCTGGGGCCTTTCGCATCGCTCGCCGCGGCCGGCCGCGCTGCCGCTTCGTTCGAGCAGGCGCTGAAGCCGCTCGGGATCGAGGCCGAGCGCGGCATGCTGGCGGTTACCGGCGGGATCAACACCCATCGCGGCGCGATCTTCTCGGTCGGCCTGATGGTCGCGGCCATCGCCCGCAGCCAGACCCGCACGGCGTCCCCTTCATCCTCCGCTGTACGCACGGCGCTCAGGGAAACCTGGGGCGAAGCGCTCGACGCCCATGCCGAACGCGACCACGCGGCCAGCCATGGCGGCCTGGTGCGGCGCAGGACCGGCCGCGACGGCGCCCGCCGCGAGGCCGCGCGCGCCTTCCCGGGCGTGTTCGAGACCGGCCTGCCCACCTATCGCGCGGCCCGGGCGGCCGGGCTCGACGACAACGCCGCTTCCGTCCACACCCTGTTTGCCCTGATGGCGTCGCTCGACGATACGACGGTGCTCTATCGCGGCGGCCTCGAGGCCG
>Ga0209066_10006954_pt1 | contig 11384 bp, 5 predicted proteins | sample All_14_2_FD_187198 | JGI IMG/M metagenome (GOLD analysis project Ga0209066, IMG submission 187198) | Freshwater microbial communities in response to fracking from Pennsylvania, USA - Allegheny Zone_MetaG_DW_15 (SPAdes) (version 2) ...
GCGTGCGAGGCGCTCGGCCACCTCAAGAGGCCGGAGGCGCTGCCCGTCTTGGTCCGCCTGCTCGAGCACAACGACCGCTGGCTGCGCGTGAAGGCAGCGAGCGCGCTCAAAGAGATGGGCGACGCGGCAAAGCCGGCGCTGCCCGACATGCTCCGCGTGGTTGCGCGGACCGCCGAGCCGCTCCAGCCGATCGTTTGGGACGACCCCATCCAGCTGACGCAGGGCGAGCTCGCGGCGGCGCTGTTCAAAGGGCTGCTGCGCAACAAAGGCGCGCAGGACATCGACCCAGAGCTGCTCTACCCGGCCGTTCGCGCGGTCTCGCGGAACGCGGACGGGATGGCGCGGGCCACGCTGAGGGACCTGTTCGAGAATCGGTTGACCGTAGAGGACGTGCAGGCTCTCGGGCCGGATATCCTGGCCGCTGTCAGGGTGCGATGCCCGGCGGACACGATGTTCGGCAACGAGATCCGCATGGGCGGTTTCAAGGCGCTGACGAAGTATCACTTCAAAGAGGGCATCGAGGCGGGCGTCGGTTTCGCGAAGACGCAGGGCGGCCACGGCAGCGAGAACCGCACCGGGGAAATCATGAAGGCTCTGGTGAGCTACGGCACGGCCGCGCGCGATGCTGTCCCGGCTCTGCGAGAGCTGATCGCCGAGCTGAACGCGCAGTGCCAGCGTGGGGAGTTCCCCAAAGGCGAGCTGAACAACCGGCGCGTCACCGCGGTCGAAGAGGCGATCAAGGCCATCGAAGCCGCGACCGCGCAGCCCGCGCTGCGCAGCCTCGCTCCGGGACGGGCGGTGCCGATTGACATTTCCTAAAGGCGTTTAAGGAGGAGCCAAATGAGACAAACCCTGATCCCCATGCTGGCGATATTGTCGCTAACTGCCGCGCAGGCAATGGAACTCGGCGGCAACTTCTGGAATCTCGGCTGGCACAAGTCCAGCGACTGTTTCCAAGACGTCAAGAATGTCAGCGGAGACAACCCGTGGAACCCACAGTTCCTCAAGGAGATCAACATCTATCGTTCGCTGCGGTTCATGGACTGGGACAGCACCAACGGATCCGCCCGAGAGAACTGGAGCGAGCGGCCGCAGAAGAGCGAGCCGAAGCAAAACCCGGTCGCCTACGAGTGGATGATTGATCTGTGCAACCGCAACAACTCCGACCTGTGGGTCACGATTCCGCATCGTACGATCACGCACGCGACCGGTGATGAACCGTGCGATTACGCGGTGCGGCTTTGCATCCTCGTCAAGACGGGCGTCGACATGCGTGACACGAACGTCAAGCCGTTAACGTCGAAACTGCACACGTTGACCGCCGCCGACTTCATGGCCGCGGGTGGCGTGAAAACGTGCGAGCCACTCCGCTCCGACCGAAAACTCTACGTTGAGTATTCCAACGAGACTTGGAACGGCCAGTTCAAGCAGTCGCATTACTGCTGCGACGAAGGCGAGGCGCTCAAGCTCGACGCAAATAAATGGTCCGCAGGTTTCCGCTACCACGCTTGGGCTGCCATCCGCCTTTTCCACGCCGCCGAGCTGGTGTTCGGCACCGACTCGCCACGGCTGGTGAAGGTGTTGGCGACGCAGTCGGGCAACAGTTGGATCGCGGGACAGCATTTGAAGGTCATGAACGATGCCAACCTAAATCCGTGGAAAATCAAAGCCAGCGCTATCGCCATCGCCCCGTACTTCGGCCATAACGTTCAAGGCGACGCTCCCGACGCCGTCGCGCAGCTTCGCAAGGAAATCCAAAACTCGGCGGCGCAGGCGGAGAAGCATCGCAAGCTTGCCGATAGCGCAGGGCTAAAACTCATCGCTTACGAAGGCGGGCAACACGTGCTCAAGAAAGCCAAAGTGATCAATCGCGACCCCGCGATGTTCACGCTTTATCAGGAGTATCTGCGTGTCATGAGCCTGCACCTCGTTGTATTCTGCCACTACGCCCATGTGGGACAGGCGGGCGACGGCGGCGCGTGGGGCTGCATCGAGCACACGGGTGATCCACTCGTTGAGGCGCCCAAATACCGCGCCCTGGCGGAGTGGTCCAAGAAAAACTAATGCTGAACAAAGGAGCAAATATAAAGTCCACCCTGAACATGAGACGTTTTCTCGCAACTTCTATCGGCACAGCCCTTCTTTCCGTGCGAGTCTTTGCCGTCGATCCCTTACCGGCAAACACCCCGACAGTCCGCGACCATTACGTCGACGTGAAGGCCTATCCGGACTACAACCGACGACCTTGGCCCATGCCCGGATGGGAGACCTTCGGCAACCAGGTGCAGCTTGTCGGCGACCGCTACGTAAACGTCAAGAAAACCCTGCCAGGCGGGTCGACCGGCACGGTTTTCCGCCCCAACTACGACCTCGTGAGAGGCGGAACAGACGAGACCTTCGATGACCTCCTTGCCCGCATCAAGGCGGCGGATCCGAAGCTCTTTGTCTGGAATCTCGGCGGCTATGTCTGGACCCATAACCCCGGCGGATACGTCAAATACAACTTCCTCGAGAAGCTTCAGTCCGTTCTCGGGGAGCAATTCCTCGGCTGCGACATCGGCGAGCAGGACGGACACTATGCCAATGGTTACAAGGGCATCACACGGTTGACAGGGGACCCCTTCGAGGAGCATCTCAAGATCCATGCCATCCAGCAACGGGTCGCCGAGGACCATGCGGACAAGGCCTCCCTTCTGACCGTGATGTACAACTGGCACGACATGCTCCGCGACGGTGCGGTCGTGAGCGCGGCTGCGGAGTGCCAGAACAGGGGCGGGGTGACCGGAACGCAAATCCAGTATGCGTTTCTGCGCGGAGCCTCGCGCCAGTACGGCGTGACGCTCTCCGGAGACCTCGCCGTCTTCACCTCCTGGGACACTTACTGGACCAGCCTGGCTCTGCGCCGGCGCGTGCTTTATAGCCACTACCAATGGAACACCACCCTACTCAGTTGCGAGGATGCCTACGGCCCCTCGCCGATCCTGGCGGACTTCAACCGCTGGATGCAGGGTTTCCTGAAGGCGTATCCCCGTCCGGGGCCCGTGCATTGTCCTGTCGCGCTGCTGACTGATCCGTTCCAAGGATGGCTACCCTCCCAGACCCACCTCGGTCAGTTCAAGAAGCATGTCCAGATGGCTTATGGTCCCGGCGATTTTCTGACCCACCTGTTGCTCAATACGGTCTATCCGAAATACTACGACAACGGTGTCTGGAAGGACGAAAGCCGCGCCATCGTTCCGACGCCCTACGGCGACATCACCGAGGTCGTTACGAGCGACTGCCCCAGTCCCGTCCTCAAAGGCTATGGCGCAGTGATCGCTGCGAGTGACCTGCCGACCGGCGGGGTTGAGCTACGCGACCGTCTGGAGGCTTATGCCGAAGCAGGCGGTCATCTCGTAATGACGGCCGCCAATGCACGGCGGCTCTGGCCGGAGTGGAAGATCAGCGATGCCGAGAAATCATTCCCGGAGGGCAGCGCGGTGACCTTCGGCAATAACGGAGGATCGCTGATTGAGCCTCTTGCCTTCACTGTCTGGCACCTTGATCCTTCAATGATCCCAGAGTCCGTCGTCATCATGGCCGCGGCCGACAACACACCGCTTGTTCTGAATATCCCGCGTGGCAAGGGAAGCATCATTCTGCTGGCATCCCCTTACGGCCTAAATAGCAAGCCCGAGCCCGTGGTCGATCGCCCATATCCCCTTTGGCGTCAAGATCTCGACTCGGCACCCGAGCAAGTCCAGCCCTACTCACTGTTGGAGCACGTCCTCAAGGTCGTCGACACCACGCTGAAATCCCAGCAACTCTTCTCTGTCGGCAACAGCCAACTCGCCCACATTGTTAACCGAATGGGTTCCGACACCTACCTGATCGGCATCTACAATTCTCAATTGACGCGGCAGCCCTTCCTGATCGAGTGCATGATTGGCGGGATATCCTCTAAGGATGAGGTCCCGCTCGACAGCCTTGCCCAAAAACACCTATTCCTGCCCGAGGGATACACCGGTGACGGCAAACCCTCCGGCCCCTCCGAGGTCGCGGCGGGCGATGTCCGATTCTTCAAGGTGACCGTAAGCCCGTCTGCCAACCCGGTCAAGGTCGTCTCGCCTCCTGTTTTTGAAGTCGTTCCCAGAAACCGCTTCGTGAGGATGCCAACGCTTCCGGACTTGGAGCGTAGCCTGCTCCGTTGGCCAACCTTCTTCCAACACTTAAACGGCGTGATGCTCGACTGGACTCAATTCCGGGACATTGATCCGGACGCCCTGCGGTATGACGGAAGCCGGTGGTTGAACCGGCAGAAGCTTGGTTTTGTCGTCGATTTCCGCACGGCTCAGCGGGACGGTTTGTTGTGCCTGGAACGGTCCGAAAAGCAGCGGACGATCACCTTGCTCAAATCCATCACCGAAAAGATGGAAATCTTGCATGGCGCGAGAAACCTGCTCTTCTCCGCCGACATAGCCTTCGAGGCGCAGGCGCTCGAAGAAATCTCACTTGACCCCGCCTTTTCCAACTACACGTTTCTTCTCCTGCCGTCCACCGATGCGGCAAGGCCGAGCCTCGGTTCCGTCGGCAAGCGTCTGCGCCTCGTCTCTCGGCCTCCTGCAAACGCCGGTCTCCTGCTTGTTTCTTCCGAAACGGCAGGTAGTCCGGGCATCCAAATCCTCGACGCCTCCTACAGTGATTGGGACACGCTCTATGCCGATTTGAAGAGTACATGGGGACGACAAATGCCGACCCCCATGATCGGCAAATCCATGAAACAAGACAAGGTCATTGGCACGGCTCACCCGGTCCTTCCAAACCTCTATCTCTCCCTGCGTGATCCGGGAAGCGCGGAACGCGCGTTGAAGGATCTGGATCCGGTTTGGAAGGATTTCGCCGGCGTAAAGCTGGAGTCCACCCTCGTCTGGCAGATGAGTCCCGAAGCCTGCCATCGCCTGGGGGAGAGGCTCAAGCAACTCAGCCTGAAGGTCATTGTCGATTTCAGCGATCACCTGAACGGCTGGACCGGACTCACCTTTCAGGATCTGAGCGCAGGGATGAAGACTCCCGCCATCGGCAACCATGCCCGAAGCATGAGGGTCTTCCAGAATGTCTCCCTGAAGATGCCGCTGCTCGGCGCGACGAACGCCCTTTTCGTGATGAGCCCGGCAACGAGCCTCAAGCCGAAGGACGGAGTAAAGGATACCGAAGCGCTGGCCAACCGCGCCTGCTTCGACGCGTTCTGCACGATGCTCCGCGATCAAGGCGTGACAGCCCATCTCTGGTTCAATCCTTATCGTGGGCAGAGCAAGTCTGAACTGATGGATCTGATCAAAGCGACCGCGGGCGTCAAGGCCGCCCTGAACCTCAACGCCGACCCCGACCTTGCCGGAGGGTGTGCCTGGGCGGGCGAGAGCCTGGGCCTGATCGTACTCGGCGGAGGACCCTTTGCGGTGAATGCCCGCAATTCTGTGAAGACCAGCTCGCGCTTCTACGGGCTCATGTACGCGCCCTTGTCGCTGCGAACCACGCCGCTCGGACCGCTTCCGAAAAACGTACTGGTGGTGCTGGATGGCGATTTCCGCAACGCCGCTGAGATCAAGGCGGATCTCTCCACGCTGACCAAGGGAAACTAGACCAGAATAAGGAAATCGCATGCCACGCCATTTGAAATGAAAGGCTGCCTATGAGAAACGAACTGCTCGCCGCGTTGCTCCTGCTGTCGTTGGCGGCGGGCGCGGCGGAGTCGACGCTGCGCGTCTATTACATCGGCAACAGCGTCACCGACACGATCCGCTACAAACCTCTCGCCGACTTGGCCGCGACGCGCGGGGTGAGGCTCGACTGGGGGCGACACATGATTCCCGGCGCGCCGCTGGAGTGGCTGATGGGCCACCGCGACGAGGGCTTCCGCGAAAAACCGTACGGCGGCTGGCGCGACGCGCTGACCGGCTTCGCGTGGGATGCGGTCTCTTTCCAGCCGTTCGATCGCGGCTTTACGGCCACCAACAAGGCCGGCGAGGCGGTGGGCGATCTCGACATCATCACTGCGTGGTCGAGGCTGGCGGCTGAGAAGAACCCTAACGTGCGGATTCTGGTCTATGCTCGCTGGCCGCGGATGCGCAGCGGCGGCAAGCCGTTCAGCTTCGACAAGAACGATTACGATCCTGTGAAACCGGGCAACGGCTATGACCTCGCCAAGCTCGATCCGTGGGCCGCGTGCTGGGAGGCTGGCTACGATCCGGCGACGCGAAAAGGCTCGAACGAGTCGCGCGAGTATTTTGAGAAGCTGCATGCGGCGGTCGTCGTGAACACGGCGTTCCTGAAGCGGCCCGCAGAACTCGTTCGCGTTGGTTACGCGATGGCAGCTCTCGACGCGAAAATGAAGGCGGGCGAAGTGCCCGGCTACACGACCGTCTGGCAGCTCTACAAGGACGGCATCCACCTCAACGAAACCGGAAGTTATCTTGTTGGATGTGTCTATTTTTCGCATCTCCTGCGTCAGAGTCCCGAGGGTTTGCCCACCGCGCCGTACGGCAACGTAGACACGAAGCTCGCGCCGCTGCTCCAGCGGCTTGCGTGGGACACCCTGAGCCATGACCCGCCCGTGTTACCGGTGATAACTATACGAGGCACGTAATGAAAACACCGAGCGAGCTGGGTATACTGCACCCTCTTCGACTTGATGATGGCGAAGCGTGTGCCGAAGTCACAGATTGCCGCAATGGACATCGCGTGCTGGGATTTGCACGCGCCGCGAATATAATTAACCGAAGTCAGCACACGGCTGGCCGCAGAAGAGCGCAAAGAAAGTGAGAAAGAGGCATGACGCTGAAGAACAGATGGACGATCGGGCTGGCGGTCGGGCTGGCCTCGCTAGCGGGAGCGGGTACAGGTGACGAGAATTTGCAGCGTGTCACGTTCCAAGAGTCGGACACGCTGTTCGCCAACCCCGGCGCAGGCTGGATGAACCAGAACCGCAGCCCGAAGGGCGAGCCGCGCTTCCCGTGCTCGGTGGTCTACATCCGCTTTGGCTGGGCCGACGTCGAGCCGGCGGAGGGACAGCACAATTGGAAGCTCATCGACGATGTGATCGCGGCCTGGAAGCCGCGCGGGGCGGCGGTTTCGATGCGCGTGATGACCTGCAGCGCGCACAGCGCGGGCTACTACACTTCGCCCAAATGGCTGTTCGACGCCGGCTGCAGGGGCTTCGAGTATGAGGTGGGCGGAGGCGACCCCACCAGCGGTGGCAAGCGCATCCCGCGCATCGAGCCCGATTACGCCGATCCGCTCTATCTGGCCAAGCACGCCGCGTTCCTCCAGGCATTGGGACAGCGCTACGACGGTCATCCCGACGTGGAGTTCCTCGACATCGGCTCCTACGGCAATTGGGGCGAGTGGCACACGAAACACCCCGTGCCGGTCGAGGTGCGCAAGCGTATCGTGGACATGTATCTCAGCGCTTTCAAGAAGACGCCGCTAGTCTTCATGACGGACGACGCCGAGGTGCTGGCCTACGCGCTCCCGCGCGGCGTCGGTCTGCGCCGCGACGGCGTCGGCTCGCCCTGGCACGAGCAGAACTGGATCGGCTCAAAGAAGTACGCGGCCGTTGCGCGCATGGCGGACACGTGGAAGACGTCGCCAGTCGTGTTCGAGTGGTTCGGCGACTACGACTATCTCAAGTCGCGCGGCTGGTCGTTCGATGCCGCGGTGAACTTCATGCTCAGCAATCACGTGACGATGGTCAATGACAACTTCGGCCGTTTCCCTCCGGAGGCTAAGCCTCAGCTGGACAAGCTGGCGCGGCTCGCGGGTTACCGCTTCGTGTTGCGCGAGCTGTCGCTGCCGGCGACCGTGCCGCGCGGCGCGCGCTTCGATGTCAAGATGAAGTGGGCGAACGTGGGCGTGGGCAAGCTGTACAGGCCCTTCACGCTGCGCTTGTCGCTGGTGGATGCGGCCGGCGTGTCGGCGCTCGACGCCGAGTCTAAGGCCGACCCGCGCGAGTGGCTGCCGGGCGAGCGCGACCTCGTCGAGTCGATCCAGCTTCCTGCCGCGCTCAAGCCGGGCGACTACACGCTGGCGGTCTCTTTGACAGACCCTGCGGGGCAGCGCCCGCCGCTGCGGCTCGCCATCGACGCGCCGCAGCGCGACGGGCGCTACACGGTCAGCGTCCTCGCGGTGAAGTGATTTCAAGGAAAGCGAACGCAAAGGAGGCTGACGTGAACAACCGTGCTGCTCAAATCGCATCTGCCGCTCTGCTGCTCGCCGCGACCGCCGCGCCTGCGGCGCCCAAGCCCCTGCCGGTCAAGGTCTTCATCCTCGCCGGTCAGTCCAACATGGAGGGTCAGGCCGTGGCGGACCTGGCAGGCAAGGACTACAACGAGGGCCGCGGCACGCTCGCGGCGCTGCTGGCCGACCCTGTCAAAGGTCCGCTGTTCATGCACCTCAAAGGTGCGGACGGCAAATGGGCTGTGCGCGACGACGTGTGGGTGCGGTACGAGCGCGAGCGCGGCCCGCTGCTGGCAGGCCCGCTGACAGTCGGCTTCTCGGTCTACGGGGACAAGCACCACTTCGGGCCTGAACTGCAGTTCGGACACGTCATGGGAGACGCGCTCAACAATCAGGTGCTGCTCATCAAGACCGCGTGGGGCGGCAAGAGTCTTTACAAAGATTTCCGCCCGCCCTCATCGGGCGGCGAGGTCGGCAACTACTACACGCTCATGATCGCGCAGGTCCGTACTGCCTTGGCCAACATGGAGAACGAGTTTCCGGCGACGAAAGGTTGCGGCTATGAATTGGCGGGCTTCGTCTGGTATCACGGCTGGAACGACGGGTGCGAGCCGAAAACTGCCGTGCCGGAGTATGAGCAGAACCTTGCCAACCTCATCAACGACGTGCGTAAAGAGTTCAACGCGCCCAAACTTCCCGTCGTCATTGGCGAACTCACCGGGCCTTGGGTCGAGGCCACGGGAACATGGGATACCTTGCGGAAGGCGCAGGCCGCGGCGGCGGCGCGGGCCGAGTTCGCCGAAACCGTCACCTTCGTGGAGACGCACGGCTTCGTCCGCAAGCCGGAAGACTCTCCGAACCCCGGCCACGGCCACCATGAGTTCGGCAACGCGGAAACCTATTTCCTGGTGGGCGATGCCTTGGCGCAGGGCATGAAGCGGCTGGGGAACGGCGAACTCGATATCGGGGCCATGCTGCAGCCCGTGCCCCTGACGGCCAAGTTCAGCGACCCGGACTATTACATCTGGTGCGGCACGATGGTGCGCGGCGACGACGGCAAGTGCCACCTTTTCTACTCGCGCTGGCCGCGCAAGCTCGGCCACAACGCGTGGGTCACGCACTCCGAAGTCGCGCACGCCGTTGCGGATGAACCCCTCGGCGCCTTCCGGCATGTCGCTGTGGCGCTGCCCGCGCGCGGCACCGCATTCTGGGACGGGCTCTGCACGCACAACCCGACTGTCCGCCGCTTCGGCAACAAGTTCTATCTTTACTATATGGGAAACACCGGCGACGGCGTGGCCATGAAGACCCTCAACTGGAGACACCGCAACAACCAGCGCATCGGCGTGGCGGTGGCGGACTCGCCGAACGGCCCTTGGCAGCGATTCGACCAGCCGCTGATCGCGCCGACACCCGGCTTCTTCGACGCCCTCTGCTGCGCCAACCCGACCGTGACGGACCGGGTGGGCGGCGGCTACCTCATGGTCTACAAGGCGGTCGGCGACACGAACAAGCTGCCCTTCGGCGGGCCCGTGCTGCATGCGGTCGCGGTCAGCGACTCGCCCACCGGGCCTTTCCAGAAACAGCCGAACCCGGTGTTCAAAAAAGAGGGCGTTGCCTTTGCGGCGGAAGACCCGTTCATCTGGACGCAGGACAACCGTTACTGGGCCATCGTGAAAGACAACGCGGGATATTTCACCCAGCGCGGCAAAGGTACGGCCCTGTTCAAATCTTCCGACGGCCTCGACTGGAAGCTCGCGAAGCACGCGCTGGTCGCGACGACGGAGATCACGTGGGCGGACGGGCGCAAACAAACGCTCAACTCCTTGGAGCGGCCGCAGCTCTTTTTAGATAATGGCAATCCGTCCCTGCTCCTGTTCGCCTGCGACGAGGACGGCAAGCGCGAGCACTCGTTCAACGTCCGCGTGCCCCTCCACTCGGCAAACACGGTAGAACCGTAATGCAGACAACCATGAAGAACAGCTCCTCGTTCCTCAGTTCGCTGCTGCTCGTGCCGTTGGCTTTGTCTCACGCGCAGGCTGCCTCCAGCACCGACTTCGACCTAAAAGCGGCGGGGCTCTTTACCAAGGATTACTCGTTCCACGCCTGGAACGAGACCGACCACACGGTGGATGGCGAAGACTGGTCGTTACCCGTGTGGGTGAAGCCTGCGCCGTACAGCGGCATTCAGATCAGCCCAAGTCTTGTTTCCGCGGCATTTCCCGGCCGCATCCAGCGCGCCGTTCGCGGCTCGTGGCGGGAAGCCGAGCCCGAAGAGGGCGCCTTTGATTTCAGCGCGCTTCGCCAGCAGATCATCGCGGCCAGCGAAGGCGGCAACTATGCGGTCAAAATGGGCCTCGGCGCCTCCGTCTGGGAAACGCGCTACTTTCAGCGTTTGCGCGATCCCGCCATCCGGAAGACCGAGGTTGGCACAGCTCCGCGCTGGCTCAAGGCCTGCGGCGTCCCGCTGATTGAGGAGCAGCCGAATAAATCGATTCCATTTCAGGTCGTTAACCTGGACATCTACCATCCGGAATATCACAAGCGATACCTGAAGCTCGTCGAGGCCCTCGGCCGGAGCGGCATCCCGCGGATGAAGGAGCTGGACCTCTGCTACCTGCATCTGGCCTCAGCGTCGCGCGGTGAAGAAGGCGCGGGGCCGCGGGTCGGCGACCCTAAGCGCCCGCTCTTCGAGGAGCGGCTGCGGGCATGGGCGGAGGCCTTCAAAGGCGTCACGTATAAACTGTGTCTGGTGTCTGCCAAAGGAGAGGACATGGACTTGGCGCTGCGGCTCGGCATGGGCCAGCGCAACGGCTTCGTCGAGCACTACATGCTCCATGCGCCCAATCCGGGCTTGGGCCAAGAGCTGGACGCCGACGGCTACTTGGTCGTTAATGAGAAGTGCCCGCTCATTGCCGAGAACCGCGCGTCCGGCGACGAGAACGAAGAGTACACCAGCGGCCACGTGGAGCGCTTCGGGCCCATCGAGTCCTTTCCCCACCGCTACCACGAAGCCACGTTGCGCATGCTGCAGATGCGCCGCAACTTCGTCTGGGCCGAAGGAGGGTCGTGGCTGATCAACCCGCCGCTGCTCCACTACCTGGCCTTGGAGCTCGGCAAGACGCCCCGCGACGCGCCCGACGCCTGGTGCTACCTGCGCGAGAGCGTCACCA
>Ga0209066_10006955_pt1 | contig 11383 bp, 12 predicted proteins | sample All_14_2_FD_187198 | JGI IMG/M metagenome (GOLD analysis project Ga0209066, IMG submission 187198) | Freshwater microbial communities in response to fracking from Pennsylvania, USA - Allegheny Zone_MetaG_DW_15 (SPAdes) (version 2) ...
ATTTATACCTTACTTATCCTACGTTTGCGTTGGTCTCTATCACTTTATCTCAACATTCTACTTACTACTTCCTACCCAAACCGTTCAATGGATCGGTATGCTTCCGGATTGGATCCTTATATGCGGTCTCATCCTTTTCTTGGTATTTCCAACACGCCGAAATCTCCATAAAATCATACTCGTTTGTTTTACATTGTCTCCATTTCGATATTATCTTCTCCCGATCCCGCAAGTTGTTTATCTAAATGCCGGCCAAGGTGATGCGATGTTGGTGCGAAGCGCGTTGAATCGTTGCACGGTTCTGATCGATACCGGACCGCCGTTCCAAGCGAACACCCTGATTTCGACCTTACGATCGAAATCCATCGGTCATGTAGATGCCTTGATATTGACGCATGACGATGCGGATCATGCGGGAAACAAACAAGCTTATTCGGCTTCGTTTGAAATCGACACTATAGTAACCATCCGACAAGAGATCAATTGTCCTGGATTGCATCTGATGAATCTGTCAGCGAACACGACCTATGGTGAAAGTAACGCCGACTCGCTGGTCTATGCGACTTCGCTCTTGGGAACGCGATTTCTATTTATGGCCGATACGGATGTCAAGGTCGAACAAGACTTGATTGACAAGTATGAACTTCAGACCGACATCGTTAAATTAGGGCACCATGGAAGTCAAACTTCGACCTCCGATTCATTCGTCGGATCGATCCAAGCCAAACTTGCGATAATCAGCGTCGGCGAAAACAACTATGGTCATCCGCATGCTTCCGTGCTTCGTCGATTGCACGATTATCGTCTGCCCTATCGCTTGACACGCCAGGACGGAGATATCACAGTCAGTCTGTTTCCCGGATTTGCGCTTGTGACCTCGTCGCAGGGAAGATGGTTTCTGGTTAAAACCGGGTGATAAAGGCAAAATGGAAGCGCGGAGACGACACGGATTTGGTATAATAGATGCGGTGGTAAATTGAACTATCTTCTCTATGGAAACGAAGAATATCTTCTTTCGAAACGTGTCGATCAATTGATCAAGGAACACGTCGAAAAGCAAGATACCATGAATACGATCGTCTACGATGCTTCGGAGAACGATTTTTCAATGCGAAAAGTCCTTGAGGAAGCATCAACGTTCGCCTTTTTCAGCGAACACAAAATCATCATCGTCAACTATTGCGTTTTCTTGACACGTGGATCGAACTTAAGCGACGGGGAAATGCGCGATCTCGAACATTATCTGTCCCATCCCAGCGATTTCTGCTCGATCATTTTTATTCATCATGAAGAAAACATCGACACCAATAAAAAGGTGTATAAACTGATCAAGAAGTATTGTCGGGAAATCCACGAGAAGAAACTCGACGGAGCGGAATTCAAAGCGTTCTTGCGCGATCAGTCCAATCAGCGGGGATTGAAGTTCGATAACGAAGCGTTCAACGAACTGGCGGCACGTTTGGATAACCAAATGGTCAATGCGATCCGGGAATTGGATAAGCTGAAACTTTATGGTAACCATATCAAAACGGAGGACGTACGCGCCTTGGTATCGCGTCCGTTGGATAGCGAGACATTCCATTTGATCAACGCGTTGATGGATAAGGATTTGGCTCGTTGCCTTCGAATTTGGAACGACATGGTCGTCTTGAATGTGGAACCCTTGTCGTTTATGGGGTTGATCGCCAGTCAGATCCGCCTGATGTATCAAGTGTTGTCGCTGCACCAGCAGGGTTTGCATCGTCAGGAAATCGTCAATACCCTATTGGGATCTTCGACGAAAGTGGATCTCTATCGGGTGAGTCGACTCTTGGGCTTGGCGCAAGCCGGTGAAAGTTCGCGTTTGCTTTATATTCTCAACGTCTTGGCGCAGTTGGACCAGAAAAGCAAATCCGGGTTGGTGGATAAGAAATTCGGCTTCGAACTCTTCTTGATCGAAGCGACGAGGTGACCATGGAATCGCTCAAAGAACTCTATAAAACAGGACCGGGACCTTCCAGTAGCCATACGGTGGCGCCTTGGCGCGCCGCGATGCTCTTTAAGGAACGATTTCCGGATGCGGTCAGTTTCGACGCGGAACTTTACGGTTCGCTTTCGTTGACCGGTAGGGGACATTTCACCGATAAGATCATCATCGATACGTTTAAACCGAAATTCTGTAAAGTCACGTTTAAACTGCATTGGGAATATGATTTCGAAAACGGTGTCCGATATCGGGCTTACAATTTAAAAAATGAAATCATCGGCGAATGGAATGTCTTTTCCTTAGGCGGGGGAAGCATCAAGGTCGTCGAGGAAGATTTCGACTTTCAACGGAAAGTCTATCCCTTTACAAGCATGACCGAAATCATGGAAGAATGCGAACGGCGCAATCTTTCGATCGCCGCATTGGTGAAGGAATATGAACCGGACATCGATCCGTACATGAACTCGATCCTTGCGCATATGTTGAAGGCGGTCGAGCGCGGATTAAATACGACCGGAACGTTGCCCGGTAAACTCAACATGCCGCGTATCGCCAAGTCACTGAAGCTTAGTGCGGAAAGCATGGATGATCCGAGTGTCAAACAACGCATGCGATTGGTCGCCTATGCCTATGCCAACAACGAAGAAAACGCGTCGTGCGGAATGGTCGTAACGGCACCGACCTTAGGATCCAGCGGCGTCATGGCGGCGATCATGTATCACTACTATCATGATATCGGCGTCAGTAAAAGTAAATTGGTCCAGGCTTTACTTGTCGGTGGAATGTTCGGGAATATCATCAAACGCAATGCGACCATCTCCGGCGCGATGGGTGGATGTCAGGCCGAAATCGGCGCCGCATGTGCCATGGCTGCAGCATCCGTCGCCTATCTTGAAAACTTAAGTCTGCGCCAAATCGAATACGCCGCCGAAATCGCGATGGAACATCACCTCGGGTTGACCTGCGATCCGGTCGGCGGGTATGTCATCATCCCGTGTATCGAACGCAACGGCGCGGCGACGCTACGGGCGATGGATGCGGTCATGATGGCGAATTATATCGGAAACGTCAAACCGAACCGGGTCAGTTTCGACATGGTCGTGCGAACGATGAACTATACAGGAAAGAAAATCCCGATGGAACTGAAAGAAACTTCCTTGGGCGGTTTAGCGACGGAAATCGTATGTCAACCGGATGAGGAACGATAATGACGAAGATCGAATTACCCAAGAATCAAACCGTCCTGTTACGCAAAGCCAGTGTCGTGGACGCTTCGGCGATGATCGACTACCTCAACATCGTCGCGGACGAAACGGATAACCTAACCTTCGGCAGCCAAGATATGCCGATCACCCTCGAAGGGGAAATCGAATACCTCAAAACGCTTGAAACATCGACGAGTGCGGCGCATTTCGTGGTGGTCGATGGAGATCGGATCCTTGCGACCGCCAACATCACTTCGAAACCCCGGCCCCGATTGGCGCATGTGGCGACGATCGGCATCAGCGTCCTGAAAGAATACTGGCACCAAGGGATTGGCAACCATCTGATGCGAACGATGATCGACTGGGCGAAAGCGACCGGGGTCATCACGAAAATCAATCTGACGGTCCGCAGCGACAATCAACCCGCGATCGCGCTCTACAAGAAGTTCGGTTTTACCTATATCGGAACCTATCATCATGAAATGCGCATCAAAGATCGTTATGTGGATATCGATGCGATGGAACTGATCTTGCATGAAGACATAAATCATATTCTTTCAAAAATCGCGGCGTTGTTTAATGCGAACAAGGTTCGCTGGTGGGTCGGCGGATCGAGCTTATTGAAACTATCGGGGATCAATATCGAGCCTCATGATCTCGATCTTTTCGTCATACCCGAAGATTTCGATGTCGCTTTACACTTATTGATGCAACACGGTGACTTTCTTGAATCCGGACCGAAAGGCATCTTCCGGTCCTCAAGGTTTGCCCGAGGCACCTTCGATGCGTGTCCGGTCGATCTGATTGCCGAAATGAAAGTCGTTAACGGGAACCTCGTGTATGAGTATCGTTTCGATCCACACCATGCGACAACGGTCTTGATCGAAGACCAGATCATATACTTAGGTAATCTTCAAGACTGGCTTCAGCTCTATTTAGTCATGGGGAACGGACAAAAAGCGATGCTGATCCAAGATCATCAACATCGCTCCAAGAAGTAACCATAAAAAAATCAATCTTTCGATTGATCGTTTTTAGATGGACGCTACGAGTTTGGCCAAACGTGATTTCTGACGGGCTGCGTAGTTTTTATGATGAATACCGCCGGTAACCGCTTTGTCCAACTTCGAGTTCGCGAAATCCAGAGCGGTTTTGGCGACTTCGACATCTTTCGATTCGACAGCCTTCAAGACGTTCTTGATCGCGGTTTTCAAAGCGGATTTTTCGGATGTAACGGCGACACCGCGCTTTAAGTTGGTAAGAGAGCGTTTCTTTTGGGATTTGATTTGTGGCATGCGTGCACCTCCTTGTCCTTTGTACCGTCTGATTATAGCAAACCCCTGTTTAAAAAGCAAGGAACAAAGCGTAGATTGACGCTACCGCAGGGCAGACAAACGCCGAAAATATGCTATAATATCGAACGAGAGGTGGACTTATGACAAAAAAACGAATCATCTTCATGGGTACGCCTGAATTCGCGGTGCGGATGCTCGAAGTTCTCAAGGAAGAAAACTACGAAATCGTCGCCGTCGTGACCCAGCCGGACAAACCGGTCGGGCGCAAACAAGAAGTGATGCCTACGCCTGTCAAGGCCAAGGCCTTAACCTATGGAATCCCGGTATTGCAACCGATCAAGATCGGGGAAATCACCGAAGAGCTTTTATCGTATCAAGCCGATTTGATCGTGACCTGCGCCTACGGTCAGTTTATTCCGGATCGAATCCTCAATCTTCCGACCTATGGCAGTATCAACATCCATGCTTCGCTATTACCGAAGTATCGCGGCGGAGCGCCGATCCATAAAGCGATCATCGACGGAAATAAAACATCGGGCATCTCGATCATGCGCATGGTTAAACGCATGGATGCCGGGGATGTGATGGCGCAAACCGAAGTTGAAATCTCGGACACTGACACGATGGGATCGTATAGCGAAAAGTTGATGGTGGCGGCGGCGCAACTATTAAGAACCAGTTTATCGTCGATCTTCGATCATACCGCAAGCTGGACATCCCAAGATGAAAGTCAGGTTAGCTTTGCGTACAATATCTCGAAGGAAGAAGAATTCATTTCGTTTCACCGCGATGCCAAGATCGTCTACGATCATATCCGAGGTCTGATTCCTTGGCCGGTCGGATATGGAATCCTGCAAAACAAGAAGATCAAGTTCCATAAAGCATCGTTGTTGTATGGCGAGATGAGAGGCAACATCGGTGAAGTCCTCGGAATGATCGAAAATTCATTGGCTGTCCAAGCGCAGAACGGCATACTCTTACTCAGTGAATTGCAGCTTGAAGGAAAAGGAAAGGTCAACGCAAGCGATTTCTACAACGGTGTCGGTAAGACACTCGTTCACGCCTGCTTCAGTGAAACAAATGAAAGTTAAAACGTTAAGCATCACCGCGCTGTTGATGGCGATGGTCTTGGTCGTGACGATGTATATCGGATTCCCCATTTTCGCCGGTTATCTCAACCTCGGCGATGTCATGGTCATGGGCATGGCCGTGTTGTTGCCATTACCATTCTCGATGTTGGCAGGGTTAGCCTCGATGTTGGCGGATTTGCTTCTGGGTTATGGCGTCTATGCGCCCTTTACCTTAGTGATCAAGGCGATCGAAGCGTTATTGATCGGATATTGGGTCCAACGCCATAAGGGAACAGACGTACCGTTTTGGGTATTCTTGGTCGGTGGCGCATGGATGGCTTTCGCCTACGGTATCACCGATGTGATCATCGCGCAAAGCGCCGGCGTCTTCATCTTATCCTTCGGATACAATCTTCTTCAAGGCGTCGTCTGCGCATTGATCGCGTTTGTTCTCTTCCGTAAACTTCGGACCTTCCGCGACAAAATCTAGGTTGACCGGTACCTTCGGGTACTTTCTTTTTCCACCGATTCTCGGTATACTACGTTTACTCAAGGAGGACGCAACATGGATCAATCGAAAATCCGTAATTTTTCAATCATCGCGCATATCGATCACGGGAAATCCACCCTCGCCGACCGGATTCTCGAAATGACCGATACCGTGGCATCCCGCGATATGGTCGAGCAGATCCTCGATAGCATGTCGTTGGAACGCGAACGCGGCATCACGATCAAACTGAACGCGGTGCAATTAAAATATAAAGCGAACGACGGGGAAGAGTATCTTCTCCATTTGATCGACACCCCGGGACATGTCGACTTTACCTATGAAGTATCGCGTTCACTGGCCGCCTGCGAAGGAGCCGTCTTGGTCGTCGACGCGTCGCAGGGCATCGAAGCGCAAACCCTCGCCAACGTTTACCTGGCGCTTGACAACAACTTGGAGATCATCCCGGTCATCAATAAGATCGACCTGCCGTCCGCGATGCCCGATATGGTCATCGAAGAAATCGAGAACGTCATCGGTTTGGAAGCCAAAGACGCGCCGCGAATTTCCGCGAAGAGCGGACTCAACGTCGATCAAGTCCTCGAAGAAGTCGTCAAACGCATTCCCGCCCCGCAAGGCAAGCCCACCAATCCGCTTCAAGCCTTGGTGTTCGATTCGATTTTCGACGCGTATCGCGGGGTCATCTCCTATGTCCGCATCAAGGAAGGGGAAGTCAAGGTCGGCGACAAGATCCGTTTCATGGCCACCAACGCCGAATACGAAGTCACCGAACTCGGGATCCGTTCTCCCAAGGAAATCAAAAAGGATAAACTTAGCTGCGGGGAAGTCGGGTGGATCGCCGCGACGGTCCGATCCGTCAAAGACGTCCATGTCGGGGATACCATCACCTTGGTCGAAAACCCCGCCGACAAACCGTTGCCCGGATATCGCCAATTGAATTCCATGGTGTTCTGCGGACTGTATCCCGTCGACACCAACAAATACAACGACCTGCGCGATGCCTTGGAGAAACTCCAACTCAACGACGCGGCGTTACGCTTCGAAGCGGAAGCTTCGCAAGCGCTTGGCTTCGGTTTCCGTTGCGGTTTCCTGGGACTCTTGCACATGGATGTCATACAGGAACGGCTCGAACGCGAATACAACCTCAATCTGATCGCGACCGCGCCGTCGGTCGTCTATCATGCCTATTTGACCGATGGCACCAAACTTGAGATCGACAATCCGTCATTGTTGCCGGACGTCCAGCGCATCGAACACATGGAAGAACCCTACGTCAAAGCGACGATCATGGTTCCGAAAGAATACATCGGCGCCGTCATGGAACTAAGTCAGAAAAAACGCGGCATTTATCGTGACATGAGTTATATCGATCCGACCCGCAATACCCTCATCTACGATCTCCCGTTAGGCGAAATCGTTTTCGATTATTTCGATAAGTTGAAGTCCGCCACCAAAGGCTATGCTTCCTTGGATTATGAAATCATCGGCTATCAAACGTCTGACTTAGTGAAGATGGATATCCTGTTGAACTCGGAACCGATCGACGCCTTGTCGATCATCGTGCACCGCGACTTCGCGTATGGACGAGGCAAAGTGATCACCGAAAAACTGCGCGGATTGATTCCGCGCCAACAATTCGAAATCCCCATCCAAGCCGCCATCAACCATAAAATCATCGCCCGCAGCGATATCAAAGCCTTGCGTAAGAACGTCTTGGCCAAGTGTTACGGCGGCGACGTTTCCCGTAAGAAAAAATTGTTAGAGAAACAAAAAGAAGGCAAGAAACGCATGAAGATGGTCGGGTCCGTCGAAGTCCCGCAAGAAGCGTTCATGGCGGTCTTGTCGATGGAAGAAAAGTAATGGAAGAACTCATCCAACGCATCCAACAGATGCGGATCGCGAAGGGTTGGGACAAGACCGATACCCCGGAGATCATGGCGAAATCCGTTTTCGTCGAAGCGGGTGAACTTTTGGAGTGTTACCTACGTACGCCGAATCTGGATGAAGTGAAGTCCGAGTTGGCGGATGTCTTAATGTACGCCCTTTCGTTGTGTCATGATTTAGGGTGGGATCCCCAAGAGGTCGTGGAATCCAAATTCCCCGACATCGATAAGCGTTATCCTTCGCTATGATCCAATCGATGTACATCCATGTCCCGTTTTGTGAGGACATTTGCGGGTACTGCGACTTTACACGGGTCAAAATCCATCCGATCTTGGTCGAGCGTTATTTATTCACCTTATACGCGGAAATCAAGGAAATCCCCCCGCGGATCATGAACACGCTTTATATCGGGGGCGGAACACCGACCTCCTTAAGCGTCGACGAGTTGAGTTCGTTGTTATCCTTTCTAAACGGCTACCACGATGCCTCCACCGAATTTACGGTGGAAGCGAACCCTGAATCCATCGATGACGAAAAAGCCGCTCTAATGGCTTCGTTTGGGGTGAACCGTGTCAGTATGGGTGTCCAAACCTTTGATCCGGATGAGTTGCGTCTGCTTAACCGTACCCATACCCCAACCGATATCCAAACCGCGATCTCGACCTTGCGTCGCCATGGCATCACGAACATTTCGATTGATTTGATCTACGGTTTACCGACGCAAACTTTAGAATCATGGCAACGAACCTTACATACCGCTTTAAACCAAAGCATTACGCACATTTCGCTCTACAGTTTGACCATCGAGGAACATTCGGAGTTCGGGCGCAAGGGTGTCCAAGCCGCCGATCCGGACCTGGAAGCCGCCATGTATTTCGAAGCGGTCAAGATCTTGGAGAATGCCGGATTTCATCGCTATGAAATTTCCAGCTTTACGCAAGACAAACCGTCACGTCATAATTTGGCGTACTGGCGTTACGACGACTTCTACGGGTTGGGCCCGGGAGCGACCGAAATGACCAACCACCGACGCATTCTGAAAACGACCAACCTCGAAGACTACGCGCATCGTAACGTGATCCAAGAATCGATTCTATTATCGGTCGAAGACGAACGGTTCGAATTCGTGATGATGGGCTTGCGGCTTACCGAAGGAATCCAACTCGATCGTTTCAAACAACGCTTCGGTGCCGATTTGACGGAAGTTTTCGCCCAAGCCATCGAAACCAATATCAAACGACGCAACGTGGAAATCGTCGACGGATATCTTCGGACTACCCATGAAGGAATGGCCTTGTTGAATGATGTGTTGGTGGAGTTTGTGCCGTTATAAAAACGACCCATAATCAAAAAAGGCGGATCGCTTCGATCCGTCTTCATTTATTTCTTCGTATATGTTTTATACAATGCCTGCGTCCCTAAGTTTCCGTCCCCTTGATTCACAAGACGTTGGTAGCGCTCCAGCACCGTCGATAGGACCGGAAGGTCGATGTCAAAGGCTTTCGCTTCCTCCAACACCAAGTTCATGTCTTTCACGAAGTGGTGGATGTAGAACCCGGGTGCGACATCTTCCTTTAGGATCTTGGGTCCATTGTTTGAAAGTTGCCAGCTTCCGGCGGCCCCGGATGAGAGGACTTCCAAGGTTGAAGGAAGATCCAATCCTGCGTTTTGGGCATAGAGGATCGCTTCGGTGGTCGCGGCGATCGCACCGGCGACCGCGATCTGATTCGCCATCTTGGTATGTTGGCCAAAGGAGGCCGGTCCAAGATGACGGATGTTTTTACCGAGTAATTGAAACAGTGGAAAAACGATTTCGAAAGCATTTTTGTCTCCGCCGACCATGATCGCCAAGGTCGCGTTACGCGCCCCGATGTCGCCGCCCGAAACCGGAGCGTCCAAGACAAAGACATGACGCAATTGACCTTCAGCGTATAACTTTTTCGCCAGTTGCGGGGAAGAGGTCGTCATGTCGACGCATATCGTATTCGAGTTAACGTTTTGGAGAATTCCTTTGTTGCCGAGATAGACTTCTTCCACGTCTTTGGGATAACCGACCATCGTAAACACGATTTCCACTTCTTTGACGCACGAAGCAAGATTGTCGTGCCAAATGGCGCCATTATCGATCAGCGATTGCGCCTTGCTCGGCGTCCGTGTAAAGACGTGGACTTCGTAACCGCCATCCAACAGATGCCGGGCCATGGCGCATCCCATCACGCCGGTGCCGATCCATGCGATTTTTTTCATAGTTTCACCTCCTTGACAGTATATCACGGGATGGACTTGCTAAAAAAGGCAGGATGTGATATTCTATCCATGCTTTTGGTACTGGGTCTACGGATTTCCTCATCCGTCCACGCGGTCCAGAAGGACTCAAACAGGAGGAGTACACACATGTTATTGAAAGATGAAAAGACAAAGATCATCAAGGATTTCGCCCGTTTCGAAGGCGATACCGGATCGGTCGAAGTCCAAGTCGCCGTCCTTACCGCTCAAATCAACCGTTTGACGGAACACCTCAAAGAACACAAGAAAGACTTCCACTCGCTTCGCGGATTGATGAAGATGGTCGGTCGTCGCAGAAGCCTGATGGTTTATCTGCGTGGCGAAGATCTCAATCGCTATCGCGATCTGGTCGCACGTTTAGGCTTGCGCAAGTAGTCGGACAAGGCAACCTTCGGGTTGCTTTTCTTATGGTTTCGTAAGCGAAAACAACATTAGTATTTCCAAACGACCTGTGATAGAATAATAGAGTTAAAAACATAAGGAGAACACATGGCAAAACAAGTATTTAGTTTGGATTTCTGTGGAAGAAATCTAACTGTCGAAACGGGAGAAATTGCCAAACAAGCCGGCGGATCCGTATTGGTCCGCTACGAGGACACGGTCGTCTTAAGTGCCGCGACCGCCAACAAAAGTCCGAAGGACATCGATTTCTTTCCGTTAACCGTCACGTATGAAGAAAAACTCTACTCCGTCGGGAAAATCCCGGGCGGCTTTTTGCGTCGTGAAGGACGTCCGAGCGAGCATGCGACCTTGATTTCGCGCATGATCGACCGTCCGATCCGTCCGTTGTTTGCGGATGGTTTCCGGAACGAAGTTCAAGTCGTCAATACCGTCTTGTCCGTCGATTACGACTGCACCCCTGAAATGACCGCGATGTTTGGCGCGTCGTTAGCGCTTTGCGTCAGCGATGTTCCGTTCAACGGTCCGATCGCCGGTGTCCAAGTCGGTCGCGTCAATGGCGAATACATCATCAATCCGACCGTGGCGGAAGCCGAAAAATCCGACATCAACCTGATCGTCGCGGGTACCCGCGATGCCATCAACATGGTCGAAGCCGGGGCGAAGGAAGTCAGCGAGGAAGCGATGCTCGAAGCGATGTTGTTCGGACACGAATTCATCCGTAAACTCTGCGATTTCCAACTTGAAATCGCAGAGTTTACGGATGAATT
>Ga0209066_10006956_pt1 | contig 11383 bp, 11 predicted proteins | sample All_14_2_FD_187198 | JGI IMG/M metagenome (GOLD analysis project Ga0209066, IMG submission 187198) | Freshwater microbial communities in response to fracking from Pennsylvania, USA - Allegheny Zone_MetaG_DW_15 (SPAdes) (version 2) ...
GGGGGAGGGCGCTCCCCCATCCCACAAGCTATTCAACTTATGCGGTTATCGCAGGAAAATCACGAGTTGACCCCAGCCAGGAAGGCCGATTTCTGATACAGTATTAACGCTGATTTGCTGACAGAAGCATCAGCTTGGCCGCGCCGTCGGGGGATGCTTTCATTGACCAAAGACCTCGATTCCCCACCGGGCCAACCTGACCCCGGCGCAAAGGCCGGGACCAGCGAAGAGGCCTGGATCGTAGGGTCTAACCCCGAACAGGCCATCCGGATGCGGAGCCTTTCAGTCTATCTCAGCAATGGCGGCGCCCTGAAGGATGTCCGCTTGGTCGAAGGCGAGGACGAGCGCTGGACCATGTGGGTGCGGCTGATCAACCGGCCGGGCGAATATCGCCTCAACCTCTTCAAGTCCGACCAACCCAAGACCTACCGCGACGTCGACCTGGCCATCGCCACCGTCCGTGACGACTTCGGCTATTACGGCTCGATCACCCTGGCGACTGAGCAGCGCCCCAAGGTCGGCAAGGCCCAGGCCGGCCCGATCGCCGACAGCGACGAAGAATAATCGCCGGGTCCCGACCAGGACAGGTCCTGCCCATGTCGCTTTCCAGGTTCCGCCACCTGTTGGCGGCGAGCGCCGTTGCAGCCGCCGCGGCGCTCAGTCCTCCCGCCCTGGCGTGGCCACAGCGCTCGCCAGCGACCCACGAGCTGATCGTCGGCCGCGCCGACATCATCGATGGCGACACTTTCAGGATAGGCCGCCAGAAGATCCGCGTCTGGGGCATCGATGCGCCGGACGACGAACGCAAACCCTACGGGACCAGGGCGCTTCGCCAGATCCTGGGCGCCCAGACCCTGAGCTGCCGCCCGGTCGGGACGTCCTATGACCGGATCGTCGCCCGCTGCACCGACGCCGCCGGCCGTGACATCGCCCAGGCCATGGTCGCCACCGGCTGGGCGCTCGATTGGCCGAAGTTCTCCCATGGCCTCTACGGCCCGGGCGAAGCGTCGGCCCGCGCCCGCCGAGCCGCCGTCTTTGGAACCGACGGCCCCCTCTGGCGCTGACCGCCGGCCGGTCACGTCAGCTTGCGGACGATGATCGACACCCGTTCGACCTCGTGGCCAGCCGCCTCGGCCGCCAGCAGGATCTCGCGATGGAAGTCGCGCTTGATCCGGTCGGCGGCGATCCCGTTGGGGGTGGAGATGGTGAGGATCCCGCCCTGCAACCCGTGGAACCCGATCCGGCCGAACCAGCTGCCGTAAGGGCCGGTCTTGACGATGCGGCGCAGCTGCTCGTCGATGCTGCGCCAGCAGGGATCGTCAGCGCCGGGCGCCTCCATCACCGTCGCCGGGCTGGGCACGGCGGCCGGGGGCGGAATCTCACCCTTCGCCCGCAGGATCCGGGCGAAGTTGAGCCGCAGGTCAGGGGCGCCGAGCGGTTCGAACGAGGCCATTTTCCCGAAGTATTTGCAGGGACTGCGCACGTCGGTGTCCTCGATGGCGATGGCCAGCATCGAGATGGCCCGCAGGCCATGGCGCTTCAGCGCCCACTCGAAGGTCTGGTCGTTGTTTCGCTCCGGCTCCGGCAGCAGATCCTGCACCGCGGCGGTCACCCGGGCGACATCGGCGGGCGAGGCGCTGAGCGGATCGGCGACGACGGCAGGTCCCACCAGCGCCGCCAGTCGCGGAGAGGCCTGGAAGGCGGCCGTAAGCTCCTGACGGGCCATTTCCGCCCGTACCGAGGTTGAAGAATGATCACCGCCAAAGCCGCTTGCTCCTCCCGGAGAGCAATTGGCGCCGTCATTTCCGGTGCGCTGACGGTTGGTCGTGGTCCCGTAGGCCTTGCCGGGTTCGGCCGGCGCAGCACGCTGGCCTAAAGATTGAATTCGCGCCGTAGGCGCGTCCGTCCCGTGTACAGATGAACTGACGTTCTTTTGGGACTGTTCTAGGTGACGAATTTTCGCCTCCCGGGCGCTGATATTATGAAGCCCAACGACAGCTTCATATTGCGCTGCGCGCTCAGCCGCATGGACGGCCCGGATCGAGCCGTCAGCGTCCTCCATTTCCTCCAGGCGAGCCGCGAGCGGGGCGAGGTCGTAGGCCTCTTCGCCGGCCGGCCGGTTGGCCCGGGTATAGTCGCGAACCATGTAGCCCTTGCTCTCCAGGGCCCGGCGATGGGCGCGGGCGGTCTGCACGCCGCAGCCGAGATAGCGGGCCACCAGCTTTGAGCTGGGCCACACGCAGGCCTGGTTCTGCTCCAGCCGGTCCTGGTTGAGGTGCTGGGCATAGACCAGCAACGTCATCCGCTGGGGAATCGTCAGATCCGGCGTGCCGACGATCACGGCATAGAGGATGCGCGGCACGGAGACGCCGGGCTCCCAGCGCCAGGCCTGGGCGCGGTCACAGACCTCATGAAAATTGTCGGCGCGCTTGGCGAAGCCAGGCCGCCAGTCGTCCATCGATGTTGCGGTTTGCATGTCGTCCCTCGGGTTGGGACGAGGCCATCTGAACGGGCTGAAACACGCAGGAGTCAGAGACAAAGCTCCGCCATCCGGTCCTTGACGACGTTCAAAACGCGCCATAGGTTGGACCGATCTTCTTGCCGCCTCTCACAACGGCACTGCGATTTCCGAGAGCCTCCAGCGCCAACTGGGGGCTTTCGCCGTTTTAGGGTCTCGTCTAGGTCACAGTTCAGATCCTGGTTGGGCCCGGCCAAGACCGGGCGATCACGCTGAGGCAGGGCCTCGGCGAGGCGTCACGGGCGCTGAAGGCCCGGATCAGACGGTCAGGGGGAGGGCATGGTGGTCGTCCTTCTCAAGGACGAGGCCCGCGCCGGCGTGTGCTGTTCGACGGCCGCAAGGAAGCGTTTGGGGTCTTGACGCCAAAAACGAAACGCCTAGCCTGTTCCCATCAAACGCCGCCCAGAAGCAGCTTGATCGAATTTCACGAGAGCCCTCGATTGCCGTCGGGGGCTTTCGCCGTTTTGGGCCTCATCCGCCTAAGTCATCAGTCTCTCCAAGGCACGCCGACCCGCGCGCTGCACACGCGATTCGGGAGGATGAAGGGTGGGTTGAGTCTGGCCGCCGCCAAAGGGTCGAGCAGGGCCGAAAACCCCCGAAAAGACCCCTCCGAAGAGACTCTCTGAGCTTGCCCAGAATCGGGAATCGACCGTCCCGCTGAGTCGCACTGACCTCAGGACCGTGCACCTGGCGCGAGATTGGATCGGCGCCAGGCCTGGAAGCCCCGATCGGCATCAATGAAGGCCGCGAGGATGTGGGCGGCCAGGTGATCGAGCTGGACGGCATGGCCGTTGGTCTCGGCATAGGCGCGCTGGTAGTCCGCCAGATCGACGGCGGCCTTGCCCTTCAGGCGCAGACGCACGTCGAGCGCCTTCTCCTCGAGGTCGATCTTTGGCAGGGCGAGGGTCGTCTTGGTTTCACGGGCCACGTCAGGCTCCTTCTGGGGGATGGAGGAAGCGGACGATCGCCGTACTGGCGAAGTCGGTGAGCTTCAGGTTGAGGGGATCGAGGCGGCCGCGGATGTGAGCGCACAGCAGGCCCGAGACCCGCACCGAGATCCGATGCTTGGCCCCGCGCACGGCGGGAAAGGCGACGAGCTGGCCGGCGTCCAAGGCTTCCAACAGGTCGTTGAACGCCTGCTCGTAGACCAGCCGCACGCCGCCTCGCGGGGTCTTGCGCCCGCTCAGCCGCTCGACGCCGGCCTGGACCATCTGCTCGTGCAGACCCTGGGGCAGGAACAGCCCCAGCTTCTCTGTGGTGGCGGTCATGGCGCCTCGCTTAGGGGTAGGGGGCCAGGATCATGTCTTTGTTGACGATGACCCGCAGCGGCCAACCGGCCCGGATCCGCAAGGTGGCCTGCCGGTTGAGATCGCGAGCGGTGACCTGCTGGCCGACCTGCTGGGCGGAATTGGAAATCCCGCTGCCGGCGCTGTTGATCACAAGCCCGCCGGAGCTGCGGTTGCCGGCGTCTTGCGCCGCCGCCGCGCCGACGGAGAACACCGTCGAAAGCGCCACGCCGCGCGCCAGTTGCCAGAAGTGACCATCGGTCTTGTCCTGCAGCCCGGCGGCACCGGAGAGATCGGCGCCGGCCATCGAGCCGATGTTGATCGAACGGCCATCGGGCATGATCACCCGGTTCCAGGCGATCAGGGCACGGCTTTGGCCGTAGGCGACCTGGCTGTCGTATTGGCCGATCAGCCGCGAGCCCTGCGGGATGAGCACCGTGGCGCCGGTTCTGTGGTCGTAGACGGGCTCGGTGACCTGGGCGATCACCTGGCCCGGCAGATCGGAGTTGATCGCCGTGATCAGGGCGGCCGAGATGATCGTGCCGGCCTTGACCTCCCAGGGACTGATCGGGGCCTGCAGGGGGCTCGTTAGATAGTCATCGACCCTGGCGCCGGCCGCGAACTGGCGCTTGCCGGCCTGGCCATTGGCCGGCTGCACGTCGCCGGCCGCCGGCGCGGGCAGCGTGCCGAAGCCAGGCGCCAGGGCCGCCGCCAGCATCGGCGCCGGATCGGGGGCCAAAGGGCCAGTTTGGGAGGCGGCTTGCGGCTGAGCCTGGGCGCCGCCGAAGAACGGGCTGGCCGAGCGGGCAGCCAACGCCTGCTCGCGCGCCGCCTGGGCGGCGGGATCCACCGGCGCCGGTTGCCCGGCCTGGCCGGCGGGCGGCGCGGTCCCCACAGGGGGCGCAAGCGCGTCCGGCGGCGGCAAACTCGTCGTGCCCGGCCGCACCGCCGGATCGGCGTAACCAGCCGCGTAGCGGGTGGCGATCTCCGGCGTCTGCGGGCTCGAGGTGTCGGCGGCGTTCTGAGAGTCGTCAGGCCGGCCCTTGGAGGCGTGCGCCCCGCCAAAGCCCAGATAGAACCCGCCGGCCACGATGCTGGCCAGGACGGCGGCTCCCGCCATCAGATATTTGCGGTTCCAGCGGGTGACCGGGAACCTGGGCGCGCTGAGTACGCTCGCCGAGCTGGCCTTGCGTTCGGGCTCGTAAGACGGCCGCCCATCAAGCGGCGGATCTGGGGGAAGGTGGCTCATCGATCAGCCCCGATCCCGGGTGCGGGTGATCCGCACGACCGTCTGGTTCTTCTCTCCAAGCCGTAGCTCGGCCACGTCGATCAGCCGGTCCACGATGTAGTAGCCGCCCAGGTAGCGGTAGTTGACCAGCTGGACCTGCTTGTCCGACCCGATCAGGAACAAAGGCGGGGCCTCGGTCGCCGCCATGTTGGTCGGGAACTGGATGTAGGTTTTCAGGCCGTCATCGAACACCCGGATCGGCTGCCAGCTGGGCTTGCGCGAGTGGACCGTCCTGACGTCGTAGCCGAAATGCAGCTGGTCGATAGCCAGCCCCGAGGCGACGACCGACTGGGCTGCAGCGGCGCGGGCCGCCTGGGCGTCGCGCATCTCCTCCTGCGGATAGTTCCAGCTGATGACGCTGGTATAGGTGTCGCCCTCGTAGCTGCGGGCATCCAGGAGGTAGGTCCGCTGGTCCGTGGTGAGGATGATGTTGGTCCGCAGGTTCCCGCGAATGGGTTTGACCATCACGATGACCTGCTGCGACGCGCCCGCGCCCTGGACGGTTTCGCCGAGCACCCATCGAATGGTGTCGCCGGCCGCCTTGGAGATCAGCTTCTCGCCCGGCCGCAGGGTGATGGCGGTGAGGAATTGCGGACTGGCGTGGACGGTGTAGAGCCGGCCTGGCTCGAAGTCGTAATAGAGCGCCGAATTGATGTAGGCGCCGGACGTCGGATAGTCGCGCGCACTGCTGTTGGCCGACTGTACGGTGCGGAGCGGGCCCGGCCGGGCGTAGGTCCGCGGCACCGAACGCCGCTGGGGCCGCCTGGGCGCCGCCGCCTTGGCGACCGGCGCGACGCTCGTGGTCGTTGTCGTGGTGACCGCGCTGGCTGGCGCGGAGCGTGAGGCGGGCGCCGGGATGACCGACCGGACCGTTACCGATTGCGGCGCCCCGGCCTGCGCCAGAACCGCGCCGCCGCCGGCCATCGCCAGAACGATCACCAGGCCGCCCACCCGACCGGGGACGCCCCAGGCGCGGAGGGATCTATCTCTCATGGCGCTCATAGCTCGCGACTCCACTGAAATGCGGTGATGAAGATGCCCAGCGGGTTGGCGCGCAGCTCGGCCTCGTTCTTCGGAGGGTTGATCTTGGCGGTGAAAAGCCCGGTCCAGTTCTCGGTGACGCCGGACGTCCCGGCGTTGAACTGCGTCTCGCGCCACTGCACCTGGTAGGTGCTGGGACTGCGGGCCAGGACCGAGACGATCTCCACATTGACCGCCTGGGTGCCGGCATTGGCGAACGGATCGTTGGCCTTGGCGTAGGTATTGAGCTGGCCGATCGCCGGCCCGGCGACGAAGTGGTAGGCCCCGGTCCAGTTGTCCCGGATAACGATGGGATCGATACTCTTGGAGCGGGTGCGCCGCACCCAGTCGGCCAGGAAGTAGCCGATCTCCGCCGTCGTTGGCTGGTAGGTCCGCCCGGCCAGCTCGATGCGGCCAGGCCGGGCATATTTGTCGATCGGCACGACATAGGTGGCGATGTTGGTGTTGCTGGCTTCATAGATGAAGCCACCCAGCGCCAGCGCGGCGAGGCCCATGCAGCCGAACGCGGCCATGCGCCAATTCTTGGCCTGGACGACGGCGGAGCCGATCCGGTTGTCCCATTCCCTGGAGGCCCGCAGGTAGGGGCTCTCGACCGGCGCCGAGCTTCCGTATCGATCATTGGGGCGTTTGAAGGGGTTCATCTACGCTCTTCTCACTGGGGTTAAGCCTCCGGCTCGGGATCGCGGCGGGTCGCCGTGGCGGACATTCCGGGGCCCTGGCTGTCGCCGCCCGCCGTGGCGGCCGCGGCGGTGTTGCGCGCCATGCCGGTCAGGCCATCGCCGCGACGGGCTTCGGCGCGGGCCACGAGGGAGGCGCCGCCAGGGGATGACGTAGGGGAGGGCTTGCTCGGCGCCGGCTCCGGAGGCGGCGCACCCTCGGGCGAAACGCCGCCACCGGCAGCACGACTGGCTGAGGCGTCCGGGGAGGCTGGCGATCTGGGGGACCCTGGAGCCGGCCCGGACCCTGACGGAGAACCGCCGCCGCCCGACGAGCCGCCGCCACCTGAACCGCCGGAATTGATGGCGCCGGACGCGGCACGGGCCGCAGCGACTTGCCCCCCGCCGCCCGCCAGACTGCCCATGGCTCCAGCGACCGCGCGACCGGCCAAGGCCCCGCCGGCAGCACCGGCCGCCACACCGGCCGCGCCTATCAGAGCGCTACCCGAGTTGAGCTGCGGACCACCCGAGATCAAAGCGCCGGCGATGGATGGCACTTTGAGAGAAAGCATCATCAGGAAGATCGCGGAGAGGAGGAGCCCGGCTTCCTCGGCCACGGTGGGCTGGGCCGAGAGCGTGTAGGTCTCAAAGATATTGATGCCGATGCCGGCGATGACCGCGAGGGCCATGAACTTGAAGCCAACAGAAATGACATAGCCGATCGCCCTTTCTGCAAGGAAGGACGTCTGTGACAGCACTCCGAAAGGAACCACGACGAACGCGATGAGCGTCACGATGTAAAATTCGATGATCGTGACTGCGATCTCAATCGCCAATATTATGAAGGCAAGCAGGATCCCTATGGCGGCAACGCCAGCGACGATGATCATGTCAATGTGCATGAGCGCGCCAAATCCGCCGTTCTGCTGAGCTAAGTCGCCGATGTATTTGATGAGATCGACGACGACGCTGAGGCCCGCCTCAACGGCCCTAGTCGGCGCCTTTGTGAAGTCGCCGATAGAGCCGCCGCCGCTCGCTTGCAGGCCAAGTTTCGCGAACCCGTTGACGACGGTTAGGCTCAGCGAGTGCCAGTTTGTGACCAGCCATGAGAAGAACCCTATTAAGAGAATCTTCCGCACAAGAGGCGCGAGGACGTTCTGCGTCTCGTCGATTGCCCATAATACAGCCGTCAGAGTGATGCTGATGACGACCAGGATCGCGAGAACCGTCTGAACATCACTGGCAATGGCGCCAAACCCGCCGCCCACCTGACCGGTGAATGCTACGATGAACTGGTCTAAAGCTGCTGGATCGGCGGTCGTCATGCGATCAAACCTTCCTTGCGCCGACTAGAGGCTGTCACGGTCGGGGAGGCGGCTACCCTTTTTCTTGAAGTAGAGCGGCGAGCAAGGGTCGTTGCGATCTCGATTGTTTACATCAGGACATTTCTGGGGCTGAGCGGTCTGGCGTTTCGCTGCAGCCGGTTGCTCCGCCTTCTCACAGGCTGTCAGGCTGATGCTGAGTAGGGCCGCGAGGGGGAACAGGAGCCGCATCATTTGAAATCCGTGATGTTGGGGAGCGAGCTGCCCTTTTTGGTGAACGCTGTCGCTCTTGCGGTCTCCGCCCGGGCCGCGATCGTCCCAGCCTGCTGCTGGGCCAGAATGGTGTCCTGGGTGCGGGCCTGGACGATGAGGATGGTCTGCAGGCCCTGCAGCTGAGTGCTCAAGGCCGCCAGAAGCTGGTTGGTGGCCTGAACGGCGGCCGTCTGGCCAGCGGCGCCCTGCGACGCGGCGACCGCACTGTTCACGGCTCCGGCGGTCGTCGCCTGCGACCGGACCAGTTGGTTCTGGGCCGCCATCGAATCCTGCATGGTCAGGCGGCTGTTGCTCTCCCAGCTGGCAAGCCGCTGTCGGATCTGAGCTAAGCTCTGGCCGGTCATGTCCGACGGGTAGAGCTGCTGGAACTGCTGGGCGATGCTCTGGCTATTGTAGCCTATGGCCTGGGCCTGCTGGAGAAGCTGGGTGGCCTGCTGATTGATCTGTGTCAGCGGCTGGGTGACGTCGGTCCCCAGCTTCTGCAGCATCGCCACCTGGTTGGTGATCTGAGACTGGAGCTGCTCGATCTGGCGCAGGCTGTTGGCGACCTGGGAGGTCATCTGGGCGATGGCGGCCGGATCGATGACCGTCATCTGCGCGCGCGCGGGCGGGGGCGTCGCGGCGGACATCCCCATCGCCAAGGTCGCGATCGCGGCCGTCGTCGACAACAACTTAACCATGGTGAGTGTCCTTTGCTGGGGGGATGGCAGAGTGGGGGGGGGCCAGAGGCCCGCCGCGGTCGCCCGCTCGAACAGGGGTTCGGTCCGCTGTCGGAAGATCACCGCGGCGACGAAGAGAACGAAGCCGGCCAGCATCAGGAAGAAGTTGTGGTGCAGGATCGTGCCAAAGACGGCGAAGAACCCCGGAGCAGCGAGCGCCAGGAAAAACAGCCGGCGACGACGACGGTTGGCGATCCACGCCAGGGGAAGACGCCGGGCGAGCCAGGCGAGCCGCGCGAGATCGCGCGCGCTAAGCGGCGAGGGCTCCGGCCCAAGATCGCGGCCGCCGTCAGCATCCGAGACGATCGATCCATCCATCACGCCACCTTCGGATGGGCGGCGTCACGCTGGGCGGCAAGGTAGCTGGCCACGGCCGCCTGGCCCTTGGCGGCGAAGAACCGTTCGCAGAATTGCGCGGCGCCGTGCTCGGCCAGCAGCCGGGTCATAAGCTGTTGATCCCCAGGCGATGAGGAGCCCACGACCGCGAGGGAGAAGGGACCGAGGCCCAGCTCGAACAGCCGGTTGCCCGACATCGACTGGTAGTAATATTCGCGCTTGGGCGTGGCGTTGGCGATGATCCGGATCTGCTGCGGATTGAGCCCAAAGCCCTGGTAAAGCTCGGCGATCTGCGGCGTCTGGGCGTCCGGATTAGGCAGGAAGACCCGGGTTGGGCAGCTTTCGATCAGCGCTGGAGCGATCGAGGACCTAGCGATGTCGGCCAGGCTCTGCGTGGCGAACACGACCGCGACGTTGAACTTCCGAAGGGTTTTGAGCCACTCGCGGATCTTCGCCGCGAATGAGCCCTTGTCGAGGAACAGCCACGCTTCGTCGAGAACGAGCAGGGTCGGCCGACCGTCGAACCGCTTCTCCAGAGTGCGGAAGATGTAGGTCAGGACGGGGGCCAGGGCGGACTTATTGCCCATCAGCTCTGCCATCTCGAAGGTCTGCCAGGTGCCCGCCTTGAGCGTGTTCTGGCTGGCGTCGAGGAGATGTCCGTGGGGTCCGCTCAGGGTGAAGGGCTTGAGCGCCGCCTTGACGCTGTGGTCCTGAATGGTCGCCGCGAGCAGGGTCAGGGTCAGGGTCCGCTGGTCGCGAGGGCCGGCGGCGAGATTACGCAGACCGCTCCAGATCTCTTCCTTGACCTGAGGGGTGATCTCCACGCCCTCGGCCGCCACGAGATCCTGCACCCACTCCTGGGTCCACGACCGATCATCGGCGGTGTCGATGTCGGCCAACGGCTGGAAGGCGAGCTGACTTTCTTCGCTGCCCAGGGCGTAGAACTGGCCGCCAGTCAGCAGGGTGGCCGCGCGCGAGCTGGCGCCCTTGTCGAAGAAGAAGACTTGGGCCTCGGGGTAGCGGAGCCACTGCACCGCGATGGCGTTCAGCAGCACAGATTTGCCGGCGCCCGTGGGGCCGACGATCATCGTGTGGCCGACGTCGCCCTGATGCAGATCGAAGCGGAACGGCGTGGTCCCTGCCGTGCGGGTGAACATCAAAGGCGGCTGGGCGCCGGCGTGGCCGCGCTTGGCGCATTCGGACCCGAGGTGTTCATTGCGCGTCGGGCCAGGCCAGATGGCCGACATCGGCATCATGTCGCAAAGGTTCAGCGACGAGACGAGGGGCCGGCGCAGATCGGCATAGGCCTGGCCGGGCAAGCTGCCGATCCAGGCCTCGACGGCGTTGACGTCCTCGACCTTGCAGACGAAGCCGACCCGGTTGATGGCGCTTTCGACCTCACGGACTCGGTCAGCCAGCCGGTCGGGATCGGTGTCCATCAAGGTCACCGTCGGCGTGAAGTAGCCGATGGAGGCGTAGTCGCCGCCGAGGATGGCCAGCGCCGCATCGGCGTCCATCGACTTGGCCGCGGCGTCGGGATCCTCCAAGACCGAGGGCTCCCGGGTGACGGCCTCCTTCAGCAGCGCCATGACGCCCTTGCGCTTGGCGAACCAGCGTTTGCGGACCGTGGTCACCGCTTTACGGGCGTCTTCCTTGTCGAGAGGCAGGAAGCGGCACACCCAGCGGTAACTGATGCCCAGTTCGTTCAGGCGATCCAGCAGGCCCGGCGATGAGGTCGCTGGATAGGCGCGCACCGAGATGGTCCGCACAAAGCTGGCCCCCAGACGCGGCAGGAGACCGCCCTGGAAATCGTCGTCAGTCAGGAAGGCGTCGAGATAGGCCGGGGTCTCCGGCGCCTTGACGTAGTGGCGCTTGGTGGAGATGCAGCCATGCAGATAGGTGAGCGTCTCGTCGTCGGAGAGTTCGTGAACCTCCGGCATGATC
>Ga0209066_10006958_pt1 | contig 11376 bp, 7 predicted proteins | sample All_14_2_FD_187198 | JGI IMG/M metagenome (GOLD analysis project Ga0209066, IMG submission 187198) | Freshwater microbial communities in response to fracking from Pennsylvania, USA - Allegheny Zone_MetaG_DW_15 (SPAdes) (version 2) ...
CTGAAAAGCAAACTTCCTGCTGAGATCAGCAGTGGCGATGATCCATTTCTCGATACCTCCCCTGAAAAAATGGCAGAGCTACGCGCCGAGGTCCAGGAGATGTTGATCTCCAAACTTCTTCAGCATGGAGTCGAAAGATGAGGGTAAAGCGTCTCGACCTGAAGGCCTTCGGCCCCTTTACCGGGCGTACTCTTGAGTTTCACTCGAAGGGGCCCGGACTCCATATCATCTTCGGTCCGAACGAGGCCGGGAAAAGCAGCTCACTCCGTGGGCTCAAGGCCCTGCTGTATGGCTTTCATCCCCAAACGCCCGACAATTTTCTTCACAGTTACGACCAGCTCCTGGTCGGCGGCTGTCTTGAAAATCAGGATGGCCGGGAGCTCATTTTCCAGCGCCGGAAAAAACGTGTCAACGACCTCATTGACGGTGACGGCAAGGCTCTGGATGTGGGTCGCCTGGCTGCCTTTCTCCATGGGGTGGAACCTGAGATCTTCGAGTCGCTGTATGGAATCGATCATAATCGCCTGGTTGAGGGCGGCAACGAAATCCTGGCCCAGCACGGTGAGGTCGGCAAGGTTCTGTTTGCCGCAGGCGCAGGGATTTCTTCCCTCAGGGCCGTCATCGAAGAACTCGAGCAGGAAGCTGCGGACCTGTTCAAGCCGAGTGGTTCAAGGCCGGCACTCAACCATGCCATCAAACGGTTCAAGGAATTACAACAGGAAGTCAAGTCTGCCTGCCTTGCTCCGAGGATGTGGAAAGAGCTGCGGAAGGATCTGCAGGATGCCGAAACGAGTCGATCCAACCTCGAACGACAACGGGACGATACGAATAAAGAGTTGCGCCGCCTGGAACGCTTGGAACAAGCCGTCCCTGAAATTGCTTCGTTGAAGCTATGGCAGGAAAATCTGGCCGCCATGGGCGCAGTGGAGATCCTGCCGCTCGATATCGGTGAAAGGCAGCGGCAGGTGGAGCTTGCGATACGCGAAGCAACCGTGCAGCTGCAGAACAGCTCCGAGCGACTTAAGCTGGTAGAACAAAAACGAGGGGCAATCTCGCTGAACAAGGCTGTTATTGAACAGGCCGAACTCGTGGACGATCTGCATCAGCGCCTGGGTGAATACCGTAAGGGGCAGAGAGATCGTCCCGAACGCAACGGCATGCGGATCAACCTGCGCAAGGAGGCCGCTCTCCTGCTCAGGCAGGTACGCCCGGATATGCATCTGGAAGACATCGAGACACTGAGACCGATGCTTGCCAAGAAGAGAACCGTGCAGAATCTGAGTTCACGCTTTGAGGCAATCACCGAGCGCGTCGCGCGCGCACACAACCAGAGCACGGCCTGCCAGCAGGAGCTGGAGGAGGTCAACAAAAACCTTGCCGCCATTCCTGATCCCAAAGATCCGCACAATCTCAACGTAGCTGTGCAGTTGGCCCGCAGGGCCGGCGACATCGACACCACGATCGCCAAGGCCCGAAATGACCTTGAACAGCGCAGAAATGATTGTCGCAAAGAGATGCAACGCATCGGCCAGTGGTCAGGAGACGTCGCCGCACTGATGGAACTGGCGTTTCCCCTGCCCGAGACGATTCAGCACTTTGAGCAGCAATTTGGCGAGATCGGCGATGAACGACGTGCTGTGGAAAAAGACAGGAAAGAGGCGACCAGGGAACTGAAGACGGCCGGAACTGAGCTTAAAAAACTGGAATACAGAGGTGAAGTCCCCTCGGAAAGTGATCTGCGCGACACCCGGGAAAAACGGGATAAGGGCTGGCTGCTCCTGCGTCGTCAGTGGCTCAACAACGACAATGTCTCTGAAGAAAGCCAGATCTACGATCCGGAAAAACCGCTCCCCGACGCCTATGAAGGTCTGGTTCAGCAGGCGGATGTCATTGCCGATCGGCTCCGTAACGAGGCTGATCGGGTGGCTCATGCCGCCAATCTCCGGGCGCAGGCAGAACAGCAGCAGGAAGTATTGACCGTTAGTGACAGGCTCGAAAAAGACCTTCAGCAGCGCGAAAAAATTGTCAACGAGAGTTGGGTCGAGGCCTGGAAGTCATCCGGCATAGCACCACTATCACCCAGGGAGATGAGCGGCTGGCTGGCCGCCATGGAGAAGCTGCGCTACAAGGTCGGAGACCTTCTCAACAAAGAGCTGGAACTCCAGAACGAGGAGGCCCGTCAACGGGACCTGCAACAACAGCTCTTATCCGAACTTGCACTTACAGGGGTGAAGGAGCTGCCCGCCGGCCCTACGCTCGGCCCGGTGTTGATCATTGCCGAAACACTCCTAAGCGACATTGACCGGCAACAGGCCGAGCTGAAACGTCTGCGGGAACTGCAGAAAGATACGCTCAAATCCTGTCACCGGGCAGATCAGGAATACACGGAAGCACAGGGTAGTCTTGCATCCTGGCAGGAACAATGGGAGAAGGCAATTGCCGGTCTGGGCCTGAAGGGGGAGATCTCAACCCTTGAGGCCATGGACTATCTTGAAACCCTGCAGATCTGCCTGGACAAGGTCAAGGAAGCCGGTGACCTGCAGAAACGTATCGAGGGTATTGACCGGGATGCCGGCAACCTCGAAAAAGAGGTCATGGCGCTCCTTGAAAAGGTTGCCCCGGAGATGATCCATCTCCCGCTGGACCAGGCAATTCTTCAGCTGCGGGCCGTGCTCAGCAAGGCCCAGCATGACAACACCGTATACGATCAGCTGAGCGAGGAGCTCCTTTCGTTGCAGACGGAAGTTGCTCTGGCGGAAAAGAAATTGCAGGATGCCGATCAACAGCTGGCGGAACTGCTCCATATCGCCAATTGCAAAAAGCCGGATGAGCTGAGTGCGATTATTGGCCGATTTCTTCATTACCACAAACTCCAGGAGAAAATTGCTGCATGTCAGGCAACCCTGGTCAGGCTGGGGGCCGGTACACCGATAGCCGAACTTATGGCCCAGGCCGATCAGGTCAGCGCCGATGACCTGCCGGGTCGGATTGCTTCGTTACAGCAGGATCTCGAGGAAAAAATACAGCCTGCAATCAATTCCATCTCCCAAGAGATCGGCGAGATTTCGACCAGGCTCGAGGCAATGGACGGCAGTGCCAGGGCAGCAGAGGCCTCGGAAAAGATGGAACAGGAACTGGCCAGAATCAGACGGCTCGCTGAGCGGTACACACGGGTAAAGCTCGCTTCCAGGATTTTGCAGCAGGAAATCGAACGTTACCGGGAAAGGCATCAGGATCCGGTGCTGCACATCGCTGCGAGATATTTCGCGGAACTGACGTTGCACTCCTTTGCAGACCTCAAGGCCGATGTCAATGACAAAGGCGAGCCCGTCCTTGTGGGAATCCGGACGGACGGGAAATGGACGGGAGTCAGCGGCATGAGCGACGGTACCCGTGACCAGCTCTACCTGGCCCTGCGTCTGGCGACACTTGAATGGCGGATGCAAACCAGTGAGCCCATGCCTTTTATCGTTGATGATATTCTGATCAACTTCGATGACGATCGTTCACGGGCCACCCTCAACGTCCTGGCGGATCTCGGCCGGAAAAACCAGGTAATCCTCTTTACTCATCATCGCCAACTCGTTGATGAAGCGATAAAAATAGGAAAGAGGGCAGAGGTCGTGGTGCATTATCTTTGACATCCTGGCCCCCTGAGACACTCATTTATAGTCCCTTTTCTCCAGTCCGTACTTGCGCATCTTGTCGTAGAGGGTCTTGCGTGGGATCGCCAGGGCCTCCATGACATCCTTGATACTGCCGTTGCTTGCCACCAGGGCCTGTTCGATGAGACTGCGTTCGAAACAGTCGACCTGCTGGGGCAGGCTCCTTTTCTGGCCGATCTCAATCCCGGACAGCAGTTTTTCCAGCGACCACTCGTACTGGCCCCCCAGCAGGACATACCGTTCCGCCAGATTCCGCAGCTCCCGGACATTGCCGGGCCACGAATAGGCCATCAGGGAATTGAGCTGGGACGCTCCCGGCAGCGGCACCTCCTGCTGATAGCGATGGCCGGCGATCAGCAGGAAGTGATGAAACAGCAGCGGGATGTCTTCCCGCCGCTCCCGTAAGGGGGGGATCTCGAGACACACGACGCTCAGACGGTAGTACAGATCTTTCCTGAAATCTCCCGCCTCCGCCAGCTGCCGCAGATCAACCTTGGCGGCGGCGACGATCCGCAGATCGAGGGGGATCAGCTCGTTCGATCCGAGCCGCTCCAGCGACCGCTCCTGCAGCACCCGGAGGAGATGGATCTGGATGCGCAGCGGCATCGACTCGATCTCATCCAGCAGCAGCGTCCCGCCGTTGGCATGTTCGAATTTGCCGATCCTCCGGGTCCTGGCGTCGGTAAAGGCGCCGGCCTCATGGCCGAAGAGCTCGCTCTCGATCATCGTTTCCGAAACGGCGCCGCAGTTGACGGCGACAAAATTGCGGGTCCGCCGCTTGCTGTGCTCATGCAGTGATCGGGCGACCAGTTCCTTACCGGTCCCGGTCTCGCCCATGATGAGGACATCGGCGCCGGTATCGGCGACCTGGGCGATCATCGACCGCAGGTGCTCCATCGTCGGCGTCTTGCCGAGGATACGGGGGCCAAGGGCGCTGTGGGCCTCGAGTTCACGCCGAAGGCTGCGGTTTTCCAGGGTCAGGGCGCGTTTTTCCAGGGCCCGCTGGACGGTCTTGACGAGCCGCTCGGAGGAGTACGGTTTTTCGATGAAGTCATAGGCGCCGTCGCGCATGGCCTGAACTGCCGTCGAGATATCGCCATGGCCGGTGATCAGGATGACCGGGAGGTTGGGGTCGATTTTCTGGGCCCAAACGAGAAATTCCAAACCATCCATGTTCGGCAGGCGGATATCGCAGATCACCACGCCCGGCCATTCGGTGGAGAGGACCGGCAGGGCCTCTTCGGCGCAGTCATGACAGGTCACCGCCAGATCCGCCAACTCCAGTGTTTGTTTGTTGGCCTGACGGATATGTTTTTCATCGTCGATAAAGACAACCTGGTTCAACGTCTCCATAGTTCAGGCCTTCTCGAGCGTGATTGTGAAACGGGCGCCGCGCTGGGTGTTGACGGCGGTGATCTTGCCGTTCATGTCAAGCAGGATCCGGTCGCTGATGGTCAGTCCCAGCCCCAGACCCTGACCGGATTTTTTGGTCGTATAGAATGGTTCGAAGATGTGGGGAAGATGCTCCGGCGGGATTCCGGTCCCGCAGTCCTCGACCACGATTGCGACCAGATTCGTTTCGAGTTCCGCCTCGATGGTGATTTCCTTCCCGTCACGCGCCTCCATCGCCTGGATGCCGTTACTGATGACATTGACCAGCACCTGCTGGAGCAGGACGTTGTTGGCCTTCACCCGCAGGTCCTCAGGGACGATCTGCACCCGCACCGTGACCGCTGATTTCTTGATCGCCGGGCCGACAATCTCCAGCGCCCCATCGATGACCCCGTGCACCGGCACTACGGTCATCTGCCCGCTCGACTTGCGGGAAAACAGCTTCAGCTGATTGCCGATCTGGGCCATCCGCTCGGTGAGTTCCCCGATCTGTTCAAGATTCCAGCGGGTGTCGGCCAGCCGCCCCTTGTCGAGCAGCTGACAGCCGTTTTCGGCATAGCTGCGGATGGCGGCGAGCGGCTGGTTGAACTCGTGATTGATGCCGGCCGACATCTGGCCGAGGGCGGCCAGCTTGGCGGCATGGATCAGCTCGGACCGTGTTTTCTTCAGGGCGATTTCGGTTCTCTGCCTGTCGGCTATTTCCTTGCGCAGTAACAGGTTGGTCTCGGTCAGTTCCCGGGTCCGATCGAGCACGCGCGATTCCAGCTGCTCATTCGCCTCTTCCAGATTCCGGCGTGCCGCCTCCTCGAACCTGTTCAATTCCCGCAGCCGGTGCTGCCGTTGCGAGAAGAGCAGGAGCAGAAAAAAGGCGAGGAACAGCCCGGAGCAGGCAAGAACGTTGTTGATCAGGATATCCCGTTGCAGCATTTGAATGTCGGTGAGAATGTTGACATTCCATTGCGCTTCCGGCATGAAGTGGAATTGCCGCAGATACGTTCTGGCCTCGCTCTCCTGGGGCGGTGTCAGCCTGACGATCTGGCGGCTGTCGGCGATCTCCCCGCGTTCGCTGCTCAACGCCTCGAAACGGGTGTTCGGGTAGCGTTTGCTGGCAATGATCTTTTTCTCCACCGCCGGCTCCAGCGACTCGAAGGTCCGATACCGCCATTCGGGGGTCGAGGTGATGAAGATCACCCCGTCGGGATCGGAGATGAGGTAGCTTTCATCGCGATGGGCCCAGTTCCGCTCCACCGTGTCGATATTGACCTTGACCGCAACCACGCCAAGGATTCTGGCCTTGTCCCGCACGGGAAAGGCAAAATAATAGCCACGCTTCGACGAGGTTGTGCCGAGGGCGAAATACCGGCCGAGGCGGCCCTGCATCGCCTCCTGAAAATAGGGGCGATAACTGAAATTGTTGCCGATGAACGGGTTGTCGTCCTTCCAGTTGCTGGCGGCGATCGTCAAGCCGTTCTTGTCCATCAGGTAGATATCGGCCGTGTCACTGATGCTGTTGATGGCCTCGAGATAGCGGTTGAGGGTTTCGATCCGCTGGTAGTCGGAAGGATCCTGCAGGGTTGCCACCAGCAGACGATCAGTCGCCAGCAGTTCCGGCAGGCTCTCGTATTTTTCCAGAACCCCCGAGAGATAGGTGATATAGAGCTCAAGTTTGACTTTGCCCTGATCGACCAGCTTTTCAAAGCCCCGGCTGTAGGTCCATCGGCTGGTCAGGTAGACGACGGCGCCGAGGAGGAGGACAAAAAGCGCCACTCCCTTGAGAATGGACAAGTGCCAGGGGCTGATCCCCTTCACCCCCGGCTGGGTATCGGTCGGTATGGCTTGAGCCATTGCGTTTCTTTGGTATTCGCCGCCCGGCCTGCCAGGGACCGGGCGAGTTACAGCCGCACCTCGATGCCGGCGGCGGCGACGGCCTGCTTGACCTCGTCGATCCCCACCTCGCGGCGATGGAAGATGCCGGCGGCCAGGGCTGCATCGGCATTCGTCGCGGTGAAGACCTCGACGAAGTGATCGGCCCTGCCGGCCCCACTGGAGGCAATGACCGGAATGCGCACTGATTTTTTCACCTGAGCGATCAACTCGAGGTCAAAGCCGCGGTTGGTGCCGTCCCGGTCAATGCAGTTGAGCAGGATCTCGCCGGCACCGAGCAGTTCACACGCCTGCGCCAGCTGGACCACGTCGACATCCCTCCCTTCCCGGCCCCCCTGCACCGTGCACTGGTACCAGCAGTACCGTTCACCGTCCGGACCGGGAAACTGCGTAGGAATGGTCGCATGCCGGGTATCGGCGGGCGAGGCGACATAGACCCGTCGCGGATCGATGGAGATGACGACCGCCTGGGCCCCGTAGACGATCGAGATCTGTTCGATGGCGCTGGTCCCCGTCTTGACGCCGCTTGCCAGATAGCGCTCGACCTCGTACACGGCATCACTGCCGATCGATATCTTGTCGGCCCCGGAGCGGAAGTATTCCGAGGCGACATCGAGGGCCGTATAGTACCGGCCATCGGCGGCGGTGAACGTGCGGATCCCACCGCCGATCGTCAGCGGGACGAAGACGTTCTCCGAGGTCCGTTTCAGGACTTCGAGCATCGGCTGGTCCTCAAGGGGGAAGTCGCGGAAGCCGGTGATATTGAGGAAGGTGATCTCGTCCGCCCCCTCCTCGTAGTACCTCCGCGCCAGATCGACGGGTTTGCCGAGATTGCGGACCTCACCCTGGTCACGGACATCGTACTGGTCGCCCTTGGTGACGACCAGATCGCCGGCGTCGTTGCTGCGGACATCGAGACAGGCGATGATCCTTTTGGCGAGACTGGTCGTCCCGCCCTTTACCACCCGGGATGGGGTTTGGGCGACAGCAAGGCCCTCCTGGCGACACAGGAAATTATTGAGGATGGCGAGGCCCGCCCGACCGCTTTTTTCCGGGTGGAACTGAAAGGCGGTGACGTTGCCCTGCTCCACCGCCGAGACAAACTCGCCGCCGTAGCAGGTCGTGGCCAGGAGCCAGTCAGCGCATTTGGCGTCGACGACCGCATGATAGGAATGGACGAAATACAGCTTTTCGCCGTTGTAATGAGCCAGAAGCGGCGAATCTTTCCTGGGCAGGATACCGTTCCAGCCGATCTGCGGAACCGAGAGGCCCGGGGTGGAAAAGCGCCTGATCATCCCCGGGATCACCCCCAGCCCCGGGACTCCGGGGGATTCCTCGCTGCCGTCGAACAGGGCCTGGAGGGCGACACAGATCCCGAGCAGCGGCCGGTTGAGGCGGATCCGCTCCTGCAGCGCCTTGTCGTAGCCGTCCCGGATCAACCGTTCTATGACCGTGCCGAAGCTGCCGACACCGGGAAAAACCAGTTTGTCGGCGGTCACGATGTCCTCGGGACAGGCGACATCCTTGACTGTAAAGCCGAGCTTTCTAATGGCGTTCCTGACACTGCGGACATTGCCGGCGCCATAATCGAGAAGTGTTATCATCGCTCCAACTCTTTCTGTTCCAGACCGGTGTCTCATCGGTCCATATTTTCATCACCTGGCCATCGGAGAGGCCGCCGGAGTATCATTCCACGGTCGCAACCACCCGGTAGTATCTGCCGAAGGCACAGCTGCGGCAGAGCAGTTCCCCCTCCCGTTCGATCTCCCGGCCATCCTGGACCCAGTCGTGGCATTGACTGCACTGCACCCGTTTCAACGGCCGCCCGGGGAGATTGACGGCGGGAATATCGACCGTCACGTCCTGCACCACAAACAGCTCATCCTCCGCCATGACCTTGTAGGCCTCGAGCTGGCGGCTGTACTTGTCGCCACCCACCCGGCAGTACTTGTCGGCAAGATCCCGGGCCTCTTCCCTGGCCGTGACCCTGACCGCCCGGCCGGTCTCGAGATTGACATAGGTGGCCGCCATGACGCCGAAATCGTGGAAATACATCGATCTCTTGCCCAGGCTGCAACCGGTCACCGCCTGGATCGCGTCGGTAGCGCAGCGGTCGATTTCGACCAGCACATAGAGTTTCTTGCGATCGGCGCCGCGCGGGTCATCGATGCCGATCCGCTGCAGGGCCAGCATCGACATGCGGACGCCGATGACCTGACCGGCGCAGAGGTGACCGTGAACCGACACCGATTCGGCCAGCAATGTCTCAAAATCTTTCATGACTTCGTTTCCCGAGTGAATTGTGGTAAGCATCCCGGATCAGGCGATCATGATCATCAGAACTCAAATCCCTTCTGGGCGGCGATGCCGTTGGCATAGGGATGCTTGATCTCGATCATCTCGGTGACCAGGTCCGCCATCTCGATCAGTTTGTCGCTGGCATGCCGGCCTGTCACCACGACATGCATTTCGGGCGGACGGCGTTGCAGTTCCTGGAGCACCTCGTCCTCGGAGACCATATTGTACCTGATCAGATAGGTCAGTTCATCCAGGATGACGAGATGGTGGTGGTTGTCGGTGATGGTCTGAACGGCGAGATCCCATCCTTTCCGGGCAAGAGCCGTGTCTTCGGCAAGATTTTCGGATTTCCAGGTGAACCCTTTCCCCATGACGTGAAATTCAATGAGGGGGGAGATATTTTTGGCGAACAGATGCTCGCCGCTGGTCCAGTTGCCTTTGATGAACTGGATCACACTGACCTTGTGCCCATGTCCAAGTGCCCTGAAGGCAAGGCCAAGGGCCGATGTCGTCTTGCCCTTGCCGTTGCCGGTGAAAACCGCCAGAAGTCCTTTAGTCATCTTTCGCCTCTCTCGTTCCATGACTGAAATGCCGATCGTAGAGTTTAGACACCGCCTCCGGGGGGTGCTGGTCGAAGACCCTGCCGACACAGATCATCGCCGTCTTTCTGATCTCCCGGGCCGCCGCAACGGTGCAGATGGTCGCCAGCGTTCCCCTGACAATCTTTTCGTTGTCCCAACTCGCCCGTTCGACGATAACCACCGGGGTATCGTCGGGATAGCCGCCGGCCTGAAGCTCGTCGACGACGGTGGCGAGAAGGCTGGCCGACAGGAATATCAGCATGGTGGTCTGGTGACTGGCCAACAGGCTGAGCTTTTCCCGGGCCGGCACCGGCGTCCGTCCTTCCTGGCGGGTGATAATGACCGTCTGGGCGATTTCCGGAAGCGTCAACTCGGCCTTCAGGCTGGCGGCGGCGGCAAAGGCGGAACTGACGCCGGGGATGACCTCGCAGGGGATGGAATCGGCCTCGAGCCGCACCATCTGTTCCCGGATCGCCCCGTAGATCGAAGGATCGCCGGTATGCAGGCGCACGACGCGCAACCCCTGGCGCCAGGCATCGACCATCAGCTGAACGATTTCATCAAGATTGAGTCCGGAGGAGTCGTGAATTGCAGCCTTGCAGCCGTTGAGCAGCTCCGGGTTGACAAGGCTACCGGCATAGATGATGACATCGGCATCGTCAAGCAGTCTTCGCCCCTTGACGGTGATGAGTTCGACGTCGCCTGGCCCTGCACCGACAAATGAGATGGTATATCGATTAGTTGAAGTCATTATAGAGTAATTACCTTATATATTTTTGTCACCGACAATCAGGGCAATGGGATTGAGACGGGTGAGATGACGTTCGGGATAGGTTTGGCGCTCGACCGCCAGGGTCGTGATCTCGACTGCCAGCCCCTGGCCATGAAGCAGGTCCGGGGCCGAGTCCCGGGTCGTGTCAAGGACCGCACTGATCACGATCCTGCCGCCGGCCCTCAGCCGACCGCAGGCGGCGGCGACAATCTCCTCGAGTCTTCCACCGCTGCCGCCGATGAACACCCTGTCCGGAGCCGGGAGTTCCGGCAGGACCGCCGGCGCCTCACCGGTGACGATCTCCATGTTCCAGGCCCTAAACGTCTCTCTGTTCCCGGCAATGTGGGCGAGCTGTTCCCTGTTTTTCTCAACTGCAAAGACTTGCAACCCCCTGGCCAGACGGACGCTTTCGATGCTGATCGAGCCCGAACCGGCGCCGATATCCCAGAGAACCCCATGCGCCGGCAGTCTCAGGGCATGGATGACCGCGGCCCTGACCTCGTTTTTGGTGATCAGCCCCCGGCTGTGCTCGATTTCCTGCTCCCCGAGGCCGAAGATCGGGTAGGTGACGTCCCCGGTCCAATCCTGCAGGATCAGTACCGTGTTCGGCTGCGCAAACTGCCGATCGGCGATCTCCTCAAGCGAGCCGGCGCTTATCCGCTCCTCCGCCCCCCCAAGATGTTCGCCGACGTAGAGCGAAAAACAGGAGCGCTGCCGGGGTGAGATACGGCGCAGTATCGCCGCGGCGATCGCCGCCGGGGTATTTTCCCTGTCGGTCAACAGG
>Ga0209066_10006959_pt1 | contig 11376 bp, 7 predicted proteins | sample All_14_2_FD_187198 | JGI IMG/M metagenome (GOLD analysis project Ga0209066, IMG submission 187198) | Freshwater microbial communities in response to fracking from Pennsylvania, USA - Allegheny Zone_MetaG_DW_15 (SPAdes) (version 2) ...
GAACACGGGCAAGACCAAGATGGTCAATTTTAATATAGTGGCAGGCCCACAGATGGGCATCAGCGTTGGCAGCAGCATTTCTCACGTTGCCACCGACAGCATGGACGCCGTACTTTCCGTCAAAAAAGGCGACCTCGGCATTGCCTTTGGCGCTGGCGTTGATTTTGGCTTAAACCCAGCACGCACCATTCGTTTGAGCATGGGGTACCGGGGCGTCCGTGGCTTTTTCGACATCAGCGACGACAATGGTAGCCTCGACAATAACGCTTATTATGTACTCGACAAAGCCCATACAAAATCCAATTCGGGTTATATCGGGCTGTCTTTTTTGTTCTAAGAAAATTCCCGACTAGTTTCTAAATGAAATCACAGGCGGGCATATTGTCCGCCTTTTTTTATTACTGGCAAAACGGGGAGTTTGCCAGAATTTTAATGCTTCAAAATCCGCCCATCCTCCATCTCAATAATCCGATGGGTATTGTCCGCAAAGCCCTGGTCGTGCGTCACGATGAGCAGGGTCTGGTTGAATTCCTCGCAAAGTCGTTTGAAAATATCGAAAACCAAATCGCTGTTCTTTTTGTCAAGGTTGCCCGTCGGCTCGTCGCCCATGATGATGATTGGGTCGTTGATGAGCGCCCTGGCGATGGCCACCCGCTGCTTTTCACCGCCCGATAATTGGTTAGCCATTTTCAGCGCCAGCTTCTCCAAGCCCAATGTTTTCAGGCGTTCCATCGCCTTGTGTTCCACTTCTTCGGCGGAATGTTTGCGCAGCTTGAGGCCGGGCAGCATCACGTTTTTCAGCACCGAAAACTCATTAAGCAGGTAGTGGAACTGAAAGACGAAGCCGATTTTCTCGTTGCGCACCAGCGCCAATTCCCCTTCTATTTTTCCCCGCATGACCACATCGTCAATGCGCAACTCGCCCTCATAATCGGTGTCCATCGTCGAAAGGATATACAACAGCGTGGACTTCCCGCAGCCGGACTTCCCTGTGACGGCCACGAACTCCCCTTGGTCAATGGCAAGATTCACCTCCTTCAGCACCTGCACCCGCACAGGGTCGCTGAAGTATTTGTTGATATTGATGGATTGCAGGACGGTTTTAGCCATTTTAAAATCGTTGATTCATTGGTCAATTTGGGTTTTTGATTGACGATTGTTGATTTTTGATGTGATGTAGTAAGTTCAAATATGCGATGTACATCCATTGTCAATCAACCCATCAGCAATTCCATCAACAATCATGTAATCATGTAATCAACAATCGTCAATTAAAAAAAGACCTCGCCAAGCCCCCCTACTTTCCCCGAATAATCACCACCGGGTCCACCTTGCTCGCCTTCCTTGCGGGGAAGAAGCCAGCGGCATAGGTCGTTATCAGCGAGAACACGATGCCGATGATGTAGAACTTGGGGTTATAGTCCACGGGGTAGGTTTTCACGGTGGGCAAGGCGGCGGTGTTGAACGGGATTTGGTCAATGCCGAACGAAATCAGCAGGCCAAAAGCCAGTCCCGTCAGGCCGCCGAGGATGCCAATGGTTAGGGCGATGCCAATGAAAATCTTGCGCACGTCGCTGCCGGAAAACCCGGTGGCCTTCAGGATGGCGATGGTGTCCATTTTATCGTAAATCATCATGTTGAGGATATTGTATATGCCGAACCCGGCCACGATGAGCAGCACGATGCCGACGGCGTAGGAAATCAGCGAGCGCACGGAGCTGCCCGTCTCGAACTGCGAATTGGCGGTCTGGATGTCCTCGGCGTCGCACTGGAAACGCTGGGCGTACTCCTTGCCGACAGCGGGCGCTTGGGCGAGGTCTTTGAGCTTGATTTGCAGGTCGGTGACGTAGTTGTTCGGTTTGCCGAGCAGCTTCTGCACCGTGGCAATGGAGGCATAGCTCTGCACCTTGTCGAAATCGGCGATGCCCGATTGGAAATACCCGACCACTTTCAGCGGCAACCGCTCGCCCTGCGAGGTCGTCACCTGCACCACGTCACCGATGTCGGCGAGCAGCTTATCGGCCACGCCTTTGCCCAAAATAATGCTGTTGCTCACGTTTTTCAGGTCGAGCGACCTGCCCGAAGTCACGTAATTATCGAAGAAATAAAACTGGGTTTCCTTCTCCACGTCAATGCCGCTAACAGCGCCGTTGATGTCAATCGTGCCAGCGTTGTACAGCACAGGAGCGTTTATTTTTGGTGAAAAACCCAGTACCCGTGGGTCGGCCTGCACAGCCCGCATGATGGCGCCGCTGTTGTACAGTTCTACTCGGCTGCCGCTCGATTTGACGGATTGGATAAAATTATGCCCGCCCTTGAACGCTTCGGCGAGGTTGATGGGCTGGCTGGGATTTGGTTTCACTTCGTTGAAAAGCCGGACGTGTGCCGTGCGGTTCAGGATGAGGCCGTCCAGCAGGCTGTTCAACCCGTTCATAAAACCCAGCAGGGCAATGAACATGGTGATGCTGAACGTGACGCCCACCGCTGCCACCAGCGACTGCTTCCAACGGGCGAGCAGCAGCGCTTTCGCAATGTCCGCTAAGAGTTTCAGGTTCATTGGGTGGGTTTCAGGATGAATTCTTTGGCCGTGAGGCCGCTCAGGATTTCCGCTTTTTGGTAGTCCATCAGGCCCGTCACGACCCGTCGGGATTGCTCGTTTTCCAGCACCACCGCTGTGTCGCCGACGAGGTAGGCCCGTGGGATGGTCAGTGCTTTTTCCTTGGATTGTATGACGATGTTCGCCTCGGCGGTCAGGTTCGGGTAAAGCACTGGCGGCGCTTCCGTGAACTCCGCCTCGACGGTGAAGGTGCGGGTGCGCTCGTTCATCAGCAGGTCTATCTTCGACACCGTTGCCCCGAAGACCTGCCCCTTGTAGCTGTCCATCGTGAGCAGCACCTGCTGGCCTTTTTTGATGCGCACGATGTCGTTTTCGTCCACTTGCAATTCAGTAAGGAAGGCATCGGCTGCGCCAATGATGGCCACTGGGGTTTGGAGGTTCACCGTTTCGCCCGGCTCGATGGAGATGCTGTAAATGCGGCCCGCCTGCTGGCTGCGCACGGTGTAGTCTTGCGCAATGTTCTGGCTGATGGAGAGCTGTTTCTTGCTTTGCGCAGCGGCAAAGGCCAGTTGTTTTTTCAAATCATTGTAGCGGGAAATGGCGGCCTTGTGGTTGTTGGTGGAGGTCTGGAGGGCGAGTTCCTGCCGCTCGACATTGACCTTGGTCTCGGCCCCGTCGGCATAGAGGCGGCGCAGCCGGGCCACCAGCAGCGAATCGTTCTGCATGACGCTCATGGTGGTTTGGATGGCGTCCTTGAGTTCTTGGAGGCGCTCGCCCCGCAGGTTGTAGTCGGCCAGTTCCGTGGCGATTTTGGCGTTCTCGGCATTCAGTTTGGAGGTCTCGTTTTTCACCACGAAGAGCGGGTCGCCCTTCTTCACCACGTCGCCCTCTTTGACCAAAATGGACTGCACCAGCCCGCCTACTGTGGAAAAGACTTTGTACTGGTCACGGCTGGTGATGATGCCGGAGGCATAGACCGACTCGCTGATGGGTTCGAGGAGCGGTTGGGTTTTTTCCCGCTCCTTTTTGCAGGAAAAAAGGAAAAGGCCAACCAAAAGTAAATAGGGCAGTTGTCTCGACATATAGTTGAATATATCTGAAAAGTTTAGCGGTGGTTGGCCACAATTTTACGAAGAAAACGAGACGATGAATGGGTTTTAATCCAGTTTTTAAGTCCATTAAACTTAAATCACCCGGAACCGCACGGGCAGCGTCACCACCACGTTCACGGGGTTGCCGCCGAGCATGGCGGGTTGCCAGTCTGGCATGTCCAGTATGGCGGAGATGACAGCCTTGGAGCAACCATCACAGGCTTCTTTCTTGCTGTCCACCCGATTTATGGTGCTCACCTTCCCATATTTGGTGATGACGAAAGTAACGTACTCCAGCCCATCACTGCCATCGGCGAGGTCGGCTTCTGGGTACTTCACGGACTTCCTGGCCCAATCGGCTAAAGCTTGGTTCGAGCAGCGTGTGGGGTTCTTTGCCGTGAGGCAATCGGCGGAAAAGAGCGGTGGCCTATCGGTCTGCGAAACGGTGTAAATAACCGGTGTGTCCTTTACTTTCAGTTTCGGGGCCGTAGCCGTCTTGGCTTTTGGGGTCTTTTTGCTGGTTGGTTCAGGTGCATCGGGTTCGGCTACTTCGCCCTCGGTGTAGTTGTAACTGTACCAGTAGGGGTCGTCTTTGTCCTCGTCCATCAAGGCTGTGGTATCGGGAGATGTTTCAGCAATGGGGTCGTTCATAGCCGTGCCTGTGTCGGTCGGCTTGTTTTCAGCATTACATGCGGCGAACAACCAAACCAGTAGAAGGGATGCCAGCAGCACCGGAAGGGGAAATACTTTTTTCATGTTGTTGATATTAAACGAAATGATGGGGGTTAAGCTACTTGCTTAACGGGTGTAGGTGGTGGCGGTTCAAACACAGCGTCGAAATGAAGCGGTATGTGGGAATGATGTAACGCTTTCCCAAAAAGGTGTAACACATCGGGGCAGGCGGGCGGCCATCTTTGTAGGGTGAAAATTCGTTCACACCTGCCCCGCCAACTGCGGGAATTAAAACTAAAAAAATGAGCAAGGACAAAGGAAGCAAGGACAAGAAGAAAGCCCCCGCTAGCAAAACGGGTGGTAAGGAAAAGGTAAAATCTGCCTATAAAATGGAGGGTAAGGGCGGGGCGGAAAAGCCCGGTCTCAATGTTTTTAGCTCAAAACCCGATGGCAAAACAGCAGCGAACCCCAAGGCTTAAGCCTCAAAACCATGATTGAAGTCAAAAAGCATGGGGTCATCCTCCAAAAAACCATGCTCGGCTTTGAAAACGAAGGCGTCCTGAACCCTGCCGTGATACGGGAGGGGAATGGCGTCCACCTTTTTTACCGGGCAGTCAGTAAAGGCAACTACTCCAGCATTGGGTATTGCCGTTTGGATGGGCCGCTCACGGTGGTGGAGCGGAGCGAGGTGCCCGTGTTGTTCCCCCAGTTCGACTACGAGTCGCATGGGGTGGAAGACCCCCGAATCACCAAAAAAGACGACCTATATATCATTACCTACACGGCTTACGATGGCGTAAATGCAATGGGGGCGCTGGCTACCTCAACGGATTTGAAGCATTTCGATAAGCATGGCCTCATCGTGCCGCAAATAGCATATCATGAATTTAAACACCTTGCCGAATGTAGCGGGGTTTTAAATGAAAAATATGCCCGGTATAATGACCGGAGCAGTTTTTTTGTAAATGCAGATAAAAAGGTGCTGTTGTGGGATAAAAACGTGGTTTTATTTCCAAGAAAAATAAACGGGAAAATATATTTCCTGCACCGCATAAAACCTGATATCCAGATAGTTTCCGTCAATGACATGCGGGAATTGACCAAAGAATTTTGGGAGCAATATTTTCTGCGTTTCAGGGAGAATATCGCATTAAAACCCATGTACCACCACGAAGTGAGCTATATCGGCTGTGGTTGCCCGCCCATTGAAACGGCGGAGGGCTGGCTGCTGATTTATCATGGCGTCCATGATACCACGAAGGGTTTTGTCTATTCTGCTTGTGCAGCCCTTTTGGATTTGGAAAACCCAAAAGAAGAAATCGCACGGCTGCCATTTGCGTTGTTCAAACCAGAGCACGAATGGGAACTGAAAGGAGAAGTGAACAACGTGTGCTTCCCCACGGGGGCCGCCTTGTTCGACGACACTTTGTACATTTATTATGGCGCCGCCGACGAGCGCATCGCCTGTGCCTCTGTGAGCATGTCTGCGCTGTTGGCGGAACTGCTGCTCAACAACCGAAAAGATGAAAAATGAACCCGTTGTGTACCCCGCTGGATTAAAAGCAGAAACTACCCACATTGCCCCAAAATCCGTATCGCCTCCGAGCACTGGCCTGCCCGAAATCCTGTTCATCACCTCCTACCCGCCGAGGGAATGTGGCATTGCCACTTATTCGCAGGATTTGCTGAAAGCGCTCGACAATAAATTCCTCAATTCTTTTTCGCTGAAAGTCTGTGCACTGGAGGCCGGTATCAACGACTACGTTTACCCCGACGAAGTGAAATATGTGCTCGACACCACCGATGCCGGAAAATACATCGAACTGGCGAATACCATCAACAAGGACGACAGCATCAAGTTCGTGCTGCTGCAACATGAGTTTGGCTTTTTTCAGGAAGCTGGCGAAGCGGCTTTACTTCAATTCCTGTACACGCTCACCAAATCGGTCATCCTTGTTTTTCACACCGTTTTGCCCAAGCCTGACGAAGCCTTGAAGGAAAGGGTCAAACACTTGGCAGCGGCCTGCGCTGCCATTGTGGTGATGACCAAAAACTCCCAAAAAATACTGAAAGACGACTACGGAATCCCAACGCAAAAAGTGGAGGTCATTGCACATGGCACACACCTTGTTCCGCATTTGGACAAGAACGTTCTGAAAGAAAAATATGGCCTGACAGGCCGGAAAGTCTTGTCCACTTTTGGGCTGTTGAGTTCAGGAAAGGGCATCGAAACCACGTTGGACTCGCTGCCCACCATCATCGAATCCAACCCGGATGCAATGTTTCTGGTCATCGGGAAAACGCACCCCGGCGTGGTGAAATCCGAGGGCGAAAAATACCGGGACATGCTGGAAGCAAAGGTGGAGGCGCTTTCGCTCCAATCGCACGTAAAGTTCATCAACCGCTACCTTCCCTTGCCCGATTTGCTGGAATACCTGCAAATGACCGATATTTACTTGTTCACTTCCAAAGACCGCCACCAAGCTGTTAGCGGCACTTTTTCGTATGCCATGAGCTGCGGCTGTCCCATTATTTCCACGCCGATTCCCCATGCCAAGGAGGTGCTTCGCCAGCACACGGGCATCCTCATTGATTTTCAAAGCTCGCAGCAGTTGGCGGAGGCTGTCAACCGCCTGATGGGCGACGAGCCGTTGCGCAGCGCCTTCAGCACCAGCACTTTGCAGCGCATCGTGCCCACTTCGTGGGAAAATTCGGCGATTGCCCATGCCTCGCTTTTACAAAAAATAGCCGGGCAAACACCGAGCGAACCCGCGACCCAAAACAGGGGCAGGCACCAGCCCGCAAAAGCTGTCCCCCTGACCGAAAACTTCCCGTTGGATTACCGCCTGCCTGCCATCAACCTGGACCATGTGCGGAAAATGACCACGGCGGTCGGCATCATCCAGTTTTCAAAAATCAACCAGCCAGACCTGGACTCCGGCTATACGCTGGACGACAACGCACGGGCTTTGGTGGCCATGCTCATGCACTACCAGTGGTCGGGCGATGCCACGGATTTGGGGCTGATTCGTACCTACTTGGATTTCATCGGATTCTGCCAACAACCCGCTGGCGATTTCCTGAACTACGTGGACAACATCCGTCGCTTTACCCCGCAAAACGACGAGACGAACCTCTCGGATGCCAACGGCAGGGCCATCTGGGCATTGGGCTTTTTGGTCTCAAAAAGCGGCATTTTACCAGCGGATGTACTTGCAAAAGCCGAGGAAATCATGCAGCGGGTATTGCCCGTGATTGACACCATGCACTCCACCCGTTCCATGGCCTTTTCCATCAAGGGCTTGTATTATTTCAACCGAGAAAAGCAGTTACCGGAGGTCAAGCAGCTGATTATAATATTGGCAGATAGGCTGGTCCAGATGTACCGCCACGAAACGGGCCACAACTGGAAGTGGTACGAGGGCTACCTGACCTACGCCAACGCCATCCTGCCGGAAGCCATGCTCTGTGCTTGGCAAGCGACCGGAAACCCCGTTTACAAGGAAACCGCAAAGGCTTCCCTCGATTTTCTGCTGTCGCTCACCTTCAAGGAGGGCAGCATCAAAGTCATCTCCAACATGGGCTGGATGTACAAGGGCCGTGACCCCCTGCCGCTGATAAAAGGTGCCGAGCAGCCCATAGATATTGCCTATACCATCCTCGCACTGGAGCGGTTTTACGAGGTGTTCAAGGACGAGGCTTACGCCAAAAAAATGGCCACAGCCTTCAATTGGTTTTTGGGCAATAACCATCTGCGCCAAATCATTTACAACCCCTGCACGGGCGGCTGTTATGATGGATTGGAGGATTTGAACGTGAACCTCAACCAAGGCGCTGAGTCCACGCTGAGTTATTTGATGGCGAGGATGAGCGTTGAGATGGCAAAAAAAGCGCAACCCGATGCTTCAAATGCCAACTAGGATTCTTCTATTATTCACTTTTTGTGGACAGCCTTTTTAGGGTAAAACAAAAGGCATTTTTAGTTTATTAAACATAAATGGCATTATGGGCAAAAAGGTGGCGTCCGGCTATACGTCTACACGCAACCCACAACGCAATGGAAATCAAGCGGAAATACGAGGCTGTAAAAGTCGCTGCCGGAAAGAAAAAGTATAGCGTGCCCTTCAAATGAAAGATAGTCCAGACAGAACACAGTAAAAAAAAAGCTGCCTCGAAGCGTTGCTTCGAGGCAGCCAAACCTATAACCTTATTATGCCATTTTTTATTTGTAAATAAGCAGCTTTTGCTCGAAACGTTGGCCAGCCACTTTCACGCTGATGATGTAGAGGCCACTGCCGATATTGGCAACATCCACGCTTTCATTGACCTTGTCCACCTTCCCAAACTCCTTGTGAAGCATCAATTGGCCAAATGATGAATAAATATCCATACTCACTGCCGCTGCCTCAACAATCCCGTCCAGCTTGAATACGAACTCCGTAGATGCCGGGTTTGGTGCCAATTGGAAATTGATGGCTTGCTCCAACTTGTCCGTTGGTTTTATTGCCCTATCGGCAATGTCTGGTGAAGCAACATCCGCGTTTGTGCTACAAGCAACAACTTGGGCATTTTCCAGCCAGTTGGCGGTCACTGCTTCCAAGGCTTGATTCAATGCTGTGGCGTACACCAATGAATTGCCAACATTCAAGGACAGGTTGCCACCGAGGTAGTAATTGGTCAAATCCAACAGCCCACCAATCGTGTAAGGATAAATATGGGGGTTGCCAGTGGCATCAAATACCCTGAGCACACAGTTGCCACCCGCTGGGCAGAACACAATGCTCTGGTTCAAGGTAATGCACTCCAGGCTTTGTCCCAATATGCCCGACAAGGTTGCATCATTGTACTCCATGCTGTAGCGGATGCTCAAATTCAGGGCAATGGCGTTTGCAGCAAGTATGTTCTTAATGCCGCTTGCTGTCACTGGATTGCACCCTGAACAGTTAGTCTGGTGGCAATTGGCCAGTACGGCAGGCCCGCCCACTCCCGGTAGCATGTTGGCGATGCACTGCGCCTGTGTCAGTGTCAGGGAGCGGTTGCCGCCGCCCACTGTCAGTGGACCGTAGGTGTTCAGCAAATGCTGGATAACATTGAGGGTAATGCCCTCGCTGCCACTGGCTGTGCTTTGCAGCCCCCAAGTATTTTGGGTAAACGTCGTTATCGGCTGGCATACGCCGGAGTAGGTGACACTGCACAGATCGGGGAACTCGTTGCCGCACTGATCGGCAATGCTGAAATAGAACGTGCGCCCAAAAGTGTACACCCCATCGTTGTCCGTGTCCGAGCACTCCCACAGTGCCGTCCAACTGTCCAATTTCACCACGAGGTCATCGCCACTACACAGGTCATAGAAATTGCCTGCTTCCAGCAGTTCTTTAATCTTTGGCCCAAAATCGTAATCGTCCGGACAGGGCACTTCTTGGATGCAGCTCAGGTCCAGCTCGTCAACGCTTTTGACCGTCCCATCTGGGCAATTCCCAACAGGCGGCTCCTTATCGTTGGCATAGTAGGTAAAGTTCCACGGATGCGTGTGTCCGCCACAATCCGTATAAATGAACGTATAGGTACGCATGCCAGAACAACCATCCTCGTTGATGTCTTCGACCAAGAACGGCCCAGTAACCGCTATCTCTTGGGCGCAATTGTCATAAATGGTTGGTGGAACAGGCGGCTGTGCATAGAGCAGACAGCCCACATAATCCACTTGGTCTGGATAAGTGAAAAAGTCGTCAGTGTATTGGAACAGGTAAGTCTTGCTCCAAACATGGCTGTTGCCCTCGCAGTCAGCATAAGTCCAAGCGTATGTGCGGCTCGCTTCGCAACCGCCCGTGCCCTCGGTGCTCGAAATAACTGGACCGATAGGGTTCAGCAGCTTGCCGCAGTTGTCATGGACGGTGGGCGGTGTCGGTTGCAGTGCATTCAGCGGACATTCCACACTCACCGTTTGACTGGCTGGAATACTGAAATCCAAGTTTTCCACCGTATAAATAAAAGTCCAATCAGCCGTATTGCCTTCGCAATCAGTGTACCTAAAGACATAGTTGCGTTGGCCCTCACAGCCGTTCTTAGGTGTCACGTTGAATAAAACAGGCGTCAACACTTCCCCGCAGTTGCTAACCACCGTAGGCGGTGTTGGCTGTACGTCCGTGTCATCCGTGCAAGCCACCAAAGCGGTTCCAGTAGGTGCGTTGATGCCGAAAGGCAGGCGTTCGATGGTGTAGGTAAAGCTCCAGGAATGGCTATTTCCTTCGCAATCCGTGTACGTCCACGTGTAGGTGCGAGTCCCCTCGCAAGTCAGCGGACTTGGCACGTTGGTGATGACCGGGCCAGTCGGAGTAATGATTTCGCCGCAGTTGCTCTGCACCGTTGGCGGCGTGGGCTGTGTGGCCAGTGCTGGACATGCCACCGTTGCTGAACCATTCGCTGGAACGGCAAAGTCGTTGCGCTCGATGGTGTAGGTAAAGCTCCAAGGATGGGTATTCCCTTCGCAATCCGTGTACGTCCACGTGTAGGTGCGAGTCCCCTCGCAAGTCAGCGGACTTGGCACGTTGGTGATGACCGGGCCTGTTGGCACTATCGTTTCACCGCAATCGCTCAATACTGTTGGCGGCGTGGGCTGTGTGGCCAGTGCAGGGCAGGCGACCGTCGCAGCACCGTTTGCCGGAACGGCAAAGTCGTTCCTTTCAATGGTGTATGTAAACACCCACGGATGGCTGTTGCCCTCGCAGTCGGTGTACGTCCAGGTGTAGGTCTTCGTGCCTTCGCAAACTGGCGTGGCGCTGATGACCGGGCCTGTTGGCACTATCGTTTCACCGCAATCGCTCAATACCGTCGGCGGCGTGGGCTGTGTGGCCAGTGCTGGGCAGGCGACCGTCGCTGCGCCGTTTGCCGGAACGGCAAAGTCGTTTCTTTCAATCGTATAGGTGAAAACCCACGGATGGCTGTTGCCCTCGCAGTCGGTGTACGTCCAGGTGTAGGTCTTCGTGCCTTCGCAAACTGGCGTGGCGCTGATGACCGGGCCTGTTGGCACTATCGTTTCACCGCAATCGCTCAATA
>Ga0209066_10006960_pt1 | contig 11375 bp, 8 predicted proteins | sample All_14_2_FD_187198 | JGI IMG/M metagenome (GOLD analysis project Ga0209066, IMG submission 187198) | Freshwater microbial communities in response to fracking from Pennsylvania, USA - Allegheny Zone_MetaG_DW_15 (SPAdes) (version 2) ...
AACTGGCGGTTTGTTCCAGACTGGAGGCGGCGTTCTCGGTGCGGCTGGACAGGTCCATGTTGCCCGAGGCGATCTCGCTGGAGGCGGTCGAGATGTAGTCGGCCGACTCCCGGACATTGCCCACCAGGTGCCGCAGGGCACTTTGCATGTCAGCCAGCGAACCCAGCAGCGCGGCAGGCTCATCCTGGCCTTGCTGATGGACCGTGTTGGTCAGGTGGCCCTTGGCAATGCTTTGCGCCAACTGACGGGCTTCGTCGATGGGTTGGCAGATGGAAACTTGATTCCAGATGGTGGTTGGCACCACTACCAATACGGCAAACAGCACTGACGTGGCAAAAACGACTCCGATGAGGCTCACGGCGGCTTCCTGCTCGGCCACGCCCTCGGCAACTTCTGCCTTGAGGATGACCTCGATCTCGTTCATGCGGGCATCCATGCCCTCCGCAAGCTTGACGACGCCTCCCAGCGCGGTCAGGGCGGAGGTGCCACTCAAGGCCCCGGATGCCAGGTCGCCCTTGGCTTTCTGGATCTGCTCGACGTACGAATCCAAGTCTGGTGTCATCTTGGCCAGAATGGCATTGTCTTCGTCGGCTTCACCCTCGGTCATGTGGGCGCTCAGGCCCCGGACGGTGGTCACCGCGCTTTGCCATTTCTGATAGGCGGCCTCGACCTGATCGGGCTGACCGGCTGCCAGCAACATCATGAGAGAGGCTCTTCGCATGGCCCCCAGGGCAGCCTGAAGCTTGCCGAAGGTCTCTGTCTCTTCCAGCGAATGGTGGACGAATTCATCGCCCAGGTGCTTGATGGTCAGCATGCCGTAAAGGCCCGTGCCGCCCACCAAGGTCAGCAACAGCAAGACGACGGCAATCGCCCCACGCATGCGTGTCTTGATCGAAAAATGCCGCATGGATGCGTGCAAGCTCATGGTGCCCTCCCTCTGGTGCGAGTGATGGGCCCCTTTGCCTTGTTCGCATGAAGCCCTGTCTTGTCCTTTTCGGTCGCAGGGCGCGTGACTTGAGTCAGAAAATGCGGAGTGCCGTCAGGATCCACAGCGTCACCAGCACAAAATTGCTCAGCGCAAACGCCAGCAGGCGGTGGATGACGTGGTTGTAGCTCAGGTGGATGATGCTGTGAACGACCCGCAGCGCGACATACACCCAGGCGACCGTGATCAGCAATGGCGTGGCTGACGCTGTCACGTACAGGATCAGGCAGACCACATAGAACAGCAGGGGCAGCTCCAGCAGGTTCATGTAGTTCCGGTTGGGCAGGGCCACCTGGGCAGGCACAGCCGCCGATTCACCGTATTTGAAATCGTCAGCGACCACTTCGCGGCGACGCGCGGCCCGAATCCGGGTGATGGGGATCAGCAACAAGACCCAACTGGTCCACATGGCCAGAACAAAGACGGGTTTGAGGATGTCAAAGGGGAGCGTCATCGTGGCCTCTCTGGTGAAATTTTCCTGGAAATGTAGCACCCGGATCTGTGGTGCCCGCCCCGTGGCCGGTCTTATCCATCGTTAATGACGTGCAGTTCCACGGATCCCAGAATGGCTTGCCTTTCGTCACCCAATTTCGCTACCCAAGGACCTGACCGTGATTGACAGCCCCACCCCCTGGATCGACCAGATGTTCAGCAGCCAGCTCCCGACGGCCTTGCAGTTGCGGTCGTCGACGGCTGCACAGCGCGTGACCAAGCTGAAACAGTTGGCCGATGCGTTGCTGGCGCGTCGCTCGGACTTGTATGCCGCCTTTGCGCAGGACTTTTCCAAGCCGCCGGCGGAGGTGGAGTCCACCGAGCTGCTGCCCGTGATCGAAGAGGTCCGACATGCGGTCAAACAACTGCGCCGCTGGATGAAGCCGGTGCGCGTGGGCGCCACCTGGCCCACCTGGGGCACCCACTCGCGCATCGAATCCCAGCCCCGGGGGCGTTGCCTGATCCTGGGGCCATGGAACTATCCCATCAACACGGTGCTCTGCCCCCTGGTGTCGGCGGTCGCCGCAGGCAACACGGTGCTGATCAAGCCATCAGAGCTGACGCCCGCCGTCTCGGGTGTGCTGGCTGAGGTCATCCATGCGGTCTTTGATGCGAGCGAGGTGGCCGTGGTGCAGGGCGGCGTCGCGACAGCGCAGCATTTGTTGACGCTGCCCTTTGATCACATCTTTTTCACGGGCTCGTCCACGGTGGGCAAGGCGGTGATGAGGGCGGCGGCCGATCACCTGACCTCGGTGACCCTGGAGCTGGGCGGCCAGTCGCCTGTCATCGTGGATGAAACGGCCAACCTCAAGCGTGCGGCCCAGGTCGTGATGTGGGGCAAGCTGATCAATGCCGGGCAGTCATGTGTGGCACCGGACCACGTCTTTGTGCATCGCAGTGTGCGGGCGGCTTTTGTTCAGGCTTGCGCCGATGTGGTTCGTGAGCGCTTTGGCCAAAGCGCACCGCAAGTCCAGGCCAACCCGGACCTGGCCCGCATCATCAATGCACGCCACACGGATCGCATTGGGCAACTGATTTCACAGGCCACGGAAGCCGGGGCCGGTGTGGCCATTGGCGGGCACACCGATCGTGAGCAGCGCCACATCGCGCCGACGGTCCTGACCGATCTGCCAAACAGCTCGGCCATCCTCAACGAAGAGATTTTCGGCCCTGTGTTGCCGATCCTGGACTACGACACGCTGGATGAGGTCATCGACCGCATCAACGCCAAGCCCAAGCCCCTGGCCTTGTACATCTGGAGTGGCAAGACCGAGGCCGTCCAGCGCCTCATCGACCGGACCAGTTCAGGTGGCGTCTGCGTCAACCACTGCATGCTGCATTACGTGCACGGTGGGTTGCCATTTGGCGGCGTCAACAACTCGGGCATGGGCAGCACGCACGGGCATTTCGGGTTCAAAGCGTTCTCACATGAACGGGCCGTGCTCAAGGGCGGCTGGATCATGCCAGCCATGTTCATGTTTCCGCCGTACACCCCCGCCAAAACACGCTTGCTGCGTGGTCTGGTGGATGTGCTGCGTCGGCTGTGAAGCGTGGTGGGATGCGGTGATCCCACCCACCCATCTGGCTCAGGAGCTGAACAGGAAGTTCAGGACGTCACCGTCCTTGACCACATATTCCTTGCCTTCAGCGCGCATCTTGCCGGCATCCTTGGCGCCTTGTTCACCCTTGTACTGGATGAAGTCGTCAAAGGCGATGGTCTGGGCGCGAATGAAGCCCTTTTCAAAGTCCGTGTGGATCACACCGGCCGCCTGCGGGGCCGTGTCGCCCACGTGGATGGTCCAGGCGCGCACTTCCTTGACGCCCGCCGTGAAGTAAGTCTGCAGGCCCAGCAACTTGAAGGCTGCGCGAATCAGGCGGTTCAGGCCGGGCTCGTCCTGGCCCATTTCGGACAGGAACATGGCGCGGTCTTCGTCGCTCATCTCCGACAGCTCGGCCTCGGTCTTGGCGCAGATGGCCACCACAGGCGCATTTTGCTTGGCAGCATACTCGCGCAGGCGGTCCAGGAAGGGGTTGTTCTCAAACCCGTTCTCGTCCACGTTGCCCACAAACATGGCGGGCTTGGCCGTGATCAGGCACAGGGGCTTGAGCAGGACCAGCTCTTCCTTGCTGAAGTCGATGGCGCGTACCGGTTGGGCCAGATCCAGAGCGGCCTGGCACTTTTCCAGCACCTTGACGATGGCGGCTGCTTCCTTGTCACCCGAACGCGCCGTCTTGCTGTAGCGGTGCAGCCCCTTTTCAACGGTGCCCAGGTCGGCCAGGCACAGCTCGGTCTGGATGACTTCGATGTCGGAGATCGGATCGACCTTGCCAGCCACGTGGATCACGTTTTCGTCTTCAAAGCAGCGCACCACGTTGACGATGGCATCGGTTTCGCGGATGTGCGAGAGGAATTTGTTGCCCAGGCCTTCGCCTTGCGACGCGCCAGCCACCAGGCCGGCGATGTCCACAAACTCGACGATGGCCGGCACGATGCGCTCAGGCGTGATGATCTCGGCCAGGGCGCCCAGGCGCGGGTCCGGCAGCTCCACGACACCCACATTGGGCTCGATGGTGCAGAAGGGGTAGTTCTCAGCGGCGATGCCCGCCTTGGTCAGCGCGTTGAAAAGGGTGGACTTGCCCACATTGGGCAAGCCCACGATGCCGCATTTGAGGCTCATGGTCGGGATCCTGTCTGGAAAAAGTGCTCGGCACTTCGGTGCCGGCGAAAACGCGATTTTAAGGCACGGCCGGACAGGCCTTGGGCGCTCAGGCTTGCTCGACCTGACGCCAGCGGGCAATGGCCTTGATCAGGGCCTGGCGTTCGATGGGCTTGGTCAGCACATCGCTCATGCCGGCCTCCAGGCATTGTTGGCGGTCCTCAATGTAGGCGTTGGCCGTCAGGCCCAGCACGGGCAGGTTGGCGGCCTGTCCACCGGCGCTGCCCTGACGTATCCGGCGCGTGGCCTCGATGCCGTCCATGCCCGGCATGCGAAAGTCCATCAGCACCACATCAACGGCGTGGTCCTGCAGATACTCCAGCGCTTCTTCGCCGGATCCCACCGGGTGGGGCAGGGCGCCCGCACCCATGAGCACCTCGCAGGCCAGCATGCTGTTGACGGGATCGTCTTCCACCACCAGGACCTTCATGTTCTGGATGTCGTCCGGGCGGCTCTGGCTGATCAGGCTGGATTGGCGTTGACCCTGCACCAGCGCCAAAGGCACTTGCACCCGGATGCGTGTGCCCTGGTCTGGCGTGCTGGCGATCTCCAGTCGGCCGCCCATCAGGACGATCAGGTCTCGAGTGATGGTCAGGCCCAGACCCACGCCACCGTGGCGTCGTGTGGATTCATGATCGGCCTGATAAAAGGCGTCAAAAACACGCTGCTGCACCTCAGGGCTCATGCCCATGCCGGTGTCGTCCACCTCAAAGACCACTTCGTCATGGTCCATGGGCCGCACTTTCAGGCTCACGCGACCATGGTCGGTGAATTTGCATGCATTGGCCAGCAGGTTGATCAGGACCTGGGTCAGTCGCAAGGCGTCGCCCATGCGGTGGCGGTTGAGCCGCTCATGGATGTCGACAGTCAGGGCCAGGCCCTTGCGTGTGGCCATGGGCGAGACTGCCTGAATGGCCCGGTCACAGACCTCCACCACATCCAGCAATTCGTGCCGCACCGCCAGCTTGCCCGCTTCGATGCGGGACAGGTCCAGCACCTGGTCGATCAGGGCCAACAGGTGGTTGCCACTGTTCTGAATGGTGTTGATCAGGCGTTTTTCACGCTCGCTGACCGCGCCATCCGGGCGTTCGGACAGCAGGTCCGCAGAGACCAACATGGCGTGCAACGGTGTGCGCAACTCATGGCTCATCACGGCCAGGAACTGGGATTTGGCGCGTGAGGCTGCCTCCGCGGTGTCCCGTGCCAGGGCCAGCTCGGAGGTCTGTGTCTTGAGCCACTGGTCCAGTGCCGCGCGTGCGTCTGCGGGCCCGATGCGACCGTGGGTGGACAAGACCTGCTGCACGCCCTGACGCATGTGCGAAACCCCCATCAGGCTGAGCATCACCGCCATCTGCACCAGGGTGCTGTTGATCAGCAGGGGCAGGAACTGGCTTTCCCAGACCTCGTGACCCACGTAAGAGCGGACCATCACAGGCGGGATGCTCACGACCACCACCAGCGAGACCGACCACAACATGGCGGCCCTTTGCGGCCACGTGATGTGCAGCAGCAATGAAATCAGCAGCGTCCACATGTAGGTGGTGGACACCCAGTACACGTCGATGGCTTGAGGCGTGAGGGTGATCAGGCTGACCACGCCCACCACAAAAAACAACTGCAGGATGCCGACCGCGATTCGCTGGGTGCTCATCAGGGTTTCAGGTTTGCGCAGCAGGCGCACAAACAGGAAAGCCATGAAAATCGCGAGCACGGGGAGCATGAAGCGGTCGTGCGGGACGATGCTGTGCGTGAGTGTCTCAAAGAGGTAGATGAACAGCACGGCAGGCGCACCCACCCCCAGGATGGCCAGGGTGGTCTTGCGCTCGACCAGCGCGACCACGGGTCCGCCGGTGTCCTGAACTTCTTGCTTGAACATGCTCTTCTTTAGCGGACCGGTCCGCCTCCCCTGGTCTTGCGATGATTGATTTCGGGCTTTCCACCAGGTGGAATGTGAATAACCCGGGTGCACTCTAGGTGCAATTCGACTGCCTGTCAGTCGGGCTGTTCCCTTGCTTCCCCTGCTTCAGGGGGGGTACTACTACAATGGGCCGTATGAATGCGCCCCGATTTGATGTCTGTGTCAGTGGCAGCGGAGCCGTGGCTCGCGCGCTGGCCTTGTCCCTGTCCGGCCACGGCTGGCGTGTTGCGTTGGCCTGCGACGCGTCTGCTCTGTTGCAACGTCCTGACGATGTCCGAACTTATGCACTCAATGCGCGCGCCATTGACCTGCTGACCCGCCTGAAAATCTGGCCTCAATTGCAGGCGCATGCCTGCCCGGTGCACGAGATGGCCATCCAGGGCGACGATGGCGGGCGCCTGGAATTTTCTGCCTGGCAGCAGAAAGTGGCGGAACTGGCCTGGATTGTGGACGCGGCCGCCCTGGAGCGGCTGCTGGGCGAGGCTCTGCGGTACGCCCCGCATGTGACGGTGGTGCCCGCCTTGCCTGCCGACGGCACGCCCTCGGTCGACGCGGACCTGCTGGCCATTTGCGAAGGCAAGCACTCGGCCACGCGCTCCTCCCTGGGGGTGTCGTTTGAACGCCACGAATACGGCCACTGGGGCGTGGCGGCACGTTTGCAGTCCAGTCGCCCGCACGCAGGTGTGGCCCGCCAATGGTTCCGGTCGCCCGATGTGCTGGCGTTGTTGCCGTTCAATGACCCGACGCCAGGGTCATGCTATGGGCTGGTCTGGTCGGTGCCTGAAGCCCGGGCCCGTCAGTTGATGGACCTGACGCCTGAGGATTTTCTGCAGGCTCTCAAGGACGCCTTGTGTTCACAGTCGCCCGAGGCGCTGGCGGCAGTGGGAGACCTGACATTGACCTCCCAGGTGGCAGCCTGGCCCCTGGCCTTGGCCCAGGCCGAACCCTGGTCCGGACCTGGCTGGGTGCTGTTGGGCGATGCCGCGCACCAGGTGCACCCTCTGGCCGGTCAGGGCCTGAACCTGGGTCTGGCCGATGTCGATGCCTTGACCGAGGTGCTCAATGAGGCCCGAGCTCAGGAGCCTTGGCGTTCGGCCGGCGATGACAAGGTGCTGCGCCGTTTTGTCCGGGCGCGCTGGTGGCCCACACAATCCATGGCTCACCTGACCGATGGCCTGCTGCACCTGTTCGCGGGTGAGCAGGGCGGATTGCGGGAACTTCGCAACCACGGCATGGGTCTGCTCAATCGATTCACTCCACTCAAGCGTTGGCTGGTTGGCCGCGCCCTCGATGCCTGAAAGGCCTCTGATGTTCAAATTCAACACCGTGGCCCGCGTGGTGCTGGCGGCCTCGATGTCCCTGGGACTGTTTCATGCGGCCAGCGCCCAGGCCTTGTCGGCCACGCAGGTCAAGGCCCTCAAGCAAACGCTGACACAGCGCCTGCCCCAGTTGGGCGAGATCGACGGCCTGCGCCCGACGCCCATGGTCGGCATCTACGAAGTGCAGGTCGGTGACCATGTGCTCTACACCGACGCCAAAGGTGATTTCATCATTGACGGGCAGATCCTGGAGTCGCGCACACGGCGCAACCTGACGCAGGAACGGCTTGACGACATCAACCGCATCGACTTTGCCTCGTTGCCGCTCAAGGATGCCGTGGTCTGGAAGAACGGCACCGGCGCACGCAAGCTGGTGATCTTCTCCGACCCCAACTGTGGCTATTGCAAGCGACTGGAAAAGGACCTGCAGAAGGTCAAGGACATCACGGTCTACACCTTCCTGATCCCGATCCTGGGTGACGATTCTCGTGTCAAGGCCGACAACATCTGGTGCGTCAAGGACCGGACCCAGGCCTACCGCGACTGGATGCTGTCTGGCGTGGCGCCTGCCCGCAGCTTTGGTCAGTGCGCCACGCCGGCCCAGCGCAACCTGGCCATGGCGCAAAAGTACAAGGTCAACGGCACACCGGCCATGTTCTTTGAAGACGGCACACGTCTGGCCGCGGCAGCCCCTCCGGAGGCGATCGAGCAGCGGTTGCTCAAGGCCACCGCAGCTGGCAAGACCGCCAGCAACTGACATCAAGAGGCGCTCAGGGGCCTCGGGCGGGTTCGTCCGGGGCGTCGGCGGCCACTTGCTGGGGGGCCTTGTCCATGTGCATTTCCAAGTAAGTCTCGGGCCCCTGGCGGAACAGCATCCGGATGGGCAGGTACTGCAGGCCGGGTGCCAGCCAGATTTCGGCCAGCACATCGCCCTTTTGCTCAGTCATTTTGCGCGGCTTGAGCTTGAACGTGTCGATCTTGCCCAGTGGCGTGTCGATGGCTTCTTCGCTCAGTACGTCGTAGATCACCATTTCCTGCCGCTTGGTCCATGCCATGGGCATTTCGATCTCGGCGCCCACCCGAAGCTGTTCAGGCTTGAGGATGAACTGGTACGCCAGTTGAATGTAGTGACTTGCAGGGTCCTGAACCCCCGGCAGCTTGGGCACATGATCGCCGTTGGGTAAGGTCACTTCCGCGTCGTCAAAGGTGACGACCTTGGCGGGCGAGGTCTTGATCAACAACTTGTTGATCGACTCGAAGCGCTCAGGGGCCAGTCCCTCATCGGTGATCACGCCCTCGCTGGTCCAGCGCTGAGAGCCCAGGGGAGCAAAGCTGGGCCCCACCAGCGCGTCCACGTGAACCTGGTAGCGCATGTCCTGGCGGATCCACTCGACCTTGGCGCTGCCAAAGATCTCGCCCCGCAGGTAGCCCTTGACCTTGTACGTCACGCGGGTGGCTTTGGGCCAAGCGAATGCGGGGCCCTTGGGCATGGGGTCGTCGTTGACCTCTGCCGCGGCTGACCTCGGCGTGGCGGGGTCGTCGTTGATCTGCCCCGACGCGGGCTCCACGCTTGCCATGGCCTCAGTTGGAGGTGGCTCGGCCATCTCTGAGGGGGCCGATGCCGCCACAGGTGGGGGCACAGTTGCCTTGCGTGGCTTCTCCTTGGGCTTTTTGCGCGCAGCCGGCTTGGATGCTGCTTCGGTGGCCACCTCGGCCTCAGCCGCTGGCAGCGCTGCCGCCGCAGGAGGGGCTACGACGACGGGCGGTTCGGTCAATTGCATGTCGGCCACAAAGGTGGCCTCCATGCGTTCGATGCTCTCGGTCGCCAGGCCCAAGGCCCCTTTCATGTGCTGAGCCACGCCGGCCGTGACCAGGGCGTGACCTGCCACCACCAACGCGACGATGGCGGGCAGGGCCCAGCGACGACGCTGGAGGGCGCTCACGGCTGGTTCAACCATGCTTTCTGGCGCAATCTGGCGGGCTGAGTCACGCTGTCGGCGGGCATCAGACTGATCACCACGCTTTGCCCCCAGCCGATGGGGGCCTCATGACCATGCGCGATGGCCATCTCGCTCAACCGTTGGTCACGGCACACCAGCAGCTTTTGTGGCCCTGAGGCGGTCCGCCAAAGGTTCAGGTCATCGGCGCGCTTGAGGCGCCAGCCGTTGAGCGCCAGCAGCTCGTCGCCGGCGCTCAGGCCCGCATCTTCGGCTGGGCTGCCTCGCATCACGGACTGCACCTTGATCGCGTCGTTTCGCTCCAGCACGCGCAGCCCCCATTGCTGGGACAGGGAGGGTTTCTTGGCCGTCCAGCTCACGCCCACCTGTGCCAGCAGGGTCTGCAGCGGCAGCTCACCCACGCCGTGAACCCAGTCGTGGACCACGCAGGCCCAGTCGGCGCCATGGGCCGGGGGTTCGGTGCTTTCAGCCTCCAGCGCATCGACCACGTCTGATTCAGTGATGGGGCGCTGCAGGGCCCACAGGCGGCGCATCACGCCATCCAGGTTGGGCGTGCTGCCATCGTCGCGGGCGGGCCCTGTACGCAGGCTCAGGTCCAGGCACAAGGCCACCAAAGAGCCCTTGGTGTAGTAGCTCACCGTGGAGTTGGCCGTGTTCTCGTCGGGCCGGTAGTAGCGGGTCCAGGCGTCGTGGCTGGCGTGGGCCACGCTTTGCTGCAGCCGACCTGGGGTCGACAGCACTTGATTGATCGGCTTGTTGAGCAACTTGAGGTAGTCCGCGGGTTTGACCAAGCCGGCGCGCAGCAGGAACAAGTCGTCGTAGTACGACGTGAACCCTTCAAAGAACCACAGCATTTCGGTGTGGTTCTCTCTGGTGTAGTCATAGGGCGCGAACTCGATCGGCTTGAGGCGCTTGACGTTCCAGGTGTGAAAGTACTCGTGGCTGATCAGTCCCAGCAAGGTGGTGTAGCCCTCGCTTTGCGCCTCTTGATGGTCCCGGCGTGGCAGGTCCTTGCGCGAGCAGATCAGAGCGGTGCTGTCCCGGTGCTCCAGGCCACCATAGCCGTCCTCGACCACATTGAGCAGGAAGACGTAGCGCGAAAACGGCGGCTTTTTGCGCCCGTGCCAGAAAGCAATCTCCTGGCCACAGATGGCTTGCGTGTCCTTGAGCAGTCGTTCCAGATCGGCGTGTTCGGACGCTCCTGTGACCACCAGCTCATGGGGAACGCCTCGCACACTGAATGCCTGGCGCCAGAAGGTGCCCAGCTCGACCGGATGGTCCACCAGCGCGTCGTAATCAGAGGCCTCGTACCAGCCTTGGCCGCGCGCATCGACCTGGCGGGCAGGCAGGGCCGTGGCCACCGACCAGCCCTTGGGCAGGGCCTTGATTTGAACGGCATGGGGGGTGTCCTCCCTCCCCTGAACGCACAGAAACAGGCTGGTGCCGTTGAAAAACCCACGCCGATGATCCAGAAACGCGGTTCTGACCGAGGTGTCGTTGGCATAGACCTCGTAGCGCACGGTCAGGGCGCCTTTGCCATCGCAGTGGACCACCCAGTCGGCCTTGCCTTGGGCGGTGATCGGGCAGGGGCGCCCCCCCTGGCTGGCCTGCAGGCCGTTGAGGTGGCGCGCGAACTCGCGGATCAGGTAGCTGCCCGGGATCCACACCGGCAGGCTCAGGTGCACTTGCGGCTCGGGCTTTGTCAGCGTGAGGGTCACGAGGTAGCGGTGGGCGTGCGCCTCGCTCAGGTCAATGCGGTAGTCGATCATGTCGGCGTGGAGGCTTGGGGCCATGTCAGATCTGGGCGGCAGCCAGGAAGCAGCTCAGGCTGGCCACCGCCGTGAGGCGAAAGCGCAACTGCAGCCAGCCACTCACCCCCAGCAGAGGGTAGAGCTTGCGGTCATTCAGGTAGCAGGCCACCAGCAGCACGCCCAGCACGACCAGGCCCGCATGGGGGGGCATGCACACGGCCACCCAGGCCAGCAG
>Ga0209066_10006961_pt1 | contig 11375 bp, 7 predicted proteins | sample All_14_2_FD_187198 | JGI IMG/M metagenome (GOLD analysis project Ga0209066, IMG submission 187198) | Freshwater microbial communities in response to fracking from Pennsylvania, USA - Allegheny Zone_MetaG_DW_15 (SPAdes) (version 2) ...
GTGCAGGACGCCCTGCTGCGCGGGGTGCCGCTGTATTTCGTCTGGCAGGCGGATGTCTACCGCAAGCGCTGGTACTGGACCGACAAGCGCGTGGCCAGCGCGGTGCGGACCCTGCGCCTGGCCTACCAGCCGCTGACGCGGCGCTGGCGCCTGAGCCTGTCCAACGAGGCCGGTGCCGGTGCCGGTGGCGCCGGGCTGGCCTACGCCCTGCACCAGAACTACGACAGCCTGGCCGACGCCCTGGCCGGCGTTGGCCGGATCTCGCGCTGGAAGATCAGCGATGGCGGGCGGCTGCAGTCCGACGCCGATCACCGGCTGGAACTGGGATTCCGGCTGGACCTGACCTTGCTGCCGCGCCCGCTGCAGATCGGCATGGCGGCGCAGAGCGACTGGACCATGGAGCTGCAGCGCAGCCTGGACGTCCCCGAACGCGCCGAGTCCGACGTGCCGGCACCGGCCCATCCGGACATGGTCGATGAGCGCTGATTCGCGTCCGCATCCGGCCGCCCGACGCTGGGCGCTGGCCGCCGGGCTGGTCTTCATGGCCGGCGTGGCCATGGTGCTGCTGTTCCTGCTCACCCTGGCCACGCGCAACCGGGTGCTCTACGAGCAGAATTTCGCCTGGCTGGTCGGGGTCAACGTGGGCGTGGCGGTGCTGCTGCTCGGGGTCATCCTCTGGCTGGCGGTGCGCCTGACCATCCGCTTCCGGCGCGGCAAGTTCGGCAGCCGCCTGCTGGTCAAGCTGGCGGCCATCTTTGGCCTGGTGGGCCTGCTGCCGGGCCTGCTGATCTATGCGGTGTCCTACCAGTTTGTGGCGCGATCCATCGAAAGCTGGTTCGACGTGCGGGTGGAATCGGCCCTGGCCGCCGGCCTCAACCTGGGCCGCACCACGCTGGACACCCTCAGTGCCGACCTGGCCAACAAGACCCGCCTGGCCGCCGAGGACCTGGCCCGGGTGCCCAATGCGTCGGCGGTGCTGGCGCTGGAGCGCCTGCGCGAGCAGCTGGCGGCCAGCGACGTCGTGCTCTGGAGCGCGTCCGGGCAGGCCCTGGCCAGCGCCGGCGAGTCGCGTTTTGACATCAGTCCCGAGCGGCCCGGCCTGGCGCAGCTGCGCAGCGTGCGTTCCACACGCGTGCGGGCCCAGATCGAGGGACTGGAAGAGGGTGCCGAGGCCGACGCCGAAACCGTGCCCGGCCAGGCGCGCATCAAGGTGCTGGCGTTGGTGCCCTCGCCGGGTTTTGGCTTCAATGCCGAACCGCGCTACCTGCAGGTGGTGGCGCCGCTGCCGTCTGCGCTGGTGGCCGACGCCCTGGCGGTGCAGGTGGCCAACCGCGAATACCAGGAGCGCGCGCTGGCGCGCGAGGGCCTGCGCCGCATGTACATCGGCACGCTCACGCTGGCCTTGTTCCTGGCGGTCTTTGGTGCCGTGCTGCTGGCGGTGCTGCTGGGCAACCAGCTGGCGCGGCCGCTGCTGGTGCTGGCCGAAGGCATGCGCGAGGTGGCTGCGGGCGACCTACGGCCCAAGCCGGCACTCACTTCTCGCGACGAACTGGCCGGCCTGACCCGCACCTTCGCCCTGATGACGCAGGACCTGGCCGACGCGCGCGCGGCGGTGCAGCACAGCATGGCCCAGGTGGACGCGGCGCGCGACAACCTGCAGACCATCCTGGACAACCTGACGGCGGGCGTGGTGGTGCTGGACGCGCAGGGCCAGATCCTCAGCGTCAACCCCGGTGCGGCGCGCATCCTGCACATGCCGGCGGGTCTGCACGTGGGCCAGTCGCTGGCGGCGGTGCCCGGCCTGGAGGCCTTTGCCCAGGGTGTGCAGCAGCAGTTCGAGCGCTTCCTGGGCGAAGAGACGCCGCACGCCGGCGACTACTGGCAGCAGCAGTTCGAACTCTCGCCCGACGTCAGCACCCCTTTCGAGGAAGGCATCACCCTGATCGCACGCGGCGCCCTGTTGCCCGACAACGAACGCCTGCTGGTGTTCGACGACGTCTCCGAGATGGTTTCGGCCCAGCGCGCCAAGGCCTGGGGTGACGTGGCGCGGCGCCTGGCGCACGAAATCAAGAACCCGCTCACCCCGATCCAGCTTTCGGCCGAACGCCTGGCCATGAAGCTCGAGGGCAAGGTCGAGGCGCCGGAACAGGCCATCGTCAAAAAGTCGGTGCGCACCATCGTCGACCAGGTCGAGGCCATGAAGCGCCTGGTCAACGAGTTCCGAGACTACGCCCGGCTGCCCACCGCCCAGTTGGTGCCGGTGGACCTCAATGCCCTGGTGCGCGACATCCTCTCGCTCTACGACAACAGCGCCGTGCCGGTGCACTGCGAGCTGGAGGACGACTGCCCGCCGGTCATGGCCGACCCGCAGCAGGTGCGCCAGATCCTGCACAACCTGATCCAGAACGCGCAGGACGCCATGGCCGGCCAGACCGGTGCCCCGGTGCTGCTGCGAACCCGGCGCTCGGCCAGCGGCCCGTGGGTGCGTCTGTCCGTGATCGACCAGGGGCACGGCTTTGCCGAACACATCCTCAAACGTGCCTTCGAACCCTATGTCACCACCAAGGCCAAGGGCACCGGGCTGGGGCTGGCGGTGGTCAAGAAGATCATGGAGGAGCACGGCGGGCGCGTCGACATCGGCAACCGCTTGATCGACGGCAAGGTGGCTGGCGCCCAAGTGTCGCTATCATTCGCAGTTGCAAATTGACAACATCGACCGAGGGAAACACAGCGAGCCATGGCAACGATTCTGGTAGTGGACGACGAACTGGGCATCCGGGACCTGCTCTCTGAAATCCTCAATGACGAAGGTCACACGGTCGAACTGGCCGAAAACGCGGCCCAGGCGCGGGCGGTGCGCGGGCAACTGCGGCCCGACCTGGTGCTGCTGGACATCTGGATGCCCGACACCGACGGCGTCACCCTGCTCAAGGAATGGGCCAGCAGCGGCCTGCTGACCATGCCGGTCATCATGATGAGCGGCCACGCCACCATCGACACCGCGGTCGAGGCCACGCGCATCGGCGCGACCGCCTTCCTGGAAAAACCCATCACCCTGCAGAAGCTGCTCAAGGCGGTGGACCAGGGCCTGAACAAGCCGCTGACCATGTCCCGCCCCGGCCCGGCCACGGTGCCGCTCAAGGCCGGCCTGCCGCCGGTGGGCGAATACACCGTGGAACTGGCCATGACGGGCGGCACCCTGCCCGAGCCGGTGCTCGACATCGGCCCGCAACCCCAGCAGTCCTTCAACCTGGAAGGCCCGCTGCGCGAGGCGCGCGACGAGTTCGAGAAGGCCTACTTCGAATACCACCTGGCCAAGGAGTCCGGGTCCATGACCCGCGTGGCCGAGAAGACCGGCCTGGAACGCACCCACCTCTACCGCAAGCTCAAGCAGCTGGGCGTGGACCTGGCCCGCAGCAAGCGCAACGCGCTCTGACCGGCGCTTGAGGCGCCGGTTCGGAACCTGCTATAATTCCGCTTCTGTTGGCCCGGTAGCTCAGTTGGTAGAGCAGCGGATTGAAAATCCGCGTGTCGGTGGTTCGATTCCGCCCCAGGCCACCAAAACACCCGCAAACGCCCGCTCACACGAGTGGGCGTTTTGCTTTGTACCGGCTGTGCAGAGGCACCGTGAGATCCTCCATCCACATCGTCGACGTCGACCGCATCGAGACCTGGACGCGCTACCGCGCCGGCCTGTGCGAGCGCTGCGTGGCCAACTGCTGCACCATGCCGCTGGAAGTGCGGCTGCCCGACCTGGTGCGGCTGGGCATTGTGGACCCGTTCGAGGCCGAGCACGAAGCGCCCAAGCAGATCGCCCGGCGGCTGGAGAAGGCCGGCCTGATCGAGCATTTCAATTTCAAGCGCGAGGTCTTCACCATCGCGCGGCGCGCCGGCGGCGACTGCCACTTTCTGGACGCCGTCACCCGCCGTTGCACCGTCTATCCGCAGCGGCCCGACACCTGCCGCAAGCACCCGCAGGTCGGGCCGCGCCCCGGCTACTGCCCATTCGGCGCGCGCTGACGCGGCGGCAAAGCGGCAAATAAGCGGCTCTAAGCGGTCCTGCTCCCCGCTTTGCGGAGGCGGGGCGCTGGCTACATTGGACGTCAACCTGCGGGGGCCTCCGTCCCGGTCGCGCCCGCCCCTGACCTGAACCTGTGGGGCCGCTCATGCGCCAGACCGAATTCACCGCCCGCGAACTCGACGCGTTTCTCGATGGCCTGCCGCCAGGTGTGCGCACCCTGTCGCTGGACTGCTTCGACACCATTCTCTGGCGCCAGGTGGCGCAGCCCACCGACGTGTTCTACAACCTGCAGCAGACCCCGCGCTGGCGCGAAGCCGGCGTGACCGCCGCCCTGCGTGCCCGGGCAGAAAGCGAAGCGCGGCGCCAGCAGCAACTGCTCAGCGGCCGCAGCGAGGTGAGCATCGAGGCCATCTACCGCGAACTGCTGCCGCAAGCCGGTGCCGCCGAGGTGGACGCCTGGGTGGCCGAGGAACTGGCGGCCGAGCAGGCCCACACCTTTGCCTTCGAGCCGGTGCTGCAGCTCATCCGCCGCGCCCAGGCGCGCGGCCTGCGGGTGATCGTGGTCAGCGACACCTACCTCTCGCGCCCGCAGCTGCGCCAGCTGCTGGCGCACCGCCTGGGCGACGATGTCCAGCGGATCGCGCAGATCTACTGTTCCAGCGAGCACGGGGTCTCCAAGGGCGGGGGGCTGTTCGGCCCGGTGCTGCAGCTCGAAAAGATCAAACCCGCCCAGATGGCCCACCTGGGCGACAACCCGCACGCCGACCTGAAGGCACCGGATCGCCTGGGCATCCATGCCGCCCGGCTGCGCCACCACGCAGTGGCGCTGGAGCAGCAGCTGGAACAGCGCAGCAACGCGGCGCTGCAGCTCATGCCCGAGCTGCGGCACCAGCATGGCCTGCCCAGCGATGCCCACGCCCTGCTGGCAGCGCACCAGCCCGACGACGCCGACGTGCCGGCGCGCATCGGCTACAGCACCCTGGGGCCGGTCTTTGCCGCCTTCTCGCGCTTCCTGACGGACCGGCTGCAGGCGTTGCGCGCCGGTGGCCAGCCGGTTCGGGTGGCCTTCCTGTTGCGCGACGGTTACCTGCCGGCGCGCGCCTTCGAGGCCTACACCGGCCAGAGCGGTGCGGCGCAGATCCAGGTGTCGCGTTTCACCGCCAACGCGGCGTCGCTGCGCAGCAAGGCCGATGTGCTGCGCCTGCTGTCCGGTGGCCTGACGGAAAAGAGCATGCCTTCGATGCTCAGGCAGCTGCTGCTGCCGCCCGAACTGGCCGGGCGCATCCTGGCGCGCGCGCAGCGCGAGTCGCAACCCCTGGAAGCCTTTGCGCGCCAGGTGCTGCGCGACGACACGCTGCGCGTGGTGCTGGCGCAATCGGCCGCACTGCGTCAGCGCCTGCTGGCCCATGTGCGCGAGCGCACCGGACTGCAGCGGGGCGAAACCCTCGTCTTTGTCGACCTGGGCTACAGCGGCACGGTCCAGACCCGTCTGCGCGAGGTCTTCCGCGACGAGATGGACGTGCGGCTGCACGGCCTGTACCTGATCGCCAGCCAGTCCCAGGCGGCGCAAACCGACCGCGAGGGCCTGGTCGGCCCGCACTGGGCCGATCCGCGCCTGGTGCACGCCCTGACCGCCTACATCGGCCTGTTCGAGATGATGTGCACCAAGGCCGAACCTTCGACCGTGGACTACACCGAGGCCGGCGAGCCGGTGTTCGGCAGCCTGGGCACCAAGGGCCGGCAGTCGGCCGTGGCCGAAGCCATGCAGGCCGCCTGCCTGCGCTACATCGCCGACCTGCGCGCCACGCCAGCGCACTGCTTGCCGCACCCGAGCCCGCAGGCACTGGGCTGGCAGGTGGCGGCCGAACTGGGGCGCCTGATCTACCTGCCGGCGGCCGACGAGATCGACTGCCTGTCGGCCTTCGAGTTCGACTTCAACCTGGGTACCGATCTGGTGCTGGCGACCGCCAACCTGGCCGAGGGGCAGCGCGAATACCGGCGCGAGGGCTTTGCCCTGATGAACCGCGACTTCAGCACCATGCGGGTGAGCTACCCCATGGAGTTGCGCCACATGGACATCAGCCTGGCCACCACCCTGCTGTCGCTGCAGCGCTTCGGCTACGGTGTGTCACCCTCGCAGGCCAGCTACCGGGTGGAATCGGTGCCGGCCCTGGTGGCCAACGCCACCGGCCATTCGCTGGGCACCGCCGAGGCGGTGGCCACCCACGATGGCTTCTTCAGCCTGCACCTGCCGATGAGCGCCTCGTTCGACATGAGCGTGCTGCTGGGCCAGCGTTACGAGTGGCTGCAGATCGATTCGATCGACAAGGTGGCCCTCGCCGATTCCAGCGACAGCCAGCCGCTGGTGCCAGGCCAGGACGTGATCCTGGATGGCATGCAGCCGCAGGCCGGCGGCCTGTGGCAATGCGGCGAGGGGGCGATGCTCTTCCTGCCCGCCTGCAGCCCGCGCGACCACGGCCGCCACATGGTGCGGCTGGTGTTCCGGCCGCTGGCCGGACGGGTGTCGGCGCCGGTCGATACGGCCGCCGCGGCGCACCGGCTGGACTGCCAGCCCGCCTGAGGATCCAGGGCGGCCCGAGCGGGGCCGTCCCTCAGCCGCGCTCGGCGATCAGGATCAGGAACTGGCTGGATTGCGGATCAAAGGGGTGCAGGCCCATGCGGGCCTCGGGCAGCAGGCCCACCATGTCGCCGCCTTCGACGCGGTAGACCATCTGTCCGTACTCGGCGCGGATGCGGCGGCGACCGACCTGCGCGAGCAGTTCGAGCAGTTCTTCGCGGTGGTAGTGGCGCACATGATGTTCAAAGCGCCGTCCGAAGCGGGCGAACGGCAGGCAGGGCTCGTGCGGGACGGACACGATGAACGGACCCTCGGTGGCCAGGGCCATCTGCTGCAGCAGTCCCGGCGCGTCGTCCACATGCTCGATCGACTCGAAGCTGACCACGAAGTCGAACAGGCCGGGTGTCAGCTCGAAGGGAAAGATGGCCTGGGTGAACACCGTGCGGTGCGAACCGTAGGCCCGTGTGGCCAGTGCCACCGCCTCGGACGAACCGTCGATGCCGACCATGCGGGCACCCGCCTGCTGGCTGAGCATGCGGCTGCCGTAGCCGTTGCCGCAGAACAGGTCCAGGCCCGTCATCTGCCAGCTGGGCCGTTCCTGCTGGCGCAGCCAGCGCGCCGCCATGGCGTAGCGGGCACGGTGATCGGCGCGGATGTGCTGGAGGTCTTCGGCCACCTGGCGTTCACCGCTGTTGAGCGAGAAGTCCTTGTCGGTCGTCGCCGGGTCGGTCCTCGGGGTCAGGACCAGGTGCTGCAGTTCGCCACGTGCCAGTTCGCTGTCCGGTCGCGCCGCCAGTGCGGCCCACAGATGGCCAACGGCGCTGGCTGCGTCGCCGGCCGATTGTGCGAGGGCCGCCGCCATGACCCGCAAGCGGTCGTCGAAGGGGTAGGCGGCCAGGCCTTGGGTCAAGCCGGCCTGCGCCTCTTCGATGCGACCTTCGCTCAAGGCGTCGTAGGTGCGCAGCACCAGGGTGTCCAGCGGGGGCAGGGTCTCGGGTTTCATGCACACACCTGTTCGATGAAGTGGTAGCCCCAGTCGGCGTTCATGGCGCGGCGCAGGGTATGGGGAGGGAGGCAGGGCGTCGGCGCTGTGTCACCGGGTTTCGGCCGGTCCAGAAGCAGTGGCTGCCAGAAGCCGGCTTGGGTCCAGCGGCTGTCCAGCGGGACCGGGGCCGCCGGCTGCCCGGGGGCGGGCGGTGTCGTGGCCTCGAAGTCGTAGAGCCAGGGGATCAGGTTGTGCGAGCGGCGGCCAAAGGCACGGGCTTCAACCAGCCCGCTGGAGTTGAGGGCGACGACGGTGTCGAGCTCCGGCTGGGCCAGCAGGTGGTAGAGGTTGTGGTCCACCACCCGGATGGCCGGCAGGCTGGCCACGGCCTCCGTCGAAGGGTCGTCCGGGCCTGCATAGGGGTGGGGCTTGTACAGCACCAGGGGGTGGTCGGTGCAGATCTGGTGCAGGCGGTGCAGGTGGTCGCCCAGTGAAGCAAAACGCCCGTCCGGCAAGGCCGCAGCGCGGTCGCCGGCGACCTGGCCGAGCAGCAGGGCGGTGCCCGGTGGCAGTTCGCAGGGGGGCGACATCCAGGCGGCCTTCGCCTGGATCAGCGCCGCCTGTTGCACCGCCAGGGCCGCTGGCAGGCGCTGCGCCTCGATCTGTGTCTGCAGGGCCGGCCGGTTGCTGCGCAGGGCAAACACCAGGTCGGGCAGAAAGCGCCAGGGGTGCAGCACCACGTCGACATAAGGTCGCTCCAGCTGCTGCAGGATGTCGAGCATCACGGGAGGCATTTCATAGCCAATCACCAGGGCGCCCCGGGTGGCCGCATCCAGGGCCTGCACCAGCGCCTGCGGGGCGGTCGTGGACTGGGCCAGCCGGGCCCAGTTGCCAGGTTCCAGCGCAAGGCCCAGGCGATGGTAGATCGCCGGCGTGTCGAAGAAGTGGTGACGTCCGCCGGGGCAGCGATCATCCCAACTCAGCGTCTCGGGTTCAACACCGCAGGCGTGCAAGGCCGGTGAGAGCACATGATGCAGCCACCGCACGTTCTTCCAGGTGGCGCTTTCCCATTCCTGGCCGCGTGCGAAGGGGCGCAGCAGGTCCGCCGTGATGACAATGCGCGAAATCATGGCCTGAGTGTGGTCGGTCCGGCGCCAGCCAATGGGCGGAATAGCGCCAGGGATGACCGTGAGATTGGGCGATCTGCCGGTGCGGCTTGGGCGTCCTCGGCGGTCACGCCTTGCCGCCTTCAGCGCCAGCCAGGCGTCTTTTGCAACAGAAATTGCAGTGGCCCGGTGGCGTCCGGTCGACCCTCGGCCGGCCGGCGGACACCGCGGATGGTCTGGCCGCAGTCCTGGGGCGTACCGGTCCAGACCGCGTCCATGGACACGCCATCGGCCGATTCGTCGAGGTTGAACTCGCCATCGGTCACATCGCCGGCCACCTGCACCGGTGGGCCGCCGGACGCGCCACTGCGCAGCAGTTCCCCGCGCACGCTGCCCGGGTACTCGGGGTGGCGTCCGAACAGCACGCTGCCGCCGGCGCTGGGGGTGGCTTCGCTGCCGCCCTCGGGCCAGAGGCGAAACCGCCACAGGCCATACAGCTGCTGGGGCTGGATCTCGTCGGCCGCCGGGCAGGGCGGCGGGGCGGCCTCCTGGGCCCAGGCCAGCGGGCCGCCCAGGGTGGCCAGCAGGGCCAGTGACAGGGCGCAGAGGGCGTCGCCAAGCTTCATGGGTTGTCCACCTTGGGCGCACTGGCGCGCTGTGCGAACTCGGCCCGCAGCGCGCGCAGCTTCTCGCGCGGGTCTTCCTTGACGGTGGCCTGGTCCAGCGCCATTTCCTTGATGAAGCGGCTGGCGGTGCCGGGCACGCTCTCACGGCCTTTCTTGCGCCGCTTGAGCCAGCTCACCGCCAGGGTGCGCTGGGCGCGGGTGATGCCCACGTACATCAGGCGGCGCTCTTCCTGCAGACGCTGGGCGATGGCCTCGGCCGGCAGGTCGCTGGCTTCGTCGTCGAGCTTGAAGGGCAGCAGGCCCTCGTTCACGCCCACCAGCATCACGTGCGGCCATTCCAGGCCCTTGGAGGCGTGCAGGGTGGACAGCGTCACCACGTTCTGGTCCTGCTCGCGTTCGCTCAGGGTCGAAATCAGTGCAATGGTCTGCACCACCTCCAGCAGCGACTTCCTTTCCGTCTCGACCTGCACCCCGGCTTCGTCCTCGATCTGGCCGCCGCAGCGCCCGGCCACCCAGTCGCAGAAGTCCATCACGTTGGTCCAGCGGGCGGCGGCGATCTTCTCGTTGTCCTCGCTGTCGTACAGGTGCTGTTCGTAGCCGATGTCCTTGAGCCACTCGGTCAGGAAGGCGCGGGCCGCCTCGTGGCCCACGGTGTGGCGGGCGCGGTATTCGAGGTCGTTGACCGCGCGGCCGAACTCGTGCAGCGCGGTGATGGCGCGGCCCGAAACCGCGCTGGGCAGCGAGTGCGAGAACAGGGCCTCGAACAGGCTCAGCTTGTATTGCGTGGCGAAGTTGCCCAGCTGCTGCAGCGTGGTGTGGCCGATGCCCCGCTTGGGCGTGGTGGCCGAGCGCACGAAAGCCGGATCGTCGTTGTTGTTGGTGATCAGGCGCAGCCAGGCACAGAGGTCGCGGATTTCGGCCTTGTCGAAAAAGCTCTGCCCGCCCGAAACCTTGTAGGGTATCTGCGCCCGGCGCAGCGCCTGTTCGAAGGAACGCGCCATGTGGTTGGCTCGGTAGAGGATGGCGAAGTCGCGCCATTCCTTGTGCGGCGAGTTCGCGCGCAGGCTCTGGATGCGCGCCACCGCGCGTTCGGCCTCGTGCTCTTCGTTGTCGGCATCGACCACGCGCACCGGTTCACCCTCGCCCAGATCGCTCCACAGGGTCTTGGGAAAGAGCTTGGGGTTGGGGCCGATGACGTTGTTGGCCGCCCGCAGGATGGCGCTGGTGGAGCGGTAGTTCTGCTCCAGCTTGATCACCTTGAGCTGCGGAAAGTCCTGCGGCAGCTTCTTGAGGTTGTCCAGCGTGGCGCCGCGCCAGCCATAGATGGACTGGTCGTCGTCGCCCACGGCGGTGAAACGCGCGCGTTCGCCCACCAGCAGCTTGAGCAGTTCGTACTGGGTGGCGTTGGTGTCCTGGTACTCGTCCACCAGCACATGGCCCATCTTCTTCTGCCATTTGTCGCGCACCGCCTCGTGCTGGCCCAGCAGCTTGAGCGGCAGGCTGATGAGGTCATCGAAATCCACGCTCTGGTAGGCCGTCAGGCGTTCTTCGTAGCGCGCCATGATGGTGGCGGCCACGCGCTCGTTCTCGTCCCTGGCCTGCCTGAGCGCTTCGGCCGACGTCAGGCCGGCGCTTTTCCAGGCGCTGATGGTCCATTGCCAGGCGCGCGCGGTGTTGGCGTCGGTGGTGCCGCCGCAGTCCTTGAGCAGGCTGGTGATGTCGTCGGTGTCCAGGATGGAGAACTGGGGCTTGAGGCCCAGCACCTGACCATCCTCGCGCAGCAGGCGCACGCCCAGCGCATGAAAGGTGCAGATCAGCACCTTGCGCGCCTCGCGGCCCACCAGCTGGCTGGCGCGTTCGCGCATTTCGGCGGCGGCCTTGTTGGTGAAGGTGATGGCCGCGATGCGGTCGGCCGCCAGCCCGGCCTGGATCAGCCGGCCGATCTTGTGCGTGATCACCCGCGTCTTGCCCGAGCCGGCGCCGGCCAGCACCAGGCTCGGACCGGCCAGGTGGTTCACGGCCTCAAGCTGGGCCAGATTCAGGCCGGGGCCTGCGGGGG
>Ga0209066_10006964_pt1 | contig 11366 bp, 10 predicted proteins | sample All_14_2_FD_187198 | JGI IMG/M metagenome (GOLD analysis project Ga0209066, IMG submission 187198) | Freshwater microbial communities in response to fracking from Pennsylvania, USA - Allegheny Zone_MetaG_DW_15 (SPAdes) (version 2) ...
AGCGAAAGAAGATGCACGGGAGAAGCGTGCAGAGAGCAAATGCCCTGGCAGAAACCCCCACAGGGAGTCTTCCATCGGGCTCATCCAGTGTTGGTTTCTGCCGAAAGGCACCGATCTCTCTCAAGTATCAAACCAGACATTCCAATCCATGCTGCACCTGCTCAATCACAAGTATCGAAAATCGAACGGGTACCTGAGTGCGTATGAGCTGGCGCACGAACGAGGTATCATTGAGAAAGTACCGAAGGTTTCATTAGCAAAGGCGATTGCATTTCGATGAGGAATTTACCGCTTTAATCAACCTACGGAAAAATCCATTCATCTCTTTTGGTTAGTGTATAGCCGTTGCTACTACTGCATCTTCTGCTCGTTTTGGCTGTTCGGGAGGCTGTCGCAGAAAGAGCGCCACGACAACACCGAGGGCCATAATACCTGAAGCAATGACAAATACCTCGCCGTACGCCATGATCTGCGCTTTGAGGATAATGAGCGTGGTTACCTCTTGTGCTATGTGCGGGCTCGGCGCGTTGATAACTGCGTCTTGACCCAGCTGAAGCACGTTTGACTCGATGATACTCCTGAGAATGGTGCCGAAGAAGGATATGCCAACGGCGCCGGCGATGTTACGCGTGAGGTTAAGTACAGCCGAAGAAACTCCGACCTCGTTTGCAGGCACAGAATTCGTGGCCGCAGCCGTCATCGGCGCCATCCCGAGTCCAAGACCGGCGGCAAAGACGACGAGAGGTAGCATAAGATCGAACACGGTTGTTTTCACATCCAGACCAGAAAACAAATAAATTCCCGCAGCGCTGACAGCCATCCCGATACTCACCAGATACCGTAGCGGAATAAATTGGGATAGACGGCCACCCAACGGGGCAGCCACGAACATAGTGAGTGCCATGGGGATAAAAATAAGTCCGGTGTGGGTCGCGTCGAGTTCAAGGTATGTCTGTGCGAATACGGGAAGAAGGAACATAGCGCCCATCATGCCGCCGAAGGAGATAAACGAGAGAATCAAAATGTTTGAATAGACGCGGTTACTGAACAATTTGAGATCAACGATAGGATCATTTTCGCGTTTTTCGATAAAGTAGAACAGAAACGAAAATATAACCACTACCACATAGGAAATAATGCTCGCCAAAGAGAGCCATCCCCACTCTTGTCCTTTATCGAGAACAAGTACCAAAGAAGAGAGTGCCACCGCAAGTGTCATCGCACCTTTGTAATCAAATCCTGATTTCTTATCCACCGGCTTATCATGCGGGAGGTACCAGAGCGTCATGACTATGCCGAGGATGCCAACGGGCAGGTTGATATAAAAGAGCCAACGCCACGAGAGATTATCGATAAGCGGACCACCAATCAAGGGACCGAGTACCGCAGAGACGGCGAAGGATGCCGACCATATGCCGAGCGCCTGTGTCCGCGCCGCGGAGTCGGTAAATGTTTTGGCTATAAGGGCCATCGCGGTAGGATAGATGGCCGCTCCCACGAGACCCTGCAGGGCGCGAAAAATAACCATCGAAGTTAGGTTCCAGGCAAACCCCGCGAAAACAGAAGTGACGATGAATCCTATGAAAGCCCATAGGTAGATACTGCGGTTGCCCAATTTGTCACCAAGTTTTCCAAACACCGGAACGAATACTGCGTTTGAAATGATATATGACGTTGCGATCCATCCTGCCGCTGAAACAGTAATCCCGAAGTCGTCAATCATGCCCGGCAATCCGAGGTTGACAATCGTGCGGTCGAGACCGATCAACAGCGTCCCGACCATGACGGTAATGAGAACCATCCACGGTGAATGTGTTTTATGTTGTGGCACAGCGGACATCTTGTGTTATTTCGTATAAATCCATGCGCGTGCCGACATACCATACGCAAGCTCCGGATATTTCGTCCGGTCGAAACGGATCTTCACGACGTACTCTTTAGTGGCTCGCTTGTCGGAAATGGAGAAGGCCACTCCCGCTTCAAGTGGGGCGGGGCTTACCTCATCCACTATCCCCTCGTATTCTTTAGAACCAAATGCGTCGACGGTAAAGACTGCTTTCTGGCCTACAACTATATCCTTTAGTCCTTTATCTTCCTCCACGCGAGCTTCAATGCGGAGCTGGTCGCTTTGCACCATTTGGACTATCGACTCTCCGGGGTTGAAGAGTTTGCCGATGTTGTTATTTACTAAGACAATCCTCCCGGCTGTCTCGGTTTTAATGAGATCATTACCGACCTGGGCAACGACGGTGTTTTTCTGAATGTCATCTCCTTCATGCACAAAGACATTCTTCAATGCGCCGCCACTCGGTGAAGAAAGCGGGATGAGCGGAGCGGATACTTCGGCCTTGTCAATCGCAATGCGAGAGGATGTACTCATGAGATAGAATGCGCCGGCAGCAATCCCTACAATAACTACGACAACAACGAGCGCAACAAACCACGGGCTTCGTACAAATCGAGCCATTCTCCGCTCCTGTTTCTCTATTTCTTTCACAACGTTAGGTTCTTTCATGGTGATATTTATTGATGTGTACCATACGATGCGACCAGCTCGCCTTCCTGAAGCCCTGACACAACCTCAACCTCGTCATGGCTGCGGATTCCCGTTTGTATTTCACGTTCACTGGTCGAGCCGTCTGTATTTTTAACCGTGATAATCGATTTGCCTCCGCGCTCTATAACCGAATTCCATGGAATTGCCAGCGCATCATCCTTATGTGCAGTAACGATGTCCACATTTGCCGTCATGCCAGTTTTGATCCTTTGATCTTTTTCTTTAAACTGAATGACCACACGGTAGCTTGATGCTCCATTTGTTACTGTGGCGGCTGGATCAACCGAGGCTACCGTAGCAGCGAAAGTTACTCCGCTTCCATATGCATCGAGTGTCACCGACACGGCATTCCCAGGCTGGATTTTTGCTACTTCAGCCTCGGATACAGAAACCTCAACCTGAAACGCCGCGTTCGATATCATCGACACGAGTGGGGTATTGAGAGAAGCAACGGCGCCCACATGCGCATTTTGGCGGGTTACTATTCCAGTGATGGGAGCCCGCAGTACCGTTTTAGCGAGTTGTGCCTCTGCACCACTTACCGAAGCTTTAGCGCCGTCCACTACCGCCTGCTGAGCGGCTATCTGCTCGGGAGTTGATCCTGCTTGTTTGAGCGCAAGTTGATTCTGCGCCGTTTTGAGAGCCGACTCCGCGATGCGGGCGGCGTCTTCGCCTGCGGTAATAGCTGCATAAGCAGTATTTAAGTTCGTTCGTGCCGTTGCAACCTCTACCCTCCAAGACTCAATAACCGTCTGGGAAGTCTGACCACTGGGTATTGCATCTGCAAGCGCTGAGGCGGCTTCCGAGAGAAAATTGCGCAATAGTTCTAGATTCTTTTTAGCGTCCGGGGCAGTCGCGCCCCCGTTGTCGATTGAGGTGCTCCACGACACAAGAACGCTCTCCATCATAAGCCTGTCGTTTTCAAGCTCGTTCTCGAGTTGACTATTGGGGAGAAGGAAAGATATTTGAGGGTTAGAGGTCGGATTGCTAAAGAGTTTATCGACTGTATTGTGTATCGCCTGATCAGATTTCGTGTATGCGTCTTCGATCTTGTCGGCCATGCTCTTATGCGTGTCATCAAGTGCGGATTGAGCATTGGATACCTGCGTTTGCGCAATCGCAATATCTTCAGGCCGCGAGCCTTTCTGGAGTTCGGCGAGTTTTGCTTCCTGGCTTGCGAGAGCCGCTTGTGCACCTGCAAGTTGCGCCACGAGATCGGAGCTCTCAAGTGCAACGAGCGTAGCACCAGCAAAAACTGTATCGCCAACCTGCGCGTTTACTCGGACAATTTTTCCAGAACGATCAAGTGCCAAGTCCACTGCTGATGAAGATGTCACCGGACCGCTCGCCGAGACCTCCTCAGTCAGTGTCATCTTGTGCGCAGGAGAAAAAGTTGCCCATGATTGGGACGGTTTGGATAGATACCAAAAACCAATACTCACGACAATAAGCGCCACGACCGCGCTGACTACAACTATCGGATGTTTTAGAAAACGGTGCATATTATGCATATTATTTTTTTTCTGCTGAAAAGCGGATAATTTTCTCTAAAATGTTTTTAAATTCCATGCGCTCATGTTCGTTCAATTCCTTTAGAGCGTCTTGCATGAGGCCATGCTTGCGCCGCGCACTTTCAGCCAACGTTCTATGTCCTCGTTCTGTGACTTCAAGACGAACTGTGCGGCGATCGTTTTTGTCTTCGATGCGTCTGACCTTCCCCTGCTTCACCAGAGTGTTAACAAGCGAGGTTGTGGATGGCGGAGAGATACGCAGAAATTGCGCAACTTCACGCATTAGCGGTTGTTTCTTTTCGGCAACGTAGCGCAGGGTACCTAAATGAAGACGCGAGGCGGAAGATCCTTCCGTCATTGCCCGTTCACGTAGAAGACGACCTGCCGTAAACATTAAAGATATGATTTCTTCATTTGAGTTCATATGGCATTCTAATACTTAGACAATCTAAGTATATATGAGGAGGGTTTTAATGTCAAAGTTCTACCCTTTCCCCAAAATTCCGCCGTGCGTTCAGCAGGCGTGCAGAAGGAAAAAGGGGGTGTGTGGAAAATGAATTTTTGCCCGCGAACAGAAACCCCTGTTGCTCGCGTGCACTCGCGCGGAGCCTAGTAGAAAAACTCTCCTTGCAGTTTTTGATTTACGCGCGCCAGACTGATGGAAAAACCTCAGAAAAGATAATTATTGTGAAGAAAGAATACGGCAGAATTAAGCCAATCTGGTGCTGTAGATCGTGGCTCGGCGTGTGGTATATTGTTCAACAAAACTAACAAGTTATCAATGCGGAGAGGGTGGGATTTGAACCCACGAAGAGGTTTCCCCCTTGCTGGTTTTCGAAACCAGTGCATTCGACCACTCTGCCACCTCTCCTGATTCTACAGGCCGCGTTGACCGTGTAGGGCATAGTACCATTCACTTTTAGGCTGTGCCACTCTTCTTTACAAACTCATTTACGCTTTCTTTCAAGAGTCGCTTGTTCTTTTTATGAGCATGGAAGGCCGTGTCCTCCAGAATGCGTTTGTACACTTTTTCATACCCACTAATCATTTTCTCCACACTGAAGTAGAGCTCGGCGCGCTTGCGCACCTTCAACCTATCAATCTGGTCAATCTTCCCTATCGCTGTGGTCATTTGTTCCGCATTCTCCACAACGAATCCCGAGACTCCCTCTTGAATGATTTCTGGAACTGAGCCGTTATTAAAACCAATGACCGGCGTACCACACGCCATTGCCTCAATCATCGAATATCCAAAGGCTTCTGCAACTTGTGTTGGGAATAGAAGTGCCCTGGCACCTTGGAACAGCTCAATTTTCCGTTCAAAGTTAGCTTCACCAAGATACCGAACGTTCACCCCGTCGACGTGCGGCTCGACATGCTTTTGCCAGTACCCCTCTCCTGGGTAACTGGTACCTACGATTCTGAGCGGGACACCGGCTGCTCTTGCCGCTTCGATGGCAAAGTGCACGCCTTTGTCCTCAGTGATACGACCGAGATACAGAAAATAGTCTTCTGGATCGGGATTAAATTTGAAAATATTCATATCTACGCCGTGATAGATGTTCGCATACCAGTTAAGTTCTGGCGCTTGCTTGCGTTGCGCAAGTGAGAATGACACGTACCGCTCGTTTTTAAAATATTGAAGTAACGGGCGGATACGATCTGTAATCGGCGAGTGAATCGAGGTTATGGTGGGAATATCACTGATGCGTGAAAAGTACGACGTAAAGAGATTGAAGTGGGAGTGGATGATGTCGAGATTGTTTTTTCCAAACTCATATCCATGAGAAATATTGAGGAGCATATAGTAACGGACCACGTTTTCTGAAAGGTTGAGAGTGGAAAGTGCCTCGGAAACTGCATGCAGGTGCGCCCTGGTCTCCGATTCGCTCGAGGCGAATACATGCACATCGTGACCTTTATCGACGAGTCCATTTGAAAGCCATGCCACGTGTGATCCGATTGCTTTTTGTGAAAGCGGGCCAATCGGATGGAAGTTAGAAGTGAGTTGTCCAATACGCATACTTAGTGTCTGACATGAGTAGCACTAATTTCTTCAAAAAGCGCGATGTACGATGCATAAATCGTTCGAGGGTCGTGCTCTGATTGTACATGAGCCGCAAACGCTCCAAGTTCCGGCCATGATGTACGTGTAAATTGCGCCTTCAGGCGATCTACGGCTTCTTTTGAGTCACTGAAATCAACAATCCAGTCCTGCATTCCGGTTTTTTCATATTCATCGATCCATCCGACATTCGGTGAAATCAGCGTTGGCTTCCCTTCCGCAAGCGCCTCCATCACGACTCCACCCACAGTTTCGAAGTGAGACGGAAGCATGAGCGCATCTGCCTCGCGATAAAATTCACGAAGCGATTCTCGCTCCATGGACGCGACGACTTCAATAAGCTCGCGATAGCGTTCCTTAAACTCTGCAAGCTTCGGCGTCTCCGGAATGGTTGTCACGACCCGTACCTTCCACGGTAATTTCTGTCGGACAATCTCTTCTGCAAACGCAAGTATTGCTTCATGATTTTTGATTCGGTCCCAGCGTGCCACCGCGCTTATCACCCGTTCTTCATGCGCCTCAGGCGCAAACTCAGTTGCAAACGTCCAACCCGCGTGCGGAAGCGTAATGACTTTTGGATTGGTAACGATTGCGCCTGGCACAGTGTCCGTAAAGGCGCGCAGGCTTGAGCGATTAAGGAATACATTTGCTACAGAGCGCTCAGACATTTCACGCTCCATTGCCTCACATGCCACACGGCTCTCTGATGTAAACAAGTCACTGTAAATATCAATTTCTTTCTTCCAAATCCCTGCATATTCAAGTACCACCGGAATGTTCTTGTTAAACGCCGCCGTAGCAAAGACCCAGGTAAATACTGAGTGTCCGTTTATCAAAATAATGTCTGGGTGCGCTTCCTCTATAATTTTCTCAATCTTATCGCGCTCACCGGAAAAGAGCCCATGAAGTGGTGTGGTAGCCTTGTAGTCACGAAAGGCCTCATAACTTGAAACCTCACTTTCTATAAAAAAGAATTCCTTTCTGGGAGCTTTAGTGTCGAGACCAATCGCCTGCTCATGGTCTTTGGAGTGATTCACCAAGCCAATCCATTGATGCCCCTCTGCTACCGCAAACGTAGCGAAGTCCCGTGCAAAACGCTGAGGCCCACCCTTCACAGGGATTGTAGAGCCTGGAAGATTCATCACATAATCGTTGGTCAGAATTCGCATGGAGTAATCAGTTTTAAAAATAAGAAATGCCCCGAACAGGCAGTTGTGAGGGAATCTGTATTTCGTAGGTGCAGTGTACCACAAAACGCTCAACCTGTGAATAGCCATCTAGGGCTAGATGTTGCGCAATTGCGTCATTTCTGCGAAACTGTGGATTCAGTAGGCCTCATCGTCTAACGGCTAGGACGGCGCCCTTTCACGGCGTAAATCGGGGTTCGATTCCCCGTGAGGTCACAAAACGAAACTTCAGTCGGATTCAATTCGGCATCAGGCACTTCGCAGCGAAGTGCCTGATGCATTTGCGCGCGCAAGCGCGCGGTATTTTCAGACGGCGGGGATGCTCTGAAATGCATGGATTTGCTCTGAATTACGGGGTTCGTTCCGACCTTGCGAACGAAATCGGAAATTTCGTGCAAGTTGTCGGACGAACCCAAAACAAGGGCTTGTTTCGTATCTAAAATCCACTCCCGCAAGGGTTCGACCCAATTCTTTCGTCCGCGCTCAAAATCTTTCTTTTTCTCCTGCAAAGCGGCGAGTGAGCGCATAAGTGCGTCCTTACGCTTTAGATAACTCTCCTTCGGTATATCGCCATCAAGATAGGTTGAAACAAGTTTGTCCATGCGCTCCTCGCCCGCTTTGATCTCCGAAGAAAGATTTTGAATCTCGCTCCCTGACGTGGTTATTTCTTCGCGCTCCCATTCGTTTACTTTGTTTAGCATCCAACCGGTGTACCTATCGGGGAGCGAGATAGTTTGAAGCCGTTCCTTGATTTGACTTGCGAGCAGGTCTTCGCGCAGATACTTCGCACCACAATTTCCTTTCTTTTTCGTACAGCGATAGTAGCGGTAGTGACCGCCCATTTTTCCGGTACACCACTGCGCGGTGAACATTCCGCCGCACTCGCCGCAACGAAAAAGATTGGCAAATGGAAAATCGTGCTTGCCGCGTACCTTGCGTTTATGCTCCCTGCTCGCAAGGACTTTCTGCACGGCTTCAAACTGGCGCGGTGAAAGAATTGGCGCAAAGCTTCCAGGGAAATATTCGTCACGGTGTTTCGTAAATCCTAAGTAGGCGCGATTTGTAAGTATTCTTTTCACGGAAGCTTTGCCAAGTGGCGTTCCGGCCTTGGTGGTCACGCCGTGATCAGAAAGAAACTGTGCCATTGAGACGAGTGTATAAGTCCCTTTGGCGTATTCTTCGTACGCTTTGACGATGATGCGAGACTTCACGGCGTCCGGCTCGATATTGCGCGTTTTAGGGTTGTTGGTGTAGCCAAAGGGAGCTTTCGTGAGCCACTCGCCTCGGCGCAGTTTCTGGCGCATACCACGGCGCGTATTTTCGGCGAGGTTGTCGGAATAATATTTGGATTGGCCGAACGCCACTTGCAACATAAAGAGCCCCTGCGGAGTGGGTTCAAACCAAAATGTCGGAAAGCGCAAAGCAATAATCCGCGAAGTGTCTACGGCGTAGATGATACGCCCTCCGTCTATGCTATTGCGCGCGAGGCGGTCAGGATGCCACGCGATGATGCCGTTTGCCTCGCCGCGTTCAAGGCGCATCATCATATCGCCGAACACTTCGCGTCCCGGGCTCTTTGCGCTTTTCGATTCTTGAAATTCCTCAAGAATTTCAAGATTTTCTCTGCTCGCAAATTCACGAAGCTCCACCAGTTGAGCGGGAATGCTCATCACCTGCTTATCGTCATCTTCGGTGCTTTTGCGAGCATAGAGAAAATATTTTGGTTTTGCCATATGTCACTTCTATCATACCAAAGATGACGTATGGCTGGATACGAAACAAGTGCAAATCCATGCATTTCAGAGCATCCCCGCCGTCTGAAAATACCGCGCGCTTGCGCGCGCAAATGCATCAGGCACTTCGCTGCGAAGTGCCTGATGCCGAATTGAATCCGGCTGAAGTTTCGTTTTGTGAGGATATCATAACCCGCGCGCGAACCTATTTCGAGCGGAAGCCCTGACTCGCACCTCGCAGACTCGGCGCTCGCCCCGCGATTACGCGGGGCCGCCCTTCGTCCTGCCGCTTCCTATGCATTTTTGTTTTGGCGGGAGAATGCATTGAAAATGGAATGGAGCAGCAGGGCGATGGGCTTCCGTTCTTAAAACAGAATATACCGAAACTAGATTGCATGATTACGTCTGTTGCAATTGCATGGTGAGAACTTATCTAGTAAGATACATGAGTTGGCTACGTCGTAGCTGATGTCGCGCAATGGTGCGCGATTTTTGTTCTTTCAAAAAGGAGTTAGAAATGAGACTAATCAAAAGCCTTCTGGCAGCCACCGTGCTGCTATTCTCTGGGCTGATGGCCTTACCCGCCTCAGCACAGCAGTTCATGAATTTCCCCGTGTCAGGCGTTGGCCCGTTCACGTCGGGAATCATCAGCTCTGTGCTCGATCACGAAGTGCCACATGCCCTCGCCGCGGGATCACCGCCATTCGGTTCGCCCTCAAGCGTGGGGCCATACGGCTACAGTGGAGCAGTGCTTTCCTTCACTGGAGAGCTATTCGTTTCCAATGGCACGTATCCAACGGCGAATCTGGCCTGCTATCCAAAGCCGAGTAATGCAAACCAAACGTCGACGTGGCGTGCGGTTCTGCAGGGCGTGTATACCGGCACGTCGGGTTCGGGAGCGAACAACTGCACGGTCAACAACGCTCTCAACTACGACAACCACCCGGGATATGACTACATCATCTCGAGCGGGACAAACGTGCATCCTGCAGCCAGTGGAAACATCATCTTCACCAAGTGCATCAAGACGTTCACTAACGTCGGCACCTGCGAGTCGTATGGCGCAGTTGCCGTCGACCACGGGAACGGGTTCGTGACGCAGTACCTGCACATGGCGAACCTGAACTACGGCTCAGCGGCTAGCGGTTCCAATCAGCCGGTCACTACGGCCTGGACGATGGGGACTGTTTCCAACGTCGGCGTGACGGCGATACACCTTCATCTGGAAGTCCTGCAACGGAAATCGTCACCGCCGAACAGCACCAACTACTATGCCCGTGAGAATTACTGGGTCGTCGATCCCTACGGGTACCGCACAGCATCCTTCTACGCGGACAATCTGCTGTCGAAGCCTGGGTGTCTCTGGGCGGTTGGCTGCTCGTACTGATCTGTTTTGTCCTGCGTTCCTTCGGCGGCAAGAGCTTGTCTCTTGCCGTCTTTTTTTTATGTAGCAAAAACCCCGCACTTTGAAACGGAGTTTTCACTGGAATAATTTTTAGAATGAAAATGTCTTTGTCCCGACTTTCGCGTACATTTTCGCGCCAGGAACATCAGGGTTCGACACCATTTTGCTTGAATCGAAGACCGAGATGATGATGCTGTTCTTCGTCTTCGTATATTGTGGGTTCATGTCTGCCCCTATTCCTTCGGCATAGCCACTGTGATACGTTTCAGTTCCGCTAAGCTGCGAACCCGGGACGAGGGTCGCCGATGCCTGATCGAGCGAGTAAGTACGGATCGCTTGTAGGTCGAGGAAAAGTGCGATCTCTCTATTGGGAGCAAAATAAAAACGTAGTCCGCCTGGTACCGGCGTCACGTCGCCAGTTTGCGTATCGAGGATTTGATCGCGTGCTTTCTTCACATCTGCTTCTGTGAGAAGGATATATCTCTCTCCGATGGCATTGAGAAATATTCCATTTTGTGCTTGAAGCAACCAGCTACTGCCCGGACTACTCGGATTCTGTGCTGCGTATCGCGCAGCGTAAAGCGCAACAAGGTCATCTCTTATTTTCTGCTCTTCCACAGTGAGTACGGCGTGTCCGTTTCCTTCATTGTTGGCGATAAAATGAGGCGTGACGTCCTGCATGTCAGCCTGAAGATTGGCGAGTGCGGTCTTTTCATCAACGAGAGTTGTGGTGTCGGTGTTTGTATTGTCCGGCGTCGGTGTACTTGGCGTACTGAGCTTCCATACCACAAAACCGCAAGCAAGAATCGTCAAAACTATTATCGCGCCGAGGGTTGTTTTCTGTTGCATGACCCCATGTTATCAAATTCTTGTTGTAATAGCTATGGGAATAGGGAGCAATCCACGCC
>Ga0209066_10006966_pt1 | contig 11364 bp, 10 predicted proteins | sample All_14_2_FD_187198 | JGI IMG/M metagenome (GOLD analysis project Ga0209066, IMG submission 187198) | Freshwater microbial communities in response to fracking from Pennsylvania, USA - Allegheny Zone_MetaG_DW_15 (SPAdes) (version 2) ...
GTGCTGTTGGTGGGCCCACCAACAGCACGCCGCGCGGTGCCGACGCGCCAAGCCTCGCGTAATGCGTCGGGTCGTGCATGAAGGCCTTGACCCGGTTCAAGCCGGCCTTGGCCTCGTCGCTGCCGATGACATCGGAAAATTGCGTCTGCGGTCGTACCGACAGCTTGGACGCGGCCCCGCCCAGGCCGGTCTGCAGCTTGGTGACCAGGAGCAGCGCCGCGACGAGTGTGCCCAGCAACAGCAAGGGCGACAGCATCATGTCGGCCAGGTCGAGCATGCGGCGGCTGCTGGTACGCGGGTCGACATTGACACTGACCAGCGCAAAACCGGCCTCGGCACTCTTGTCGCCAAGTCGATCCAGCGCGGTACCAGCGCAGCCTTGCGCCGTGCAGCCAGGCACCGTTGCACTGGCCTTTTCACCGCTTTTCAGCGTGTACAGCACCAGCCCGGGGTGAGCGCTGGCCAAGCCCACCGCCGAGAGACTGCCGCCTTCCAGCGCCCGGCGGAAATGCGAGACCGTGTGTTCATGGTCCAGCCAGGCCTCAGGCGCCTTCTCGAACTGCAGGGCTTCGGGGCTCTTGCGAGCATCGCTTTCGCGCAGCGCCTGGACATACAGTGCCGACAGGCTTGCCAACAGCAATACCGCGGTCAGCCCTGCGATGAGAACACGGGGTTTGGCGCTTGCGCGCTTGAGAAGATTCTTGAGAAGCGACATCGAGGGCTTGGTTTGGACCTTGGGGCGACCTGATCGGTCTAGCCTACGGTCCCACCGGGGTCGCTCAGTGGTGGAAGAGAACCGTGATCCCCTGCCACATTCGACCATGCAATGTGACTTTTGGTCGATGGCTACAGCCACACGCTGGCCGTGGAGCACACAGTGGTCTCCCTTGCGAATCCCGAAAGCCTTGTAGAAACCGGTCTCAAATCGTGCTCAGTGTGGCTTGACGCGACGATCCTTGGCTCTGACGTACATCCAAAGCTGACGAAGGGTGCCGCAGCGTCTCATCAAGTCCCGATCTGTTCCACGGCATTGACCACGGTATTGATGTGAGCGGATTGCATGTACGCCTTTGATTTTGATTGATTTTCTCTGCTCGATAGAGAATTGAGTGGGAGTGAGGGGCTCCCTCAACACGTTCATGGTGCTGAATCCGACGGCCGTCGTTCCAGGGAAATCTTGTCGAGCCAGTTGCGTTCCATGAAGAGCGACTCTCCAAAAGGGTTGGCGCCGTCAAGCCGCTTGTCATCACTGGAACGTTCAGCATCTGGGAATGTTGCCTCCCAGGGAATACCGCTGTCACGAGGCGCCGCTCATGACAGTTGGTGGGCCACTACAGCGGCGCCAACCAGTCCGTCAGTACCTTGCCGCCGACGGCCGCCGCCGCGCTGACGCAGGTGCCCCAGGCCATGTCGGCCAGCGATAAGCCGACGGGCCATTGTTTGAGCGTGGCCAGGTTGGTGAGGTCATAGGTGGCATAGGCAAAAAAGCCGAACAGTGCCGCCATGCCGACGGTCTTGCCCCAGCCCGGCGCGGGCCCGGCAGGCAACACCGCAAACACCACCAGCCCCAGCCCGAACAGGGCGTAGAACAGCATCGCCACCGGCACATTGGGTTTGTCGGCCATCAGGTGACCGATACCTTGCTGGTACATCGGCTTGGCGACAACGCCCAGCCACAGCAAGTCAAGTCCCACCATCACGACCATGGTGCCGATGTAGGCAGCAATTTGTCTTTTCATGTTGGCTGCGCTGGCGCTGTTGCCAGTGTGGATGCCGACAGGGCGGTGTGCGATCCATGCTCGCCCATCGCCACGGGCTTGCCCGTAACGACAGACGCGATCATCCCGAACGCACGCACCATCTTGCTGCTGGGCCCATCCCAGTAGTCAGCCGAATCGGGAACGAATTTCAGCAGTGCCAGGTTGTCCGAGTCGGGGCCGCTTGGAAACCAGGGCTTGGCGAACATGGTCCACAAGCTCTTGATGCGGTCGTGGTCGCTGTCGATTTCGCCGTGGCCCGACAGCGAAACATAGGAGCCTTGATCCCTGTCCGTGAAACTGAGATTGACAGCGCGCAGATGGTCGACTTTCGAGGACTGCACGTCGGTGAAGAACCACAGCGCGCCTTGTGCATCCATTTCCAGTGCGCTCATCGGGCGGCTGACCAGGGCGCCGTTGGCGTCCAGAGTCGTCAGCATGGCGATAGGGATGTCCTCGATCAGCTTGGCGACGTGGGTGAGTTCGGCACTGGTCTGGATTGCGATCTTCATGGGTGAACCTCTTCATTCGGTGGATTGAAAATGCAACTGGTGCGCCGGGTGATGTGAAAGTGAGCGGCACGCTTGAACTCTGAAACCCCGCGGGCTGATGGTCTGTGCGTTGTCCCACACCGCAAGCAGAACTCCATGTGCTTTGGCGCACAGAACGTTTTGGCTCCCTCAGCGAGCATGGCGCCATGGACTTGGACCTCTCTCCAACTGATTGGTATGGCAGTAGGGGGCAGGTCATGTTGATTCGGCGGGAGTTCGATGAAGAACCGCCCCGTGTTGAGTACGAGTTGGGTTCGCTGGGCATGGAGCTGTTGATCCGCATGTCCCCAATTTGGACTTGGGTCGTCGAAAACGCTGAAGACTTCCGCAAGGCGCGTGGCACTTTCGACGGCCAAGATCAAAAGAAGATGCATGGCAAATTCGGTAAAACCTACGCATGAATCCGGGAGCGTGAACATGGGGCGCATGCAGTTCGCCCGAACTGGCGAGGCGAGCCGCTCTTAAAACGACGCCCAGTCGTCGGTGCCGGTCTTGGCGGATGTCGCGGCGACTCGGCTCGACTCTGAAGTCGGCGCCGGTGCTCGCGTGGGCATCGCCTTGAATGCTGGGCGGGTGACGTTGGTGGCGCGTTTTGGGCCGCGCCGTTCGACCGCAACAGCGTTGGCCGAAGCCACTGAAGAGTGTGTCGATCCGGCCGTCGCTTCTTGCGGCATCTTGAACACGGCCACAGCCTGCACAAGTTGCTGTGCCTGCCCCTTCAGGCTCTCCGCGGCGGCGGCACTCTCTTCCACCAGAGCAGCGTTCTGCTGCGTCACCGTGTCCATCTGGCCAATGGCATCGCCGACCTGTGAGATGCCTGAGCTCTGCTCAACGCTTGCCGTCGTGATCTCGGCAACAATGTCACTCACGCGCCGGATCGACCCGACGATCTCGCCCATCGTCTTGCCTGCCTGGTCAACCAGCACCGTGCCTTGTTCGACCTGCTCGACACTGCGGCCGATCAGGACCTTGATCTCCTTGGCCGCTTCGGCGCTGCGCTGTGCCAGACTGCGCACTTCGCTGGCCACGACGGCAAAGCCTCGGCCTTGTTCGCCGGCGCGTGCGGCTTCCACTGCGGCGTTCAACGCCAGGATGTTGGTCTGGAATGCGATGCCGTCGATGACGCCGATGATGTCGCCGATCTTGCGGCTGCTGTCGCTGATGCCCTGCATGGTGTTGACCACCTTGCCGACCACCTCGCCGCCCTGGGCCGCGACGGTCGATGCCCCTTGGGCCAGTCGGTTCGCCTGCTTGGCGCTCTCGGTGTTGTTGCGCACGGTTGTGCTCAACTGCTCCATCGTCGCCGCAGTCTGCTGCAGAGCGCTGGCTTGTTCTTCGGTGCGTTGGCTCAAGTCCTGATTGCCCTGTGCGATCTGCGCGCTGGCCGTGGCCACGCTTTCGGAGTTGGCGCGAACGCTGGAGATGACGCCAGACAGGCTGGATTGCATGCGCGCCACACTCGCCAGAACGCTGGCCGTGTCACCCGTCGCTACCAAGAGCGACTGGCTCAGGTCACCGTCTGCCACCCGGGCGACCGCGATGCTCAAATCACCGGGCTCGGCACCCAGCGCGTTGCGCAGGTTGCGCGTCAGCAACCATCCCACGATCGTGCCGATCAAAGCCATCAGCAGGGCCATGCTGGCCATCAACGTGGCGCCGAAGGAGGCTGTGTCGAGGGCGTCCTGAACGAGCTTATCGGCCAGTTGCTGCTGCATTTGCAACGAGTCGTCGACTGTCTTGAACAGCACCGTCTGGAGAGGCTGCACCTCCTTGAACAGAATGGCTGTAGCCTGGGCGTTCTCGTTTCTCAAGGCGTGCTGTACGACACGGTCCATGGCCTCGTTATACGCCGTCCCGGTGTCCATCATCGCTTTGAGGAGTTCACGACCCCGGGGCAAGACCATGGCCTTGTCGAGTTTGTCAAGCAAGGCGCTGTTCGCGGCCCGCAACGTCTTGATCCGATCCTGCTCACCGGCATAAAGTGCAGCATCGTTGTCAATGATGACGATGTTTCTGACGCTGCGCGCGATGGTCTGTGAGTTGTCCTTGAACGTCGTGAGTTGGGAGACCTTGAGCATGCGGTCGGTGGCCAATTGCTCGACGTCCGCACTCAGGCCGTTCATGGTAGTGGCCGCATAGCCCGCGATGGCAACACCGAGGATCACGACGATGCCAAAGCCCAGGGCCAGGCGTTTGGCGACAGTCAGGTTCTTGAACATTTGTTCACCTATAACTTGTTCAGCGCGGCAAAAATATGGGCCCTTCCCGCCCGCGCGCAAAAGTGACTGATCTCAGGATCCTGGGTCTGTTTTCGGCAACTTGTGATGAAAGCTGAGGTGGATTCGAAGAAGGATGAATCGTCGGGCTATTGGTCAATCACGGTCACTATCACTTGGAGGAAGAACGATGCGTCATAGCAAGGGGTGCCATCCTTGCAGTGGATGCGCCAGATCGACGCCACCGAACAGTTCTCGCATGGCGCAGCGAAGTCCACTTCCAACCGCACGCATGCTCCGGGAGGTGTATCGGGAATGCGAACTTCCTGGTGAATGGATCGCAGATGTGCCTGGGTCAGTGCTTCCAATGCACCACCCGCCCGTGCTCGCGAAATGACGTACTGCTGATCAGCCCTGATCAGTCGTCTGCCTTGCCACGTGACGCGGCCAACATTCTGGATCTCCCACACCTTTCGGAACGCTTCTCCGCCCCGAATGACGGTGTGATCAGGGATCGTGATGTCGGCATTGAAGACGATGGTGTCATCTTGTCTCAATAGGCCTGTGGCCCTGCTGGTCTCCAAGCCAGTGCGGGGGGCTCGTTGCTCCGGCATGGCTAATTGCGCGTAGTGCCGTAGCAGGGCGATGGGCGACACTTCGAGCGCACCGGCCAGTCGCACCAAAGTGCCGACGGAGGGGTCGAGCGTGACGCCTGCAGTCAGTTTGTACAAATAGGTTCTTGCCAGGCCGGCCTCGATTGCCAGGGTCTTGAAGGTCTTGCCTAGGTCGTGGGCGCGATGACGCAGCAGCGCCCTCAGGTCGTTGCCAGACATGGGGGGCTCCGCTTACTGAGCGCTGAGATTGAGCGCCACCACGCCGACCACAATACAGCCGAGGCCCGCAAAACGCAGCGCCGAGCTTGTTTCCCCAAACCAGATCATGCCAAGTATCGCCGTGAGCGCCGTTCCGGCGCCGGCCCACACTGCGTAGGTCAAGCCCATTTCGAGACGTTTGACTGCGACAGACATCAGCCAGATGGCGCAGGCGTAGCAGGTCACTACGGCTACCGAGGGCCAGAGCCTGGTAAAGCCGGCAGCGTACCGCAAGGCCAGGGTGCCGAGCACTTCGGCTAGCACGCTGGCGGCCAGCACCAGCCAGGCGAAAGTCTGGGAATTCATGATGAGGTACCTCTCCCGACCTTGCGCCTGTACCGGGCGCAGCCGTGAGACGGCGAAGAGAGCGGTACCTCAAACCGACGTGAAGCCTAGCAAAGACAGGAGCCCCGCTTTATGACAGTCTGGCAATACCCTTGAGTTGTCCACGGATGTATCTGTGGAAGTGCTCCATGCCAGCCTCAAGCTTGTCTTGGTAGGGACCGAACTCTGTCGTTCCACGCCGCATCAGTGCATATCGACCGGCCTGCATGCGTTCGCCGATCTCATTGTCCTCCACGGCGGTTTCCAGGTAAGCCCTGGCGGCAAGTGACGCCATCTCGTCGCCATCTGGCCATTGTTCGAGGTCAGCGGGGTGGTAGTACTCAACGACATTGCGGCACGCCAGCGGACCTAGCGGATAGATGGTCGAGACCACGGTGACGAGCGGATACCACTCGATCATGATGTTGGGGTAGAGCATGAACCACATGGCTCCCACCGCGGGTAGGCGGCCCTTGAAATAGCGTAGCACCGCTCGGTGCCAGTCATGGTAGACCTCGCTGTTGCCAGGTTGCTCCAGCCCTTTGTGAAAGCCGACGGTCTGGACGCTCCACCGATCGCCGAAGGCCCATTCCAAATCGTCGCACGACACGAAGCGACCAAGACCTGGGTGAAAGGGGGCAACGTGGTAGTCCTCCATGTAAAACTCCACGAAGGTCTTCCAGTTGTAGTTGCATTCGTGCACCTCCATGTGTCCAAAGCGCATGTGCTCAAACGACAGAAGCGAGGCATATCGAGGCGGAATCTCCTTCAATGTTGTCGATGGGTCACCTTCAGTGAAGTGCAGGCCATTCCACTGGGTGGTTGGAAATGTTTCCAGCGCCAGGCATGGTTTGGAGGCGAAGCGTGGTGCGGTGAGTAACTCACCGGTGCCGTCATAGGTCCACCGATGCAGTGGGCAGGAGATGCGCTGTGTGTTGCCACGGCCCGTGAGTATTGTCGACTGCCGGTGTCTGCAGACATTTGAAATCAATCTGACCCCGTGTTCGTTGTGAACAAGCGTGACGCCGTTGTCGCGATGCGGTAGCACGCAGTAGTCGTTGCGCTCTGGCACCAGCAATGAGTGTCCGGCGTACTGCGGGCCCTGTCTGAAGATCAGTTCTTCCTCCAGCTTCAGGAGTTCTTCGTCGAAATAAGCATGCACCGGGAGTTGAGGATTCAACAGCGCGGTTGGTGGGGTAACGGATGCTTCTGGTCGCCACATGATCAGCTCCTCCTTGAGTTGACCTTCAGGTTAGGTAGCGCACTTGATGGCAATCTGATGGTGTGTCTGCTTGACGAGACAGCGCGAATGGTGACGGACCGCTTCGGCGACGGCCAGCCAAATGGCAGAGGCACATGAAAGACGGTTCACATCCCAATCCCGTGAAGCGAGGGCTTCCGACAATCGGGCCCTACTGCAATGGGGTTTGGAACGTCAGGAACCCAGAGTTCATGTGGCTTTCAAGGTGCCGAAAATGATCGAGTGGGAGTGATACGAGGCGGTTGATTTTTGAGTCAATTGATTTTTGAAGGGTTGCTGTCTTGATGCTCTAACGGTGACAAGGCGGGAGTGTCAGGTGTCGGGTGACTCTGAGTCCTTTGTTGGCAATGGTGGTCACATAACCGGTGCTCGAGCGGGACCTGCCGCACAGCACCGGTTCCGTGAAGTATCACCTTGTCAAGCAGCCAAGCTCAGCGTGCTGCCCATGCTTTGTGCCGAAGCGGCGTTGCTGGCAGCCTTGGCGTACTCCTTCAGGACCATGTCGGCCAGCGATGAGAGGCTCAACGAAGTCGAGGGGTTGTCGCTTTGCGAGGCTGAAGCCTCTGATGAAGACGCGCTCGACGACATGTCGTTCACCGCGTTGCTGAGCATGTCCTCGAACTGAGCAAACTCGTTGGCACTGATCTTTTGGTTGCCATCGGTGTCAGCGGCCTTCAAAAGATTCTGGATGGCGTCCTTTATCTCGCCAGCGGCACGCTCCTGTTCAGACACGGTGCCGTCTTCGTTGGTGTCCAAGGGGTCAATGTCGGTGGATGACGTGTCGGCTGATGCTGGCGGTGGCCCGCTCGCGCCATTCGGGCCCCCCTCACCACTGCGTGCCTGCGCGAATGCCATGGTGGAGCGAGGCTCGGGCATGAAGCTTTTCATGCCGGCTTCCATCTCGGATGAATCCAGGCTGCCATCACCGTTGCTGTCCATCTTGGTCAGCGCATCGGCCGCCGTTGTGGTACTAGAGGTGCCGGTGTGCTTGGCGATGTTGTCGAGCATGCTTTGAAGCTCGGTGGCGTCGACGCCACCGCTGCCGTCGCTGTCGACTTTGTTGAACATCTCTTGTTGCCGTGAGGCGCGAGAGGTGCTCGTGACGGACCAGGCGCTTGCGCTGCTGCTGACCCCACTGATGCTACTCATGATGAATCCTTCGCTGGAGAGTTACGGTGATTGAATTTTTGCGGGCCCATGTCGCCTCAGCGTTGCTGCTGTGTACCAAGCCTGGTACACAGCAGCCCTAAGGCGTTGAACAGCACGGCATTTGCAGGCTTGTTGAGGTTTTTTCAGTGTGGTCTGGCCCCTAAAGTACTTTGGAGGACACCATCACCATGAACCGAGCTCACCACATTCTGGTCGTTGATGACGACGAGGGCATCACCTCACTGCTGTGCGAGTACCTGGCCAACTTTGGTTTCGTGACGCACTCTGCAGGTGACGGCACGGCGATGCGCCACCAGTTGGACGAGCACCACATTGATCTGATCGTGCTGGACCTGCAATTACCCCGTGTGGACGGCCTGACCCTGGCCAATGAGCTACGCAGCAAGTCACGTATTCCCATCGTGATGCTGACGGCACGCGGCAGCCCCATCGATCGGGTGATCGGCCTGGAAATGGGCGCTGATGACTACATGAGCAAGCCGTTTGAGCCGCGCGAGTTGGTGGCGCGCATCCACACCGTGCTGCGCCGAGTGAAGGGCGGGCAGCAGGATGCCAGCGCGGACGCGGCTGGCGATTTCATCCGCTTTGATGGCTGGGAGCTGCACCGCAGCGAGCGGCGCCTGACGTCGCCCAAGGGGCTGGTGGTGCCGCTGTCCAATGCCGAGTTCCAACTGTTGTCCACCTTTTTGAAAACGCCCAGGCACTTGTTCACTCGCGATCAGTTGATGACTCAGGCGCGGGGGCGATCCATGGACTCGGTCGAGCGCAGCATCGACCTGCTGGTCTCTCGCCTGCGGCAGAAGCTGGACGATAACCCGCGTGATCCGACCATGATCAAGACCGTGCGTGGCGAAGGCTATGTCTTCAATGTTCAGACGGTGCAAGGACAGGTGTCATGGGCCGCGCATTGAGCGTGCTCCAGCGCCTGGTGCCTGCCACCTTGTTTGGCCGACTGGCCCTGCTGTTGCTGGTGACTGCATTGATCAGCCATGTACTGGCCTTGACGATGATGTTCGAGTTGCGGCCAACGCTGCCACATCGTCCACCAGATGCCATGAACGGCCCACCGCCAATGATGCACCTGGGTTTGCTGCTGGACATCACCATCCGCCTGGGCGCCGTGGCCCTGGCCGCGTGGGTGGGCGCGAGTTGGTTGTCGCAGCCTATCAAGCGTTTGGCCCAAGCCGCGCTGGAGTTGGGTCATGACATTGGGCGCCCGCCCTTGCTGATGCAAGGCCCCAAGGAGTGCCGCGAAGCCACCCAGGTGTTCAATCAGATGCAGGCGCAGATCCAACTGCAGTTGGGTGATCGAGACCGCTTCGTGGCGGCGGTCTCGCACGACCTGCGCACGCCGCTGACCCGTTTGCGTCTGCGCGCCGAAGGCATTGAACTTCCTGAACAGCGGCGCAAGTTTCAGCAAGACATCGCTGAGATGGACGAGATGATCCGGGTCACGCTGGACTACCTGCGTGGATCAGCCGATCCGGAGGCGCGGGTGCCACTGGACATGGATGCCCTGGTGAACAGCATCCGCGATGACCATGCGGCTGGCGGACACGATGTGACGGTTGTGGGGTCAGCCTTGCCCTTCATGGCCCAGGCTTCGGCCATGCGCCGTTGCCTGGGCAATCTGATCGAAAACGCCATACGCTATGGAGGGTGTGCAGAGATCCGCTTGGTCGACACGCCCGACAGCTTGTGCATCGAGGTGCATGACCGAGGCCCCGGGCTGCCCGAAGGCGAGTTGAACAAGGTGATGGCGCCGTTCTACCGGGTTGAGGGCTCACGCAACCGGCAGCACGGCGGGGTGGGCTTGGGCTTGTCCATCGCACAGGAGATCGCACGGCACCATCAGGGCCAGTTGCTGCTCAGCAATGCCGCCGCCGGGGGGCTCATAGCCCGCCTGACCTTGCCTCGCGTCATCAAGCCCGGGTGACTTCGCCCGGTGCGTGCGTGTTGTGCTGGCTCAAGCCGAGGCGCTTTCGCCCCCACACCAGCAGGTCATCGACATAGGTAAAGACAACGGGCACGACGAGCAAGCTCAGTGCCGTCGATGTCAAGAGCCCGCCAATCACGACGATGGCCATGGGCTGGCGGAAGCTGGGCTCGGCGCCGAGGCCCAACGCATTGGGCATCATGCCGGCGCCCATCGCGACGGTCGTCATCACGATCGGGCGGGCACGCTTGTGACAAGCGTCGATGATCGCGTCGTACCGAGACATGCCCAGCTCACGCCGAGCCATGATCGCGTACTCGACCAGCAGGATCGAGTTCTTCGTCACGATGCCCATCAGCATCAGCACGCCGATGACCACGGGCATCGAGAATGCTTGGTTGGTCAACCACAGCGAGATCAGCGCGCCGCCCATGGCCAATGGCAAGGCGCTGAGGATGGTGGCAGGCTGCAGGAAGTCGTGGAACAGCAGCACCAGCACGGCGTAAATGCAGAAGATGCCGATGGCCATCGCGGTACCGAAGCTCGTGAAGAGTTCCGACATGCGCTGCAGCTCGCCCTGGTCGACGAAATGCACGCCGGCGGGCAGTGACTGCAGCGCAGGCAAGGCCATGGCCTCGCGCTGCACCTCGCCGATGGTGCGGCCGTTCAGCTCGACCTTCAGCGTGACATTGCGCGAGCGATCGATGCGGTCGATCTGCGAAGGGCCACTGCCGATCGAGATGTCGGCCACCGAGGCCAGGCTGACCGAGCCCTTCGTCCCTGCCACACGCAGTTGCCCCATGGCGGCCAGATCTTCCCGCACGCTGGGGTCCAACCGCACCCGGATGGCGATCTGCCGCTGCGGCAGGTTGAGCTTGGGCAGCGCGATCGCGTAATCGCCGTAGGTGGCCAGCCGCACCGCGGTGGCGAGCGATTCCGATGTCACGCCCAACGCTGCGGCGCGTGCGCTGTCGGGCCGCACCTGGATTTCAGGCCGCTGCAGGGCGGCGCTGGAGGTGACGTTGCCGATGCCCTTGAGGGTACGCAGTTGGGGCTCTGCCTGCGCTGCCGCCCGGGCCAGGGCATCGGGATCGTCGCTGGACAGTGTCAGCTCCAGCGATTCGCCGCTGCTGCCGCCGCCCACCGAGATGCGGGCGCCTGGCAGATCGCGCAGCAAGTCCCGCATCTTGGCCTCGACCCCGGATTGCTTGAGTTGGCGATCACCGCGGTCCACCAGATCCACCGTCAGCGTCGCACTGGTGAGGTCGGTGGACGAG